>Ga0172365_10000094_pt1 | contig 47675 bp, 49 predicted proteins | sample LakKivSesite48cm_FD_114535 | JGI IMG/M metagenome (GOLD analysis project Ga0172365, IMG submission 114535) | Sediment microbial communities from Lake Kivu, Rwanda - Sediment site 48cm | ecosystem: Environmental > Aquatic > Freshwater > Lake > Sediment | place: Rwanda: Western Province, Lake...
CCCCGCAAGTCACCTTTGACGGCGTTACGGTCGCGAAGGAAATAGAGCTTGAAGACAAATACGAAAATCTCGGCGCCGAATTCTTTAAGCAGGCCGCCGACAAAACGAACGATAACGTCGGCGATGGAACCACTACTTCGGTTGTGCTCTCCCACGCCCTGATAGAAGAAGGCGAGAAAGCCATCAAGGAAAAAGGATTTAACGTCATCCAGCTTTCCGAAGCCCTTAAGGACCAGACCAAGTTTGTCATTGAGAACTTGGAATCCCAGCGCGAAATAATAGACGACGTCAAAAAGATTGAAGAAGTCGCGACTCTTTCCGCCAAAGACAAATCTATCGGCGCTCTTATCGCCGAAGTGATGCAGAAAATCGGCAAAGAAGGCGTCGTTACCATTGAAGACTCCAACACCATCGGCAACTCGTACGAAATGGTGGAGGGAATGCAGTTTGACAGGGGATATATCTCCCAATATATGGTGACAAATCCCGACAAAATGGAAGCGGTTTTGGAGAATCCTTACGTGTTGGTTACCGACCAGAAAATCTCCTCCATTCAGGACTTGCTCCCGTTGCTTGAGAAAATCGTCCAGAGCGGCAAAAAGGAGCTCGTCATAATCGCCGAGGATGTTGACGGCGAGGCCCTTACCACGCTCGTTGTTAACAAGCTCCGCGGAATCTTTTCCGTTTTGGCGGTTAAGGCTCCCGGATTCGGAGACAGGCGCAAAGAGATGCTCGCCGATATCGCGACCGTCGTCGGAGCGGAACTCGTTTCCGAAGACTTAGGCCGCAAAATCCAGAACGCGGACATCACTTCGCTCGGTAAGGCTGGAAAGGTGATTTCCACCAAGGACAACACCACCATCGTGAACGGCGGCGGAACCAAAGAAGACATTGAAAAGCGCGCCGCCCAGATCAAGAGCCAAATAGACAAGTCCGAATCGGATTACGACAAAGACAAGCTTAAAGAACGTCTCGGAAAACTTTCCGGAGGCGTTGCTGTCATCAAAGTCGGCGCTCCCACGGAATCCGCCCAAAAGGAATTGAAGCAGCGCGTTGAGGACTCCGTCTCCGCCACCCGCGCCGCCATGGAAGAGGGAATCGTTCCCGGAGGCGGCATGGCTCTCTGGTCTATCGCGAAGCTCATCAAGAAAAATTCCGATGACAAGCCGGCGGAGGCCGCGGCGAAGAACATTTTAGTGAGAGCTCTGGAAGCTCCTTTGAACGCCATCATCATCAACTCTGGCGAATCCGTTTCCGGAGTTGTCGCAAGGCTGGAAAAAGAAGCCGATGGCAAAAAATGGCACGGCTTTAATGCCATGACAAACGAAATCAGCGACCTCAAGGAAAACGGAATCGTTGACCCGCTCAAGGTCACGAAGACCGCTTTTATGAACGCTGTCTCGGTCGCCTCCAATTACTTGACGATAGGCGCTGCCATCACCGAAATCCCTAAAAAGGAGGAATCCGAGCCGCATAACCACGGCGGAATGGATTACTAAATAATCAAAAAACGCCCCACTGGGGCGTTTTTGGTACTTGGTGTATAATTAACACGCTTAGTTAAAACAAACAAAACAACATATAAATGGTAATTTTCGTAATTTTGGCGGTCGTCGTCCTTCTGGCAATCTGGTTCGTGGCGACGTATAACCGCTTCATCGTACTGAAGAAAAGAGTAAAAGAAGCGTTTTCGGATATAGATATCCAGCTCAAGCGCCGTTTTGACCTTATTCCGAACCTCGTTTCCACAGTTAAGGGATATATGAAGCACGAGCAGAGCGTTCTGGAAAACGTGACTCAAGCCCGCGCCGACATCCAACAAGCGAACGGCAACCCCATGGAACGCTCCAAGGCGGAGAATCACCTCACGGATACGCTTAAAACTTTATTCGCCGTCGCCGAGAATTACCCGGACCTCAAGGCAAACACGAACTTCCTGGAACTCCAGCGGGAAATCTCCGATACCGAAAACAAGATTCAGGCTTCCCGCAGGTTCTATAACGGCAACGTGAGGGAGCTGAACATCAAGGTTCACACCTTCCCGTCCATGATTATCGCCTCCATCCTCAAGTTTAAGGAAGAACCTTTCTTTGAAATGGAGAACGAGGAAGAACGCAAAAACGTTAAGGTAGAGTTTTAAAGCCGAAATCCCGCCCAAAAGGCGGGATTTTAGTTTCCCTAAAAATCTTCTAAAATAAGCTCAATATATGGCGACCATCTATACCCATAAAGAAAGCAATATCGCGAAAACCTGGGTTTTTATCACCGCTTTTCTCGTGATTGTCATCGGCTTCGGGTACGTTATCGCCCGGGGCTACAATAACCCGGTTATCCTTTACGTTGTCGCTGGAGCGGCTTCGCTTATGAGCGTCATAAGCTATTGGTTTTCGGATAAATTGGTTATTGCTTCCACTCATGCGCGCGAGGCGACAAGGGAAACCAACGCCGAACTTCTGCGTATTGTGGAAAATCTTTCCATCACCGCCGGACTCCCAATGCCTAAAGTCTACATTGTACCCGAAATGGCGCCGAACGCTTTTGCAACGGGACGCGACGCAAACCATGCCGCTCTTGCGGTGACCGAAGGTCTGCTTGCTCGGCTTAATAGAAGTGAGCTTGAAGGCGTCATTGCCCACGAGCTCTCGCATATCGGCAACAAAGATATGCTCTTAGGCACGATGATAGTCGTGCTCGTCGGCTTCGTTTCAGTGCTCTCAGACGTTCTTCTAAGGATAAATATTTTTAAGGACAGCGACAGTGACCGCAGAAACGACATGTTTGCCATTCTCTCAATTGCCGGAGCGGTAATCGCGCCTATCGCAGCAACTCTTATCCAGCTTGCCGTTTCAAGGAAGAGGGAATTTCTGGCGGACGCCTCGGGAGCCTTGCTTACGAGATACCCAGAGGGGCTCGCAAACGCGCTTATAAAAATATCAAACGACCCTACGCCGATGCGGCACGCATCTTCCGCAACCGCCCACTTGTGGCTTGCGGAACCGAAAAAGAAAGGTAAAGTCTCCGGATTAGCCAAGATGTTTATGACCCATCCGCCGGTGGAGGATAGGGTAGAGGCACTGATGGAGATGGGGAGGTAAAGAGTCAAAACAGCGAAAATAAATTAGAATGGTTAAAACTATATTTAATTGGATAATCAGCGGAGACTCTGCCGGCGTGCTGACTATATCAACGGGGATTATTGCTCTTGTGGTTTATAAAGCTCAGGCTCGGGCTCGCGAAAGAGAGGCGGCCATTATTTTATTAAACGATATAAGAAATGCGGAAAGAGCAATTGATAACCTTAAAAAAGGAGATGATGTATTTAACGAAATAATTTCTATTCTTCCGATTTGTAGTTGGGATAATAATTATCAGATGTTTACAAGACATCTAAGTCGCGATCAATTTGATCTGTTAAACTCTTTTTTCAACAGCTGCAAGGCAGCTCAACATGAGTTGGATAATCTGCGATCATATATGAGATTAGCAATGGAAGAAAAGGCTAGGGCTTTGCAGCAGGTTATAGTCGATTTAGGACAAAAATATCACGACGAAGAATACGAACAGAAGAAGAGAGACATCATAAGTCCGATTCATAAAGAAGGATACTGGTTTCAACCATCGAAACCAAAAGAGGATCTTATGCGCTATATTAACAACATACCAAAGATAACTGGAACTGTTATTTTAGAAAGACTAAGCAAAATTGCACGGCAATAATGCGCTCTTAACTTTATTAATTTAAGTGTCCAAATAAGGAAAAAAGCGCTAATGAAAATAGGAAAATAACATGCAAAAACCATACTACGATAAACCTAACTTCAAGCTATACCAGGCTGATTGTTTAGATTTATTAGCCAATATTCCAGAAAATTCGGTCGATATGGTTTTTGCCGATCCTCCATATCTTTTATCAAATGGCGGCTTTACCGTTCATGCGGGTAGGCGCGTAAACGTAAATAAAGGAGAATGGGATAGAAGTAGAGGCTTTGATGCCGATTTTGATTTTCATTTTACCTGGATTCAGGCTGTCCGAAGAATATTAAAGCCCCACGGAACAATTTGGATTAGCGGAACATATCACTCAATTTATAAATGCGGATTTGCGCTTCAAAAATCGCAATATCATATTTTAAACGATATATCTTGGTTTAAGCCTAATGCCTCACCAAACTTAAGCTGCCGCTTTTTCACCGCAAGCCACGAGACTTTACTGTGGGCTAGAAAAGAAAAAAAAGCGAAACACGTATTCAATTACGATTTAATGAAAAACGGAAACTGGCCATATGACGAAATCAAAAAGCCGGGACTTCAGATGCGCTCCGTTTGGTCAATTGGAACACCAAAGACTATTGAGAAAAAATTTGGGAAACACCCGACTCAGAAGCCAGAAGACTTATTAAAGAGAATAATATTAGCCTCAACAAATAAAGGAGATTTAATTGTAGATCCATTTACCGGAAGCTCTACAACTGGAATAGCAGCTCATCTTTTAGGTAGAAGATTTATCGGCGTAGATACTGAAAAGAAATATTTAGATTTATCGATAAAAAGGTTCGAGGAATTAGAAAAGAACATGAAAAATAAATTAATTTAAATTAACATGGCAATCAGCAGATCCTGGGGGAAAATATTCAATGATTACTCTATATTAGAGCATGATTTTAATAAATCGCCCTTTCCTATATCGGCGGCTCAAATTAAGAAGTCTTGTCAAAAATTCAAAGAGACTGGAGAAAAGGAGGTAAGGATATTATGTAAACAAGATAATAGAGAAGGAAGGCCAGATATTTTTATTAAAAATAATCTTTTTCTTCTTCCTGTTAAAAACGGGTACTACAACATAATTAGAGGAGAAGGATATGTTGATATTCCAGAGATTAAAAAGGAAACATCTATCTATTCTTCAAAATTAGAATTTATTCCAGACACCTCAAAAGTCGGGGATTCAGAGATGCAACACCTAGACTATGCTTATGCCTCTAGTCTTATTAGGACTTTTACTAACGATCCTTCATTAGTCCTAACGATCAGAGGGAGAAAGTATACGCCGGATTTTGAATTTTGCGTCGGAAAACAATTAATTAAAGTATCAAGCGTCCAGACAGAAGTTGATGCTGGCTATGAGGGAAAGGACCAGGTTGTGTTAATTGAAGCCAAGAACTTTAACGCGACAAACACTATTATTCGGCAACTTTACTATCCGTATAGGCAGTGGCAAGAAAAAACAAAGAAAAAAGTAGTCACTCTCTTCTTTGATAAGAATCACGAAGAGGACACTTATTCTATTTGGCAGTTTGAATTCTCTGACCCTAAAGATTACAACAGTATTAAATTAGTTAAGTCAGGGAAGTTCAAAATAAAATAAAAGTCACTTAGTTAATTCTGATTTCAAATATCTCCAAGCAGTATCTGATTTTGTAAATATCTTATTATAATTTAAATTTTTGTCCCTCTTTATCTCATTTCTGGAGAATCTGTATAATAATTTATATATCTTTTCTATATCTTCTTTATCTTTTGAGTCTAATAAAAACAATCCAGCTATTATATGAAAATTACAAAAAGTTAAAAAGCTTTTTTTACTTTTATTTGTTATTTTTTTTATAAAATCATCAACTAATAATCCAATATCGCAAATTTTGATAATCGATGGAATATTATTTTTTATCCTATTCTTTATGTTTTCATACTCCCCTCGACCGCTATTTTCGAACAATCTTTTCTTTGCATTTTTGGCCTCAGCTGGATTCTCAAAAAGAGCTGCATATGACCATTGAAACAGTTTCGTATATTTGATTGGGATTTTGCTTTTCTCTAGCCTCTCTTTTCTTACATATTCATACCTTCCATTACTTTCACTTTTTATTAAAAGACCAAGCTCTTTTTGAAAATAATCGTTTGTTCTTAGATCTTCAGTCTTTACTTCTTTTTGTGTGTTTGATGTTTCGCAAACGAAATCAATCATCTCCTGATCGCCTTTTATTATTTTACATAATACTTTTGCTTTTAAATCGTCGTGATTTAAATTATCCTGATACTTATCCAATAAATTACCTAGAGTCTGCGCGCCGTTAACAACCTGTGGGTCAATTATTCTAAAATGATTAGGAAACTTATTTATATCAACAGCAGTGATTGTGATTCCGTTATGAAAAATAAAGAACCTTTTTGGATATTTTCTTAATGTATATAGAATGCCTTCTGAAAACTTTCTCTTTTTCTGCGGGCTCCTAATATTTTTATCAAATAAATCTTCGTTTTTTTCAACATAATCATTATAAAGTTGGAGAAGATCTCTGAGAGGTATGTTAATTATTAAGTAGTCGTTATTATCAGCTAATAGATCTAAATTTGTTTTACTTATCTCCCAACCACTCGTAAATCTTTTCTCCAATAAAAGGTCAACTATATCTTTATAAGATATTAGCTTTATTTTTACACAATTGTTTTGTTGCGCCCTTTTAATTTCACGATCTATCTGTTCGTTAACAGAAGAGAATTTCTCTCGGACTATATAGATATTAATCAGCTCTATTTTATTTCTAGGACTATGGTATTTCATCAAGTGCGTTTTTATTCTCCTAATATCCGGATCATCAAAATCTACAGGCCTTTTTAGTAAGAGATTCTCTAATTGAACCCTGATTTTTCGAATATCAACTAACTTCAAGTTGGAAGATATTTTGAAGTCAAAAATATCAACTGATTTTCTTGTAAAAACAAAAGCATCGGCAAACGATCCATCACCATCGCCATCAGTTATAATCTTTTTTAACTCATCGTCAGTGTGTTCTTTTTTATAAACAGCATTTAATCCGGTTATTATCTGCGGATATGATTCGCCAGTAGTCTGAGGAAAAATGCCTTTTAAATAGGCAGCAACCCGCCTCGCCTGCTTATCATAAAATTTTAATTGTGAATCTATAATAGCGTTTTCCATAGATATATTTAGCCAATTATAAATTAATATCCCTTGCGGAGAGGGAGGGATTCGAACCCTCGATACCTCGCGGTATACCCGCTTTCCAAGCGAGCGCACTAGGCCACTATGCGACCTCTCCAACAGGCTAATTTATAACAAGAAAGACCTAATATTGTAAAATTAAACAATGAAGAAACCGCTCGTTATCATCATAGCGGCTGTGGCGGTCGTTGGACTCGCCGCTTTTCTGCTGCTTAAAGACAAACCCGTAAACAACGCTCCCGAGGAGGCTGCGAATACCGGAATCTCGGAAGAGCCGGGGCAACCGGCGGAGGCGCGAGGCGACAAGCTCGTCTTCATTGATAACTACGCCTATTCCCCGCAGGAAATCATAATCTCCATCGGCGAAACAGTGACGTGGACCAACAACAGCCAGGTCCGGCACGATATCACCTCCGATACCGGAAACGAATTGGGTTCAAAACTGCTTTCCCAAGGCGATAGCTATTCGCATACTTTTAACGAGGCGGGCGAATACGATTACCACTGCACCCCGCATCCGTTTATGAAGGCAAAAATAATCGTTCAATAAAATTCACCCTCCAAAATTTTGCGAAGCAAAACTTAGGAGGGTAAAAAACAAAATGAAATTTAACAAGATATTAATTTTCGCCGTGATAGCCGTTGGGCTCGCGGTCGCGCTGTTCTTCGTGTTCCGTCCGGTCGCCCTGGTCAGTCCGAAAGTCATGGGCCTGGAACTTATGGCGGAGGGCTTTGACGCTCCCGTCAAACTGATTGGATCCCCGGATAATACCGGCAAGCTTTTTGTCGCCGATCAGAACGGAACGGTCAAAATAATCAAAGACGGAGAAGTGATGAGTGAACCGTTCCTGGATTTGCGCGACAGAATGGTTGAGCTAAGGGAGGCTTACGATGAGCGCGGTCTTTTGGGAATCGCCTTCAGTCCGGAATTCAAAAACGACGGAAAGTTCTATGTTTACTACAGCGCTCCATTGAGAAGCTCCGCTCCCGCCGGATGGGACCACACAAGCAGGGTGTCGGTCTTTACTGTTTCCGCCGATAATCCCGACAAGATTGATTCAGGCTCTGAAAAAATACTTTTAGAGATAGACGAACCGCAGCTTAACCATAACGGCGGAGACATCGTCTTCGGTTCGGATGGTTATCTTTACATAGCGACTGGCGACGGCGGCGCTGCCGACGACTTTGGCCTGGGGCACCCCGAAATCGGCAACGGCCAGGACTTGAGTAATTTGCTTGGTAAAATATTAAGAATCAAAGCGGACGGAAGCATCCCGAGCAGCAATCCTTTTGTCGGCAAAGACGGCCGGGATGAAATATACGCTTACGGATTCAGGAATCCGTTCAGGATGTCGTTTGATAAAGACGACAGGCTCTTCGTCGCCGATGTCGGCCAGAATATCTGGGAGGAAGTAGACATCGTGGAAAAGGGAGGTAATTACGGCTGGAATATTAAAGAGGGAACGCATTGCTTCAGCCACGAGAGCGCGAACGAATCTCCCGCCGATTGCCCCAACGAGGGCTATCTGGGAGAGGAGCTCATTGAACCTATCTTGGAATACAGCCATGAAGAAGGGATCTCTATAATAGGTGGCTTTGTTTACAGAGGAAAAGAAGTTAAAAACTGGAAGGGAAATTATATCTTCGGCAACTGGAGCAATAGCTTTGAAGCCGGCGCCGGAAAGATATTGATGGCGGAAGAAAAGGACGGAATCTGGAGCATAACGGAAACCAAAGAAGTCGGCTCGTTCGTTCTTGGGTTCGGCGAAGACCGGGAAGGGGAATTGTATCTCTTAACCTCGGATAAAACCGGCATCGGAGGCGACACGGGTAAGGTGTACAAGATAGTAGCCGAATAAAATATATTGGGTTGAAATTGAAACGCCGGCATACTATTATGCCGGCGTTGCTTTTAAAACGCGATAAAGAGGAAGGAGTGCCCTATCATGGAAAAGATCGTGGAAAGGACCATCGCGGTCGCGGACGTATTGAACGAATCCGCCCATCGGTTTCCGCCGAACATGGTGTTCAAACAAAAGGGATACCAGATAACCGTGCCGATGGAGAGCGAGAGCGGAGTCCCGACGGGACAGATAAAACTGTTCGGGGAGGATAAAACGCTCGGAACGATAGTAGTGAACGTGGACCCCGGAAACGTAATCGTAAACGTCCCCGAAGGCCCGGCGAGGAACTACGGAAAGTACCTGGCGGACGAGCTCTCCATTTTCGGTTATCCCTCTGAACTAAGAGGGAAAAAAGACCTATAACCTCCGTATCTCCCGATACGGGAAGCCCCGCTTTGCGACAGCGGGGCTTTCTTATTGACAATAGCGGGAATTGATTGGATAATCATTTACTGTAAGTTCAAGGTTTCCGGTGAGTGGAAGTTAGCCGTTAAAGCGAAGTCCCTTAGGAAAGAGGTCGGGCTTACCAATTACAAGATAAAAAATTAATGGCCAAAAAACTCTACGTAGGAGGCCTTCCGTACGCCACCAGGGATGAGGAGCTTAAAGAAGCTTTCTCCCAGGCCGGAACCGTTGCATCGGCTACCGTTATCATTGATAAAATGAGCGGCCGTTCCAAGGGATTCGGATTCGTTGAATTCGCGTCTGATGAAGAAGCCGATCGCGCCATAGAGATGTTTGACGGCACCGATCTCGGTGGCCGCACCATCAAAGTGAACGAGGCTCGCCCCATGGAAGAACGCCCCAGGCGTGAACACCGCGGAGGTGATTTCGGAGGAAGGAGCTGGTAAGCTCTGACTCCAAAAAACCCGCTGCCTAAATGGCGCGGGTTTTTTGTTTGCCTTATACTTAAACGAATGGACAAAATCAGAGTCGCCGTCCTGATGGGCGGACCTTCCGCCGAACACGAGGTTTCCCTCGCGAGCGGAAAAACGGTTTGCGAGAATCTGGATAAAAACAAATACGAAATCCTTCCCGTGCACATCACGAGGGGAGGCGAGTGGGGACTCTCTTTTGAATCCCTTATGGATTCCGCCGACGTCGTGTTTCTCGCCCTTCACGGCGAATACGGCGAAGACGGAACCATTCAGCAGTTTTTGGACGGCATAGGGTTGCCTTACACCGGTTCTTCCGCGAGGGCGAGCGCTCTCGGCATGAACAAAATCGCCTGCTCCAAGATTTTCAAAGCGAACGGGCTGGATATTCCCGATTGGGTTGAAATTACAAGGAACGACGAATGGGCGAGATTTAGGTCGCCTTTCGGTTATCCGGTTGTGGTAAAACCCGTGGACAGGGGTTCTTCCGTCGGCGTAAGCATAGTCCGCAACGAATTCGGAATGCAGGAAGCTCTCTGCAGTGTTTTTGAGGTAAGCAAGATGGCTATGGTTCAGCAGTATGTTTCGGGCAGGGAACTGACCTGCGCCGTGCTTGAAGACGAACACGGAAACATTCCCTTGCCTCCGACCGAAATATTCCCCATTGGCGCCGAGTTTTTTGATTATAACGCCAAATATGCAGCTGGAGCGTCAAAGGAAATTACTCCCGCTCCTATCACAAACCGCGAAACGGAAGCTGTTCAGCAGATTGCCGTCGCTGTCCATGAAATAGTCGGCGCCGCCGGCGTTTCAAGGACGGATATGATTATTGGCAACGACGGCAAAATATACGTTTTGGAAATAAACACTTTACCCGGCCTTACTCCCACGAGCCTTCTGCCGCAGGCGGCAAACGCCATGGGGCTCTCGCAAAGCGCCCTTTTGGACAAAATAATCGCCTCCGCCATCAGAAAGGCAAGGAGATAGCCTCTGGTTCGCCCGACCGCGTTTTTTTGTATAAAATAGCCTTGTAATGTCTGACAGGGCGGTTGAACAGATAAAAGAGAAATTAGACCTCGTGGAGTTTCTGCGGGGCTATATGGAACTCCGCCCGGCGGGAGCGAACTTTAAAGCCAACTGCCCGTTTCATAAGGAAAAAACGCCGTCCTTCATGGTCTCTCCCGACCGGCAGATATGGCACTGCTTCGGCTGCAACGAAGGAGGGGATATCTTCAAGTTTTTGATGAAATACGAGAATTTGGAGTTTTACGAGGCGCTCAAAATTCTTGCCGAAAAAGCCAATGTTCCGCTTGCGAGAGTGAGTCCCTCCGAACAAAAAGAATTCGGCGTGCTTTATGACATCAATCGCGCCGCCGCCGATTATTATCAGGATTGTCTCCGCCGGGCTCCCGCCGCGCGGGAATACCTTTCTTCGCGCAAGCTCGCGGATAAGTCAATTGAGGAGTTTGAAATCGGTTTTGCCTTAAATGATTACGAAGGGCTCGCGATGCATCTTATCAACAAGGGATTTGAGATGGCGGATTCGGCGCGCGCCGGACTTGTCGTTAAAACCGAACGCGGAAATTACATAGACCGTTTTCGCGGAAGAATAATGTTTCCGCTGGAATCAAACTTCGGCAAAGTCATCGGCTTTACCGGGCGGGTTCTTCCCCAGTTTGATACGGGGGATATGGGAAAATACGTTAATTCTCCCGAGACGCCGATTTTTTCCAAATCCCGTTTGCTTTACGGCCTTTCTAAATCAAAGGACAGCATCCGCGAAGCGGGCTCCGTTTTGCTGGTTGAAGGGCAGATGGACGTGATTATGTCCCACCAGGACGGAGTTAAAAACGCCGTCGGGACTTCGGGCACCGCTCTTACCGATGAACAGCTCGCGATATTGCGCAGATATTCTGGAAAAATCGTTTTGAATTTTGACAACGACGAAGCTGGCAAGCGAGCGATGGAGCGGAGTATAGACCTCGCTCACGCCAAAGATTTTGAAACGGAAGTATTGGATTTCTCCGGCATTCCCGAGACGGGCGGCCTCAAAGATCCGGCGGACATAGTTTCGGAAAAGCCGGGAATTTTGAAAGACGTCGTTTCCCGTTCCGTTCCGGCAATGGAATATTATTTCACCCGCCATCCGGTGGCGGGCGTGGATATCTCCGCCAAAAAACAGAGCGTCAGGGAAATTTTGAGAAAAGTGATGAATATCCCGAGCGCCGTGGAGCGCGCCCACTGGCTCCAGGAGCTTTCATTCCGTTCCGGCGTCAGGGAATCCGACCTTCTACTTGAATATAAATCGCTCTCCGGTGCGCCCGCTTATCAGCCAAGAGCCGCTGTCCGCCCCGGGAGTCCGGTTCAGGTGAATAAGCAGGACCGGAAGACCAAAATAGCCGTTCGCCTCATTTCCCTCTTTTTCACCTCGGACGCCGCCAAGTCGGAGCTTGAAAGAGTGAGGAATTACTTGCCACAAACGGAATTGGAGCTCTATAATGCCATTGTTTCGGACCCCTCCACTTTGGATGAAGCCACGCGGCAAAAAATAGCCGAGCTCTCCCTTAAATCGGGTTTAGAGGAAGAAAGCATTGAGCGGGAAATATCGGATCTTGCCAACAATCTGGAACTTGAAGCTCTGATAGAAGAACGCGATGCCCTGTCCGCTGAGATAAAATCAAATAGGCTGTCGGAAGAGGAGAAAGAGCAAAAATCCCTCGCTTTGATGGAGATAGCCAAAAGAATAGAAACAATAAAAATAAAAAAATAAGCATGGCGGACAAAAAATCCAAAAAGCATCCGAAGAAAGCCGTAAAGCCGGTAAAGAAAGCTGTTAAAAAAGCCCCGGCTAAAAAGAAAGCTCCGTCAGCCGGCGGAAAAAAAGTTGTTGCCAAAAAAGCGGTAAAGAAGAATCCGCCAGCCGGCGGACACAAAAAGCTGGTAGTCGCCCATAAGCCTAAAACGGCAGCTGTCAAAAAAACAGCCGAGAAGAAAGCCGCTCCGTCCGCCGCCGCGCCGGCGAAGAAAGTCCATTTTAAATTTGATACCGCCGCTCTTGAGGAGCTCGTGGAAATAAGCCGCACCAAGGGATTCGTCACCGACGTGGAAATCCTCAAAGCTTTTCCGAAGATTGAAAGCGACATTGAATTTTTGGAATATCTTTACGACCAGTTTGACGAAGCCGGCGTGAAAGTCATTGAAGTCGGCAACCTTATTGAGCTTCCGGGAGACGAAATCGCCCAAAAAGAACTCGCCGAAGCGACACTCGTTTCCGCCGAACTTCCGGACAACGTTCAGATATATCTCAAGGAAATCGGCAAAACTCCGCTTTTAAATTCCGCGGACGAAAGGGAAATCGCGAAGAAGGTGAGTCAGGGAGACGAAGAAGCTCGCCAAAAGCTCATCAAGGCAAACTTGAGGCTTGTGGTTTCAATCGCCAAGCGCTATGTGAACCGCTCCCCGCAGCTTTCCATTTTGGACCTTATTCAAGAGGGAAATCTCGGACTTTTCCGCGCCGTCCAAAAGTTTGACTACCGCAAGGGATTTAAATTCTCCACTTATGCCACCTGGTGGATCCGTCAGGCTATCACAAGAGCGCTTGCGGACTACTCCCGCACCATCCGTATTCCGGTGCACATGGTTGAAACGATCTCCAAATATACCCAGGCAAAGAGAAAGCTTATGCAGGAACTGGGCAGGGAACCGCTCGCGGAAGAAATCGCGACCGAAATGAGCATAGACGTGGAGAAAGTCCACCATATCCAAAAAATCTCGCAGGAAGTCGTTTCGCTTGAGTCTCCCGTCGGCGAAGAGGAAGATTCCGTGCTTTCCGAATTCATTGAAGACGAAAAGACTCTTTCTCCGGACCAGTCTGTTTCCAGGGAGCTTCTTAAAGACCAAATCCGCCAGGTTTTAGATGAACTGACCGACAGGGAAAAGAAAATACTGGAACTCCGCTTCGGGCTCACGAATGATGTCACTCATACGCTTGAAGAAGTCGGTAAGGTGTTCGGCGTCACGAGGGAACGCATCAGGCAGATAGAGGCGAAAGCGCTGGAAAAAATCCGCCTCCACAACCAATCCGAAAAATTAAGAGAGTATTAAAGAGAACAAAGCGGCCCCAGGGCCGCTTTTTGGCGTACGGTTGCCCGCAATCCTTTTTGAATCTATACTTTCGCCATCGCTTTTTAAAAGTGAAATACTGAAATATTGGAGGTGCGTGCCGTGAAAAATCTGTCACTTAAGCCGTTCGCTTTTTGGGTGGCAACGGTGATCCTGCTCCCGCCCGCTTTGATTTTCGTTTCTGCCGGTTTTGCTCTCGGATGTTTGCTCGGAGCCGTATCGGAAGTTTTGAAAATGGAAGGCTTGGGATTCAAAAAATCCGTCACCGTTTGGACGGTGGGAACGCTCGCCGGTTTCATCGGCATCGCGTTGCTCGCTTCGGGAATCGTCAAAGTAAAGGGAAACATCCTTAAAGTGCTGTGGATGGTGATGACGGAGAACGCGGGTAAAATCGTGATTTCCAACCATCCGTCAATGTCCGAGACGTTCATCCTGCCCATGATGCTTTTCGGAGCTTACTTCTTCAATCCTGCCGTGATGCCGATTTCCACTCCGGATGACCGTCTTTACTACCGCAAAGACTTAAGCTTTGTCCGTCCCGTGTGTATTCCTGTCAAAAGAGATGATCCGACCGGAAGAGGGGCTATGGAATTCGTCAGAAAGGCGATAAGCGTTCTTGATTGGAACGGCTCCATCGTGCTTTTTCCCGAAGCCGGCAGAACCCACAAGGGAACGGAATTCCGGACAAAAGGGAAAAACAGAGTGAGGAAATTCGCGAAAGGAATCCTTTCCCTGTTGAAATCCAAGCGGAAAAAACGCCGTCTGCTCATTCCTGTCTGGGTGAAAGGCGGCGAAACGCTAATGAAGAATGTGGAATATTACGGAGAGAAAAGCGAATTCTCCGTGAGCCGCAGCCGGATCAATCTGGCGGGCGAAGTGACCATCGTTTTCGGCAAGCCTTTTTTCTCCGATGAACTCCCTGCCGACAAGCCGTCGGCCCTGCAAACTTTGGAAGAAAAGGTTTTGGATCTTTCGGAAGTTGCCTGAACGCATATATCCCCGCATCCGCAAGGAGCGGGGATTTTATTGTCCGGACGATAAAAATAGGGAAATGACAAAGGGGTTTCCTCAAGTTATAATCGGGTTAAATGACCTCCCGAGAGATAAGGCGGAAATTCCTGGAGTTCCAAAAAAGCAAAGGACATGCCGTAATTCCGTCCGCATCCATTATTCCCGTAAACGACCCCTCGCTCCTCTTCGTGAACAGCGGAATGTTTCCGCTTGTCCCTTATCTTTTGGGAGAACCGCATCCAGAGGGAAAGCGTCTGGCGGACAGCCAGAAATGCTTCCGCGCCGAAGACATAGAAGAAGTGGGTGACGGCAGGCACGACACCCTTTTTGAAATGCTCGGCAACTGGTCGCTCGGCGATTATTTCAAGAAGGAGCAGCTGAACGCCTGGTACGAATTTTTGGTTAACGAACTCCGCCTGGACCCGAACCGCCTTTACCAGTCGGTTTATTTGGGCGATGAATCAATCGGCGTGGACCGTGACAATGAATCGGTTGCGATATTGAAGGATATTTTCAATAAATACGGCGTTTCTTCCGGCGTCGGTCCCGACACGGAACGGAAAGGCGACTTGGGTCCCGGAGTCCCTGTGGACTTCACGCAGGTCCGCATAATGGCGTATCGGGACAAGAACTGGTGGAAGAGAGGGGACGCCGTCGGCGAGCTTGGCGGACCGGACTCCGAGACTTTCTACGACACGGGGCGCGCCCATGACCCTAAATTCGGCGAATACTGCCACTTTAACTGCGACTGCGGACGGTTCATAGAAATCGGCAATTCAGTGTTCATGGAATACCGCAAAACGGAAACCGGCTGGGAGACCATAAAGAATAAAAACGTTGACTTCGGCGGAGGGCTGGAACGCTTGCTGATGGCGGAAAACGGAAAAACGAATATTTTTGAAACCGACTTGTTCACTCCGATCGTCTCCCGCCTTGAAGAACTTTCCGGGAAAAGATACGCCGACGATCCCCGCTCGTTTGAAATAATCACCGACCACCTGAAGGCCGCGTCCTTCGTGATGGGCGACGACGCGGGAATCACTCCGTCCAATACCGGCCAGGGGTACATCGTTCGCCGGCTTATCCGCCGCGCCGTCCGCTACGGCCGGCAAATAGGCGTAACCGACTCCGGCTGGACTAAAACAATTCTGCCCGTAATTCAGGAAATCTATGCCGATGTTTATCCGGAGCTTACGAGAAACGGCGAATTTATCTCCGCCGAGCTTGATAAAGAAGAAGCGAAATTCGCGAAGACTCTGGAAAACGGAATGAAGGAGTTTGCCAGGTACTCGGAAAACGGAAGTTTGTCCGGCAGGGACGCTTTCAATCTTTACCAGAGTTACGGTTTGCCGAAAGAGGATATTGAAGAACTCTGCAAACAAAAAGGAATAAGTTTTGACGAATCGGCTTTTGATGAAGAATATCGCCGCCACCAGGAGCTTTCCCGCACCGCTTCCGCCGGAATGTTTAAGGGAGGCCTCGCCGACAGTTCCGAACAGACCACCAAACTCCACACGGCGGCTCATCTCGCGCTTGCCGCTCTCCGCAAAGTTTTGGGAGACCACGTTTCCCAAAAAGGGAGCAATATCACCGCCGAGCGCCTTCGCTTTGATTTCTCGCATCCCGCGAAAATGACTGACGGGGAAATCCGCAAAACGGAAGAGTTGGTTAACGGCTGGATAGCGGCGGCCTCGGATGTGACCATGAAAGAAATGAGCGTGGATGAGGCGAGGGAGGAAGGCGCGATGGGCGCCTTCGGCGAACGCTACGGCGAAAAGGTTAAAGTCTATTCAATCGGCGAAAACGGCGAAATATCCAAGGAAATATGCGGAGGTCCGCACGTTACTAACATAGGGAGCCTTGGAAGGTTTAAAATAACGAAGGAAGAGTCGGCTTCCTCGGGAGTGAGAAGAATCAAAGCCATACTGGAATAAAATGTCATTTGCCTTCCTGAAGATGGGAGAAGGAAAATTCGCTCTGAGCGTTCATCCGCCGTACGGCACGTCGGTGTATTCTTCTAAAGTAATAGGGAGGGAAAATCCAAAAGCCGAAATAACGGAATCGGAAATTGAAAACGCCATCTCCCAGGCGATATGGAGGCTTTTTGACGAGGAAAGGATGATGTTCGCGAAAAGGCTGGATCTTTCCGAACTGGACGTTGTCATGGCGGACGTCCGCGTTTTATACATCAAGCTGGACGGCGGGACGGTGGTTAACCCCATCGGCTTCACCGCTAAAAATATTGAGATCGGACTTGCCGAAATTCTGGTCACGAGAGAACTGTCCGAAAACATAAAATCATCCATGCCTAAGAAAGGGGAGTTGGTGTTCACTATTGAACCGACCGCTTCCTGCGCCTGGCTTATCCAAAAAGATTCCAAGAAGAAGGATTTCGCCATCGCCCGTGTGGCGGAAGAAAAAACCTTCATATACAGCTCCATGGACGGCGAGAAAATATCGTACGTCAGCGATTTTGATTGGGGAGTGAATTCGGTGCTTGGTTCCATAGGCGGTCATTTTGGCGTGGAAGACGCGGTCGCGAGAGACTTGCTCCGCCGTTACGTGCGGGAGGATATGTCAGTGGATATGCAAAAGAATCTTCGCGGAATCGTGAGCGAGCCGTTCGCCGAATTTTCCCGCGGTGTGACTCTCGCCGCCCGCAATGTTAAAATCAGTAGGCCCGTTCTTTACGTGTTGAACAATGAACTCGGGGAGCTGAACCCGGGGAATATTTCGTGGAAGGAATCCGGAGTGAAGATGAGTTTCTTGCCGTCCGTGAGCCACGAAGAACTCGCTCTGCACGAGATGTCCGGCTGCGACCCCTTGAGCCCGTGGAATAGGATCGCCAAAAGAAGAATGAAATGGCTAATGTGCCACAAATAAAACATGACTAAGCCCGCCAAAAAGATATACGCCAACAAGACCGACTCCTGCGCCACCGTCGTCCACAAGGTTATATCCTCGGGGTTGGACGAATTCATATTGTATTTTCCCAAAGCGGCGGAAATCGCCGAAAATCCAAAAAATTTCAAACTGCTTAAGCGCGAAGCCGCCGCTGTCGGTAAAACGATCGTGATTGAATCCGTTGACGGCAACCTGCTTGAAATGGCGTTCGCCGCCGGCTTTGAAGTGGTGGACGGGCTCTTTAACCGCTCCGCTTCGCCGTCGTCCAAAGTCCCGCTTATGGACATAATGCCCGCGAAATCCAAGCTTGAATCGCTTTCCGCGGGCGCTCCGGAAACGGAACCAGATGAAGTTGATTTATCGGACGAAAAACCGGAACAAGCCCAAGAGTCTCCGGAAACCGGAGAAGTACGGGAAGAAGAGCCGACTGTAAAGGCGGAAGAATACAGAGCGCCCCGCCGCCGGATATCTCCCTGGAAAAAAATGGGTTTTGCGACCGCCTTTGCGGCTAGCCTCGGCATCGTCGGATATCTGGCGCTTTTTATATTACCCACCGCCAAGATTTCCATAGAAAGAAAGAAAACCGACTGGTCGTTCACCGGAACGGTTACCGCTTCCGTTAAGGCGCCCGCCGTCTCCGGAACCGACCTCCAAATTCCCTCCCAGATTTTCACCGTTTCCAAAAACGGCATTTATAAGTTCCCCGCGTCCGGTTCCGAGGTTGTTAAAAGGAAAGCGAGCGGAAAAGTCACCATCTGGAACGCTTACAGCTCGGAAATCCAGCAGCTCGTCAAAAACACCCGCTTCGTGACGCCCGAAGGCAAAGTTTATCGCATTGTTTCCGCCGTCACCGTGCCGGGAGCGAAAATATCGGAAGGCAAAATCCAGGCATCATCCGTTGAAGTAGACATCGTGGCGGATGAGCCGGGCGAAGCGTATAACACGGGGCCTGTCGCCAAACTCCGCATTCCCGGATTCCAGGGGTCGCCGAAATACGACGGATTTTACGGTGAATTCAAAACGGACGTTTCCGGCGGATTCGTCGGCGAAATGAAAGTGCCGACCGACGACGACGTTAAGCGCGCAAAAGAAGAAACGGCCGCCAAAGTTGACGCCGCCGTCAAATCGTCCGTGATGATGACCATCCCGCCTGAATTCAAAGTGGTTGAAAGCGCCATCACCTATGTGGTGACGAAGAGCGAGGTGGTCTCCGACGCCGACGAAAAAGGGGAGTTCTCTTACGGCGTGATAATGGAAGCCAAGGTTCCCGCATATAAAGAAGAAGACCTTGTCGCCCTTATGGGCGAAAAGTTCAAGGAGCAGAATGCCGACCCGTATGACCTTATCGTCAAAAACTTGGCTTATTCTTCCGACCCGTCAGCCGATCTTTCTTCCGGCAAAATATCCCTTCCCGTTGAGTTCAGTGGGACTTGGGCGCGCAGTTTTGATCCCTCCGTTTTCCGCGGAGAGATACTGGGGGCCAGCGAAGAGTCTCTTAAATCCTCTATTTTTGCCATTCCAGGCGTCTTAAGCGCCAAAGCCGACCTCTGGCCTTTCTGGGTGACTTCCGTGCCTACGAATCCGGAGAAAATTGAGATAAGCGTTGACTAACCGGCCATTGACGGCTTTCCGCCCTGTAGCTAATATGTACGGGCGTTTATTCCAGTAAATAATTGACTAATCTGACAAACGCGTGTTAACATCTGAAGTCAATGGTTGTTACAGGAACGGTTATTGAAGCTTTGCCGGCGACGACCTTCAAGGTCAAATTGTCGGACGGCAGAGAAATTTTGGCCTACCTTTCCGGGAAGATGAGGAAGCATCACATCCGCATCGTCCAGGGAGACAAGGTATCGGTTGAAATGACCCCCTACGACGACCGTCGCGGAAGAATTTCAAGAAGACTATAAAAAATGAAAGTCAGGCCGTCGGTAAAAAAGATGTGCAAGGATTGCAAAATCGTCCGCCGCAAAGGGCGGATTTATGTGATTTGCGCGAAAACTCCCAAGCACAAACAAAGGCAGGGATAATTTTTAACCTAAACTCATGAGAATAGCCGGTATAAACATTCCAGACGAAAAGCGCATAGAGGCCGCGCTTACTTACATTTACGGAATCGGACCCGCATTGTCCAAAAAGATTCTCGTTGAAACGGGAATCAACCCGAACGAGAGAGCGAAGAATCTAACCTCCTCGGACGTAAACAAAATAAAAGAAGTCTTGGACGCCTCCTATAAGATAGAAGGTGAACTCAGGACCCACGTAAAACAAAACATCGCCCGCCTCAAGGACATTCAGGCTTATCGCGGCTCCCGCCACGCTAAGCACTTGCCGGTGAGGGGACAGAGAACCAAAACCAATTCCCGCACCGTCCGTGGAAACATCAGAAAAACGGCGACGAGCGGAAAGAGGAAAGTTGAACTCAAGTAAAAACAATGGGAAAGAAAAGAGTCACAACCAAAGAAGGAGAAGTTAAGGAAGCCAAGCCGGTTTCCGAGAAGAAGTCTTCCAAGAGCATTGATTCCGGCCGCGTTTACATCAACGTGTCTTTCAACAACACGATGATCACCGTCACCGACCAGAACGGAAACGTCGTTACCTGGGGTTCCGCCGGCTCGCTCGGATTTTCCGGGCCCAAAAAAGCCACTCCGTTCGCCGCGCAGAAAGTCGTGGCGACCATCGCCGAAAAAATCGCGAAAACCGGGCCTTTCAACGTTGATGTTATCGTCTCGGGTGTTTCCGTCGGCCGCGATTCCGCCATCCGCTCCCTCATCAACCACGGTTTCAACATCAGTTCAATAAAGGACGTGACTCCCATTCCGCACAACGGTCCCAAACCCAAGAAAGTAAGGAGAGTATAAAACACCAATGAGAATTTTAGAGAAAAAAGAAAGAGCGCTCGGAGCCAAGCTTTTCCTCAAAGCGGAACGCTGCAACTCCGGAAAGTGCGCCTCCGTCAGAAGGCCTTACAAACCGGGACCTCACACTAAATCTTTCAAGAAAGTGAGCGAATACGGCCGCCAGCTCGCCGAAAAGCAGAAGGTCAGATTCAGCTACGGACTTACCGAAAAGCAGCTTACCAGGTATTTCGTTGACGCCGACAAGGGAACCGAGCCCACGCACGAAGCGATGATAAGGCTCCTTGAATCGCGTCTGGACAACACCGTCTTCCGCTCCGGACTTGCCGGAAGCCGCCGCATCGCCAAACAGCTCGTCGGACACGGCCATATTATGGTTAACGGCAGAAAGGTGACCATCCCTTCTTATTCGGTTAAGCCGCAGGATCTTATTACCATCAGGCCCGAATCCGCCGGTCAACCGGTTTTCACCTCCCTTGAGGAGAAATTCAAGAACTTTGAGGCTCCCGAGTGGATTAAATTGGACAAAGAGAAAAAATCCGCCCTCATAATCTCCAGCCCGAAAGGCGTTGAAATGCCTTTTGACATGGACTTGGTCGTAAACTACTTTTTGAAATAATAAAAAACACACCACCATGCATTACGCGTATTTAAGCGATAGCGTCAAAATCAAGAAAGTTTCCGACGACGGACGGAAAGGCGTTTTTGACATTGAAGGCCTTTTCCCCGGATACGGCCTTACTTTGGGAAACAGCTTGAGGAGAGTTCTTCTTTCTTCTCTCCCCGGAGCTTCCGTCACCCAGTTTAAAGTGAAAGGAGTCCTCCATGAATTTTCCACCATTCCGGGAGTTATGGAAGACGTTGTTGAAATCGGAATGAACCTCAAGAAGCTCCGCTTCAAATTCACCGCCGACGAACCGCAGGTTCTGACCCTTAAGGTCAAAGGCGAAAAGGAAGTCACCGGAGCGGATGTTGAAGCGAACGCCCAGGCTGAAATCGTGAACCCGGAAGTCAAGCTTTTTACCGTCACCGACAAAAAAGCCGACGTTGAAATAGAAATAACTGTTGAGAAAGGATTGGGATATGTCCCCGTTGAAAGGAGAAAAGCCGGAAAACTGGAGATCGGAGTCATCGCTCTGGACGCCATCTTTACCCCGGTCACCAATGTTTCCTTGAACGTGGAAAATATGCGTGTCGGCGACAGAACCGACTATAACCGCCTGGAACTCGTCGTTGAAACCGACGGTTCCGTCACGCCCTCCGAAGCCGTTCACAAAGCTTCTCGTATCCTCGTTGACCACTTTACGAAAATCGGCAACCTCGGCGAAGAGGAGCTTGAAAATAAAGAGTAATACCGTTAATATTCCCGAGCTATGAGGCACCAAGTAAAAGGTACGAAATTTGGAAGAAAGAAGGGGGACAGAAACAATTTCCTCTCCGTTCTTCAGCATAACCTCATTATGGAAGAGGGTATTAAGACCACCTCCGCGAGAGCGAGGGTCTTGCGCCCCAGGGTTGAAAAAATGGTGACTCTCGCTAAGAAACAGGATTTGGCCTCTTTGAGGCTCCTAAAGGCCCGCCTTCCCGAAAAGTCTGCCTTTAAGCTTTATCACGAAGTTGCTCCGAAGTACGCCGACCGCAAGGGAGGCTACCTCAAAATCGTTAAAACTGCCGAACACAGAATGAGGGACGGATCGGACCTCGTTGAAATAAAATTCGTCTAACATGGAAATCATCATTGACGCGAAAAACCAAAAGCTCGGGAGATTGGCGGTAAAAATCGCTTCTGTTTTACAGAACAAGGAAAGCGTCGCCTACGAACCCCGCTTGGAAGGAGGCAATAAAGTCATCGTCAAGAATATTTCCGAAATGGAGGTTTCCGGAAACAAAGCCGATCAGAAAGTTTACTACAGGCACACCGGCTACATGGGACACCTCAAAGAAAAGACCTATAAAGAAGCCTTTTCCAAAGACCCGGCTTGGGTTTTGAGGCATGCCGTCGCCGGAATGCTCCCGAAGAACAGACTTCAGGCGAAAAGATTGAAGCAGCTTATAATAGAAAGATAATATGCCAGCTAAGAAAGATAACAAATATTTTGAAGCCACCGGACGCAGGAAAACCTCCTCTGCCCGCGTTAGAGTTTTGCCCGGCGAATCGGGGTTCAGCGTCAATGACATTGACGTTAAGAAATATTTCAAAACAGCCACTCAAATCAAAGCCGCTTCGGAACCGGTGAACAAAGCGCTTACCGCCGAAACCATCGGAATCACCGCGAAAGTTTCAGGCGGCGGATTGAGCTCCCAGGCCGGAGCCGTTTCGCTCGGCCTCGCGAGAGCTCTCGTGAAACTTGACCCGGGTCTCCGCCTCGCCTTAAGGAGTTCCGGACTCCTGACCCGCGACCCGCGCATGGTGGAAAGAAAGAAACCGGGTCTCAAGAAAGCAAGGCGCGCTCCTCAGTGGGCCAAACGTTAATCCCCGTTATAAACAATGGATAAAAAACCTTACTTATCGGTTATCATCCCTGCCTACAACGAAGCTAACCGACTTCCGGCCACTCTTATAGACATTGATAAACATCTGAGAGAGGCTGATTTTGAATATGAAATTTTGGTTGTGAACGACGGAAGCAAAGACAATACCGCTGACATCGTCCGCAAGTTTGAGTCGGTCGTCAAAGGACTCCGCCTCGCCGGCAGAGAAGCCAATAAAGGAAAGGGATATACCGTCCGCGAAGGAATGAGGGAGGCAAAAGGCCAGTTCAGGCTTTTCGCCGACGCCGACAATTCCACGAGCATAGAACACTTCTTCAAGATGATTCCTTACCTTGAGGGCAGAGAGGGGAAAAAATACGACATCGTTATCGGGAGCCGGGATGTGAAAGGCTCCAAGCTCATTCCTCCCCAGCCGTGGTACAGGCGCATCGCCGGCAACGTGGGAAATATCATCATTCAGATACTGCTTCTGCCGGGAATATGGGACACTCAGTGCGGATTCAAATGTTTCTCCGAAGAAGCCGCCGAGAAGATTTTCCCGCTTATGAAAATCAACCGCTGGGCGATAGACGTGGAGGCAATGGCAATCGGGAAAAGATTCGGATACAAAATCAAGGAGATTCCCATCACTTGGGTTAACGACACTCGCTCCACGGTAAAGTCATCGGCTTATCTCGGAGTTCTCCGGGACGTGCTGAAGATAAGGCTTTGGCTTTGGACAAACAAGTATAAGATATCCAAGTAAACAAAACGGAACATGAAGAACTACTACTTATCCGCCAAGAGGCTGGAGGAATTAAAAAGTGAATTGCATGAACTGAAGACGGTGAAAAGGCTTGAAGTCGCCGAACGTCTTAAGCGCGCCAAAGAGTACGGAGACCTTTCCGAAAACGCCGAATATTCCGAGACGAGAGAACAGCAGGAAGCGCTTGAGTCCCGCGTGGACGAACTTGAAGACATCGTTAAAAACGCCTCCATCATCAAAAAGTCCGCCTCTCAGGAATTCGTTGACCTTGGAAACGAGGTGGAAGTTGAACTCAAAGGAAAGGCGAGAACCTTCACCATTGTCGGTTCAAACGAGGCAAAGCCCGAAGAGGGTTTGATTTCAAACGAATCTCCCATAGGCAGAGCGATAATCGGCAAGAAAATCGGAGACTCGGTTAAGGTCCAGACTCCCATCGGCGAAATCACCTACAAAATCACGAAGATAAGTTAAGTAATTCTGAAACCCAAAGAACCGCCCCAAGAGGGCGGTTTCTTGAATACGGCGGGGAAACCCGGCATAATGAAAAGCATCTAAACCATGCTTGAAGACATAGTAAAAGCAAGAAAAGACAAGCTGGACGGACTCAAATCAAAAGGATTGGATCCGTACCCCGCGGCGGTCAAAAAGACTCACACGATCGCCGAAGCGGTCAAATCATTTGTCATTCTCTCCCGCCTTAAGAAAAAAGTGTCGGTTGTCGGCAGGGTCCTCGGATTCAGGGATCAGGGCAAGCTTATTTTCGCCGACGTGGATGACGGCACCGGCCGCATCCAAATTTTGCTGACAAGAGCGAAGACCGAGGATTTTGACACGGTTAAGTCCGGCTTGGATATAGGCGACTTTATTGAAGCGTCCGGTACGCTGATTAAGACCAAAAAAGGAGAAAAAAGCGTGGAAGCGAAATCCGCGAGGATTGTCGTTAAGTCCATGCGTCCCATGCCTTCCGGCTTTTACGGCATTGAGGATACTGAAACAAGGCTCCGAAAAAGGTATCTGGAGCTTGCCCTGAATCCGGAAACGAGAGAAATGTTCCGCAAAAAAACGGTCTTCTGGCGGACATTCCGTTCATCGCTTGAAGACGCCGGATTTCTGGAAGTTGAAACTCCCGTTCTGGAGCGCACTCCCGGAGGAGCGGAAGCCGAGCCGTTTACCACTCATTACAACGCTCTTGATACGGACTTTTATCTCCGCATCTCGCTTGAAATATCGCTCAAAAAGCTTTTGGTCGGAGGATTTCCGAAGATTTTTGAAATCGGCAGGATTTTCAGAAACGAGGGCATAGACGCCGAACATCTCCAGGATTACACGCAGCTGGAATTTTATTGGGCGTATGCCGACTACAACGATCTGATGAAATTCATTGAAAAGACTTACAAGCGCGTCATCAAAGCGACCTGCGGTTCGCTCGTCACCGAGTGGAAGGACTATAAGATTGACTGGTCTGGTAATTGGAAGACGGTTGATTACTTCACTGTCTTCAAAGAAAAAACGGGATTGGACTTGAACGGCGCTTCCGCCGGAGACTTGATAAAAAAGGCGAAGGAGTCGGGGATTAAGGTTGATCCGTCGCTCGGCAAAGGAAGGCTTATTGATTTACTGTTCAAAAAACTTATCCGTCCCGAAATGATCCAGCCTTGCTTCCTTATCAACCCGCCGATAGAAATAGAACCGCTCGCGAAGAGAATAGCGGGAGAGGAAAACAAAGTCGCCCGCTTCCAGGTTGTCGCTTGCGGCTCCGAACTCGGCAAGGGATTTTCCGAAGCTAATGACCCGATTGACGAACGGGAGCGTTTTGAAGATCAGATGAAGCTCCGCGAGAAAGGGGACGCGGAAGCGCAGGAACTGGACGAAGACTTTCTGGAAGCCCTGGAATACGGCATGCCTCCGGCGGCCGGGTTTGGCATTTCCGAAAGGCTCTTTGCCGTACTGGTCAACAAACCAATCCGGGAGACGGTCTTCTTCCCGGCGATGAAAAACACGAACGAAAATGATTAACATCAATCTTATCAGGGAGAATCCGGAACTCGTGAAAGCCGGAATGGGAAAGAAGCTCGCTAACCCGGAGCTCGTGGACAAGTTTTTAAAAATAGACGCCGAATGGAAATCGCTCAAGAAAATCGTTGACGACACCCGCGCTGCGCAAAAAGCCCTGGGTCCGGACGATAGGGATGACGCCCGCAAACTTAAGGAAGAAATAACGGTAAACGAGGAGAAAATCACCGTCCTTTCGGAAGAAAGGGATTTTCTTGTTTCCCAGATTCCCAACCTGCCGGAAGACGATGTTCCGCTCGGCAAGGACGACGCTGACAATGCCGTTTTGAAGACTGTCGGCGAACCGGCAAAGTTTTCGTGGAAGCCCAAAGATTACGTTGATTTGGCGGGCGAACAGATAGACACGGAGAGGGCGTCCAAAATCGCCGGAAGCCGCTTTGGCTACATCACGGGCGAAATCGCCGAAATGGATTTTGCCCTTTTCCGCCTCGGAATGGATACGCTTCTTCCTCACGGATTTCGCCTGACCCTTCCGCCTGTTCTCATGAAGCCGGAGATCCTTCGCCGGATGGGCAAGGGAAAATTCATTGACGCCGGAGACGCCTTTTATGTCTCGGAAGACGACCTCTATCTCGTCGGCAGTTCCGAACAATCCATCGCGCCGATGTTCGCGGATGAAACTGTTGCTGCGGACAAACCCATGCGTTTCCTCGGATTTTCAACCTGTTTCCGCCGGGAAGCCGGCAGCTACGGCAAGGACACGAGAGGAATTCTCCGCGTTCATCAGTTCAACAAGCTTGAAATGTTCATCATCTGCCGTCCGGAAGATTCCAAGGAACAGCACGAATTCCTTCTTGCCCGCCAGGAAGAGCTGATGCAAAAGCTCGGGCTTCCGTATCGCGTCGTTGTTAACTCCACGGGCGACATGGGTTTTGACGCTTCCAAACAGTATGACGTTGAGGCTTGGATACCGAGCCAGGACAAATACAGGGAGACGCACTCCTGTTCCAATACCACCGACTTCCAGTCCCGCGGATTGAACATCACTTATAAAGTCCGGGGAGAAGACGGAAAGGACAGGAAAGAATTCGTCCACACGCTGAACGCCACCGCTTTCAGCGAACGGCCGCTTCTCGCCATTTTGGAAAATTACCAGCGCGAGGACGGCAGCGTTGAAGTGCCGGAAGCTTTGAGAAAATACATGGGTAAGGATGAAATACTGTTACCCGACGGACAATAGGTCTTGGATTGAGGTAAGCGAATCGGCGGCGGCGGACAATCTCGCCGTTATTCGCCGTTTTGCGGGCGAAGCGAAAGTTTACGCCGTCGTTAAATCCAACGCCTACGGCCATGGACTGGAATTATTCTCGGGAATAATGGATAAGCGCGGGGCGGACGGATTTTGCGTTGACACCGTACCGGAAGCGCTTATGCTCCGCGAAAACGGAATCAAAAAACCGATTCTGGTTTTGGGGTTTTCATCTCCGGACGAGTGGAAATACGCCGAGAGGGAAAACATAACGGTTTCCGTATCAAGCCTTCACACCCTGCGTGAGATTTGCTCCGAAGAAGGCAGCTCTCTGGAATTCCACCTCAAGGTGGACACCGGCATGCGCCGCCAGGGAATAATGCCGGATGAGGCGGAAGAAGCGATAAAAATCATGAAAACCGGAAACGACAAAATGACCGGCATTTTTACCCACTTCGCTTCGGCAAAGGATATTAATTATCCCGGATTTACGGATAGCCAGTATGATTTATTCAATAAAACGGTGGAGACTTTTGAAAAGGCGGGATTCAGCCTGATGCGTCACGCGAGCGCCACCGCCGGAACGATGCTCGGCGAGAAATACCGCTTTGACATGGTCCGCGCCGGCATCGGACTGTACGGCTACTATCCGTCCAAAGAGCTGGAAGTACAGCTTGGAGATACCGGTTTTAAACCGGTGATGAAATGGAAGTCTACAATAAGCGAAGTCAAAAAAGGAAAGAAGGGAGATTATGTGGGCTACGACCTCACTGAACGCCTCGCCGAAGATTCGCTTATCGCCGTCGTGCCCGTCGGATATTGGCAGGGTTTGCCGAGAGGCCTGTCGGGAATCGGCGAATTCACTGTAAACGGCGAAAAATGCCGGATTTTGGGGCGTATTTCCATGGATATGGCGGTTGTTAAAGTTCCGGAAGGAACTAAAGAAGGGGACGAGGTGATTGTTATGGACGACGCTACTGCCGTCGCGAGGCTTGTTTCCGGAAGCCATTACGAAGTTATCACCCGTATAAATCCTGCAATCAAAAGGGTTTTGGTTTAAAATATAGCCAGTGGACTATAAGAAAAACAGCCTTTCGTCTTTCGCGAGAGAGAAGCTGCTTAAAAAAATAGCCTTCTTTTTCGCCGCTGCCGTTTTCATCGGCGCGGCCGGAACCGGCTTGTGGTTTTTGCGGAACGGCGAGTTTATGAAAATAACGAGCGTTGAAGTTTCTGGGACGAGAATGGTCCCGGCGGGAGATTTACTGGCGCTGATTAATAGCGGCGAGGTCAAGCGCGAAGGATTTTTAGGTTTTATCCTCCCCGAAGATCACCGTTTCGCTTACGAAGACGACGAAAAGATATCCGGAATCATCAAGGAACGCTTTCCCCGCGTGAAGGAGGTGTCTATCGCGAGAAATAACGGCAGCCGATCCATATCAGTGGCGGTTTCCGAGAGAAAAGAAAAAATAATCTGGTGCCGTGCCTCGGCGAATTCGTCTGATAACGAGCAAGGCGGGCTCGCTGTTAATAATTGTTTCTGGCTTGACGATGAAGGATTCGTAATGGGCGAGTCGCCGGATTCCGAGGGAACGCTTGTGCCGGTGATTACCGACAAATCGGGAAGAGAAATAACGCTCGGGAAAACGATTGTTTCGGCGGAAAAACTCGCTAATCTGATTGAGGCGGAAAAAATGATGAAAAACTTCGGCTGGGTCGCCGAAGAAACGGCAATGGAAGACCCGTTGCTTAAAGAAGCGGTGGTGGTTGTGTCTTCGGGGCAAAAAATATTGGTGAGCCTGGAGCGTTCTCCTTGGGCGGAAGGCAAGCCGATACTGAATGCCATAGTCGCCTCGGGAAAATGGCCGGAGGTGGAATACGTTGACTTGCGGATTGAAGGAAAAGGTTTTTATAAGTTGAGATAAAACAATCCAAAAAACACCGCCCTTACGAGCGGTGTTTTTAGTAAATCTTTTATTCGGCCAGCTTATAGACGAATATTGATGTTCCGATTCTTGCGTAAGGCTCGTACGGATTTGGAAGCCAGGAGTAAGTGTCTTCGTCTTTGCGTTCAAATCCTTCCGCCGGAGTTGCCTTCGCTTGCTGAAGACTGTTGAGCGACAAGGCAAACCACTTAATTCCTTCGTTTGCCGGATTGCCCTTTGACGACCACCAATATTCAACCTTCTCCTCGCCGATGTAATACTTTGGATTTCCTCCGCCGAAATAATCGGTGGCGATTCTGTCAATGTTGTTCTCTTTCGCGAATTTGGCAAGGCGCTTCAAATCCTGGCCCCAGTCGTAGTTGGAATCGGTGACATATTTGTACCCGTTCCACACGCCTCCGCCGATCTCGTTGAAGTAAGAAATGTAATACGGGGTGGTGAGAGCCGTTCCGACGCCGAGCCATACGAGCGCCACGATGATCACGGGCTTCGCAAACTTGCCGAATCTGAGCCTTATGGTTTCAACGGCAAGAACGTAAATGAAAGGCATTATGGGCATAAGGTGCCTGATTCCGATATTAAGCGGGCTTCGTATGCTCACCACGGCGTAAACCAAGACGAATATGCCAAGCGCCATTTCCGGGAATCTCATTGCCGTTGATTCGGGGAGGTTGGTGATGGTTTTTACCGGCTTTTTAAGGAAAGCGATCGTTCCGGCCGCCAAAGCGGCAAGCGCCAATAAGAGGAAAGGCAGAGGTTCCTTAAGCGCGTAAACGGTGGGGAAATATTCCGGCCATCCGCCTCCTGAAATTTCTCCCATAAAGTAGCCGGTGTTTCCGCCGGATGCACGCTGGGTGACCATCAGGAATCCAAGCATGTATTCGGCGTATGGCCTTGTGATTTTATTTCCCGCCATCGCGACCGTCGCTTTAGCGAGTGTTCCGCCGATTCCGCCTTCCTGGACTAATGAGCTCATCAGAAACTCGGTATCGGCAACCTGCCTCTCAACCGGATAGTTCACGGTGAACAGGGCGTAAACCGGATAGATGAGCGCGTAGCCGATGGCGAAGATGACAACCAGATTTTTAAGCTGCAGAAGAATCTGCCGGAGCCACGCTTTCATTTTTTCTTTGTCGCTTCTCAGGGCTTTGGCTGTGCCCCAGACGGCGGCGAGCAGCATAAAGTATGGAACGAGCAGGAACATGGAAAACTTGAGCAGTTGGGCGATCCCGAAGAATAATCCGGCGAGCCCCAGATTTTTCCAGCTGTTCTTTTCAATCGCCTGAATGAAGAAATAGGTGGCGGTCAGTATTCCGAACGCCGCCGCCACATCCGTCGTGACGTAATGGCCGTGGGCGAGAAATGTTGGCGAAAACGCCACGAATGCCGCCGGTATGAGCGCCCACTTTTCTCCCATTATTCTTTTGCCCAAAAGCCAGGTGAAGAAGATAAGGAGAAGCGTTAGTATCATTGGCGCGATGCGGGCAAGCTGAATGATCAGATCGGCGTTGTTGCCGGACTGGTAAATGAAAAGCGTTCCCGTTTCCCACTGGCCGTTGACGTCCGTTGTCCACGCCCTCGCGTCTGTCGGGAAGTTAAGGTTGGCGAAAAGCAGGGGAACGGCGGAAAGCGCCTTAAGAAGCGGGGGATGTTCCGGGTTTAACCTGAAGTCGCCCAGTTTCACGTAAGAGTAGCCGGCGGGTATGTGAGCGAGTTCATCCATCGTTGCCGACTCTCTAAGCGAGGAATTAACCATCAAAGCGAGCGAAGCCGCCATAATCAGGGCAAGAATCCCCGCGACGAGTCCGAATTTCTTTCTTTGTCGCGATTGTTTCATAATTGTCATTATAACAGCAAAATGAAGGAGCTTCTCTGGACAAGGCATTCAAGGTTCAAGCTGCGCGAGCACGCTCTTTCCGAGTCGCGCGTCCGCCGGGTTTTAAACTCTCCCGACAGAGTGGAGCGGGGAATAGCCGAAGGTACTATCGCCATGATGAGGAAGGAAAAGGCGATCAAAAAAGAGTTTGAAATATGGGTGATGGTGGTAGACAAGGGCTCCGCCCGCCGGGTTGTTTCCGCCTGGCGGTATCCGGGTGTAACAAAGCCCGGAGAGCCCCTCCCCAGGGAAATACTGACGGAAATGGAGCTTGCCGCCTCAAGATTTCTTGAAGGGGAGGATAATGGGATATAATGCGGGCAATGAGAATACCGGATAAAATCGCCTCGGCGAAAAAAGTTCACGTTTTGGGCGTTGCCGGACAGGAAGGAAGGGCGGTCTTTGATTATCTTTTGTCCGCCGGAATAGACGTGGTTGGCCACGTTTCCGTTCCGGAAAACGGGTTCACTGAAACGTTTCTTTCCTTTGCCGACGCTTACGAAGAGTCGGAAGCGAAAGAGATGGCGGAAAGATTTTTGGCTTCGGGGAAAATGGTTTTCGGCGCTGATTACGCGAAAGGCATTGAAAACGGCGACGCCGTCATCGTCCCGCAGGCGTACCGCCGCTTATCCCTCAACAATCCGGTGATTGAAATGGACAAAGAGGGGAAAATAACCCTCATCCAGGCGATTGAACTCGCTTTTTCCATCGCCGACTGCAGGATAATCGGCGCGACCGGCACGGCGGGCAAGTCAACCGTTTCCGCCATTATCGGCAATATTTTGGCATCCGCCAAAGTCCCGTTCTATTTTTCGGGAAACGACAGGGAAAACAAATGGGATTTCTTCGCTCTGGAGAATCTGCCAAAGGATGGATTCGCCCTTTTTGAAATATCGCACCGCCACTTGATGGATTTAAAGCAGAGCCCGAACGTTGCCGTTCTTACCAATATCTTTCCGCATCATTTGGACGATGCCGGCTCGTACCAGAACTACATTGAAATAAAGAAAAATATTTACCGTTTCCAAAACGCCGGCGACACGGCGATAGTGAACCGTTCGCTCGTTGAGAGCGGAATAATCAAGGAAAGCGAAGAAATGGGCGGGGAGCTCGCGCTCTACGGAGGAGAAGAGCTCAAAGCTTCGTACGGCGACAGGGAAGTCAGAATTCCGCTTTCGGAATTCAGGCTTTCCGGAGAGCACAACATTCAGAACGCGAACGCAGCCATGCTTGCGGGTCTCGCCTGTGGACTGCCGATTCTTGCCATTGAAGAAGGCGTCAAGACTTTTTGCGGCCTTAGATATCGCCAGGAATTCGTCGGCGAGTACGGAGGCGTGAAAATCATAAACGACGGCAAATCAACCGACCCGCTCGCCACGATTGAGGCGGTAAGGGCGGTCAAGAACGTCGGCGCTTTGATTTTGGGAGGAATAAGGGAGGGTTTTTCCGAGGGAGATTTCATCCCGCTCGGGGAGGAAATAGCGAAAAGCGGCATTAAAAATATTTTTATTTTCGGTTCGTCCAAGGATGACATGGCGAGTGATCTGTCCCGCGCCGGCGTGGAACCGAAGCTCTGCGGAAGTTTGGAGAATGCCGCTCTTGAAGCGAAGATGGCGGCGAAGCCCGGAGAAGCGATCGTCTTTTCTCCCGGATGCCAGAGCTTTGATGAATATAAGGACTACCGGCACCGAGCCTCGGCGTTTAACGATGCCATTAAGAAAGCCTTCGGATAATTTTTAAAACCCCTGCATCGTGCTCAGGGGTAAATGAAAAGGGACGCCCCAGGCGTCCCTTATAAGAAATCGGTTCGGAGGCGAATTCCTCCTTGTTCGTGCTTGTTCGTGATCTGCGTACAGCTGGACTTTGGTCTCCGAGTAGGTCCCGAATGTGCCTTGTGTTCCGTATATCCGCGAACGCCTCCGAACCGACACTTGTTTGTAAAGAACTTGTTTCTTTACGTTTATGGCATGTCCGTTTGTGGGGCGCGTCAAGGCATGCTCTTAATAAGCCTTTGGAGCGCTTCATTCATCTCATTTCGTCGCATCCGTTTGTAAAAGACAAGAACGTCCTTCGTAAACTCTTCCTGGCGTGGAACCAGAAACACCACTTCTCCTTTTCCTTCTGCCGGAACATAAGTAATCTCGCATAAATACGGATTGGGCTTATATTCGTATTTCCACTCTTTTCCCAGGTTTCTTGTCGCCACAGCGAAATAGCTTCTGTCATTTTTCCTCTTCTTGGCGGCTTCAACCAATTGTCCGGTCAGGAAGAGACTCTTGGTCCTTCTGTACCCGGCCTTGCCGAGGAGCTTTTTCTCGCTGTTTTCCAGTCCTTTATAAACGGCCACGTATACGATAATGATTAAGGCTATAACCATCACCGCGTAGATCCATGCGTTATCGCGCATTTCTATCGCCTCCTTCTTATTTTTAAAAGACTCCGTCCATTTTAATCGCGTGAGATAATGTGTCAACCCGATTGTTGACCGGAAACTCGGTAAGTGGTTAAATTCGCTTATACCCCCCAGGTAGGTGAACTGGCGGGGGTTTTCGCGAGTTATGGACTTCAAAATAGTTTCAAAATTTTCTCCGGCCGGGGACCAGCCCAAAGCGATTGATTCGCTGGTTTCGGGTGTCAAAAAAGGATATTCCAAACAGACTCTCCTTGGTGTTACCGGTTCTGGAAAGACTTTCACCGTGGCGAACGTGGTGGAGCGCCTGAACAGGCCGACCCTCGTCATCGCCCACAACAAGACTCTGGCGGCTCAGCTCTGCAACGAGTTCAGGGAAATATTCCCCGATAACGCCGTCCATTATTTCGTTTCTTATTACGATTATTACCAGCCGGAAGCTTATATCCCTTCAAGCGACACGTATATCGGGAAGGAAGCGATGATAAACGAAGAGATAGACAAGCTCCGCCACGCGGCGACTTCAAGTCTGCTTACCAGGCGGGATGTTCTCATTGTCGCTTCCGTCTCGTGTATTTACGGCTTGGGCGCTCCGGAAACCTACAAAGAAAACATTTTGTATTTGAAGGAGGGCGGCGAGTTCAACCGGGAAAAGATGATGAGAAAACTTATCTCTCTCCAGTTTTCCCGCACGAACGCCGACCTCAAGCGCGGGACTTTCCGGGTTCGCGGGGACAATTGGGACATAATGCCGCCGAGCGAGGAAATCATCTACAGCTTCCGCGCCGAGGGCGGAATCATCGGAAAAATTTACGCCTTTTCTCCGGCGGAAGGATATACGCCGGGTAAAACGCCGTCCGTTCCCGAAATGATCGTCTCTCCCGCCAAACATTTCATCACCGGCGAGCCGGAGCGTGAAAAAGCGATAAAAGAAATAGAGAAGGAGCTTAAAGACAGGCTTGCCGTCTTTGAAGGAGAAAAAAAGTTTTTGGAAGCGGAACGCCTGGAGAGAAGGACCAAAGCCGATCTCGCGATGCTCCGGGAAATCGGCTACTGCAACGGCATTGAGAATTATTCCCGCGCTCTCTCCGGACGAAAGCCCGGCGAATCGCCGAGCACCCTGCTGGATTATTTCCCGGATGATTTTTTGGTTGTAATAGACGAATCGCACGTGACCGTTCCGCAAATCAGGGGGATGTACAAAGGAGACGCTTCGCGGAAAAAGACGCTCATTGAATACGGATTTAGGCTTCCGTCCGCCGCCGACAACCGCCCGCTTAAGTACAATGAATTTGAATCAAAGGTAAGCGACGTGATTTACACCTCCGCCACTCCGAGCGAATACGAACTTAAAGAATCAAAGCAGGTGGTTCAGCAAATTATCCGGCCAACCGGACTCGTTGACCCGGTTGTGACCATTCTGCCAGCGAAGGGCCAGGTTGCCGACCTGATTGAGAAGCTCAAGGTCCACGCTGAAAAAGGAAAGCGGTGCCTGGTGACGACACTCACTAAAAAAATGGCGGAAGACCTTAGCGAGCACCTCAAGGGACTGGGCATCAAAGTCAACTATCTGCACAGCGACGTTAAAACGCTGGACCGCATCAAAATCCTGACAGCTCTCCGTAAAGGCGAGTTTGACGTTCTTGTGGGCGTTAACCTTCTGCGTGAAGGCTTGGATTTGCCGGAAGTTTCGCTCGTCGCCATATTGGATGCCGACAAGGAAGGATTCCTTCGCAGCGAGACCTCGCTTATTCAGACGATCGGCCGCGCGGCGAGGAATGTTGAGGGTGAAGTTATCCTGTACGCCGACGAAATGACGGGTTCCGTGAAACGCGCCACCGAGGAAACGGAACGCAGGAGAAAACTCCAGATGGCATACAATAAGGAACACAATATCACGCCGAAGACGGTCGTCCGTGAAATTAAGGACATTTTGCCGGATGCCGGTGAGATATTGGAAATGGAGCTCGGTCCGGTCGGCCGCTCTAAATCCGAGATGGATAAGATGCTTCGCCGGAAGGAATCGGAAATGAAGGAGGCGGCGGAGAATCTGAACTTTGAACTTGCCGCCGTCCTCCGGGACGAAATCCAAACGCTTGAGGAAAAATTGGGCAAAAACAAAGACAAGACGATAAAAGGAAAGGCGATGAAGAAAAGGATAAAGGTTAACGACTAAACGCCATGAAAGACAAAATAATCATCAAGGGAGCAAGGGAGCACAACCTCAAAAACGTTAATCTTGAGATTCCCCGCGGAAAAATAACGGTGTTCACGGGCCTTTCCGGTTCGGGAAAATCATCGCTTGCTTTTGATACTATCTTCGCCGAAGGACAGCGCCGGTACATTGAATCTCTCTCGGCATACGCCAGGCAGTTCTTGGGAAAACTGGACAAGCCTGACGTGGACGACATTGAAGGCCTATCTCCCGCCATCTCCATAGACCAGAAAGCGCATTCCTCAAACCCCCGCTCAACGGTGGCAACCATCACGGAAATATACGACTATCTCCGCGTTCTTTTCGCGCGCGCCGGAAAACCGCATTGTCCCATCTGCGGACAGGAAATCCGCAAGATGAGTTTGGAAGAAATAGTGGACGCGGTGATTGAATCCTGCGGCAAAAAGCTCAAAAGCAACATCGCCGTTTACGCGCCTGTCGTGAAAGGCAGAAAAGGGGAATACTATCAGCTCCTTTACGATTTTCTTTCAAACGGCTTCCACGAAGCCCGCATAGACGGCGAAACCAAAATGCTCCGGGACAAAGTCCGCATGGAGCGCTATAAGGAGCACTCCATAGACATATTGATAGACCGCCTGCCGGCGAATATGGACTTGTCGGATAAGGACAACCGGCTCCGCCTCTCCGAAGCGGTGGAGTCCGCTCTGAAATTCGGCAACGATTCCGCCGTCATTTCTTCCGGTAAGGACGATATGATGTTCTCAGCGAAGCTCAGCTGCCCCCGCGACACTTTTTCATTCCCCGAGATTGAACCACGCCTTTTCTCCTTTAATAGCCCGCACGGGGCCTGCGAAGCATGCCACGGAATCGGGACGAAGGAACTGTGGTCGGATGAAGTCTGCGAATCGTGTTTGGGTAAAAGACTTAGGCCGGAAGCCCTTTCCGTTCTGATAGACGGCAAGAACATATCGCAGGTTTCCGCTTTTTCCATTTCCGAATCGCTTGGATATTTTGACGAGCTTGCCGGAAAACTGACCGAAAAAGAAAAAGAAATCGCCGAAGTGCCATTGCGTGAAATAAAAAGCCGCCTCAAGTTCATGGAAAACGTGGGGCTTGAATATCTAACGCTGGACCGCAAAGCGGGAACGCTCTCGGGCGGAGAAGCGCAGCGCATCAGGCTTGCCTCGCAAATCGGCTCCCGTCTCGTTGGAACGCTCTATATTTTGGACGAGCCGACCATCGGCCTGCATCAGCGGGACAACGGCAAACTGATCAAGACTCTTCATGAGCTCCGCGATTTGGGAAACACCATCATCGTCGTGGAGCACGACGAGGAAACCATCCGCACTTCGGACTACCTGGTTGATTTCGGCCCGGCGGCGGGAATCCATGGTGGAAAAGTGGTGGCGAAAGGGGGAATCCCCGATATTTTGAAAGACAAGAAACAGGACTCGCTCACCCTGGAATATCTCCGCGGAGAAAAGAAAATCTTGACGCCTTTGGAACGCCGGCCGATCGGCATCAAGGTGCCGATGATAAAGATGAAGAACGTCTCGGAAAACAATCTGAAAAACGTGAACGTTGAAATACCGGTCGGACGCTTTACCGCCGTCACGGGCGTTTCCGGTTCCGGCAAAAGCACTTTGGTCTATGACGTGCTCTATAAAGCGCTCGCCAACAAATTCAACCGCGCGAATCTTAAGGGAGGGGCGGTGGAATCCATCACCGGCCTGGAATACGTGAATAGAGTCATCAATGTTGACCAGTCGCCGATCGGACGCACGCCTCGCTCCAATCCGGCAACCTACATCGGCGCCTGGACGCACGTCAGGGATTTGTTCGCCTCCACGGCGGATGCCCGCGTGAGGGGATGGAAGCCGGGAAGGTTCAGCTTTAACGTGCCGGGGGGCCGGTGCGAACACTGTGAAGGCCACGGCCACATCGCCATAGAAATGCATTTCCTGCCGACCGTTTTTGTGGAATGCGACGTCTGCCACGGCAAAAGGTTTGACAGGGAAACGCTGGAAGTTGAATACAAAGACAAGAATATTTATGACGTTCTTAAAATGACAGTTGAGGAGGCGGTCAAGTTCTTTGACGACATTCCCTGGCTTAAGGAAAAACTGAAGATTCTTGAGGAAGTGGGCTTGGGCTATCTGGAAATAGGTCAGTCGGCCACCACCCTTTCAGGAGGAGAAGCGCAGAGGATCAAGCTCGCCGCCGAACTCGGCAAGCGCGACACGAGAAAAACGATTTATCTTTTGGACGAACCGACGACAGGACTTCATTTTGAAGACATCCGTAAACTATTGGAAGTTGTCCAGAAACTCGTTGACCGCGGAAACACGGCGGTCGTGATTGAGCACAACCTGGATGTCGTAAAATCTGCCGACTGGGTGATTGACCTTGGTCCAGAAGGCGGAGAAAAGGGGGGAGAAGTGGTGGCGTTCGGAACGCCGGAAGAAGTTTCCAAAAAAGCCGGCTCCGTCACCGCATCATACCTCAAGAAGGCTTTATAAATTTCCAATTTTTAATTTCTAATTTTCAATAAGAATTAGAAATTATTAATTAAAAATTCTATCATTAGGCATATGCCTCGCAAGAAGGTAACTCTTGAAAAGAAACGGAAAACAATCGGCATCGCTTTGGGCGGAGGCGCTTCAAAAGGACTGGCGCACATCGGCGTCCTAAAGGCGCTTGAAGAAATTCGCGTCCCGATAGATTACATAGCCGGCACGAGCATGGGCGCCGTTGTTGGCGGATGGTACGCCATGGACGGCGACATCGCCGCAATGGAGGAATTCGTTTCCGCCCTGGAGCGGAGAGACCGGGAATCGCTTGCCAAAGTATCTATCAGAAAAGGAAAGCCGAAAGTGAAAGGCGAGTCTATTATGAAAATAATAGACAAACGTTTCGGCGAGCGCCGGTTTGAAAGCTGCAAGATTCCGTTCAGGGCAGTCGCGACCGACGTTAAAACGGGAGATGAAGTCATAATATCGGAAGGCAAACTCGCGAACGCCATCAAAGCTTCCGCCGCCATTCCCGTCATCTTTGATTCGGTGGAGATCGGCGGAAAGACTCTTGTTGACGGCGGAGTTGCCAATCCGATTCCCGCCGACGTCGCCCGCGAAATGGGCGCCGACATCGTGATTGCCGTGGATGTTTCAACCAAGTGGGTTGATTTTTCGGGCTTTACCGCGAATCCGCTGAATCTCAGGAATATCCAGTCTGTCTTCTACGCCATGATCGCCGTGCTTGGCTATCAAATAGCCAAAGAAAAACTCAAAAAAGCGGACATAATCATCAAGCCTCCGGTTTTGGGATATAGAATGCTTGATTTCAGGCAGGCCGAGGATATAATTGCCGCGGGTTACAAAACGACAAGAAGCCAGTACGGCGAGCTCTGCCGACTTGTCGGCTGCGATCTTCCGAAAAAGAACGCCTTGGATGAATTCTGGGAATTCGTTTTGGGCCTGGACTAAAAATGAAAGCCTCTGAATACAAAAATCTGCCAGACTCCCCGGGAGTCTATTTGATGAAAGATAAGTCCGGCGCGATTATCTACGTCGGCAAAGCGGGAAACTTGAAACGCCGTGTTTCAAGCTATTTTCTGACAGCCCACGACGCCCGCATTTCCAAAATGGTCTCGGAAATAAAGACGATTGATTTTATTGAGACGGCGAATGCCCTTGAGGCGCTGGTACTTGAGGCAAAACTTATCAGGGAAAAGAATCCGCCGTACAACGTGCGGGAAAAGGACGACAAAAGTTTTTTATACATTGAAATCACGGACGAGGAGTTTCCCCGCGTCCTGCTTGTCCGTGGAAAAACCAAAGCTTCCGGAGAAAGATTCGGCCCGTTCACTTCTTCCGGCAGCGCCCGCGAGGCGATGAAAATCCTCCGCCGGATATTCCAGTGGAACACGCATCCGGCGAACAAGATCAGAACGTTTAAAAAGCCGTGCTTTGATTATGAAATAGGCCTATGTCCGGGAACCTGCGTCGGCGAAATTTCCCGCCGCGAATACATGAAAAACATCAAGCGGCTCAAGATGTTCATGGTCGGCAAGAGCGCCCGGCTTTTATCGTCGCTTAAGCGGGAGATGGAAACGGCGGCGAAAAAACTGGATTTTGAGGAAGCGGACAAGATAAAGAAAAAAATATTCGCTCTGACGCACGTGCAGGACGCCGCTCTGCTCGGCGAACCGGATGCCGTCTCCGAATCGGGAGAAAGAATTGAGGGCTACGACATATCAAACATTTCTGGAGATTCCGCCGTCGGCTCCATGGTGGTTTTCACAGGAGGAATTCCGGACAGAAACGAATACCGTAAATTCAAAATACAATCGCTTTCCACGCCGAACGATACGGCCATGATGAAGGAGATGCTCTCCCGCCGGCTCAAAAACCACTGGACTCTGCCGTCCTTGATCCTGGTTGACGGAGGCGTCGCCCAGGTAAGCGCCGCGCGCGAAGCGCTTTCCGAGAACGGCGTGAAGATACCGGTCGTCGGAATGATTAAGGGGCCGGACCGCAAAGGAACCGGTCTGGTGGGGGATTACGTAAAAGGGGCCGATAAAAAAGTTCTGGAACGGGTCCGGGACGAAGCGCACAAGTTTGCCATCGGTTATCACCGGACATTGCGGGGCAGAAAAATGCTGGAATAAGCCTGTTTTGCTATAATTAAAAGCAAGATAAATCAAACCATAAATAATGACCCCAGAAGAGATTGGTCTTGAGGTTGACGGTTTTAGTTTCGGAGATGTTGATCCGGCCGTCACGGAATCGGCAATGGAGGGCTTTGGCACTCCGGATTTTCTCGGTCCCATAATGGCCGCCGCGCCGATAGTTTTCGCGATTTTATTGGTTTTCCTCATCGTTATGATAGCGGCGATGTGGAAGGTGTTTAAGAAGGCCGGCAAGCCTGGTTGGGCGGCAATCGTTCCTATCTACAACCTCGTTGTGCTGATTCAGGTGGCTAAAGCGCCCATGTGGTATCTCGCCATAATGCTCGGCGGAATGATCCTGGGATGGATTCCGGTTATTGGCTGGATGATTTCCATCGCTTCCTTTGTCTTCTCAATCATTCTGAACATCAAACTCGCCAAGCAATTCGGAAAAGGAGCCGGATTCGGTGTCGGACTCACGTTTTTGTCCATTATTTTCATTCCGATTTTGGGCTTTGGTAAGGCTCAATATCTCGGCGGAGGAGCGGCGGCTCCGATAACTAGTACGGCGGCTGCCTCGCCTGCGCCTCAAGCGCCGCAGGCTCCAGAAGCTCCGTCTTCGTCCCTGCCTCCGCAGGTTCCGCCTGCCATGCCCGTTTAGTAATTCAAGGCTATCATATGCCCAAAAACCGCGTTTTTGCGCGGTTTTTTGTTCTTCGGGCGGGAAAATTCTTGACGAAAACCCGTTTTTCTGTCAAAAGGAGAGCGGTCTTTTAATTTTTTAAAAAGGGAGGGGAGTTGGATGTGGGCTTCGGAATGGATATGGAATGACTTTTCCTGGCGGAAAATTGTCATCGTCTTCGCTGTGGGAGCGGCTGCGATATTGTTGCTTTGTCGCCTTAACCGTAAAAAGGCGTAACCGTTTGTCCAAAAGACCACGCTTTTTTAAAGCCGTGGTTTTTTTTGTGCTTGTTTTCCTTTGTCCCGAAGTGTTAATTTCTAATGATATGAATCTCTCAATCGGCATTGTCGGACTTCCGAACGTCGGCAAATCAACCCTTTTCAAGCTTCTCACCAAGAAAGAAGTTTTGGTCGCCAATTATCCTTTTGCCACTATTGATCCTTCGGTCGGCGTCGTCGCCGTTCCGGACGAACGCCTCAAAAAACTCACTGAATTAAGCTCTTCGGCAAAAACCATTCCGGCAGTCGTGGAGTTTTACGATATCGCCGGGCTTGTTAAGGGCGCGTCCGTTGGCGAGGGTTTGGGTAATCAGTTTCTTTCACACATCAGGGAAACGGACGCCGTGGTTCAGGTTGTCCGGTGTTTCAAAGACCCCGGAATCATCCACGTGGACGAGAGCGGCGTGAATCCCGAACGCGACATTGAAATCATAAACGCCGAGTTGATTTTCAAGGACTTGGATACGGTTAACAAAAGGCTGGTGTCGCTTGAAAAAGAAGCGCGCGGAGACGCCAAAAAACTGAAGGACGTCGCTGTCATCAAAGAAATAAAAGAAGGATTGGAAAAGGAAATCCTGGCGAAAAACATCAGGGACGAAATTGCGGACGAGCCTGTTGTCAAAGAGCTCCAGCTTTTGACCGCCAAACCGCAGATATATCTGTTAAACGGCGAAGAAAGCGATGTTTCCGACTCGCTTAAAGCCAAGGTGGCGGAGCTTAAATCCGGGTACATTGTTTATGATCTTGCCGCCGCCGAAGATTTGGGCAAGCTTATTCGCAAGGCGTACGAAATATTGGGGCTCATCAGCTTCTTTACGACCGGTGAAGACGAGACGAGGGCGTGGACGATAAGGAACGGCGCCAAAGCGCCGGAAGCGGCAGGAGCCATCCATACCGATTTTGAAAACAAGTTTATCCGCGCCGAAGTGATAGCTGCGGACAAGCTTTTGGAAGCCGGCAGTTGGAACACCGGGAAGCAAAAAGGCTGGCTCCGCCTGGAGGGCAAGGAATACGTTGTTGCGGACGGAGACGTAATGGTGATAAGGCACGGCTAATGGTTATCTCAAATCGCAAAACTAAAGCTTATCAGCCTTTAATCTGCAAGCAAAAAATAGTAAAATTCAGGGGGAGGGATTATCAGATTAAGGGCTTTGAGTTATGGTTTTAAATTTTGACATTTGAGTTTTGAGTTATTTTCATCATGTTCCTCAAACGATTAGAGCTTCAGGGATTCAAATCTTTCGCCGCCAAAACCATAGTGGATTTCCCGGAGGGAATAACCGCCATTGTCGGCCCGAACGGTTCGGGTAAATCAAACCTTACGGACGCTGTCCGGTGGCTTTTGGGTGAAAGGGAATCCAAGTCTCTTCGCGGAGCCAAATCCGATGACCTCATTTTCGCCGGCACGGAAAAACGCGCCCGCTCCGGTTTCGCCCAGGCCTCCATTTATTTTGACAACTCTTCGGGATTTTTCCCCGTTGAATACAAGGAAGTCGTTATCACGAGACGCATTGACCGTGACGGCGATTCCCGGTTCATGCTCAATCAGTCCGAAGTTCGCCTTAAAGACGTCATTGATTTTTTCGCCCGCGGGCGTTTGGGAGCGAGAGGACTCAATATCATCAGCCAGGGAGAGAGCGATTCCTTTTTGAGGGCGTCTCCGGCGGAACGGAGAGTTCTCATAGAAGAAATGCTGGGACTCAAGGAATATCTTCTCAAAAAGCGCTCTTCCGAAAGAGAGCTTAAAAACACCAAGATCAATCTGGATAAGGCGAGGGCGATGCTTGAGGAAATGAAGCCTCACATCAAAATGCTCAGGCGGCAGGTCGGCAGGTACACCGAACGCGATAAAATATCGTCGGATCTTTCCGAACTTGAAAACGCTTTTTACGGCTTAAAAGTTCGGGAAATTTTGAATGAACTCGCCCGTTTTGATCCGGAATTATCTTCCATAGGGGATGCCATCACCGAAAAGAAAGGAGAACTTTCCGCAATGGAGAGGGAATTAAAGGCCGTTGAGTCTTCCGAACCGGAAGCGAAAAAGAAAATAGACGAAATAAGGCTAAGAAGAAGGGAGCTCTTCAACGAACGCATCGCCGCCGCTTCTCCGCCGGCTGGCGGACCGGCTCCGATTGCCGCCGCGCTTCCAAAAAATAAAAAGGATCCGATGGAGCTTGTCCGCGAGATCAAAGACCTCGCTTATTCCGCCGTTCAAATCACCTCCGTGGAAGACCTTCGCGGAGCGCTCAAAAAAATACTGTCGCTTATAGACGAGCTTGAAGAAAAAGCGGCGCCGATCTCCGTTGCCGCCGCTCCGCAGATGAGCCCCGAATTTGAGGCGAAAATGGAGGCATTCAACCGGATGCTTGACGAGCTGGACGCGATGGAAAGGAATTTCACCGCCGAGATGGACGGATTCAATCAGGTGTTCCGCAAAGCCATCAAGGCGGTTGAATCCAAAAAAGACGAACTGGACGAACTTGAAGACAGGAGCGCTAAAGTCTCCTTTGAAAAAGAAAAAGTTAAATACAAGGAAACGGAGCTTGAGCATCAGCTTGCCGCGATGGGCAGGTCGTTTGCCGAATTTGTCGGCATTCCCGAAGCCAGGGGATTTGATTCTTCCTCCGCCGAACGCCGGATGTATCGCCTTCGCGGGGAGCTTGCTTCAATCGGCGAGGTGGATGAGTCAATCATCAAGGAATCCCGGGAAGCCGAAGAAAGGTTTGAATCCGTTTCATCCCAGATAGACGAGCTTGAAAAAGCTTCCGCCGACCTCAAATCTCTCATCAAGGAGCTTGATTATAAAATACATCATGAATTCGCGGGCGCGCTCGGAAAAATAAACAAGGAACTTTCGGACTTCGCGAAGCTTATGTTCGGGGGAGGTAAAATATCCCTGCGCCTTGAGGAACTTGTTCAGCCAGTTCAGGAAATCGCCGCCGTTTCAGAGGAAGGAATCTCCGCGCCGGCCGTAATGGAGCCGGAAGAAGAACCCAGGCAAGGAATAGAGATAGAAGTGGCTTTGCCCAAAAAACGGGTAAAAGGCCTGGAAGTCCTCTCCGGAGGCGAGAGAAGCCTTCTTTCAACCGCCATCCTTTTCGGGCTCATTTCCATATCGCCTCCGCCGTTTATCGTCCTGGATGAGGTGGATGCGGCCTTGGATGAGCGGAATGCCCGCCGGTTTGGCGAGATGCTTGACCGCTTTGAGGGCCGGACCCAGTTCATCGTCGTCACCCATAACCGGGCGACGATGGAGTCCGCCGATGCCCTTTACGGGGTGACTATGGGAGAGGATGGGTCGTCCAAGCTGGTATCCCTCAAGCTGTCGTAAGTTGACAATAGCCCGTTTTTTCCTGTATTATTTCGCTTGACTTATGTTATCCATCAGACTTCGCCGCATCGGAAAGAAAGGCCACGCCTCCTTTAGGATGGTGGTCGCGGAAGCGCGCTCAAAAGTGAAAAGCAAATTTATTGAAGACCTCGGATGGGTTGACCCCCACGCCGGCAAGTTTGAGTTAAGCAAAGACAGAATCTCTCATTGGGTTCAAAACGGCGCCAAGCCGACGAGGACCGCCGCCGGTTACATTAAAAAATCGGGCATATAAAAAGAAAAAGGTCGTAATTAACTTTTAAAAATACATCGCGCGAATGGACCAGTCAGCAGCCGATCAGCAATTTCTGGAATTCCTAATTAAGTCCATTGTGGATCACCCGGAGGACGTCATTGTCGCAAGGCAGATAGACGAAATGGGTGTACTGCTTTCCCTGAAGGTTAATCCCCAGGATATGGGTCAGATTATCGGCCGGGAAGGAAGCACGGCGAAGGCTATCCGCTCTTTATTGAGGATTGTCGGCGTTAAAAATAACGCCAGAGTCAACCTTAAGATTGAAGAGCCCGGAGGAGGAGAACGTTCTCGTCCGCCGGTTGGAGATCAGCCCTCGCAGTACTAATTCTTCCGGATTTTTTCCGGTTTCCGCCGCCGATTGTCCCGGAAAGGCGCGTCTTTAAGCGTGATATTCGGGAAAATCGGGGCGGGTTTTTTATATGAAATTTGATATCGTGACAATTTTTCCCGAGATTCTTGATTCCTACCTTAAGGAATCAATCATTAAGCGGGCGATAGCCAAAAAAATAATCGCCGTCAAAACCTGGAATTTGCGGGATTTTTCGGCTGAACGCCACGCCAAAGTGGATGACCGCCCGTACGGCGGAGGTCCGGGCATGGTTATACAGGTGGAGCCCGTCTATAAGGCGGTCAAGAAAATACTTTCCCGCGAAAAAGGGAAAGCAAGAGTTGTTCTCTTTTCTCCGCGCGGAAAAAAGTTGGACGAAAAGGCGGTTGAACGCCTTGCAAAATACGATCGGCTGGTGCTTATTTGCGGGCGATACGAAGGGGTGGATGAGCGGGTGGCCGCCCACGTCGCCGACGAATCCATATCAATAGGTGATTACGTGCTGGCGGGAGGAGAGCTTCCGGCAATGGTTCTTGTTGAGGCCGTGAGCAGGAGGATTCCGGGCGTTCTCGGCAAAATGGAGTCTTTGGAAACGATAAAAGGTTCCCATCCGGCCTATACAAGGCCCGAAGTTTATGTTCCGGAAAAAGGGAAGCGCTGGCCGGTGCCTAAGGTTTTGCTTGGGGGAAGCCACGCCAAAATCCAGGAATGGCGAGAAAAAAGGGGCAAAAAAACGTTGACACCCGTCCGTTTTTAAACTTATACTTAGCCCTGCATTTATGACTACCATTCAAGAAGAAACCAAGGATTTGTCCGCCGAAACCGGCGTGGCGGTCCCCGAAGAGCGCAGCCTTTCCGCCGAGGAGGTCTTATTGCTCCAGGATATGGCGGAAGCGGGCCTCTTGTACGGCCTCACTAAGAGAAAGACTCATCCCAAGATGAAGCCTTGGATTTTTGCGACAAGAAGCGGAGTTGAGATCATAAACTTGGAAAACACCGTCCGTGAACTCGGAAAAGCCGCCGCCTTTTTGAAAGCGGTTTCTTCCTCCGGCAAACAGATTATCATCGTCGGAACTTCTCCGGCCGCCAAAGCCGCCGCGAGAGAGTTCGGAGCCGAGCTCAACCAGCCGTTTGTCGCCGAAAGGTGGCTCGGCGGAACCCTTACCAACTTCAAAGTCATTGAAGGAAGGATTAAATACTACAACCGGCTTATCGCCGACAAGGAATCCGGAGCGCTCGGGAAGTACACCAAAAAGGAAAGGGTACTCTTGGATAAGAAACTTGAAAAGATGAAGAACTTCTTTGAGGGTATCGCCAATATGAATGAGTTGCCCGGAGCCGTTTTCATTCTTGATATTCGGGCGAATAAAACCGCCGCGCGCGAAGCCCACGCCATGAAAATTCCGGTTGTCGCCCTGATTAACACCGACACCGATCCGGCCGCCGCCGATTATCCGGTTCCCGCGAACAACAGATTGAGCGAGGGAATCAGGTGGATAATGAACCATTTGAAAGATTCTCTTAGGAAGCCCGCCGTTGTCGCCGCCGCTCCGGAGAGAAAGGAGTAAGTGTGATAAAATAAAAAAGGTCTCGCGAAACCTTTAATCAATATTTTTGCCGCCAATGACCGCTGAAGACATTAAGAACCTGAGGGAAAAAACCGGAGCCGGAGTGATGGACGCGAAGCGCGCCCTTGAAGAAGCCGGCGGAGATTTGGACAGAGCCGTCCAGATAATCCAGGAAAAAGGACTGGTGAAAGCCGAGAAAAAAGCCGACCGCGCAACCGGAGCCGGACTTATTTATTCCTACATCCATAACGAACGCATCGGCGTTTTGCTTGATATAAGGTGTGAAACCGACTTCGTCGCCCGCACGGAAGACTTTAAGGGATTGGCTCACGACGTCGCGATGCAAATCGCCGCCATGGAGCCGGAGAACGTTGAAGCGCTTTATGCCGGGCCGTTCATCAAAGACCAGGGAATCACCGTTGAAAAACTGGTGAAGGGAGTCATCGCCAAACTCGGCGAAAACATCAAGGTGGAGAAATTCTGCCGCTATGCTTTATAGCTTTATTTTAGAACTGGTAATTTTCGTCGGATTGGGAGCTCTCATCCTGATCCTTTCAAGAGCTTTGCCGAGAATAGAAGACGAAACAACCGTCGGGCGTTCCCGTAAAGGAAGGCTTTCGCGTCTCGCCAAGAAAATCCCGTTGGATAAATTGGACGATTCGCTGAACCTCGTCACTCACAAGGCTCTCCGCAAAATCAAAATCATGATAATGAAGGCGGATAACCTCGTCACCGAGAAATTAAAGAACATTCATTCCGATTCCAATAAAAAACAGGGAACCGGCCTTCCCACATAAGAAACGGAAAAGTTCTGCGTGTTTAGCCAAAGTTTATTAAAAAGCAGCTCTCATGGAGCTGTTTTTTGTGCTGTAATTATACACTTCGCGCGAACCTTTTTTGAACGAAACTCCGAATGATTGCGCGCTTCGCGCGCCAAACTGAAACGCTCGGGCGGGCAAAAAGGAAGGGGGTTGGGGGGAAGGA
>Ga0172365_10000095_pt1 | contig 47392 bp, 44 predicted proteins | sample LakKivSesite48cm_FD_114535 | JGI IMG/M metagenome (GOLD analysis project Ga0172365, IMG submission 114535) | Sediment microbial communities from Lake Kivu, Rwanda - Sediment site 48cm | ecosystem: Environmental > Aquatic > Freshwater > Lake > Sediment | place: Rwanda: Western Province, Lake...
GGGGCCCGGATGAGCGGGCTTAATATTTCCAAGGAAAATTACCAGGTACTGGACGAGAAGATGAGCGGATTGATCTCGGACACGGAAGATGTGGACCTGAACGAGATCATCGTCGAGTTCCAGATGAAAGAAACGGCTCTGCAGGCCTCCTATGCCATGGCCGTGGAGATCGGAAAGAAATCCATTCTGGATTTTCTAACGTGATGTGACAGGAGGTTCATCCCCAACCCCACCGACCCCCCTTCCTTTTGAACCCCGAGATATCCCTAAAGTTTTTGGGATCCGGGGACGATAATTAAGGCAGAAACCACAAAAGGAAGGAGGTGCAGATCACAGAATCGGCCAGGGGAAACGGGGTGAAAATCCCGGTATTTCCATCACTTAAACCCTTAACACCGGCGAGAACGCCGGCGAAAATCCAGAAAAAGGAGATCACATCATGGCAGTTACAGACATCACCTTAACTTCGGGCATGCGTGCCAACCTCATCAGCCTCCAGGGCACCGTGGAGCTTCTCAACCGCACGCAGGAGCGTCTTGCTTCCGGCAAGAAGGTCAACAGTCCTCTCGACAACGCAACCAACTACTTCGTGGCCAAATCCCACATGGACCGCGCGAGCGACCTCGCAGTCCGCAAGGACGGCATGAGTGAGGCCATTCAGACGGTGAAGGCGGCCAACGAAGGTATCGATGCCATCACGCAGCTCATTGAAAGCGCCAAGGGTCTTGCGCAGTCCGCCTACTCCGCGGGGACGACCGCGGCCGGCACCCTTGCGGGTCAGTACGACGAGGTCGTTGCCCAGATCGACTTCATCGCTGCCGATTCTATCTACAAGGGAACCAACCTTCTGGCCGGTGACGAGCTGACAGTTTCCTTCAACGAGGACGGCTCAAGCTCCCTGACCATCACCGGGTTTGACGCCACGTCCGGCGGGAATCTTGCTATCTCTGGGGCGGACTTTTCAAGCGCCACTAGCATCGATGCTGCCGTCCTGGAGCTCGATGGGGCCCTCGATACGCTGAGAACGAACGCCACGGCCCTGTCGTCGGGCATGAATGTCATCACCACCCGTAACGAGTTCACGGATGGCATGGTCAACGTCCTCTCCGCGGGTGCTGACGCACTCACGGCGGCTGACACCAACGAGGAAGGCGCCAACATGCTGATGCTCCAGGTCCGCCAGGCCCTTGGAACGACAGCGTTGAGCCTCTCCGCCAAGGCAGCCCAGTCCGTCCTGAGGTTATTTTAGTAGCGGGGACTTAAGCGGGTCGACCTACGCCTCGCCGTGGGTCCCCGAGCAGAGTGTAACCCAAGCATGGGCTTAACCGAAGAGGGGAGGGGCAGGATACCCCTCCCCCCCCTTCGGCCATGCGGGAGACGAATTATGACTGTTATCAGATCAGCCATCGAACAGTCTCTGATCGTCCTGAATCGGACGAACGACAGCATGGATGCTGTGACCAGAAGGCTAAGCACGGGGAAGAAGATCAACGCCCCGGAGGACGATCCTGTGCTCTGGGCCGGCGCAGAGAAGGGCCGATCCATCATGGACTACCTGGGTGCCGTCAACAACAGCCTTGAGTCTGTTGCCATCAGCATACGGGGAGCGGACCTCACGATGGACACCATCGGGAAGCACATCGACCAGATGATCGCAGCTGTGAAGAACTTCCCGCCTTACCCCGCAGGGGACACGTCTGCGGAAAGGGCAAAATTTCTCGACAGCTTCAATGGGATCCGCCAGATGATCGACGACCTGACACTGCCGCCGAGGGACGACTTGGGGCAGTACATCATGGCCAATCCGGGGTCCTTTGCGGAGCCCGTGGACACGTGGAGCGTAGTCATCGATGAGGAAGGCCGCGTCCGGACTATCCAGAAGCAGGAAGTGCACACGGGACTGACGGGTCTCGATATCCCCGAGCTTTCCGAAGGGGACATCACCACGACGGGACTGCCCGGCGGGCCGCTGGATCAGGCAAAGCTCAACGACATCATCGCCAACCTCGAGAGGGCCCAAGAGACCCTCGGCGAGAAGCGGTCGGGGCTTGCAAGCGATGCCGCGGGTATCGCCCGGGCCAAGACCTTCAACGACCGCGTCGCCGCGTTCTACACGACCTTCGCGGAAAAGGTGGAGCAGGCCGACACGGACGAGGCGGCCGCACAGGCAACGAGCCTGGATCTCAAGCGGGAACTGGCCATCGAGGCACTGAACAGCATTACCTCCATGCACTCGGAGCTGGTCGGACTTTTGAGATAGGATTTTATGGGACTGAAAATTGAGTTGAAACCGCAGGAGCGGTTCATCATCGGGGGTGCTGTTGTCAAGAACGGCGACTCCAGGACAGAACTCATCATCGAAAACAGGGTCCCCATCCTCCGGGAGAAGGATATCCTGAGCGTTGACAAGGCCGACACCCCCTGCAAGCGGATCTACTTTCTCCTCCAGCTCATGTACGTCGAGGGGAAGGATCTCGCCGAGTTTCAGAAGACCTACTGGGATCTGGTCCGGGATGTGGTCAGGGCGGCCCCCAGCCTGATCGGGTTCGTCGATGCCATCAGCGAGCACATCATCAGCAACCGCTATTACCAGGCCCTCAAGATCGCCAGGCAACTCATCAAACGGGAGGAGCAATTAGTCCATGACGCAGGAAAGTCAACTGGAAGCTTATCAGAAAACCCATAAGATGGCCATGACGGACCGCGAGGTGGAGGCCTCCGTCCTCACCAAAGGGGCCCTCATGCTCCAGAGGTGCCAGGAGGAGTGGGACAAAGGCGGAAACAACGGCCTGCTCGATGACGCCCTGCGGTACAACCAGCTCATCTGGACCATCTTCCAGGGGGAACTGGGCCGAAAGGATCATCCCCTGTCGAAGGAACTCCGGCAGAAGATCCTGACGCTGAGCCTCTTCATCGACAAGCGGATCTTCGAGGTCATGGCCTATCCCAACCCGAAAAAGCTCGACGCCATTATCAATATCAACATGAATCTTGCGGCGGGACTCAGGGGTTCGCCAGAACCGTAAACCGAATAAAAAAGGGCAAGGGAGGAACAAAGAAAGGCGGCTATTTATCAAGCCGCCTTTTCATATTTCTGGATGTCTCCGCAGTAGTTTACCCGGTCTTTGTCTTTTTTTCGCTCAGCGGTCATTCGGGCCGCGGGGACGGGGCACGTTGCATGCGTTCTATTTTCTGACGTTCGAGGTCGGCTGCGATATCCTCGGGATCACTTCCTTGTTGAGGGCTTTCCTTGCCGGCCAGAACCATAACTCGGTCAATCTCTTCATCGGTGGCTTCGACACCGCGGGATTTGAGACGGGACTTGAGAAGGTCTCTCCAGATGCTCCGCGCGGCATTGAGAAGCTTTTGACCATCCTCTTCACGACCCGCTGAGATCAGTTTTTTGGCGTAGGCCTGGAAAAAGACCGCCGGGTCCATATTCTTTTTTCTCATATAAGCAATCATCGATTTGTACCTGTCGATCTCGCCGGTGAGGATGAGCGCCGCGGCGAGAAGAGCCCGGGCCGGGATATAATCCGGCATTTTACGAATCAGGTTATCCAGTATCGCGGCGGCTTCCTTCGGCCGGCCCATGTAAAACTCGCTCATGGCAAGGTTGAGATGGGCCTCCTTCAGTTCAGGGTCGATCTCCAGCGCCTTCTTACAAGCCTTTTCCGCCTCAGCGTAGCGGCCTGTTTCCAGGTACGCGTGTCCCAGATTCATATAGGCGATATGGAGATCTTCCTTTGAACCGGTGTCAAAAAAGCGCGTCCAGAGATCTATGGCCTCATCGTATCTATGAAGCAGTGCCGCCTGAATGGCATGTTCATAGATCGCCCGGGCATTGTCTTTGGATTCGTCGATTTTCTTTTTTCCGAGCTGATAATAAATCTCTCGCTTGTCGACACCGTCTTTTGCCTGCAGGGTTCCATAGTGGTGCACGGGTATGTTGGCCTCGTGGATCTTCATATTGTGCCGGATCATGGAATCCTCGACAAGCTCGTGGATGGATCCTTTGAAACGGATCCGGCTATCGTTCCTGAAAAGTCTCACCTTTTGACTGGGAAACCATCCCGGCCCCGCCTCTTCATTTGCATATAAACCGTCGTTCGGAATCCAGCCTCTCGTGTTCATAACGGTCGAATAGTTTCGTGTCGTCAGGGTGAATCCCATGATCCGACCCTTCCGGCCCCTGACATAGTATGTGAGATTTCGCAGTCTTTCGAGATCGCAGGGGGCAACAACCTCATCGGCATCGAGGACGAGGATCCATTCACTGGTGGCCTTCGCAAGAGAAAGGTTCCTCGCCTCCGAAAAATCATCCCGCCAGGGGATCTCGAAGACCTTCGCGCCGAAGGCGGTGGCGATTGCCCTTGTCCGATCCGTCGATCCTGTATCCACAACGATGATTTCGTCAACGGCGGGCTTCACGGTCGAAAGACAGCGGATCAGATTCCTTTCCTCGTTTTTGACAATCATGCACAGAGAAATCGTCCCGGCTTTTGTCTTCTTTGTGGGTTCCAGCAGCCCGACTTTGCTCCGTACGTCGAGTGCCGCCTTCAGGAAGCCGTCGTCGATTTCGAATAGGGCCAAGGACCTTTCGATTTCCTCCATGACCTCCCCGAACTTCTCCAGGGAAATCAAAATATCAATGAGCAGAAAAGAAATGCTGCGGTTCAGGGGGTAGAGGCCCTTTGCCTCCCTGAAGATCGCCTCGGCCCGTTCAAGTTGGTTCAGGCTTTTAATTGCCGAGTGATAGAGGTTTGCCACGTCGGTGACATGAGGCGATAGGACGAAACCCTTCTCAAGGAGCCGGAGGGCGTCTTCTCCGGGCTCTTCCTTCCATTTCACGACGCCGAGATTAGTGTGGGTTTCTCCGTAGGAAAAATCGGCTTCAATAGCTTGCTGGAAGAATGCAGATGCTTCATTAAGATTTTCTTTCTTATAGGCGATGATGCCCTTGAGGTTCAGGGCTTCTGCCCGGGTGTGCGGATATTCGAGTGTCTTTTCGGCAAGCGCGCCGGCCGCATCGTCTTCGTTCAGTCCCTCCTCGGCAAAGCCGGTGAGGATCCACGTCTTTTCGCTCCTGCCTTCAGGCGCAATTTCGCGAAGGACATTCAGTGCTTCCTTGAAGTTTCTCGTCTGAATCAGAACTTCGGCGAGTTCATGATAAGGTCTGGTTTCCGAAGAAAAGCATTTGATCGCCTCGAGATAAAGGTCAACGGTTCTGTTGAGTCGGCCGAGATGAAATTGTTTCTTTGCCTCTTCGACGTTTTTCAGAGCAAGAAAGCGGCGGCCCTGACCTTTGTCGAGTTGTATGCCCCGCCACTTGTCATCGAAGATCTTCCGGTTACCCGTCAGCGAGGTGCCATAGTGGATCCGGTTACCAATGAAGCTCCGGCTTCCGTAATGGTGGATGAAGACATCTCCGGCTATGACATTGCGATACCCTGCAAGAGCCGCCCTCAGGCAGAAGTCGTCATCCTCGAAGTTTCCCGTGCCGAAGCTTTCGTCCAGGGGACCGATCTCGTTCACAAGGCTTCGCCTGAAGAGCATACAGAAGCCGACGAGCCTCCGGGATGTAACCCGGCGATGTCGGTTTCTGTTTCTGAATTCATGAGCATAGGCTTCGAGATAGTCCACGGATTTGTATGTGACCCTTTCAACCTTCTGGATGCCGCTGATGTTGTTGGTCATCGGCCCGACAACACCGATATCGGGCGAACTCTTCAAATGCTCCAGCATTCCCGGGAGCCAGTTATCCGTGACGAGTACATCGTTGTTCAGAAGGAGGATATATTCCCCTTTTGAGGCCTCGATGCCCTGATTGCAGCCTTTTGCGAAGCCGAGGTTTTCCCTGTTTTCAATTAATTGGTAATTAGAATTTTCTTCGACAAGCCGTCGAAGCCATTTCACCGTGCCGTCTTTTGAATCATTGTCCACGAAGATGATCTCGTGGGGCTCCGGCGTGTTCTTCTGAAGACTCTCAACACATTTCCTTGTGTAGTCGAGTTCGTTGAAGGTGAGGATGACGATGGAGACGCAGCCTCTCTGACCTTTTATGGGTTCTGCTATGATTTTCCCTTTTGGTATTTTGTAGATTTGAATGCGCCGGGCGTCGGTCCATCGGAAGGAGCCATCTTTCTCGATGACGGCATCGGGTTTGATTCTGCCGAGCCATCTTTCGTGGAGGCGCTGGATGTTTTCCCGAACTTTTGTAAAACGTTCCGGGCCGCTTTTCGATTCATGGTGGATCAGCACGCTCCCTGGCTGGTAAACGAGAGCCCATCCCTTTTCCTGCAACTTGAAACAGAGATCGATGTCTTCGTAGCCGTTCCAGTACTCCTCGTCGAACCCGCCAACCTCCTCGAAGACCTCTCTCCGGATGAGAAGGCAGGCTGCTGTGAGGGCCTGGTAGGTCCTTGGTTCATTGGCCTCTCTGAAGTCGGATGGCTTGTTGTAGTAGATATGCCTTGCCACAAGGGGATCGGGGAGTTTCCTGTCATCCAGAATCAGGACGCCCGCGTGCTGTATCGTCCCGTCGGGGAAAATCATCTTGCTGCCGGCAGCCGCCAGGCAGGGATCTTTGTCCAACACATCCAACAACGACTCCAACCAGCCGGGCTGCGGTTCCGTGTCGTTGTTGAGAAAAAGGATATAGGGTTCGGTGACGGCCTTCGCACCCTGATTGCATGCCTTCGCAAAGCCCAGGTTCGACTGATTGGTGATAACCTTGACGCTATCTCCAAGGCTCTTCAGATACTCGCCTGTCCCGTCCGTGGAAGCGTTATCCACGATGATGCAATCATAAAGCCCCCGGGGCGTGCTGCGGTTTAGCGCGTCGAGGCACTTCCGTGTGAAATCGACCTTGTTGAATACGGGGATGACAATCGAAACACGAGGCAATGGTTGTTCGTCGGATTTGGCGATATCCTGTCGGCATGGTATGGCCCTTTCAGTTTCATCTGTCCGGGCACCTGTGGACATCTCGATATGGCGGTTCATTCTTTTTTCATTCTGGTGGTAGACAGAGGCCCTTCGTGTGGTCTCCAAGGTATAATCCCTTGTCGTCGTGATGATCTCGACCAGATCTCTTATCTTTTTTCTTTGTATTCCGGTCGCGCTTTTTGAAAAATTTTCTATGGCTTTGTAAAAGATAAGAACAAGTGTGTCAACGCCTCGTCCGGCATCGAATAGATCAAGGGCGAGACGTCTCAATCCCGGTCCATTTTCTGGTTTGTATATTTTGATCTCGTCGATCAACTGCTGGACGGTATATGGAATGCCGTGGAGCCGGCCGGAGAAATTACATCGCATCAACTCATGGATATTCTCCAGCGTGACCATGCCATCACCACCCTGATAGTCATAAATGATGGGGATCTTCCCGCACATCATCGTTTCAATGGCACCCCTGCCGAGGGTAAAAACGATGTCCGACTCGTTGATCTGCGCTGCCACGTCATCCTGGTGCAGGACCCCCGGTCTCTCGCCGATCCGGTGACATCGGATCCCGAGGGCCCCGCAGGCCTTCAGGATCGTCGCCAGCTTGCCATCATCGATCTTGTAGCTGTAAATGATAGCTGAGCGCGGGGTCTCGGCGATTTCGCGATGCGGGCGAAATTTTTCGGAATCCACGATATTTCGAAAAAGGGTGATCGTATCCTCAGTGATTCCCTTGCTCATCAGGTTCGCTTTGACTTCTTCACTTATGGCTAGGTACTGGGTGATGTTAAGATCGACAATCGGCGGCTGTTCCAGAAATGGCAAAACGCCCAGTGAGGCCAGCACGATGGGGAGATCCGGAAAATGATGACGAACCTCCAGGGCGATTGTATGGTGCTGCACGTAGGCGGCGTCGTAGTGGCGTCCCTGAATCTGGCGGAGGTCGGTGTAGATAGGTGCAATTCCGTTGAAGACACCTGTGAATCCGGGATCAACATACTTTGCGAAAATAGAGACGTCATGTCCCTTTTCTTTTAAAAATTTTGCGATGGTATAAAGTGTGACCTCGGAACCCGTGAAGGCGAACAGATGATTCGTTGCCAGCAGGATGGCTATGGGCCCGGAGGCCAAAACCTCGGAAACGCGCACTTTTATCTCCTGGTGACTAACCTGGTGGTGCATTGCCTTTCGAGATGGCATCCCTCTCGGATTGGACCTTCCGATCTCAGTGTTTGGTTGAGCAAGTTGCATGCCAGAAATTAGAATTTAATATCTTGAAATTACTATGTATTTTCTTGATCAATACTAGGTAGAAGGAGTGGGATAAAGCGTATATATGTTCTCTTTAGCCTGGATATTTCTGACCCTTTAACTGTCAAAAATTACATACAGAAGGATGCGAAATCATGTAAGTCTTTATGGATGTAATTGGGGAGAATAGATCATAAAAAAGTCGTTTGTTTTCAGTTAGTTGAAATTAACCTGGTAAGGATGTGAAATGGCATAAAATCTGCACAATTTTAAAGGAAAAACCCGTGTTTTACCTTCGGTCATGGATACGGATAAAAGTGAAATCAGGGACGAGATGCCCCGCGTGATGAACGTGGAGGACGAAAAGTTCCTCGTCCAGTGGCTCGTCGAGAGCAACAAGCAGCTCGCCCAGCGAAACAGGGAGCTTCTCGTCGAGAACCTGAATCTCTCCTCGCGGGTCGAGGCGCTTGAGAAGATCAGTTTCATCGACTTTGCCACGGGAATTCATAACCGCGGTTATCTGCAGCAGCGGCTGGATGAGGAATTCTCCCGATCCCGCAGGACGGGATCATCGCTCTCCTGCCTCTTCATCGACCTGGATGATTTCAAGAAGGTCAACGACACCTACGGCCACCTCACCGGTGACAGGCTGCTTCGGGATGTGGCCATGCTACTGAAGAGTTTCTGCCGGCGGGAAGATGTCCTGGTTCGATTTGGAGGCGAGGAGTTTGTCATTCTCATGTCCTGCACGGGTCATCGCAAGGCCCAACTCGTTGCCGAGCGCATTCGCACGAGAACGGAGGCGCGCACCTTTGATTATGGCGACTTCAAGCTCTCCATCACGATCAGTATCGGGGTCAGCACGCTGAAGAAAATTGATTTCAAGCGCGTGAAAAGCCCGGAAGAGTTGATCTGGACTGCCGACCGGGCCATGTACGAGGTGAAACAGCACGGGAAAAACCACTCCTTCTATCTTCCTTTTTCCAGCGATCGGCATGATGTTGCCCCCGCAGCTTCGGCCACGACCTGATCTCCTGTAATTTTTCCTGGTTATTTAGATGACATTTAATCGTGTCGGGAAAAAGATTTCCTCTGATTTTTTTTGCAAATATAGCCGGTATGCCGACTCGAAAATTTATTAATTATCTGATTTTATTCATTTATTATTTCTCATAAAAAAATTAGAGAAGGTTAAAGTTTTTCTTGATTTAAGACGATAAATTTAGTGCAATGGTTGCGTTTGATTAAATTGTTGCCATTAAACGCAACTTAAATTTTGAGGGGTTGGTCATGGGCAAGCTTTTCTATTCGACGTCCGAAGTGGCGAAACTTTTCAAGGTCAACAGGGTAACCATCTATCGATGGGTCCAGGAGGGAACCGTCAAGGCCTACCGGATCGGGAAGCACCTGAAGATCCCGCTGTCCGAGGTGAACCGGCTCCTGAGGGAGTTTGGTTTCAAGGAGATGACGATCGGGGCGGAGGAGGGCGCCAGGGAGGGGCAGCTCATGGATTCGATCGACCATGTCGCCCGGTACGGTCAGAGAAAGAAGGTAGTCATCGCCGTCGATGACGACATGAATATCCTCACCTTCATCAAGAGCGTCTTTGAGGGCATGGGCCTCGATCAGAAGTGCGATCTTCGAATTTATCCCGACGCCATGGAAGCTCTCCTGCAAATTGGAAAGGAAAAGCCGGATCTGATCCTCCTCGATATCGTCATGCCCGGCCTGAACGGTGTGGAACTCGCCAGAAAAGTCAGAACGATGTACGAAGACGTTAAGATCATCATCATCACGGGCTATCCCGTGAACGACTATTTGACGGATGAGGAAAAGACGAATTTCTCCGACTTTCTGAACAAGCCTGTGGACATTGCGGCTCTCTACAAATCGATCAACACGGCGCTGGGTCTCGGCTGAGGAGCCCTCCGTCCACCGGGTGAGGTTCCTGCCCGTTACGGACGAGAAATAAAAGATGATCCCTGTGACTTCCTGTTCGGAGGTTTCCGGAAAATGTCAAAGGGATATTGAATACCATTTAAGCCATGAAAGAAATTGTCGTTGGCATAGCTGACCTGAGGGTGAGCCGCAATTCGGATGACGTCATGGTTACCTATGCCCTGGGTTCCTGCGTTGCTGTTGCTGCTTATGACCCGAGAGCCAGGGTGGGGGGGCTTTTGCATTTCATGCTGCCCAGCTCTTCCCTCAACGTGAGCAAAGCCAGGGAAAACCCTCCCATGTTCGCGGACACAGGTCTTCCGGTTCTCTTCAAATCCTGCTACGAGCTCGGGGCGGACAAGAGGAGAATGGTTGTCAAGATCGCGGGCGGGGCGAATATCATCGGTGATGCGAGTTTCTTCCGGGTCGGTCAGAAGAACCTCACCACCTTGAGGAAAATACTCTGGAGAAACGGCATTCTCGTTTCGGGAGAGGATACGGGCAGCAACACGAACCGGACACTTCGATTCCATATTCAGGATGGTCGGGTCCTTGTCAGACGATCCGGCGGATCATTGGAGGCGATATGAAGATCAATGCGAGAATACTGAAATCCATCAAAAGCCTTCCGGCTTTTCCAATAACCATCAAGAAGATCAACCGCATGATCAGTCATCCGGATTACTCGGCAAAAGAACTGGCGGGCGTTATCAAATACGATCAGTCGATCACGGCAAATATCCTGAGAATGTGCAATTCGGCATACTTCGGCCTGCGACACAAGGTCGACAACGTTCAGGATGCCATCCTGTACCTGGGCCGGGAGAACCTTGTCCGTGCGGTCCTGGCGGCGGGGATATCGCGTTATTTCAAAAAGACCAAGGGCTACGCGGTGGAAGGAATCGACCTCTGGGAACACTCCGTCAGTGTGGCATTGATGGCCCAGATCCTTTCCCGGAAGATTTACAACCAGGAAGACCCGAAACTCTTCACTGCGGCGATCCTCCACGACGTTGGAAAGGTCGTCCTCGGGGAGTATGTGTGTGAATCCTGCAAGAAGATCAAGGCCCTGGTGGCCGAGAAGGGATATGATTTCCTCGAGGCGGAGGAGGAAGTCCTCGGCGTCAACCACGCCCATTTGGGCGGAGAGATGGCCCTCCTGTGGAATTTCCCGGCCGACATCAAGGATGCCATCGCCTACCATCACCGTCCGGATCTGGTGAGGCGGAAGAGCAACGGCCTGGTGTGGCTCGTTTACCTTGCGGATCAGATCTGCCTGATGACCGGGATCGGCGGGGGTGCTGACGGGCTGGCTTACCGCGGCCTGAAGGAGGCCTTTGATAAATTTAAACTTCGTCAGCAGGATGTCGAGGAGGCCATGATTCTCCTCCTCAGGGGAATGGAGGATGCCAGGGAGTTGCTGGATATCGTCCCCGACAAGAGAAGCGTGCCGAGAACGGCACCGCAGGAAAGGAGTCTGCGGTACTGATCATGTCTATCACCGCCCTGATCGTTGATGATTCCCGTTCCATCCGTGAAGTCATCCGGAGGATTATTCGCATCTCCGGATTCGGGCCCGTACGCTGTATCGATGCTGTCAACGGAAAGGAAGGGCTTGAAATCCTCTCCAGGGAAAAGGTCGATGTTGTGCTCACCGGTATTCACATGCCGGAAATGGGGGGGTTGGAAATGCTTGCGGAAATGAGGAAGCAGGCAACGCTTCAAAATCTGCCCGTCGTGATCATCGCCTCTGACGCCGGTCTGAGGCGACTGAAAAACGCTGCCGACCTGGGTTGTGGAAAATTCATCAAGAAACCCTTCTACCCGGAAGAGATCAGAAAGGCGCTGGCAGATGCCGGCCAATTGAAAGAGGCAGGCCCGGATGAAAGAGCTGAGACAGACATTGATGCAGTCGATTTTTGAGGTTTTCGAGAAAATGTTCTACATTTTTCTCGAACCTTCCGATGTCCATTTTCTCGGTTTTGACGTCGAGGCGGATATCGATTTCAAGGGCGCCCTGAAGGGAAGCGTCTCTCTGCAGTTATCCCACAACATGATCAAGCACATGGTCAGCCATCTGCTCAATGTGCCCCTCGACCAGGTCACCGATGAGCATATCCAGGATTGTGCGAAGGAAGCCACCAACATGATCTGCGGGAATTTCATCACGAGGGCCGATCGACAGAACGCCTACGATTTTTCTTCCCCGCGGTTCTTCACGACCCTGAAAGGCCCCTGGCCTTATTCGCCCGACGGGAAGTCCGAGTCAATCAGACTGAATTTCGATTCCGACAGCGGACGGGCCTCTGTTATTCTCTCCCTTTCAAACTAAAAAATGACCGGGAAAATCGGACGAGAAAACACCGCAGATCCGCCATGGCGGGCCGGACACAATCCGGTATCACCGGACACTGAAATTCTTATCCGGCGACTTTAAACTCTGGTACTTTCGCACAACTTCCCTGAAGGCCGCGATTTCCTCTTCGTCCATCTCAAAGCTGTATCTGTAGCCCCCTTTGAACTGAACGCTGATCGAGTTCGATCGGGCCAGCCGATTCACCTTTTCATCATCGGCGATTTCGTCGTCCGACCATTCCGCGATGCCGTCCCCTTCAACGGCAGACTGTTTACGGGGGTGGACGCTTTTGACCTCCACACGGGTGCCGTTGTCTCCCTGAAGAATAACCATGTCGTAGGAAAGATAATCCGGTGCGCTGAAGCGGGTCTTGAGACGGTAGGATTTCTTGCCCGTGTATTTCTGGACGATGTAGAGCTCCACGTAGAATTTCTTGTCGTATCCCACCTGTTGCTCCACCGGTTTCGTCGTGCGGTAGAAGATGGCTTTCCGGGTCTGATCGTCTTCGACCACGATGTGCCTTATCATGTGCCTTTGAGTCTCGCTCTCGTGCTGGAGCTTGACCTTCCTTTCCGTAAGGGCGGCGGCGTGCTCTTTCGTAAAGTATGTTCCCTTGAGCTCACGGTCCATGAGATCGATTTTGGCCCTCACCGTCGTCTGGGCTTCGAGAGACTTGAGAAGCGCCTCGTAGTTGGCTGTCGACATGTTTTTCATCGCTGTGATTTTTTCCTCTGCGGAAGGGACCAGAGGGCTGGTGGGGAATCGGTCTGTCAGCTTGTCGAAGGCCTCCAGGGCATCGCCGTATCTGCCCTGCGCGTAAAGATCTTCGCCCGTCTTATAATAGAACCGGGCGGCTTGGTGGTAGGCATCCAACTCCCTGTTGAGGGTGTCATTCTTTTGTTCGAGTTCATGGACTCTTTTCGTAAACTCGAGGTTCTGGGCCTGGAGATCGTCGTATTTCTGCTGGGACACACAGCCCGACAGCAGAAGGAATAGAGAGCATATCCAAAAAAACCTTCTCATCCTTACACCCAGGCCCTTCCGTCACATGACGGTCCAGGCATTTCTATGAATGAATGGTAATGAATGGTATTGAAGAGGTGCCGGTGCGGATCCGGAGAGCATGACGCTGACGGGAAGGTTCGCAGTATCAAAAGATAAAAAAGCCTAAAAGGGATTTCAGATCTTTAATAAAATGCCTTTCGGCAACAACGCTGACTGGCCTGTAGCTGTTCAATGAAAGAAAGTGTCGAATCCTCCATCCGGTTTGTCTTAATGTCACTTTCCCCGTTTTTGAAAGAGCCCGTGTCTCTGCCGGTATTTTTATCCACACGCCGACATTCTCATTTTTCTTTTTGGCAGTTTATATATCAAAAGGTTGCAAAAGTCAAATTCGATCATCAAAATGCTGTGCTTGATACGGAGAAAATGAAAATTTGCCCACCATCCCCCGCTCAAAGAAAGGGAGCCTCTGTAAAGTCCCCTGGGTTGAGGATGGGTGTTTCCTGCCGTATAGGCGTTACGGGCCCGGGTTTAGCCCCGGGTTCCACGGTTGTTCTACCCCCTGCCTTTTCATGGTGTAGCCTGACTGCTCATCCCCCTTGGTCTTGTCCAGCGTCGTGGCGCAACCCATGATAGAAATAGCAAAAAGGATCGAGAGCAAAAGAGCCGCAATCTTTTTCATTTTATCGCCTCCTTCTCCGGTTGACTTCACGCAATTCGCACACTATTAATATAATAACTCAAAAAGGGCAGGCAAGGCAAATATTTGATGGGCCCGCGGTTAAAATGATGGAGAGGGTGGGGTATGCTGTGTGAATATGATCCTGTACCAGGCGACATAGATCAACAGAAGCGCGGGACCAAACCAAAACATGTAATGATCGGGAAAAGCCATCAGACGTAGAAATAATGCGATACCGTTGATAACCAGATGAATGAACAGGAGTTGCGTGATGGCTTTTTTCTGTTGACTCTGGAAGGCTTCGATGGCGACTTTCATGATGGCGGGCAGAAGCAGTGCGTAATCAAAGGTCCAGCCATAGGGTGTTGTCAATAGCGATGCGAAAATAACAGCAGGCATCCGCTGATCCCATCGCCAGGTTTTTCTATACGCTCGCCAGTACAAGAAGAACCATGTGAGACCTATGCATGGGGGCAGGGTCTGCAACCAGATCCTGTCTTCTCCCAGCAGAAAGCGTAAAAAGGAACCCGGGGCAGGCGATATGTAGAACAGGGGTGGTTGATTTGAGATGAAGGAAATATACCCCGGGATGATATCGGGGTAAAAGATTATGGGGACAACGGTCGCGGTTAGTCCGCCTGCGCCGATGCCCAGGACGATCCGCCACTTTTTTCGGTCCCAAACCCAGAACAGCAGGGCGATCCAGAACAAATATAGGGTGTGTGGCTTGATCGCCACCAGGACAAGAAAAAGCCCCGCGATCCACCACTTTTGAAGCTTTTCAAACTGAAGGAAAGCCACGACACCCAGAAGAATGAAAGGCACAATCTGTCCCACCCCGATGGCAAAAAGCACGGGAGCGAAGGTGAAGGTAATGAGCAGAGACACGTATCGATATTTTTCAGAGCCGCCATAGAGACGCCAGATCCAGTCCCCGCAGATGAATACAAGGACCATATTGAATAAAAACCAGAGAAATTTACTCAAGAGGTAATGATCCAGACAGAAGGGGAGGGTAAAGGAGAAGGTCCAGGGCGGATTATACATCATCAGAGGGTCTGCCTTTGTCCACCCTGCAGATTTTTGCAACGAAAATAATTGATCGGGCGAATAGGGATTGTTGCTGGATAGAATCGCCCGCCCGGCTGCCCAGTACTCGATAAAATCAGGCAGTACATGGTCCGCGCTCATCTTCGGGTAAAGCCACCTGAGCTCGAGACTGAAGGCAATCAGTACGACAATCAGTGCGATGATCGTGATCGTTTTCGTTGGTTTATGAGGCATATGCCTGAAGGAGCGGACCTGCATGATGGTCGAGCCGAGCCGGATGATGATTCCGCAATTTTACCCGTTATTTGATCTATACCATATCTTGATTCGGACTTCTTCCGTTTCATATTGAGCCCGGGGTCAAGTTGATGTTTTTCATGAGCAGAGACGCTTCAATATGGATTTCTTTCCGTGACAATCACATCAGGCTTACGGGGGTGGACAAGAACATCCGCTTTTTGCCAAGACAAAAAAGAGGTCCGGCAATCCGCCGGGCCTCTTTTGGTCATCTCTGGTGCCGGAGGACGGAGTCGAACCGTCATGCCCCCGAGGGGCGGGGGATTTTGAGTCCCCTGCGTCTACCAGTTTCACCACTCCGGCAATTGGTGTTGATTATAGGGGGGGTCTCCACGTTGTCAAGAAAATTGTATTGACAACACGGAAAACCGTATGTTAGGTAAAAGGCTCAATTTTATTCCCGATTCGGGGCTGTAGCTCAGTTGGGAGAGCGCTTGAATGGCATTCAAGAGGTCGTCGGTTCGACTCCGATCAGCTCCACCAGAGTATTGCAGGGGTGGCTGTAAAGCTGCCCCTTTTTTGTGGTTTTTTGGCGGGAAAGCGATTCTAATTCGTGCCCGCGGGCCGTCTTTCTGGTAAGCATCTTGCACGGATCTTTCAACCATTGAACTTCAGAAGGTTCGTTTTTAAATCATGCGATTTTTCTCTGCAAGATTAACAAGCGCCGCCTTGATCGTTCTGTTCCTTTTCTACCTGCCGGGGGCCTCTCCTGCGCAGCCTTTTTTCAGGGAGGATAGCGTCGACCGTATCGTCATCGAGAAATCCAAGAGGACCATGACGCTGTACAGGGAGGGACAGGAGGTTAAATCCTACAATATCGCCCTCGGTCGGGACCCCGTAGGTCACAAGCTGATGCAGGGGGATCAAAGGACGCCCGAGGGGGTTTATTTTATCGACTACCGCATCTCGAACAGTGTCTATCACAAGGCCCTTCACATCTCCTACCCGAACATGATCGATGTCGAAAGGGCGAAGGCCCTGGGTGTCTCGCCGGGCGGCAAGATCATGATCCACGGCATGAAAGAAGACAAGTTCTGGATGGGCGATGTCCACTATCTTTTCAACTGGACCAACGGCTGTATCGCCGTGACGAACAGCGAGATCGAGGAGATCTGGGCTCTCGTTCCCGACTGGACGATGGTGGAGATCCGGCCCTGATCGGGTTGTCTTTGTCCCGGCATTCGAGTATCTAAAAGGCCTGTCGGCCTCCCCCAGCATAGCGTCCGGTTTATATCTGACCTTGAATTAAGATTCGTGAAATATTACAGATGGGCGCACGTTATGCCTGACGAGACCGGTTCATGGCAGTGAAAAGATGATTTACATCTACAGGACCACGACAGGGACATTTTCCATTGAGCCTGATGAGCAATGTGCGGGCATGTTCAAACTCTGCATCGGAGGCATGTGGCTGGCCACCTTCGAGAAGGCCGAGGAGGCTGCCCAATGTGTCCAGCGCAGGCAGACGGGCTGGTACGACTGGGACAAAAGAGCCCTCTCCGAGACCGCGCCCTGTGACCTCGGCGAGTGGGAGTGTCTCTGAGCGTCTGTTGACAGACTCCTTCCCTCCGCCGTGACTCCGCCAGATTTCAACAGGGATGTCCTTTCTGCAACACGGGCTTTCTACCCCAAACCCCCGTAAATCTTGAGACTTGTTCTCTCTAAGAAGAAAGTATGAGCGATGTATATGTCCTGTCATACTTTCCGGTGAGAATTCGTTTCATAAAAATACGACCATCAATTCATACGCTCGGCTGATTGCCTTTCCGTAAAATACCCATCAAGATTCAGTCATGTCGCAAAGATCCCCGTGATTCTTTGATTTACGCTTCACAGCGGGACAGGTTTACGGTCAGAAGAAACGCGCCTGCCCGACGCGTCAACGCAAGCAGGGTGCCGCGCAGCAGGGGGGCGTCAATTCGACGGTCGGGCGATTGCTCGGGAAAGGGATGGGGCCATGAAGAGATGTTTTGTTTTTATGCTGGTCGTCCTGCTAATGACGGCCTCTGTCGCCTGGGCGAAAAACGACAATGACTTACCCGCCCGGAAGGTCTACCGCATCACGCCGGGAGACCATCTTCAGAAGCACTTCGTCATCAAATTCGATTCCGAAAGATCCATGGATCGTTTCATTGAACGGAGGGACCTGCCGGCAACGGTCAAGAGGTCTTTCAGGCGTTTCAACATGGTGAGCATGGATCTCTCCGTGCAGGAGGCGGAGGCGCTGGCCGGCGATCGTGACATCGTTTACATTCAGGAGGAGGCAACTTACAGGCTCGCGCTTCGCGACGACAGGAAGCTCCTGGAGAAGGCTCAGAAGGGCCGTCGGATCACCGCAACGGATGGAGGTTCATCGGCCGTCTCCCTCATGCCCGAGCATTATCCCTGGGGCATCCGGAAGATGGGCGTCGAGGCCTTTCACGCCAGGGGTTACCTCGGTCAGGGCGTGAAGGTCGGCGTGATCGACTCGGGGATCGATTTCGAACACCCCGATCTCACCGTCATCGGCGGCCGGGACTATACCGGGGCAGATGCCGACAACTACGGGGATGTCATGTTCCACGGCACCCACGTGGCGGGGATCATCGCAGCGAAGCGAAACGGCTTCGGCGTCATCGGCATGGCGCCCGACGCGGAACTCTACAGCCTGCAGATCTTCAACCTGCTCGGCATGGCCTCCGAGGGGGCCATCCTGTCAAGCCTCCAGTGGTGCATCGACAACGGAATCGAAATCGTCAACATGAGTTTCGGGGGCCGTTACAAGACGGCATCCCTGCGGGATGCCTGCAGCAAGACTTACGAAGCAGGGGTTCTCCTCATCGCCGCGGCGGGAAACGAGGGAAACTCGAGCGATTCCGTCGGCTACCCTGCCAAGTTCGAGACGGTCGTGGCTGTTTCCGCCATCGACGAAAGCGAGACCGTCGCCTCCTGGTCGAGCCGCGGCCCAGCCGTGGAGGTCACGGCACCCGGTGTCGACGTCTTCTCCACCTTCACCTGGCCTCTGGAGTATCCCCATCTCTACGATACCCTCTCCGGGACCTCCATGGCCTGCCCCCACGTGGTCGGGCTTGCGGCCCTGATCAAGAGCGCCAACCCCGGCATCACCAACGTGGAGCTCCGGAGGCGCCTTTCTGCCTTCGTGAAAGACCTCGGGCTCCCGGGCCGGGACAAGGACTACGGCTACGGCCTTCCCCTTCCCGACCGCCCCGACGGGACGCCGGACAGTTTCGCACCCGGTGTTTCAGCCGGCGGTCCCTACAGGGTGGCCTTTTCTGAACCCATCCGATTTACCGCCGAGGGAACCGTTGACGGCGACGATAACTTTCTCGACTTCGAGTGGGACTTCGGGGACGGGACCAGGGGCCGGGGTGTCCGATCGACGCATGCATACGCGCGGCCCGGCGATTATACGGCAAGCCTCACGGTGAGTGACCGGGGAGGCCGGATCGGCACGGCAACGACGGCCGTTTCGGTCCGTGCGGGCGTTGAAAGAATCCTCCGCATCAGTGCCACGGACCTCGGTTACCTGAAGGAACCGAGTTTGCTCTACCTGGGAAGGACGACGATGACCATCGGGCTCCAGTCCAGGGCGAGGCATGTCGGTGCGGCTGTCTTCACAACGCCGGTGAACCCGGACATCTTCATCCTCTCGGCGGAATTGACGATGACGGGCCAGCTGAAGAACACGAAGATGACGGAGGGCGTCATCTCGGCGGGCATCCTGCCCGCAGAGATTGCCGCGAAATGGCCCGCCATGAGTTACAACGAGGTGACCGGCGCGTTGCTGCTCCCCCTCGAGCCTCCCGTCACACTCAGCTTTTTGAAGGGCCAGGTCGATCAGGGTTTGGAAAACCGCTTCGCCGTACCTTACGGAAGGATGGCGGAATTCGAGAGCCGGTTTATGAGCGGACGTGTCGCCTGCCGGGTCGATTTCGACACGTTTGGAAAAACGGTCTCCTACACCTACGCAAAGCCCGAGATCATCGTGCGGTATATTGAGGGCGCCTCGACCGGGAACAGGCCGCCCGTGGCGGTCGCGGGCCCCGACCGCAGGGTCCACGCCGGTGCCGGTGTGGTCCTCGACGGTTCGGCCAGTTTCGACCGGGACGGCGGAGCGTTAAGCTATCTCTGGGTCCAGCTGGCCGGCGCGCCCGTGGCGCTGACCGGTGCGGAATCGGCGAAGGCCTCCTTCGTGGCACCGGGGGTCAGTGACACCCTCGTGTTCGAGCTCCGCGTGAATGACGGCATCCATACGGCGGCGGACAGGGTGAAGATCTTCCTGAACGGCGCGGCGGCCGAAGTCCACCAGGCGATCCTCCGGCCCGGTTACGGCAAGGCGGGGTTCGTGGCGGAAGACTGGCCCGAGATCAACTTCTTCGACAAGAGGGAGATCCTCGTCGGGGCCGTTCCCAGGACGGAAGACGTGAGCGGGGGGACAGTCTATCACAATTACGGCGAGGCCGTCCACTTCGGTGCCATTCAGTTTGATTTAAGCGCTATCCCGGCGGGATCCCAGATCTCGTCGGCCACCCTGGAGATCACGGCATCGGATCGAATCAGTGACCTGGCCACGACTTACCAGGTCAAGGTCCTGGAACCCTCCGTTGACGATCGCTGGGCGAGCCTCACTTACGGCGACGTCACGGCTGCGGCGGTCATCGCCCCCGTGGACCGGGCGCTCCGGTCCCTTGACCTCAAGAAAGGGAAGGTGAACAGCCTCAAGGTGGATCCGGCCCTCATCGAGGCGAGGCGGTTGACGACCGACAAAATTACCTTCCGGATCGACGGTCCCACCATGCTGGCCCGTGACAGCCAGTGGTTCCGGTGGTGGTCCGGAAACGAAACGGCTTCCGCCCAGTGGGCGCCTCGGCTCGTTGTCAAGTACGCTGCCAGCCGGCCGGCGGCGGATCTGCCTGCGCCGGAAGGTGGTGACGGTCAGCCCGCCGATTCGACACCGCCCGTCGTGGATGTGGTCTCGCCGAAGCGGGGCGAGGCCTGGATGGGGGGACAGACGAAGACGATCACGTGGACGGCCGATGATGACACCGGCGTGGATCGAGTCAATCTCTTCTACTCCATTGACGGCGGGATGACCTGGGGGATGATTGCCGAGGGCCTGGCCGGCCGAAGCGCCTATGCCTGGACCGTGCCCGATGTGACCTCCAGCAATGCCCGGATCATGATGGTGGTCTATGACGAGGCGGGGAACGCGGCGACTTACGTGCGTTCTTTTGTCATACGTTAGACTTTTTTCCCTTTCGGGGGCGGCTCTTCATCGGCACGCCGCCCCTGAAACCTCCTTGTGCCCGGGGAGGGATCGGCCCTCCCCGGATATTTCAACCCGATTTGTGAAAGGGGGAGCGCCATGAGACGTTTCTTTTTATTCCTCTTCGTTGTGGTCTTCAGCCTGTTACCCGTGGCGCGTGCGGAAGGCGCCACCAGCCTCTCTTCTCAGAAGCTTTTCCGCCACACGCGGGATGACGGCTCCAGAAAAGCCTTCATCGTCAAGTTCAGGACGGAGAAGGCCATGGAGGCTTTTATCTCAGAAAGAAGGCTTCCTTCTGAGCCGACGCACCGTTTTCAGCGTTTCGACATGGTCGCCGTGGAGCTCTCGGGGCGGGAGGCAGCCGAACTCTCCCGAGACAGGGATGTCCTCCTCGTACAGGAGGACCAGATCTACTACCTGCACGCGAACGGTCCCTACGGCAAGCTCCCCGAAAGACTCCGGAAAGGAAGAACCCTGGACACCCCGGTGACGGCCAAGGGCATCGGCGGCGTTATTCCCGAGGAAGAGTACCAGTGGAACATACGTAAACTGGGGGCCGAGGACTATCACCGGCGGGGTTTCATGGGCCGTGGGGCTAAGGTCGCCGTCATCGATACCGGCATCGACACCTACCACCCGGACCTGCACGTCGTAGCAGGGATCTCCATGCGTCCCAGCGTCGTTCCGAATTACTACACGGACGTCCTGGGCCACGGCACCCATGTGGCCGGCATCATCGCCGGGAAGCTCAACGGCTTCGGCATTGTCGGGGTGGCCCCGGAGGCCGAACTCTACAGTGTCGCCGTCTTCAACATCTTTGGGCAGGCATCGGAGACTTCTATCATCGCCGGCCTGCAGTGGTGCATCGATCAGAAGATGGACATCGTCAACATGAGCTTCGGAAGCCCCTTCACGTCGGCAACCCTGAAGGACGCCTGCAGCAAGGCCTATGCGTCGGGCCTGCTCCTCGTAGCCGCCGCCGGAAACGCGGGTAGGAGTACCGTCGACACCGTGGGCTACCCCGCAGGGTTCGACACGGTCATCGCCGTATCGGCGACGGACGTCAACGACGAGATGGCCGACTGGTCGAGCCGGGGAGACAAGGTAGAGGTCTCTGCGCCCGGTGCGGACATACTGTCCACCTTCACCTTTCCCGTAGAGTATGCCCACGAATGGGAGTATCTCTCCGGGACCTCCATGGCCTGCCCCCATGTCGTGGGTCTGGCAGCCCTCATCAGGGGTGCCAACCCCGGCATTTCGAATGTGGAGCTACGCCGCCGCATTGTGGCCTTCGCGAAGGACCTGGGGCCTGAGGGCAGGGATCGGGACTACGGCTTCGGCCTCGCCCAGGTCAATCGACCCGATGCCATGCCGGACGCCAGTATCCCTTCGGTGACGGCCGGGGGGCCTTACCGCGGTATGGCGGGACAGCCGGTGCAGTTCACCGCGTCGGGGACGTTCGATCTCGATGACAACTTCCTCATCTTCGAGTGGGACTTCGGGAACGGGAAGAAGGCGGCGGGCGCCCGCCCGACGCACATCTTTGACAAACCCGGCGATTACACCGTGACGCTGACCGTTACCGACGGGGGAGGGTTGAGAGACACGGCCGTGGCATCAGCGGTCATCCGTGCCGGGGTGGAGAAAACGATCCGCCTCTCGACAGCCGACGCAGGCTATGTGAAGGCGCCGGGGACCTTCTATCTCAGGAACAACAACCTGACGGCGGGGATGCAGTCCGGCAAGCGATGTTACGGCCTTGCGCGCTTCATGGCACCGGAGGCCAATGACATCTTCATCCTCTCGGCGGAACTCGACCTCACGGGATACATGAAGAAAACCACGGCGCCCGAGGGGACGATCTCCGCGGGGATTCTCCCTGCCGAAATCAGCCAAGCCTGGCCCTCGACCTTCGACTTGATCGACAAGGCGCAGGTGCTTGGCCTCGAACCCACGATTGTCCTCAGCAGCCTGGTGGGACAGGTCGCCCAGGGGAAGGTGAATGTCTTCACCGTTCCGTACAGCAGGATTGAGGAATTCGAGAGACTCCTTCAGGGAGGATCCGTTGCCTTCCGGATAAGCCACGAATCAACGAGGACGAGCAACTACTACGCCTGGAAGAAGCCCGAACTCGTCGTGCGCTATCTCGAGTCCGTCTCCACGGCCAACATGGCGCCTGTGGCCCACGCGGGCTATGACCGCCGCGTGAGGGCGGGGACGGTGGTCTCTCTCGACGGCTCGGCCAGTTATGACCCCGAGAATACGCCCCTTCGATGCGAATGGGTGCAGGTGTCGGGCCCCGCTGTCTCGCTTTCCACGTCGGCCGGCAGCCCCGTGGCGTTTTTCACGGCGCCCGCGGGGAATCAGGTCCTCGAGTTTGAACTCCGCACAAGCGACGGAACGCACGCGGCCATGGACCGCGTGAGGATCTATCTCAACGATGTCAGGAGCGATGTCCACACGATGACCCTCGTCCCCGGCTACGGGAACGCGGGCTACGTGGACGAGGGTTTCCCCGATGTGACCTTTCTCGACAGGCGGCTCATCCGTGTCGGTGCCCTGCCGCGGGAAGAGCGGGAAGGCGATGACACCACCTGGGCCAAGACAAGTGATGACATCCATTTCGGCGCCATCCAATTCGATTTGAGCGGCATCCCCGCCGGGTCCCAGATCACCTCGGCAAAACTGGAGATGACGGGAGCCACGACGAGACCTGGCTACGGCACAAACTTCGAGGTCAAGGTGATGGCGCCTGCCGTGGACGACCTCTGGCCGGTGATCAACTACAGGAATTTTTCGACGGCACCGGTTGTGGCTGTTCTCTCGCCGCGTCTCAACAATCGGGATCTCGAATACGGCAAGACGAACCGCTTCACCGTGCCGCCGGCCATCCTGGAGGAGAGACGGATGTCAACAGGCAGGGTGACCTTCCGAATCGACGGACCGACGTTGTTCCAGCGTTGGTGGCAGTGGTTCTACTGGTGGTCCGGCAACGAGGAAGCCACGCGAGACCAGGCCCCCAAGCTCGTGATCACTTACGCGGCAAGCCAGCCGACCGCGGAGGAGCCGGAGCCCCTTCTGATGGATCCCGGCTCGGGGGCGACGGGTCCCACCGATGAGGATGACATGGCGCCGCCCGTGGTGACCCTCCTCTCGCCTGGGCGAAACGCCGTCCTCTACCGGGGCGAGGAGGTCGAGATTGCCTGGGAGGCAAGCGATGAAAGCGGTGTGAGTGTTGATCTCTTCTCCTCCGACGACGGGGCTTTGTCGTGGATCGAGATCACCCGTGATCGGGAGGCCGCGGGATCCCTGATGTGGTCCGTTCCGGAATCCCCGGGGGGCGAGATCAGGCTCAGGGTGGTGGCGGGCGATTCCGCCGGTAATAAAACCATTGCCGTGAGGGTTCTGCCCATCCGCTGATTCGACCTGACAGGGGATTGGCGTCAAGAAAAAAAGCGGGGATTGGGACATTCCATCGTCCCGCCCCGCTTTTTTCGTCGTTTGAAGAGGGATTATTCTTCACTGGATCGAGAGAGACAAGGTTGTCGGTCCCCCGGAAGTGAATCCTATTTGGAGGGTTTGGCCGGTTCGGGCGGCTCGACGGTTGCCTGGGGCATGTCGAAATCCCTGACCTTCAGGATGTTGATCTGCTCGAGGCCCGTCACGAGCGTCACCTGTCCGGTGAGCCTGTTGAGCTTGTAGAAGCCCACGCCGTTCATGGCGTGGACGGGGATGACCTGGAACCTTGTCCAGTAGAGGGCGATGACAAGCAGGACCACGCCCGCAGCCAGGCTAATCAGACATTTCTTATCCATAAAACCTCCTTTGGAATTTGGATGGGCATCCCTTTACTACAAACGGGGGGAGAAAGATAGTCCTTTCCCCGTGTTTCCTCACCGGAGTTCTCTCCTTATTCGACGTTGATCTTTGCCCGGCCATGATTTATATAAAAACATAAAAACATTCCAGAAAAGCGGGAAAGCCTGTTGTCCTGGACGGGACAGCGCCCCCTCTTTGGAAAGAGAGATCGATGATGATCAAAAAAATTGTTCCCATCGCAGGTTTTTTAATGTTGTTGTTCGCCTGTGCCCCCGTCATCTCGCAGACGACCATGAGCACCGTGGATAAGAGCATCTCCTTCCCGGCGCTTCAGCAGAACCCCGATGCCTATCAAGGCAGTGTTGTGCTGCTCGGCGGGCAGATCATTTCAACGACCGTGAAGGCCAACGAGACATGGATTGAGGTTTTGGAAAAGTCCCTGGACTACGACCAGAGGCCCTCCGACGCCGATCAGTCCTTTGGCCGGTTCCTGGTCCGCTTTCAGGGCTTCCTGGATCCTGCCATCTATGCCAGCGGGAGAAAGCTGACCGTGGTGGGACAGGTGGAAGGCAAGGTGGTTCGCCCGATCAAGGAGATCAATTACACATATCCCGTGCTCGCGGCGAGAGAGCACTATCTCTGGAGACCGGAGGACGTCTACAGCGCCCCGCGGTTCGGCATCGGCGTCGGCGTGGGTGTAGGCGGTCACGGCAGTGGCGGCGGTATCGGAGTGGGGGTTAGTAGATGAGAGTCGGGTTTGTTACCCTTGGTTTTGTACTGGTCTTCGCCCTCTCCTGCGCGCCTTTTCCGCAGGAGACGATGCGGGAGGTTGAAAAGGACATCGCTTTTGAGGATGTCCTGAAGGATCCGGGTTTATTCAAGGGAAAGGTCGTCATCTGGGGCGGCGTGATCATTGAGACCGTCAACCGGCCGGATGTTACCCTGATCATTGTCCGGCAGACGGAACTCGATTTTCAGAAACAGCCCAAAGAGCCGGACAGATCCCAGGGCCGTTTCATCGTTCGCTATGAGGGGTTCCTCGACCCGGCGATTTACAGCAAGGGCCGGGAGCTGACTGCTTCGGGTGCCATAGCCGGCAGTGAAGAACGCATCATCGGTGAACGCCGCTATGTTTATCCTGTCATCGCTGCTCAGGACATCCGCCTCTGGGAAAAGTGGATGGACAGACCCTACTATTATGATCCCTGGTACTGGGGGCCGCCCTATCCTTATGGGTGGCGACGTCATCCCTACTGGTGGTGAGCCCCTCGACAATCACAGGACCGGCCCCTCAACAGGGCATACGGCAGGCCCCGTTGAACCACGATCTACCCAATCCCATAAAAAGGAGGAGAAAGATGGAGGAGACAACCAAACGCGGGATGGGATGGTTGCCGGACTATCCCGACTTCAGGGATTACACGGTCGAAAGCGAACAAATCTCACCGATCCTCAAGAGGGTCAGGCTCCTGCAGACAACCCGGAAGGTGCCCGAGAAGGTCGATCTAAGATCCTGGTGCTCGCCCATAGAAGACCAGGGGGAGCTTGGTTCCTGCACCGCTCAGGCAGGCGTGGGGGTCATTGAATATTTCGAGAAGAGGGCCTTTGGTAAACACATGAATGCATCGCGCCTCTTTCTCTACAAGGTGACGAGAAACCTCCTCAAATGGACGGGTGACACAGGGGCTTTTTTGCGGACGACCATGGGCGCACTGGTCCTCTTCGGTGTCCCACCCGAAAAATACTGGCCCTACCAAACCGCCGACTTCGAGAAGGAACCCCCCGCTTTCTGCTATGCTTATGCCCAGAATTACCAGGCCATCAGCTATTACCGGCTCGATCCGTCGGGAACATCGAAGGAGGAGTTGCTCAAGCGGATCAAGACCAATCTCGCGGGCGGGCTGCCCTCCATGTTTGGTTTTACCGTTTACGATTCCATATCCCAGGCCGACAAAGATGGCCGGATCCCGTTCCCCGCGGCCGGCGAGAAGGTCCTCGGGGGCCACGCGGTTGTGGCTGTGGGCTATGACGACAGGATGAAGATCAAAAACATTGAACCCGGGGGAACGACGACCACCGGCGCTCTCCTTCTCCGGAACTCCTGGGGCAAGGCCTGGGGGGAGGCAGGGTACGGCTGGCTGCCCTACGATTACGTGCTGAAGGGGCTTGCCGATGACTGGTGGTCGCTGGTCAAAAGCGAGTGGATCGACACGGGCGAGTTCGGTATAAAGTGAACGGCCTTTTTACGGCGGCAGGCTGCAAATGAAATGCGGGGGCAGAATTTCTCCGACCCCCGCATTTTTCATCCGTTATTAGGAGCAGGTGTTTTCAGAGATTGCCGGCTTCTTTCTTGATCGTGATCTTTCCTTCCTTTGTCATGAGTTCTTTCTGTTCGTTGAGCCAGGCCTGGAAGTAGCCATTCTGTTTCATTTGCAGAAGTCGCTCACGAAGCTCGGATTTTCTGGACTCGAAGCCCTGGGGATCCAGCCCTGTTCGCCCCTTGAACTTGAGGATCACGAAACTGCCTTCGGAGAAAAAGACGCGATCGGCAAAAGGGCTTTTTTCCGATAACGGCAGCAATGTTTCGTAAATCTCCTTCGAGGCACCGACCTTCGGTACAGCGCCTGCCGTGAGGGCGAAAAAGCCCGTCTCTGAAATGTCCATCCCCTTTGCACGGGCCAGGGGCCGGCTGTCTTCCCCTTTTCTGGCCAGTTCGAGAACCTCCTGGGCCGTTTTCTGGCACAGGCTTCTCGCCCTGTCGCTGATGTATTTCTCCTCGATTTGAGCTCTCGCCTCGGATAGCCCGGGCACATAGGAGGGTTTCCGTGCGGCCAGCTTTACCACGTAGTGCCCTCTCGGTCCGGAAAGAACGGGGCTGATATCGTTATCCTTCAGTGTGAAAGTCTCCTCCGCCGCGTTTTTCACCTGCCGAAGCTCCCCCGGTAGGTTGCCGCCTGTGAAGAATCCCGTGGTGTGGACGGCAAATCCCTTCTGCTTCGCGTATTCTTCGAAGTTTTCCTCCTGATAGATCACATCGTGAGCCTTCTTGGCCTCGTCGGCGGCAACGGTCATGGCCCTGGCCATTCTCAACTCTCTGGCGATTTTATCCTGGACCTGGGCAAGGGGAGGGGCACTACCCTTGGATCGGGCCATCCCCTCTTTAAGCCTCTCGTAGTGGGTCTTCACCTCGTCGGTAGAAACCTGGACCTTGCCGGCGTAATCCTCGGCCAGAAAGGCGAGGTACCGGACCTGGACCTGTTCGGGAACCCTCAGGGTCTCGGCATTCTCTGCCAGGTATGTCTCGAGGTCCTTTTCCGTGGGACGCACTTCCTTGCGACAGTTTTGGACGGGGAGTTTAAATATCTCCAGATTGACCCTCTCGTTCTGAATCCGGTACGCCTCAAAAGCCTCCCGGTCAGACACCTTGGCCCCTTCCCGGATCATGCGCTCAAGCTTGGCGATACGAAGCCCTTTCCTCTGCGCGGCCTCGAAATCCTCGGCGGAGATCCGGTTGTATTTCAGGGCCTGCTGATAGAGACGTTCGTCGAAGACGCCGTTTCTCTGAAAAGCGGGATAGGCGGAAATGTAACGCTGAACCTCCTCATTGCTCACGGTGATGTTCATCCGTTCGGCGATGTTTACGAGGACGGCCTGGTTAATGAGGTTGTCCAGCACCCGCTCTTTAATTTTGAGATTTTTCATCATCTCGTCAGGAATGTTCCCCCCGAAGGTCTGTCGGTACATATCCAAAGTGTTCTGTAATTCCCGGCGGTAGTCCGCATAGGTGATGTATTTCCCGTCGATTTCGGCGACGGACTCTGCCTCCCGGCTCCAGCGGAGCGATCCGAAGTAGAAAACGAAGACGACGATGATGAGGCCGAGCAGGACCTTCATGATCCAGCTTCGGGCATGTTTTCTCATGAATTGGAGCATGCTCAGAATCCCCGTGTATTAGTCGTCGGATTTCTAATATAGTCGCATGCAAATTGCAACAATTTTTAGAAAAATGATTGATTCGCGGGGTTAAATACTGTATAAAACCCCATTTGAAATTAACCGTGTCGGTACACGGAGTTACGTTTCAGCGAGGAGGACAGGCGAAGGTGTTATTCGATTTCATCCTGGGGAAATTTTCCAATGACCTGGCCGTCGACCTGGGCACGGCCAATACGCTCGTTTATGTGAAGGGAAGGGGCATCGTGCTCAGCGAGCCCTCTGTGGTGGCGGTGCACAGGGATTCCAGGGGAATCAAGAAGGTTCTTGCCGTCGGAGCCGAGGCCAAGAAGATGCTGGGGAAGACCCCTGGAAACATCGAGGCGATCCGGCCCATGAAGGGCGGCGTGATCGCCGATTTCGATATCACAGAAGCGATGCTCCGGCATTTTATCCAGCGGGTTCATAACCGAAGGACCCTGATCCGCCCGAGAATCATTATATCCATTCCCTCCGGTGTCACGCAGGTGGAGCGCAGAGCCGTCAAGGAAACGGCAGAATCCGCCGGGGCCCGCGAGGTCTATCTCATAGAAGAACCGATGGCGGCGGCCATCGGTTCGGGTCTTCCCATCCGGGAGCCCGTGAGTTCCATGGTTGTGGATATCGGGGGGGGGACCACGGAAGTGGCCGTCATCTCTCTGTCCGGCATCGTCTATGCCAAGTCCGTTCGTGTAGCCGGGGACCGGATGGATGAGGGCATCGTGCAATATTTGAAAAGAAAGTACAGCCTTCTGATCGGTGAAAGGACGGGGGAGATGATTAAGATCGCCATCGGCTGCGCCTACCCCGAGGACGAGATGAGGACCGTGGAAGTCAAGGGAAGGGACCTCATATCGGGCATTCCCAAGGTCGTGGAGCTCAACTCTGAGGAGGCGCGGGAGGCCCTGGCGGAGCCCATCAGCATCATCGTGGAGACCATCAAGGATGCCCTCGAGCAGATGCCTCCGGAACTGGCCGCCGATATCGTGGACAGGGGCATTGTTCTGACGGGGGGCGGTGCGCTTTTGCGGGGGATTGACAAGCTCCTGAGGGAGGAGACGAATCTTCCCATCACCGTTGCCGATGACCCGCTGTCGACCGTGGCCAGGGGTTCCGGTATTGTTCTCGATGAGATCGACCTGTTGAAAGAGGTGGCCATTCAGCTCTAGTCGGTGATTTCACTGCAGGCGTTCGTCTTTATAGGTCGTGCGCAAGAAAAATCGAGATAAATGAAGACCCCGTTCTCTTTCCGACAACCTGCTGGCGGGCGTTCTAAACATATCATCACCGGATCGGGTTCCATTCAGAGATGTTTTTCTTTAAAAAATATCAAGGGCTCGCCATCGCCTTTGTCTTTATCGTCGTCTCCTTAGTTCTCCTCTCCTATCATCTGAAGCGGCCGGGTCAGGTCGGGTTCTTCAAAAAAACGGTCATGGAGACAGCCTCTCCCATTGAAAAGGGGATCCATTCGACATTTCAGGGGATCAAAAGTCTCTGGGACCGCTACCTCTTTCTCGTGGGTCTTGAGAATGAAAACCGGGATCTCAGGAAAAAGATCGCCGACCTTCAGAACGAGATCAACTCCTACCGGGAGATGTACTACGAGGTCGGCCGTTTGAAGAAAATCCTGTCCCTGGACGAAACGATTCTCTATTCCACAGTGGCGGCCAGGGTCATCAGTAATGAACGGTCGTCTCTCTTCAAGACGATCATCATTGAAAAGGGAACCGACGACGGCCTCAGTGATGGCCTTCCCGTCATCACCCAGCAGGGGATCGTGGGCCGCATTATTGAATCGTCCTGGAATGTCTCCCGGGTCCTGCTGGTCACGGATTACAACAGCAACATCGACGCCCTCGTCCAGGGCAGCCGCGCGCAGGGCATCCTGCAGGGCGGCGGTCCACAGCTCTCCCGTCTCAAATACGTCCAGCGCACCGACGAGGTAAAGACGGGGGACACGGTGGTCACGTCGGGCCTGGGGGGTGTCTTTCCCAAGGGACTGGTCCTCGGGACGATCGTTACGGCGGAGAAAAGGGAAACAGGGCTTTTCCAGCACGTGGAGGTAATGCCCGCTGTGGATTTTACGAGGTTGGAGGAAGTGCTCGTCCTCATTCCCGAACGGACTAAAGAGAAAAGGAAATGATATTTTATCCCCTATCCCTGCTCCTGGCCTTTTCGGTCATTGTCCTCCAGAGGACGTTCGTCGATCTTCTGTTTGCGGGAAAGATCGGCCTCGAGTTGTCTCTCGTTCTCGTCATCTTTGCCGGCTTTCACTTCGAACCGGTGAGGGGAGGCATCTTTGCCATGGCGACAGGGTTTCTCTTTGACTGCCTCTCAGGTGCCGTGATGGGCCTCTATACCTTCTTCTATGTCGTCGTCTTCTTTCTGACCAGGCTTCTGACGGATCGGATCTACAGCGAGCAGATGTTTTTCATCATGATTTTCACTTTTCTGTGCGTCCTCTTCGAGGGGCTTTACATTGTCGTCCTCTATAAGTCCGTCTTTGATGTCAACATGAGCTACAATCTCTACAGGGTTTTTTTGCCGCAGGCCCTCGTGGCCGGTGTCCTGAGCCCGGCGCTCTTTGCAGGACTGAATTATCTCGAGGTTTTATTCCATGCCGGAGATCGACGATCGACTGAACCGCTATGACCCGGGAGAGTATCGGAACCGTTTTCGGGTTCTCTTCTGGATTATTCTCGTTGCCGTGTCACTGATCGTGGTTCGCCTGTGGTATCTTCAGGTCATCCAGGGCCAGGACCTGCGGGTTCGATCGGAGAACAACCGGGTGCGTCTCCGAGAGATCAAGGCCCTGCGCGGCATTATTCTCGATTCCCGCGGCGTTGTCCTCGTGGATAACCGGCCCTCCTTTGACGTGGTCATCTACCCCGAGGATGCGAAAAATGTACGGAACGTCATCGAGACACTCGAGGGCCTTTACGAAAAACACCGTCTCGACCTCTCCGAGGATTACTCGCAGCTTCTGGAGACCAAAAGGCCGCTCATGATTTACAGGCTGGACAGGAACGTCAGCCGGGAGAAATTGGCCCTCGTGGAGACCCACGCCCTTGAACTTCCGGGTGTCAGTATCGATGTCATGCCCGTGCGGGAGTACTTCTTCGGGGAGTCGATGGCCCATGTCATCGGATATACCGGTGAGGTGAGCCGTGCCGATCTGGAGCGAGAAGGGGGGGGCACATACAAATCCGGGGATCTCGTGGGGAAGTACGGCATCGAGAGATACCTCGATCCACAAATCCGGGGGAAAAACGGCGGTGAACAGATCGAAGTCAATGTTGTCGGCAAAAAGATCCGCATGCTGGGGCGTGTTGAGCCCACCGTGGGATACCGGGTCGTGCTGACCCTCGATTCCGTTCTCCAGCGTGTCGCCTGGGACGCCCTGGAGGGAAAGGCCGGGTCCGTCATTGCCATCAATCCCCGCGACGGGTCGATCCTCGCCATGGTGAGCAAACCCGGTTTTGACCCGAACCTCTTCAATCGGGGCATCTCGCCGGAGAACTGGGAAAAACTCACAAAGAGTCCGCTCCACCCCATGGAAAACAAGGCGATCAGCGGTCAATACCCGCCGGGGTCGACTTATAAACTCATCATAGCGGCGGCCGGCCTCGAGGAAGGCGTCATCACCCCCCAGACGGCTTTCAACTGCAACGGGACCTTCGAAATGGGGACGAGGACCTTCCGGTGCTGGCGAAAGGGCGGTCACGGTCGAATCTCACTCCACCGGGCCATCGTGGAGTCCTGCGACGTCTATTTTTACAATGTGGGGAGACTCCTCGGCGTGGACACGATCGCCGCGTACGCAAATCAATTTGGACTCGGGGAGAAGACGGGTGTCACACTTCTCGGAGAAAAGGCCGGTCTTATTCCCACCAAAGAGTGGAAGTTGGGCCGATTCGGCGTGCCCTGGCAGCCGGGCGAGACCATATCCATCTCCATCGGCCAGGGATTCAATACCCTGACGCCTTTGCAATTGTTGAATGCCTACTGCGCTGCCGCCAATCGAGGTGTGATCTACACCCCCCGGATTATCAAGCGGGTAGAGACGGAAGACGGCCAGATCGTCCAGGAATTCCCCCCGGAGCCGAAGACGACCGTCGATGTGAGCCGGGAGAATTTCGAACTTCTGGCCCAGGCCCTCTGGGGTGTGTGTAACGAACCGGGTGGAACGGGACATGCGCTGAGACGAAAGGAGGCCGACGTCTGCGGGAAGACCGGGACGGCACAGGTCATTGGTCTTCCCGAAGGGACAGACGCAAGACAGATCTTCTTCCCTTACGAGTACAGGGACCACGCCCTTTTTGTCTGTTTCGCACCGATGGATAACCCCGAAATCGCTGTCGTGGTCGTCGTCGAGCACGCCGGCCACGGAGCCACGGCGGCCGCGCCCGTTGCCCGGAAGGTCATTGACGCATACTTTGCGAACAGGAATCCCTCATGAGGATTGACCGGCGACTGCTTTATTCTTTTGACTGGATGCTTTTCGGCCTGCTGATGATAATCATTTTCATCGGCCTTCTGAATCTTTACAGTGCCGGCGCCAGCGCAACGGGGGATCCGCCGTTTCTGAAACAGATTCGCTGGATTGCCGTGGGGCTCGTCCTGATGTTTGCCGTGATGTGCATCGATTACCGGTTGATTGCCCGGTCAGCCTATGTCATTCACGGCACGGCCATCCTGCTCCTCGTCCTGGTCTATTTCTACGGGAACGTCACCCATGGATCCCAGCGATGGATCAACCTCGGGGGATTCTCTTTCCAACCCTCGGAACTGGTGAAGCTGACCCTTGTGCTTGCCCTGGCAAGGTACTTCAATGATCACAAGCAGCCGGAGGCCTACACGATCCGCAGCCTCTTCGTTCCCCTCCTCATGGTCCTCATCCCCTTCGTGATGATCATCCGGCAACCGGATCTGGGCACCGCGCTTCTGCTGCTCATCATCTTCGGCTCCATGGTTCTCTTCGTGGGTGTGAATTGGAGATCCGTTCTCCTGACCGCTTCGACGGGTTTGCTCCTGGTTCCTGTTCTGTGGAATTTCATGCATGACTACCAGAGAGAGAGGGTCCTGACCTTTTTTGACCCGGGGCGTGATCCCCTCGGTTCAGGGTATCATATCATCCAATCAATCATCGCCGTCGGGTCCGGGATGTTCTTCGGCAAAGGGTATATGCACGGGACGCAGAGTCAGTTGAAATTTCTCCCCGAGCAGCAGACCGACTTTGTTTTTTCTGTTTTTGCCGAGGAGTGGGGTTTTCTCGGGGCCATGTTGCTTTTGATCGTCTGCCTGGCCTTCATATTGTGGGGCCTCAAGATCGCCCAGCAGGCCCGGGATTTCCTGGGCACCCTCATTGCCTTCGGTTTGACCATGCTCGTCTTCTGGGGATTTTTCATTAACATCGGCATGGTGATCGGCATTATGCCCGTGGTGGGCATTCCCCTGCCTTTCCTCAGTTACGGGGGATCGTCCATGGTGGGACTGCTCACCGGCATGGGGCTTCTGATGAACGTGAGCATGAGGCGGTATCTGCTCCACCACGATTAGGACCTGTTTCATTGCGGGCAGCTTCAGTTCGCAGGTGACGTCGCCTGATCCCATAGCAAAGGAGGAACAATCCAATGTTTAGCAAAAAAAAGCAGGACCACGACGAGATCAAGGCCTTTCTGGGAAAGGGCACCGAGTTCGAGGGGAAACTCGTCTTCAGCGGAGCCGTCCGGCTGGATGGACGATTCAAGGGGGACATCATGGGGGGCGGGACCCTCGTCATTGGTGAGGGGGCCCACATCGAGGCAACCATATCGGTGGACAGTCTCCTGGTCGGGGGCGATCTTCACGGCAACGTGGAGGTCAAAAAGAGGGTGGAGATCTTCGCGACGGGAAAATTTTTCGGAACGATCACAACACCCGTCTTCGTCGTTCAAGACGGCGGCGTTTTCGAAGGGGACTGCCACATGGTCAAGGGACAGGCCAAAGAAGCCTGAAAAAATCCCCTTATACCCCCCTCAAAAGTAAAAAAATCAGGGGCTTCCGGAACCCTTTTAAAGCACCTTTTAGACTGTCTCTATAAGGCTTTTTTCAGTCATCAGGAAACCCCTCTTCTGATCGAAAAAAAGTATTGACAAGGCCGGTCAGTTATGATTAGTAGTCAGCGCTTTAAGCATACCTTGCCCGAGAGGGGATATCGTGGAAAAGCACTATAATATCATGCAGTTATCATTAGATCGCCGCGATGTTGCCGAAGCCCTTCTCCGGGTACCGATGGTGTATTAAGTAACCGAGAGGATGTCCTATCCCCTCGGTTTTTTTGTGTTTTTATCATCCTTGTAAGGAACGGCAATCATGGTAGATATCGACAGCTCCTTATTCATTCAGATCATCAATTTCCTGGCTCTGATTTTCATCCTCAATGCGCTCCTCTACAAGCCCATCCTGGGGATTATGGACCGAAGAAAGGGAATCTTCGATTCTACCGAGGCGGAGATCAAGCGCCTGCAGGACACGATTGATCAGAAGATGACCGAGTACGAAGCCAAGATCGCTCAGGCCAAGAGTGAGGCCATGGCCCAGCGCGGCGAGATCCAGAAGGAGGGGGCCGAAAAGGGGAAGGAGATACTCGACGGGGCAAAAGTTGAAATTCAAAAAATGATGGACGATTTCCAGGTCCGACTGACCCAGGAGGTGGATGGCGCGAGGACGGTCCTGAGAAGCCAGTCCGAGAGGATATCGAAGGAGATAGCCGAAAAGGTTCTGGGAAGGAGTGTTTGATGAAAAGGTGTCCAGCGAGGGATCTCTTCGGGAGATTCTTTTTTAGTGCCCTGCCGGCGATCGCGGTGACGCTCCTGATGACCGTGTCGGCTTTTTGTGCCTCGGCAGGGGGGGAGGTCGACCACAAAGCACAGCTCTATGACTTCATGTGGCGGATGCTCAACTTTGCGGTCCTGATGTACATTCTCTACAAGCTGGCCTGGAAGCGTCTTGTGAACTTTTTCCGGAATCGCCGCGAAGATATCAAGACGTCGCTGGTGGAGACGAAAGACCGGAGGGTAGAGGCCGAAGATAAGTTCAAGGAATATGAGGTCAAACTCACGAAGGCAACCGACGACATCCAGGGCATTTCCGAGATGATCAAGGCGCAGGGCCTCACGGAAAAACAGAAGCTCATTGCCGACGCCGAGAAGGCCGCCGAGAAGATGAAGGAAGATGCCAGGGCCAGGATGGATCAAGAGATGAAGAAGGCCGGCTCCCGGCTCCGGACGGAAGCCGTGGAACTCTCCATCAAGGTGGCCGAGGACATCCTGAAGAGAAATGTCAGCAAGGAAGACCACGAGAAGATGGTCAAAGAATATATGGACAGGATGGTGAAGGAAAATTGATCGGGAGCGATATAGCAAAACGTTACGCGAAGGCCTTTTTTGATATAGCGGCTGAGGAGAAGAACTACGAGGGTTACTATACCGAGCTCAAATCCTTTTCCTCCCTCATCGACGAAAACGGGGACCTGCGGGAGTTTCTGGCCAATCCGGTCTTTGATCAGTCGGAGAAGAAGTCTGTCATCGAACAGATTCTGAGTCGGGTCAGGATGTCCGGCATGACGGCCAATTTCCTGAGGCTTCTGGTGGACAAGAAACGCATCGGCATCGTCGGGGAAATCGCGGAATCCTACCGACAGCTCATGGACCACAAGCTCAAGAGGGTCCAGGTTTCCGTGAAAACAGCCTTTCCCCTGGATGGCGACCTCACCGGGAACCTCAAGACGAACATCGCCGAGATGACCGGCAAGGAAGTGGAAATGACCGTCGAGAAAGACAGTTCCCTGATCGGGGGACTTGTCGTCAGGGTTGGGGATACCCTTTACGACGGGAGCATCAAGACACAGCTGAACAACATCAGGAAGCTCTTGGGAGAGGAGATATAGGTGATGGAAGCGATCCGGGCAGAAGAAATCAGTCAAATCATCTCTAAGCAGATCAAGGAGTACGAGAAAAAGCTGGACATCAGCGAAACGGGCACTGTCCTTTCGGTGGGTGACGGTATCGCCCGTATCTACGGTGTCGAGAACGCCATGGCCATGGAGCTTTTGGAGTTCCCCGGAGGCATCCTCGGCATGGTTCTCAACCTCGAGCGTGACAACGTCGGTGTCGCCATCCTCGGGGAAGTCACGCATATCAAGGAAGGGGACATCGTGAAAAGGACGGGCAGGATCGCGGAGGTTCCCGTGGGAGACGAGCTTCTGGGACGCGTCATCGACGGCACGGGCCGCCCCATAGACGGCAAGGGCCCCATCGAGGCCAAGGAGACCCGCCGTATCGAGATGATCGCTCCCGGCGTTATCGCCCGCCAGCCCGTGAACCAGCCCATGTACACCGGTCTCAAAGCTATTGACGCCATGACGCCCATCGGCCGCGGCCAGCGCGAACTCATCATCGGCGACCGCCAGATCGGGAAAACGGCCATCTGCATTGACACGATCATCCGCCAGAAGGACACCGGCGTGAAATGCATCTATGTTGCCATCGGCCAGAAGAAATCCACCGTGGCGCAGGTCGTGGAAGCCCTGCGCAGGAACGGCGCCATGGACTACACCGTCATCGTCAGTGCCTGCGCGAGCGATCCGGCCACCCTGCAGTATATCGCCGCCTATTCGGGTTGCAGCATCGGGGAGTACTGGCGTGACCGGAAACAGGATGCCCTCATCATCTACGACGACCTCTCCAAGCAGGCCGTGGCTTACCGCCAGATTTCACTGCTCCTCAGGCGACCTCCCGGACGCGAGGCCTTCCCCGGGGACATCTTCTACAACCACTCCAGGCTTCTGGAGCGCGCCGCGCGCGTGAGTTCCGATTTCGGTGGAGGCTCCATGACGGCCTTGCCCATCATCGAGACCCAGGCCGGTGACGTTTCAGCCTACATCCCGACAAACGTTATTTCCATCACCGACGGCCAGGTCTACCTGGAACCGGGTCTCTTCTATTCCGGTGTCCGCCCGGCCATCAACGTGGGTCTTTCCGTTTCCCGCGTCGGCGGCGCAGCCCAGGTGAAGGCCATGAAGCAGGTGGCGGGCACCCTGAAGCTCGAACTCGCACAGTACCGCGAGATGGCCGCTTTCGCGCAGTTCGGCTCCGACCTTGACAAGGCCACGCAGGCCCAACTCGAGCGGGGCGTGCGGCTGGTCGAGATTCTGAAGCAGCCCCAGTACAAGCCCATGTCACTCGGGGAAGAGGTCGTCGTGCTCTTTGCCGGTACCCGCGGGTTCCTGGACAAGTATCCCGTGGACAAGCTCAAGAGCTACGAGCCCCAGATCCTCGATTACGTGAAGGGTAAATATCCCGAGATCATGAAGGAGATCGACGAGAAACAGATCATCAGTCCGGAGCTGGAAAAGAAGATGAAGGAAGTGCTCTCGGAGTTCGACAACATCTTCGTTTCCGGCTAAAGGATGCGGCTTTTTTGGTCACGAGACAATAAGGGAGAATAAAACAGGCTATGGCCGCGTTAAGGGATATCCGAAGAAAGATCACGGCGACTCAGAAGACCAAGCAGATCACCAGGGCTATGAACAGGGTGTCGGCCGCGAAGCTCCGCTCCGCCCAGATGCGGATGGAAAATTTCAGGCCTTATGCGATCAAGTTCATGGATGTATTGAACAGCCTCGCCCTCCGGGTCGATCCGAAATCCCACCCCCTCCTGGCGACGAGGGAGCCGAGGCGGATCCGCGTCATCATCATGACCGCGGACCGCGGTCTCTGCGGCGGGTTCAACACGAACCTCATCCGGACGGCAGAGCGGTTTATCCAGTCCAAGGCCAAAGAAGGGAAAGAGATCGCGATGGTCTCGGTGGGGCGCAAGGGGCGAGATCATTTCAGAAAAAAAGCCAAGCTCCATAGCATGCATGCCGATGTCTTCCGGAAGTTCGACATGGGGCTTGCCATCGGGATCGGGGAGGACGCCATCCCCTCCTTCATTGCCGAGGAATACGACGAGCTGTATCTCGTCTATAACGAGTTCGCAAGCGTTTCCATCCAGCGGCCGAGGGTCGTGAGACTTCTGCCGCTGCCCTCTGTCGGAACCGAGGAGGAAGTGGACTACGAGAAGAGGCTCGATTACATCTATGAGCCCTCTGACGAGGTCCTTCTGGACCAGCTCCTTCCGATGTACATTCGGGTGCTCATCTACCGGGCGCTCCTGGAGACCTCGGCGGGCGAGCACGGGGCAAGGATGGTGGCCATGGACAATGCCACGAAAAACTGTGATGATCTCACGAGAAGCCTCACGCTGACCTTTAACAAGGTGAGGCAGGCCAACATCACCAGGGAGCTCATGGATATCGTGGGCGGCACGGAGGCGCTGAAGAAGGCGAAATAAACTGAGCCATACGATCGAAACGGATCATCAGGACGTCAGAAACCTTATAAGGAGAGCGGTATGAGCGACATAGGAAGGATTGTACAGGTCATCGGACCGGTTGTCGATGTCGAGTTTGACGAAGGACATCTTCCCAACATCCTGGATGCCATTAAGATCACGAACCAGGCCATCAATGATGAGGAAGGCAACCTGATCGTCGAAGCTGCGCAGCACCTGGGTGACAACATGGTGCGCTGCATCGCCATGGATATTACGGACGGACTGGTGCGGGGCATGAAGGCCGAGGCCATCGGCTCCCCGATCCTGGTTCCTGTCGGCGAGCCGTGCCTGGGCAGGATTCTCAATGTCGTCGGAAAACCCGTCGATGGCCTGGGACCGGTGACTTCCAAGGATATGATGCCGATCCACAGGCTGGCCCCCACGTTCCTCGAGCAGGATACCACCGTTCACGTGCTCGAAACGGGCGTCAAGGTCATCGACCTACTGGTTCCCTTCCCCCGCGGAGGCAAAATGGGGATGTTCGGTGGTGCCGGTGTGGGCAAGACCGTCGTCATGATGGAGATGATCCACAACATCGCCATGCACCACGGAGGTATCTCTGTGTTCGCCGGGGTGGGCGAAAGGACGAGAGAGGGCAACGACCTCTACCTCGAAATGAAACAATCCGGCGTTATTTCCAAGGCGGCTCTGATCTACGGCCAGATGACGGAACCCCCCGGAGCCCGGGCCAGGGTGGCCCTCACGGCCCTGACGGCGGCCGAGTACTTCAGGGACGTGCAGGGACAGGACGTGCTTCTCTTTATCGACAACATCTTCCGTTTCACCCAGGCCGGATCCGAAGTCTCCGCACTTCTGGGCCGCATGCCCTCTGCCGTCGGTTACCAGCCCACACTGGCCACGGACCTCGGTGAGCTCCAGGAGCGGATCACCTCGACGGACAAGGGGTCGATTACGGCAGTGCAGTGCGTTTACGTCCCCGCCGATGACCTGACGGACCCCGCGCCCGCGACGACCTTCGCACACCTGGACGGCACCGTCGTTCTCTCCCGTCCCATCGCGGAGCTGGGCATTTACCCCGCCGTGGACCCCCTCGATTCGACCTCGCGCATTCTGGACCCCAATGTCCTCGGCGAGGAGCACTATGAGGTGGCCCGAAACGTCCAGCTCATCCTGCAGCGGTACAAGGACCTCCAGGACATCATCGCCATCCTGGGGATGGACGAGCTTTCGGAAGAAGACAAGCTCATTGTCGGCCGTGCGCGAAAGATTCAGCGGTTCCTCTCACAGCCCTTCTTTGTGGCTGCGCAATTCACCGGGACGGAAGGAAAGTTCGTCTCCGTGAAGGATACCGTGCGGGGTTTCAAGGAGATCCTGGACGGCAAGCACGACGAACTGCCCGAGCAGGCCTTCTACATGGTGGGCGGAATCGAAGAAGCCGTCGAGAAAGCCAGGAGGCTGTCTGAATAACCGAAAGCAGAGGATCCCTCAATGGCCGACGAGTTGATGGTTGAAATCGTAACACCGGAGAAGATGGCTTTCAGCGGCAAGGTCGAGGAGATCACCATCCCCGGCATCGAAGGCGAGTTCGGCGTCCTGAAAGGGCACGCCTCGCTTCTCTCCGCAATCAAGTTCGGTGAACTGAGTTACCTCAGGGACGGCCGCAGGACCCACTATGCCGTCAACACGGGTTACGCTGAAGTGACGGCCAGCAAGGTCACCATTCTGGTGGAATCGGCCGAGAGGGCGGACCAGATCGACGTGGAGAGGGCCAAACGGGCCAAGGAGAAGGCGGAGCAGAAGCTCTCCAAGGTGGCGAAGGAAGATGCTGAGTACGGGAAGATAGAAGCCGACCTCAACCGAGCGGAGACCCGGATCAAGATCGCCCAGCACGCCGGCTGAAATGAGTCTATTTTAACGGCCGTAAAACACAGTCTTTGACAAATGCTTAAAAAGAGCCAGGACAAAGCGATACGCCTGGCTCTTTTATTTTGTAGAGGCCCCGGTATTCATACCGGGTCAGGGATATTCCGAGTTGCAGAGATTACCCCGGGTATGATATCGGGTGCAGGTGTGAGGAGGATCCGGAAATGACAGGTGGCCGAGATAAGAAAAAGCGTATCATTTTTTTTATCGTCTTCGGGCTTGCCCTCATCGAGGTCCTGATCCACCCGGAGTTGTGCCTGGCATCGGCCGACGGTGATAAGGCCCACCCCGGTCTCGGGTATGTACTGCCGATCTGGTCGATCATCCCCTTCATCGGCATTCTTCTCTCCATCGCTCTCTGCCCGCTTTTGACACCTCATTTCTGGCACGACCATTTCGGGAAGGTGTCGGCTTTCTGGGCGATAGTTTTCGCGGTTCCCGCTGTTTCTGTCTATCATGAAATGGCGATCATACCGATCCTTCACATCTACATCATCGACTACATCCCCTTCATCATTCTCCTGTGGGGCCTCTTCACGATCTCGGGAGGCATTGTTGTCACCGGGACGCTGCGGGGAACACCCGTCATGAACAGTGTCCTTCTTCTCATCGGCACCGTCCTGGCCTCCTGGGTGGGGACGACGGGGGCCTCGATGGTCATGATCAGGCCGGTGTTGCGGGCCAACCGTGACCGTGAAAAGAAGGCACACGTAATCTGTTTTTTCATCTTCCTCGTGGCGAATATCGGCGGCGCCCTCACGCCGCTCGGCGATCCGCCCCTCTTCCTGGGTTTTCTTCACAGCGTCCCCTTCTTCTGGGTGACGAAGGCCATACTTCCTCACATGCTCCTGACATCCCTAATCGTTCTCGCCCTCTTCTACCTGTTCGACACCTATTACTACCGGAGGGAAAAATCGCGGCTGGTCGTACCGGAGAGCCCGGCGGAGAAGGTGCCTATCAAGGTCGAGGGGATCTATAATTTTCTTTTTCTGGCCGGCGTGGTGGGGTTCGTGCTCCTGAGCGGCTACTGGAAGGCGGGGTGTTTCACCGTCATGGGTATCGAGGTCTTCTACCAGAATATCGTGCGGGACGTCGGGATTATCATCATGGGGGTTCTGTCGCTTCGCATCACGCCCTCGAAGCTCAGGGAAATGAATGAGTTCAACTGGGCGCCGATTATGGAGGTGGCAAAACTCTTCGCGGGGATCTTCATGACGATCATCCCGGCCCTGGGTATCCTGCAAGCGGGACCGCAGGGCGCCATGGCGGGTTTACTTGTGTATGTCAGGGATCCGGTTCACTACTTCTGGGTGTCGGGTTCCCTTTCCTCCTTCCTGGACAACGCCCCCACTTACCTCACCTTCTTTTATATGGCCCTTGGAAAGCTCGGAATGACGGAGGCCATGGTCCCCGGCGCCTGCGCCCTGGGGTCGGTCACGGGCAATCCGGAGTTCGTCTCCCTGTTAACGGCCATTTCTGCAGGTTCGGTTTTCATGGGGGCCAACACTTATATCGGAAACGCCCCCAACTTCATGGTGAAGTCCATCGCCGAGGAGGCCGGTGTCAACATGCCGAGTTTTTTCGGCTACATGTTCAAATACTCGATACCCATCCTGATCCCAACGTTCATCCTGGTTACCTTCGTGTTCTTTTAAAGGTGCCGATGAAGCCCGAAAGGATGGCATATCCGACAAATGATCATGAAAGGGTGTGAGGTATGAACAAGACATATTTTGAGGTGGTTGTCGAAGGGCACCACGAACTCATCAGGGGTTTTGCACTGGGGTTTCTGGCGGCAAGGGGCATAGAGGGGGAGGCCGCTTTTGCCCGGGAACACCACGTGAAAGGTAGCGGAAAGCTTCATCAGCTCATGCGGATACTGAGTGTGACGGAGGATCAGACCCGGATCATCATCGGTGAGGAAATCGGCCGCGCCCTGAAGGAGGCCTATGAGAAGCGGCAGTCGGAGCTGGCAGTGAAAGTGGTTTCCATTCGCCAGGTCGTCGGCGCCCGGTTTCATTTCAGGTTCAAAACCTTTTCAAAGGAGTTCGGTGAGAAACTGAAGGCGACCTTTGCCGATCTGCCGCCGGGCGTCCAAATCGGGGGGTATAAGCCCGAGGAAGTCATCCATCCGGAGGGCAAGGGCGTGGAGGCCTACGCGCCCCTTCACGCTTATGAGATCAAGGCGAGCGGAGAGGTATCCGGCCCTGCCAAGGAGGTCATCGACTTCTACGATCGGATCGAGCACAACGAACTGATTGAACTGGAGGAGATCCGGCTGGAATTTTCCTGAGGGTGAGCCGAAGGGATCCTATTCCTCGTCCCGGACCGCGATATTCAGGATCTCGAATTCGCGGAGACCGCCCGGCGTCTTGACACTGACGGTGTCCCCCGCCTCTCTGCTGATCAGGGCCTTTCCGATCGGCGAGGTGACGGAAATCTTATTGTTGGAGGCGTCCGACTCAAAGGGCCCCACGAGCTGATATTCCATCACATCGCCCGTGTCCGCGTCGCGGATGGACACAATCGATCCGAAGACCGCCTTCTCATCCGTCAATCCCTTCAAATCGATCACCTTAGAAGAGGCCAGATTATTCTCGATCTCCTGCATCCTGCCGTGCAAAAAGGATTGTTTTTCCTTGGCGTACTGGTACTCCGCGTTTTCCGCGATGTCGCCGTGACCCCGTGCCTCCTCGATGGCACGGGCATTTTCAGGGATGGCGATCGTCTTGAGGTACTGGAGTTCTTTTTTTAGTTTTTCGAATCCCGCTTTCGTGATCGGCATCTTTTGCATGAAATTCTTCCCCGGCGTCAACCTTCTGACGGGCCGTTGTTGAAAAAAAGATATCCGTTATCGGTTCAATAACGGATGTATATATCTAACGGAGAATTCCTGAACTGTCAAGAAGATTTGCCGGTTATCCTCCTTGTCAGGTCTCGTGAACTGTGTTAGAAAATAAAGACTTTTTAAAGAAACAGAGTCTTCATTGGATGCGCGATTCTTACGACAGGGAAATAAGCTACCTGCGGGTTTCTGTGACGGATCGGTGCAACCTCCGATGCCTTTACTGCATGCCGAAAGAGGGCGTCTCGCTCCTCGGGCACAATGACATCCTCCATTATGAGGAGATCCTGCGGATCATCCATGCGGCTGTGAGGCTCGGCGTCGCTAAGGTTCGGGTCACGGGCGGGGAGCCCCTCATCCGCAGGGGACTTATGGATTTCCTCTCCGCCCTGAAGGGGATTTCCCTGGAGGATCTGAGTCTCACGACAAACGGGATCCTTCTGGAAGTGTATGCCGAAAAACTCTTCGATGCCGGGGTCCGGCGCATCAATGTCAGCCTCGATTCCCTGAACGCCGAAAAATACGCGCGGATGACAAGGGGCGGTAACCTGCATGCGGTTCTTCGCGGCATCGAGAAGGCGGAACGGCTCGGTTTTGCCCCCATCAAGATCAACACCGTCGCCATGCGGGGATTCAATGAAGATGAAATCCTGGAAATCGCCCGGCTCACGCTCAAAAAGCCCTACCAGGTGAGGTTCATCGAGTTGATGCCGATGGGAAGGGTCGATGTCAATTTCCAGGAGCAATATTTATCCGACGAAGTCATCATGGCCAGAATCGGTGCCTTCCGGAAGCTCCATCCCATGAACGGCAACTTCCGCAGAACGGACGGACCGGCCAGAATCTACAGGATGGAGGATGCCGTGGGTGAGATCGGTTTCATCAGCCCTGTCAGTCACCACTTCTGCGATTGGTGCAACCGCCTGAGGCTGACCGCCGACGGTTATCTGCGGTCTTGCCTCCTCGTTGACGACGAACTGGATCTCAAAATGCCGTTGCGGTCAGGATGCTCCGATGCAGACCTGCAGGATATGATCAGAAAAGCCATCCTGAAGAAACCCAAGGGACATGACCTCCAAATCGGCACTGCACAGCAGAGGAAGTCCCGCAAGGAAATGCCCCGGATCGGCGGGTGACTCGGCCCCTCCTCGTCGTATTCCCTTCAATTTCCACGAAGTTTTTTTATTCAGAGGAGTTTTGCCAGTTCAAATCTTTTTCGTCGAAGGTCGTTGACAGGGCCTTTTGGGCGGCCTCAAAAAAGCTCTCCGGCACGAGAATTTCGACCTCGCCAAGCCCGTTGATGACGATGGCGTAGATTTCGCCGGCGGCTTCGTATTTCAGTCGGAAGGGGATCTCTTCCGTTTCCAACCTTCCCGCCACGATCCTTGCGTTTGTCATGCCTGATGCCGTGTAGACGACTCTCCAGCGGTTTTCCATATCAGTCCCCCCGGATCAGTATCTCGAGGAAAAAATCCCCATGATCTCCCTCTCCGCCCTTCCGGCCCATGCCGGCCAGTCTCAGTCTCGTGCCTGCCATCACGCCGGGTGGAATGGTGACTTTGACAAGCTTCCTTGCCCCATCGCGGATGATGGTGATCATTTTATTCGCGCCGCTTGTTGCTTCCCTCGGTGTGATGGCGATACTGCCATGGAGGTCCAGGTTTTCCGTCGGTGGGGCCGGCCGGACGACCTGCAGGCGGGGTGTTGTGGTTCTCTCGTGGCTCATGCGTTCCGAGAGCCCGAAATCGGGGATGAAGGAGATGAGCTTCGTCAGGGCCATCCCCGCGAGGAATCCCCCGATGTGCGCCCACCAGGCAACGCCGCCCATTTGCGAATCGGACACGGAGGCATAGAGGAACTGGAAGACAAACCAGATCCCTAGGAAAAAAATCGCCGGGACCTCAATGAAGTACGGAATGAAAAAGATGGGGATGAGCGTCAGGATCCGTGAGCGGGGGTAGAGGAGGAGATAGGCCCCCATGACGCCCGCGATGGCGCCGCTTGCGCCGATCGTCGGGATCTGAGATTCCCAGTTGAAATAAAGGTGGGTGAGGGCCGACACCCAGCCGCAGAGGAGATAGAAAACAAGATATTTGAAGGATCCGAAGTGGTCCTCCACATTATCGCCGAAGATATAAAGAAACCACATGTTACCCAGGAGGTGCCAGAAGCTGCCGTGAAGAAACATGAACGATATCAATGGGATAGTCTGTTCAAGGGGGGTGAAGTGGGATGAAATTTCCGGGCTGCTGTAGCGAGCGGGAACGAGACCATAGGTGAAGATGAAGGCCTCAATATGATCCGCCTGTGTGAGCTGTAGAAGAAAGAGCACCACATTGATGACAATCAGTGCCACGTTGACGACGGGGTAATTTCTGGACCGAATCTGATCGCGGATCGGTATCATGGAATTATAAAGGGCAAAGGGTTAAGGGTTCAGGGCAAAAGGCATAGAACGATAGTTTATGGCAAAAGGCTTATGGCTTAAGGCGAAAACAATCAAGATGTTTTTCCCCATTAAAAACCGTAAGCCCTTTGCCTTATGCCTTACGCCTGTTTTTTTATCCCAAATCCCCGAATCCGACAACCGGATTTTCAGCCCTGCAGATGGGTGATCGATGAAAAAAGGGGCAGGTTCGAAGAACCTGCCCCCACATCAACTTTCCTTAAAATCAACTACTTTATGAAGGGTGTGGGAATCGGGAAGAGGACCTTGCCGTAAACGGTGTTGCAGACCACGGCGCCGGCCAGGTAAATTCCGATCCAGCCAGAGATGATGAGCAGCCAGCCGACAATCCGCTTGCCGACCGCGGGATCGATCTTTCCGAGGTCGAGACCGACGATGGTCCACAGAACGATGTCGATGAGAACAACGAGGATGAAGATGAGCTTGTTGCCCTTCGCGTAAGCAGGGGTCACCAGGGTAAGGAAGCCGGCTCCGGCCATCCAGCACCATCCCTCGACGTACGCATGGGGAGCCATGCCGAACTTGATCATGAAGAACTTGGCAAAAAGGCTGAGAGAGGCACCGAACATGAAGAAGGCCGAGAAAAACAGGAAGACGTTGCCGCCGGTGATGTTATGATCTTTGAGTTCCATGACGGCCGTTGTGTACTGAACGACACCGCCGCCGATGAGCCAGGCCGTGAGAATGGGATAACCTTCCACTTCTACCCAACCAAGAAATACTGCGGCGAAACCAAAGCAGGCTACTGCGAGAGCCGCCAGTCCCGCGGGAGCGGGCGTTGCAAAGGTATGTTCTGCTGCCATAAAAAATCCTCCTTTTTTTGGTTAATATAAAACAGGGTTATGAATGGATAAGCATTTATACCTCCCTCTGATTTTTTTCCTTACCTCCGTTCCGCAATTTTTAGATATGCCTGTTTCTTGCAGACATTTCCTGATAAAAAATTTGTGGATGAAAATGATGGAACTCGCGTGATGCGATGAAAGCACTTACCCCCCCGTGGTTAAGTGCCTTTGGACAGGGATCTCGTATATGTTCCGAAAACGAAACTCCCGGTCGAGTACCAGATGAGGCCCCCCCTTTGTCAAGAGGAAAAGCTCTTCCAAGTCCATAAAAATGGATATTTGGAGAGATGAGAGAAGGTAAGAAAAAAGTAGTAGATTCGCGGTAATACGTGTGTTCAGGTCGATCGTGTTCGA
>Ga0172365_10000099_pt1 | contig 47052 bp, 41 predicted proteins | sample LakKivSesite48cm_FD_114535 | JGI IMG/M metagenome (GOLD analysis project Ga0172365, IMG submission 114535) | Sediment microbial communities from Lake Kivu, Rwanda - Sediment site 48cm | ecosystem: Environmental > Aquatic > Freshwater > Lake > Sediment | place: Rwanda: Western Province, Lake...
ATTTTTTATTTTCATTTTTTTATTTGCTTAGCAATTTGCTGGGTTTGTCTGCCCTGCGAGAAGCGAAAGCTGCAGGCGGACTTGGCAGATATTTAGCCCAAGAGGGCTTTTTTTTGTTTTTTTATTTTTTTCATTTTTGAACAGAAATAAAGGTGAAAAAGGAATTAATAGAGAAATAAAATTAATGGAAATAAAACTAAAGAAGGATTAGAATAAAGGATGAGAAGATGTCATATAATGCAGATTTGTGGGAAAAAATACTTGAAACAGGAAAGGAGAAAGAGAAAGGAATTACAAATAAGCTTACGGGAGATGGATTAGAGGCAATTCTGGCAACTATGATGCAGTTTAATGCTTCGGAAATTTGGCTGCAGCAAACCTATTGGGACCTGAAAACAGCAAAATACAAGGTTTATGACTGGCTTGCTATGTGCGTCATGAGCAGAAATGATGACGATAGAGAGAGGAATAACATTCCGTTGAAGATTTTGGTGAATTCTTATCTTAAAGCCGAGGGCGATGTAGAAAAATTCATTGAAGACCTAAGATATAGTGACTATGATGAGGATGAGAGCTGGCAGAAAATAGAAATAGACAAATAATTTCAAAAGTTGCATTCTTTAGTTCTAAAATTTAGCATCCTTTTCTAAAATTCAGTATTTTTTATCCTTATAAAGCCCTCTTTTTCCCTGCATTTGAAACAAATCGGTGATAACAATAGTTTAAATAATTTGAAGTGCTCAAGAGTTAAAGGAATAACTACTTTTACTGTGAAATACACTGAAGCGATTGTGATAGAAACAAAGTTGATGTACAGCTATGGAACATCTAAAGCATGGCAGGAGCAATCACTTCCTGGCTGCCCGTCAGGCAACTATGTGAGCTGCTCAACAAATCTTGACTTTACAGCAACTGCTCCGGGCACAAAAGTGTATTATTATTTCAGAATGAAGGACAGCTTTGACAGGATAAAGCAGTCAACAACCTATTCTGTAACAGTAGCGTAAATCAACATTTATTTTTTTAAATTTTTTAATTTGTGATTGAGTTAATTTTTTATGCATTTATTTTGATTATTATTTTTCTCAGCCATGAATTATTATTTTTTCTTATTTTTTTCTTTTCTTTCTTAGCTATGAATTATTATTAACTTTCTACTTTCCTTTCAATCCTCTTATTCCTTTTTCGTTAACCTTTTCCTAAAAGGTTATTTTACACCTGAAAATGAAGGTGAAAAATGATTTTTAAGTTTTTGGCATTGATAAAAAGTTTTTCTTTCTTTTTTTGAGCTATAAATTATCGTTGTTTTTTCTTTCTTTTCAATTCTCTTATTCCTTTTTCGTTAACCTTTTCCTAAAAGGTTATTTTATACTTGAAAATGAAGCTGCACATATTTGCAAATTTTGGCTTTTGATTAATGTTTTTTCTTTAAGCCATGAATTATTTTTTACTTTTTTCTTTTCAATTATTTTATTTTAATTTATTTTTAATTGATTTATTTTTCACATAATCTATTTCCTAACATGAAAAAGTTTATATATAAAGCAGATTATGATGAGGAATTATATTATAAAAATTATATTATGATGAAAATTATATTATGAGGGTGTGATAGCAATGCAAGAGGTTATTGTGAAAATAAAGAGGCTTGATAAGGAGCTTGAGCTTCCTTCTTACATAACAGAGACTGATGCAGGGCTTGACCTGAGGGCAGCAGAGGATGTGGAAATCAAAAGCAACCAGCAGAAGACAGTGAGGTGCGGAATAATAATTGAGATTCCTTCTGGACATGTCGGCTTTCTGAAAGACAGGGCAGGCATTGTCTCAAAAATGAAAGTGCACGTGGTTGCAGGAACAATAGACTCTGGCTATAGAGGAGAAGTTTCTGTGGTGCTCTTCAATCTTGGAAATGATGATATTCTCATTGAGAGAGGAATGAGGATTGCACAGATGGTCATAATGCCTGTCATAAAGGTTAAGCTGCAGGAGGTTGACACAATTACACCTACAAAGCGTGGCTCCAAAGGCTTTGGAAGTACTGGCATGAAAGAGATAACCATGGACAACTTTAAAGAGATTGAGCAAGGGCTGAAAGAGATTTATGAAAAAGGAAAAAAATTAAGTCAGAAATAAAAATTATTTGATGCCTAAAATTCTTATTTTTTGCATCTTTTTTCATGGCTTTTTAGAATCAATTCCGACGTTTAGCCCAATCCTTTCTGGCTTTTTTACGGGCTTCCTTTCCAAGGCTTTTCAAAATCAGGCAGTTTTTTACCATTAGGACGACAAACCAGCAAGAAAAAGATTCATTTTCGTCACCTGTGTTTGATGAATTTGAATTAGTAACAAACAGGTTGTGACAAAATCAAGCATTTTTCTTTAAAAGTATTTCTTTGATGCACTACAACAATGTTTAAATATGTTTATCTTTTTTCTATCCTTCAGTAGTGTTAATGATGAGTTACTTGTATAAAGTAAAAAAGAATAACTGAACAGGGTTACAACTTTGATAAGTCAGTAGAGTAACCATTAAGTGAAACAACATTAAGTTAGGCAACAGTTAAAAAATTATTGATGAAAATATTTGCAAAGTGGGGTGCTAAAAAATGAGCTTTAGAAACATATTGACAATGATTTTGTTTTCAATAATAGTTCTGCTTTCAATTTCCTCGGCAAAAGCAATAACAGCTTCCCTTGGAAATCCAAGGATGGTGCTTTACACCAACATCACAGCAAATACGCCGGGCATACTTGAAAAAAAATATATTCAGATTAATAATGTAAATGATTATCCAGTCGAGGTGGCAGTATCTTCTGACGAAGTACTTAAGAATTTGAGCATAATACTAAAGGAAGAAGATTTGAATTTCACGCTTCAGCCAAATGCTTCACGAGAGGTTTATTTCACGCTGTTTGCAGTCAAGCCAAATTTTTATGAGGGAAAGCTCTTCATAACATTCAAGGGAGCTCTTTCTCCAGATGCAAAACCAGAACAGGTCGGCTTGGCAGCAAACATTGCAGTCAATGCAAAGGGAGAAGAGTTCACCGGCGATTTATTGAAATTCATGAAAAAATACGGCTATGAGGAAAAAACAGGGACAGGAGGAATTACAGGAACCTCTACAGGTGCAAGCCCGGTAATTGGAATTGTGCTTGTGATTGCAATAGTCGGCTTGGGAATGCTCACATATTACCTTTTCAAGAAGAAGTGAATAGATTAATAAAAACAAAAATAATGTAATAAAAAAAAGTAAATAAAAATTAGTAAAAAATACTAAAAAATAATAGTTCATGATTAATAATTAGAAAAATAAATTAAACATTTAAAAAATTAACAAAAACAAAAAAACATTTTCAAGTTATAAAAAATGCGGGGGAATCTCTATGAATTCATGGAAAAAATGCAATAAAAGCAAATGGAGTATGATCTTCTTGTTTGCACTGGCTGCATTAATGCTTATGCAAACAGCCACTGCACAGCTGTATAGAGCTGCTTACATCTTAAAGGACGGCTCAAGCCCTCTCCAGCTTTATGTTAACATAATGGAGAGCATGGGCATTACAGTTGTTGACTTTGTGCATGAAGCACAAGTTCCGTCAACTGACTTTTCGCAGTATAACTTCATGTTTATTGGAGATGAGAGTTTTGTATCTCCTGCACAAATTCCAGTGAACCAGTACCCCGCACTTGTCACAAACTCGTATACAAACCCAATATATGTCTGGCACTGGAGCAAGAAAATTTCAAGCACAGTAAGCAATTATCCCCTGAAAACAAACATAATAGCTTCTGGGCATCTGATTGTTGAAAATCTTACAAGCCCAATCCAGGTTTATACCCAATGCTGCTATTACAGCACTGTAGGAATTCCAGCGCAGTATTTGTCAAGGTATGACAAGCCATCAACTTTGAATGTGATTACTGCTACGACAAACAATGATAATGATGGAATAATTGTAACTGCTGTTCCTGGAACAAAACTGAGAGATAATGTTTATTCAAATGCAAAGACTGTCTTTTTTGGAATAACAGAAACAGAATACTGGACTCCGCAGGCAGAAACCCTTTTCAGAAATTCAATCCTGTGGCTGTTAAGAAGCGACACTCCTCCTGTTGTAACAATCACACAGCCGGAAAACAAGGCATACAACACAAACACCATTCCAGTAGAATTCACAACTTCAAGGCCGGCTAACTGCGTCTATAAACTGGATTCTGGAGCAGAGCTTCCAATAACATCACCATCAACAATAACTGCTTCAGATGGAAGCCATACCATAATTATAAAGTGCACAGATGAGTGGGGAAATGTTGGAAATGCCACAAGGGCATTTTCAGTTGATACAATATCCCCTGTTGTAACAATAACAAGCCCGGAGGATAAGGCATATCCCACAAAATCAATAGCTGTCTCAGTGATAACTGACGGCGCAGCTTCAGAATGCAAATACTCATTGAACGGCGCTGCTAATGTCAGCATGAGCGGAAGCGGAACTTCCTGGAGCGCATCGATAACCTCAATAGAAGGAAGCAATAATATTATTGTATACTGCAAGGACCTCGCAGGAAATTCAGGCTCTGCTTCAAGGCATTTCGTATCTGATACCATAATTCCTGTGATAACCAATGTGCATCATCTTCCTCTAACGCCTACTGAAATCAGTGACGTGACTGTTTATGCTACAATAACTGATACGAACATTGCAAGCGCTACAGTATATTACAGAGTCAATTCCGGCGCTTGGACCAGTGCTCCGATGATTCAGGCAGCAGAATGGCATGGCTTGATTGGAAAATTCAACAGCGGAGACTTTGTTGAATATTATGTTTATGCACTTGATTCTGCAGCAAACAGTGCAACCTCAGCTACTTACAGCTTCACAGTAGGAAAATCTGACAACACTCCTCCTGATGCTCCAATAAATCCAACTGCATATGCCCAGGATGATGGAAGTGTAAGGCTTGAGTGGCAAATGCCATTGGGAGAGCCTGCGAAGTATAACATTTACATAACCAATAATCTCTATGCTGAAATCTCATCTTTTGATTTCACAAAGCCGAATGCAACTGTCACTTCGCTCACATGGACTGACACGACTGCAAATACTGTCAGCAGGAGGTTCTATGTTGTGAGAGCAGAAGACGCGTCTGGCAATGAGGAAAAGAACACTTTCAGATTTGGAAAGTTTGACTTCCAGATAAAGCAGGGATTAAACCTTGTTTCACTGCCATTGATACCAAGAGACAAGAGCATAAAGGCAGTCATGCATGAGAGCATTGCCAATCATCCGATATCCCAAGTCATGAGCAGGAGAGCAGACAATAATTATGATATTGCAGAGTTTTTTGTTGAGAATCCTCCTGATTATTGGTGGAGCGATTCTGGCTTTAATTCCATTGATAATAACAAGGGATACTGGCTGAAATCAAGTGCTGACACAGTGTTTACATTAACAGGAGCTGTTGCAACAGCGCAGCAGAATGTTCCACTGCAGTCAGGAATGAATTTGGTAGGCTGGACATCTCTATATGACAAGAATCTCTGGAATGCAATTGCACAAACTCCAGCAGACTATGCTGTTTCAGATGTGATGAAGAGGGAATCAGACGGGCATTACACAATTGCAACCTATTTCCCAGAGAATGCTCCAAATTACTGGTGGAGTGACAATGGCTTTGACACAATAGTTCCTTCAAGTGGATATTGGTTCAAGACAAGAGCAGCAACAACCTGGAACTATCAGCCAGAAACTCCATGAGGGCAGATAACAATTATGTTTAATATTTTATTTTTTATAATTTTTAATTAGGTTCTGAATAAAGGGGGTGTTGGAATAAAGAGTTGATGGATAGACATAGCTATGCAAAATTGCTTGCAAATAATTAACATGGGAAAAATAATTTGGAAGCGATAAGATAAGGTGATTATGCAGATGAATTGTGAAAAAAGAACAGGAAATGAAAAAGTAGTAAGCATTGTAGCGATGATTGCAGTCTATGTGTTAATTGGTTTGATTGCTATTCCTAATGCCATTCCTATTTCAGCGCCAGGAGAGGCTACTCAAAAAGTAAATGCAGTTGAGGACTCTTATGTAAGCAGCACTAATCCGTCTGCAAATTATAATTCATACAATCAGTTAAGGATTGGAACAGACATTTCAGGAGACAATTTGAGAACTTATTTGAAATTCAGCATTCCAGATACAGTCACTTCAACTAACATCTTGGAAGCAAAGCTCTTCATGAGCAGAACCGGAGGAAATGGAGTTACAAACATTAGCGTTTACCATGTTGCTGATGATTCCTGGAGCGAATCTGCAATTAACTGGAACAACAAGCCAGGCTATGATATTCCTTCAGTAAACAATACGTGGGTTAATAATTCAACAGGAGGCAACTCAACGCCTTCTGACTCTTGGAAAGTGTTTGATATTACAAATGCTGTTTTGAGTGAACTGTCAGTCGGAGATAGAACCTTGTCTTTGATGCTCAGGAGCGATGAACTGATATTGGGCAATTATCAATTGTTCAATTCCAGAGAAATATCCAGTTATGCACCATTCATATTATTTAGTTTTTCAGGAAATGCTCCTGTAATATCAGAGATAAATATTCCATCAAGCTCAAATGAAGGCATTCCTGTATCAATGAGCTTTACAGCAACAGACCCTGGTGGCGCTATAGATTCATACAGAATATACAAGAATGAAGTGATTGTCTCAAACACAAGCTCTTACTCCTGGACTCCTAATTTTGAGGAAGCAGGCCCTTACACATTCAAATTTGAAGTGAATAATACAGCAGGGATTTCAACTTCAGAAGAGAGAATAATTACAATACTCAATGTTCCAAATTTGGTGATAAATGAGTTTGTTTCAGTTCCTGCCTATGATTGGAATGGAAATACTGTAATAAATAATGATGATGAGTGGATTGAGCTTTACAACCCAACAAGCCAGAATATAAACATAACTGGCTGGACTCTTGAATATAGCTATTTAGAAGAAAATTCGCTTGTAGGAACAATACCTGCTCATGGCTTCGGCACACTGCTGAATCCCTATGGTGACTTGGATAACAGCGGGGAAAGAATTCTTCTTAAGAACAAAGAAGCAATTCTGGTAGACAGGGTTTATTATGGAACCTATGGCTCTAATCTGTCTGCAAATGCCCCTGCTCCTCTATCAGGATATTCAGCAGGAAGAAAAACAGATGGCTATGACACAGACAATGATGCGAATGACTTCATGCTCTTTGCTTCAGACAAAATCACCTTCAATTCGTCAAACAATGGAACAGGCTCAGGAGATACAACTCCTCCAAATGCTCCCCTTGTTTTGACAGCAAATTATGCTAATGGCAACATATTGCTGAAATGGAATGCACCTGCAGGAGAGGCAGTTGCACGATATAACATCTACAGTTCAAGCAGCAATAATCTCAGCACATTCAACTTTGCTGTTCCAACAGCATTCACCTCTTTGCTTAATTGGACAGACACCACAGCATCTTCAGCCCAGAAGAGATTCTATATTGTGAGAGCCCAGGATGCTGCTAGCAATGAGGAAAAGAACACCTTCACAGTTGGAAAGTTTGATGTCCAGCTTGCACAGAATTGGAATCTGATTTCACTCCCGCTTAACCTTACAATAAAGGACTTGGGGCAGGAAAGCGTTTATGGAAATCCACTGCCAGCAGTTCCCAATGACTGCCTGGTTTCAATATGGCGTTATGGCAGTTCAGGGTTTGAGTCAAGCGATTATTATGCAGGTTATGGATGGTACCCGACATTAAGCCCTGCATTCACAAAACTGGAAGCAGGAAGAGGATACTGGCTGCTTACAAACAAGGCATGCAAAATAACACTAACAGGAAAGGCGCCGGAAACTATTTCACAAAACATAATTACAGGATGGAACTTGTTCGGATGGTATTCATTGAAAGAGCCGACTTTGGGACAGGTTTCAGTTTACGGAGATCCTTTGGCTACAGTGCCTGCTGAAAAATTGCAGACAGCATGGCGCTACAACTCTGGCTTTGAATCAACTGACTATTATGCTGGCTATGGATGGTATCCCACATTAAGCCCTGCATTCACAAAACTGGAAGCAGGAAGAGGATACTGGCTTTATGCAAGCCAAAGCTGTCAGCTCACAACAACAAATTGAGACGAAACAAATCATAATTAAATTGAGATTAGAAAAAAATTATGCAAATGAAAAAAACAAATTACGCAAATGTGACAAATTAACTTCAAATAAAAAATCATGTTCATCAAATACGATGAAAAAATGCAGCATAGAATAGAATGCATAAAACAGAATAAAAACAGGAAATCAAAGAATCTGGATTATGAAAAGAAGAATCCAGATTATGAAAAAAATCAGGATTATGAAAAAGAGAAATGGGGGAATTCAATATGAAAAATAAAATGAGAAAAGAAAATCTTAGCAAAAAATCAAGCGCAATTATTGGAAGGGAGATTATTGGAAGGATTATGCTTTTGCTGATACTGGCAGCAATAATACCTGCCAATGCATTAGCAGACAGTCCGCCAATGCCGCACTCAATCTCAGGAACTGTGTTCCTTGCAGACGGCACTACGCAGGCGCCTGCCGGCACAAGCTTCAGCATAAATGACACCATAAGCAGTGATTTTATCACAGGCACTACAGCAGGAACTCCGCCTTTGTTTACAAACACAGGATATTATGGTGCTATAATAAATGGAAATGACGGAGACAATGTCGTAGTTAGAGCCTGGACTTCAAATTATTATGGACAGACAGTTGTTGTGCTCTCAGGAACAATGTCTAATGTGAATGTTGTGATGAATATTCCAATATCTGATACAGTTCCCCCGATAATCAGCAATGTTCACACAGGCACAATAACAAACGAGTCAGCATCAATATTGTGGAATACTGATGAGAATTCAAATTCAACTGTCTATTATGGAAGCAGCCCTTCACTTGGAAGCAAGGTTTCTAATTCAGCATCAGTTACTTCGCACTCATTAGGCTTGACAGGACTAATGAACAACACATTATATTATTATAAGGTTGAATCCTGCGATTCGAGCAAAAACTGTGCAGAGTCAGATGTAAAGCAGTTTACAACACAGCAGAACTATGCTTCTGAGTGGAATGATGACACAAATCCAAACTATATTAGAGGAACTATAAAGTTTAACGGAGTAGCAGCACCTTCAGGAACTTCATACACAGTAACTGTAACAGCAGGAACAAATGCCGGCTTTACCTATTCAGGAAGCGTTGACGATTCAAAAGTGCCTTCATTCCTCTACAACCATGGATATTACAGCACAGGCGATTTAGTAGAATTTTCAACAGGAGACACATTCAGGGTAAACGTTGTAGGATGCTCAAATTATGCAACAGGAACATTTGTTACAGGAGGCAATGGCGGCTTTGGAACAGGCAGCGTTGATATTGAATGCGCTATAGACATGACTCCGCCAGTAATAACCAATGTCAGGGTTGAATCAATAACAAATCAGAGTGGAATTGTAAAGTGGAACACTGATGACAGCAGCACTTCCATTGTTAATTATGGAACAACAGTTTCTCTTGGAAGCGAGGCTTCAGACCCGACTCTTGTAACAACGCATACTATCCAATTAAACGGCTTGCAGGAATTAACGCTCTATTATTTCAAGGTTAGGAGCTGCAATTCAGATAATTACTGTTCTGAATCAAGCATCGGCAATTTCACAACGCTCTTGACAGTCAAGGATGAAGACCATGATGGCTACAACAATACAGTTGATTGCAATGACCACAATCCAGCAATACACCCGGGAGCGCCTGAAGTTTGCAATGGCGTTGATGATAACTGCAACAGTGTAATTGATGAAGAAGGTGCACTTGGATGCACAGTATATTATTATGATAATGATGGAGACAATTTTGGAACAACAGATTCAAAATGCCTCTGCGCTTCAACAGGAAAATACACTGCAACAGTAGATAGCGACTGCAATGACAACAATGCAGCAATAAATCCTAATGCAACAGAAATCTGCGGAAATGGAATTGATGATAATTGCGACGGAAGCCAGAATGCAGAAAACGCAATAGGATGCACAATCTTCTACAAGGATGCTGACCATGATAATTATGGTGTTGCATCTGACACAAAATGCTATTGCTCAGGAAGCGGAAGCTATACAGCTACTCAGGACAGTGATTGTAATGATGCAAATCCGAATGTCAATCCTGGAAAGACAGAAATCTGCAACGGAATAGATGACAACTGCAACGGCTTAATAGATGAAAATGCAGACACAATCTGCGGCATAGGTAATATGTGCATCAGCGGCTTATGCAACCATCCACCTGTTCTGGCAGCAATAGGCAATAAGCTTGTTGCAGAAGGCGCAACTCTCACATTTGTAATAAGCGGAAATGACATAGATGGAAATTCATTAAACTATGGAGCTTCAAATCTGCCTTTGGGAGCAGTATTCAATACTGCAACAAAAACATTTTCATGGACTCCTGACTATGACCAAAGCGGAACTTACACAAAGGTGCACTTTGAAGTGAGCGATGGCTACTTTACAGACGATGAGAATATCACAATAACAGTCACAAATACAAACAGGGCTCCTATTTTTGATGATTTGACAGAAACAACCCAGCACGTAAATGAAAATGAGCTTATTGAATTTTTTGTCTATGCAATAGACCCTGATGACGACCCAGTCATATACACTATTGACGGACTGCCTACAGGCTCAACCTACAATTTAGTCACGCACATGTTCAGCTGGACACCTGAATATGACCAGGCAGGCACTTATATAATTAATTTCGTAGCATCTGACGGCAGCTTAAGCACTACAAAGACAATAACAATATATGTGCACAATATCAACAGGGCTCCTGTCCTGGATGCAATCCCTGACCAGACAACATCTGAGGGAACACTGCTGACTGTTAATGTATTTGCATTGGACCCTGATGAAGATATCTTAACATTCTCGCTGCAGGGAACAGTTCCTGCAGGAATGAGCATAAATCCAACCTCGGGAAGAATAAGCTGGACTCCAAACTATGAGCAGGCAGGAGACCATACCATAACAGTGAGAGCATCAGATTATGGGCTCTACGATGAGAAATCATTCAACATCCATGTTGATAACACAAACAGGGCTCCGGTCTTAAGCCCGATAGGAAACAAACTTGTGAATGAGGGCTCATTATTGCAGTTCACAATAACAGCTTCTGATCCAGATGGCGATACACTGACATATTCAGCAGATAATCTGCCGTCGGGAGCAACATTTGACTTCACAACACATATATTTACATGGACTCCGGACTATGACCAGAATGGAGTTTATACAAATGTGCGCTTTGAGGTAACAGACGGCTCATTGACAGCTGCACAGAATATCACAATAACAGTGCTAAACACAAACAGGAATCCGATGATAGAATCAACTCCGATAATAACAGCAACTGAACTGACTCCTTATTATTATGATGTTGAAGCAATGGATCCTGACGACGACCCTCTCACTTACTCCTTAGACATAAAGCCTACTGGAATGACTATAAACAGCACAACCGGCTTGATAAGCTGGATTCCGCAAGATGCTCATGCAAAACTTGGCAATAACAGGGTTGTTGTAAGAGTTTCAGACGGACAGGGCGGCATTGCTACACAGGATTTCCAGATATTTGTAACTGACATCAACCAGAATCCTCAAATAACATCAACTCCAATAACAATAGCCACTGAAGTTTCGCCTTACATCTATGATGTGAATGCGATAGACCCAGATGCAGGAGACATCTTGACATATGCACTCACAGCAGCACCAGCAGGAATGACTATTAATAATGTAACTGGTTTAATCACATGGACTCCAACAGATGAGGATGCCAGAAACTCTCCAGCAGCAGTTACAGTTGAGGTAACTGACAATCATGGAGGCTCTGCTTCACAGGCATTTGAAATCACAATAACAAACATAAACCAGGCTCCTCATTTCACCTCAACGCCTGTGATAACAGCAAAGGAGACGGTTCTTTACACTTACGATGCTGATGCAGTTGATCCTGATTTAGGAGATGCATTAACATATTCACTGCTGACTGCACCTGCAGGAATGACTATCGACCCTGTAAGCGGATTGATAACCTGGACTCCTGATTACACCCAATACGGCAACAGGAATGTTGTTGTAAAAGTGACTGATTCAGGAATTCCTGTTTTGTCTGCAACGCAGAGTTTCACAATTGCTGTTGAGAATACAAACAGATTGCCATCCCTAAACCCAATCGGAGACAAGACAGTCAATGAAAACTCAACATTGCAGTTTACAATATTAGGAACAGACCCTGATGCAGATGACACATTAACTTATTCAGCATCAAACCTGCCGACAGGGGCAGTATTCAATCCTGCAACAAAAACATTTGCATGGACTCCAACCTTTGACCAGGCAGGAACCTATCCAGATGTTCAGTTTACAGTCAAGGATAATTGGAATGGAAGCGCTTCTGAAAGCATTACCATAACAGTCTTTAATGTAAACAGGGCTCCAGTCCTGGCTCATATAGGAAACAAGTATGGTGCTGAAAATTCATTACTGAATTTCACGATTTCAGCTGTTGACCCTGACGGAGATTCTGTAAGTTATTCTTCAAGCCCGCTTCCAACAGGAGCAAGCTTGAATATGCTTACAGGAGAGTTTGCATGGATTCCAACATTTGACCAGGCAGGCGACTATCAGGTTACATTCAGGGCAGCTGATGCCAACCTTTCAAACAACGAGACAATAAACATACACATTGCAAACACCAACAGAGCTCCAATAATGAATCCAATTCCAGACCAGAGCTTATGGGAGAATGAGACAGTAAGCTTTACTGTTTCAGCAAGCGACCCTGACGGCGATGTGCTTGGATATTCAGCATCAAACCTGCCTTCAGGAGCAGTCTTCGACGCTGTTACAAGAACATTTACCTGGAAGCCGAACTTTATGCAGTCTGGCATTTATACAGTAACATTCACAGCAACAGATCCTTATGGAGCATCTGATTCAAAAGACGCCCTAATCACAGTGAAGGAAACAGGAAATCATGCTCCAGAACTGATGCCGATAGGAGACAAGACAATAACAGAAGGGCAATTGCTGGTATTCACAGTAAATGCAATAGATGTTGATGGAGATTCATTGCTTTATTCAGCAGAAGGACTGCCTGCAGGAGCAGAGTTCAACACTGCAACCAAAACATTCAGCTGGACTCCCTCTTATGTGCAGTCAGGAAACTATATGGTAACCTTCTCTGTTAACGATGGAATACTATCTGATTCAGAAACCATCACAATCAATGTGCTGGAAGCAGGCAACCAGCCTCCAATCTTAGAGCCAATACCGCCTAAGTTTGTGACAGAGGGCAGCTTGCTTGAATTCACTGTAACAGCAACAGACCCGGACATGGACCCGATAACATATTCAGCAGAAAATATTCCAGATGGTGCAACATTCAACACTGTCACAATGACATTCAGCTGGACTCCAAGCTTCTGGCAGTCAGGAAGCTATGATGTAACCTTCAAGGCTTCTGACGGCTCATTGGAAGATTCAGAGATTGCGCATATCACAGTATTGGAATTTGGAAACCATCCTCCAGTGCTTGAGCCAGTCGGCGACAAATCCCTAATCGAAGGGGAATTGCTTGAGTTCACAATATCAGCAACTGATGAGGACCATGACCCATTGATATATTCAGCGTTAGGACTTCCAGCAGGAGCAGTATTCAATCCAACAACACAGACATTCACATGGACTCCGTCATTTACACAGTCAGGAGTTTACTCTGTGACATTCAAAGTATTTGACGGCAAAGCGTATGATTCAGAAACAATAAGCATAACTGTTGGAAATTCAGCAAACCATGCCCCAGAGCTTGCACCCATAGGCAACAAGGAACTGACTGAAGGACAGCTCTTGACATTTACAGTTTCAGCAATAGATGTGGATGGAGACACTCTGACCTATTCAGCGCAGAATCTGCCTGCAGGAGCAACATTCAATTCAGCAACACAGACATTCACATGGACTCCAAATTATCTGCAGTCAGAAATCTACACAGTGACGTTCATGGTTTCAGACGGTTCTCTCATGGACTCAGAGACCATAAGCATAACTGTCAATGAAGCAGGCAATCAGCCTCCGGTATTGGAGCTGATAGGAGATAAGAATGTCTATGAAGAGCAGATCTTAGAGTTCATAATAAACGCTACAGACCCTGACAACTCCAGCGACCAGCTCACATATTCAGCATTTGGACTTCCAACAGGAGCAGAGTTTGATCCGCAGACAAGAAAGTTCAGCTGGACTCCAGTAAGAGAACAAATTGGAACTTATAAGGTGACATTCGCTGTTTCAGACGGTGCTCTTGAAGATTCAGAGACAATAACAATAAATGTCTTAGAGACGCCTTATGAGAGCTTGTTTGTGAGAAGCATACGCATGGACGAAATAGTAAATGCAGGAGAGCAATTGAATGTATTCGTGACATTGAAGGATGACGGCACAAAGGATATGAAAGGCATTAAGATAACAGTGCTGATACCTGACTTAGGAATTATAAGAAGCGTAGGTCCTTTCAGCGTAAAGCAGGGACAGGACATAAGCAAACAGATTACCCTGGATATACCAGCAGACACAGTGCCTGGAAAATATGATGTGCGAATCACAATGAACAACGATGAAGAGAGAAGGGTCAAGTACAGAGAAGTGACTATTGTGTAAGTTATGCACACAGAGATGAAAGCAAAAAATTTTTTATTTTTTTAAATTAAATCTTTTTTCTTTATTTTTAAAAATTAATTTTTCTTAAATAAAGGGGTTTTATTTATAATACGATAGAAATAAGAAAAGCAAAGAAGGAATAAAAGCAAAGAAAAAATAAGATACAGAAAACAATTATTTTCATTATTTCAATTATTTTTATTATTTCTTTTCAAGACGTTCATCTATTTCTTTTGCAGTCTCTTTCAAATCATCAAGAAGGTGGGATAAATCCTCTCTAAGCTCATCAACCAGTTCTTGGAGCTTATTGACCCTGAGCATGTATCTGTTTTTTTCAGAGATTATTATGCCTGACTTTATCAGATTGTTCAGGTGGTGCACTACGGCGCTCCTGCTGAGCCCAAGCTTATAAGCCAATTCGTCACTGCTTATTTCCTTATCTGAGTTTTTCAGCAGTTCTACAAATAATCTATAGCAGGACTTGTCCTTGTCCCGCTCTCCAAAAAGCCCAAGGGAATTTCCAAGCCACTGGAGTTCCTCATTTATATCCTTTTTTCCCGGCTTTCTTATCTTCATCACAATTATCCTGCGTTCTATGAACATTCACACATCCTCCTTTTCACACATCTTCCTTAAGTTTTCTTAAATAGTTTTAATATCTCACTAAAAGCAGTTGCTGCATCGTATCTTTCTGGAACAGATATTATGCTGATGTTTTTCAGGCGCTGTGAATTTTTCGCTGAATTAAGAAAAGAGCTCAGCTCTGAAGGATTTGAATAGGTTGTGCTATCTTTCATAATAAACAGGTCATCAGTCATCTTGACATCAGCAAATTTGTCATTTATATCAATTAGGAAAAGATGTTCTTCTGGCTCATGCACCAGCATGCCGCCGATAGAATTTATATTCTTGATGCGCATATCCTTTATGTCTGCAGAGCGTATTTTATCGACAATCTCATCTATCAAATCTCTTTTTTCTTCAATGTATCCTTCCCTGAATTTTAGAAAAAAAGACATATGCGAGAATAATCAAATGCTGCTTAAATATTTTTCCAAATATGAATATGGAATAGAGTAGAAAGATGGGAAAAAGTAGAGGAGAGTATTATCAAAAAAGTGATTATTAAAGAAAGTATGATTTAGACATAAAAAAAATATAATTTGGAAAATAGCATAATTGGGAAGGCGGATAATAGGACGAGTAATAAAAGATAAACAATAAGATGGATAATAATTGCATTTTAATTACGCATCATGTCTTCATCATGTCTTAAAAGAATTCAGGAATGAAAGACATATCTGTTACATCTGTGTCTTCTCATCTCCATTTCGCCTACGCTCTGTCTAACAAACTCATCCTTTTGTATATCGCGTTGATTGCTCTTGGCATTATAGTGTAGTAAGCCGGTGTTTCTCCAAAGTATTCCCCTTCTGCCTGGAATGGCAGTTGTGCTTCTGTTATATTAACTCCGGTTATCCTATCTCGCGGGTCAAAATATTCAACCCAATGGGATAAGAAAAGCATGTGAGCATGCAATCCTGATATTATGATGGGGAATAGAATCAATCTGCCTATAGATGAGGCATCCTTCATGAGGCAGACATCAAAAAAACCGTCACTGTTAGAAGCCCTTGGCGCAATGTTGATCATCCTGCCTGTTGTTTTTCCAAGGGCGACATTCAAGGAAATTATTTTGGTTTTGAATTCTTTGCGCTCTTCTTGGCTTATGAGCTTAATCTTGGCTTCTTGTGCCGGGATTTTAAAGAGCTCTTTAAATGCAAGAGCTGTATAATCAAATTTCTCCCTGTTTTTCTCTTTTTCAATGGCTATAGCAACTATATGAGCGTCAAATCCTATTCCTGAATTGTTGCAGAAATATCTTTTTTGAGAAATACCATTTTCAAACCACTCGACACTCCCTGCATCAATTAGGCAAGTGTTCTGCTTTTTTGCGTAGTAATCCTGCAGTGCTATTATAGCATCATCTATGCTTCTTATGTTCAGATTCTTCGCAAAATCGTTTCCAAGACCTGCCGGAATCACTCCTAAAACAGCATCTGAGCTTTTGCCATGGCTGTTTTTTAATAATCCATTGACCACTTCGTTCATTGACCACTTCGTTTATTGTGCCATCACCACCAGCTGCGACTATTACCTTGTATTTTTCAGAAGCTTCTTCAGCTAATTGAGTAGCATGCCCCTTTTGCTTTGTTTCTGCAAGCTCGTATGGAATGCCAAAGAAATTAAGCTTTTTTGCAATTTCATCAGCCCACGTTATTGCGCATCTGCCTGCATATGCATAAAGATTCAGGATTATGTAAAACGCTTCAGATTTTATTTCAGCCTCGTGGGTGTTTAGAGAATCAAAAAGTTCATTCATAATGATATGTTTAGATTTTAGAATATATAAAATTTGTCATCTAAATTGTTATGCAAATTACTCCTGAATGCTAAATTCTATTCTTTTTCCATTTACATTATATGCTGCTATTGTTTGTATGGTAAAAGGATAAGCAATGATGATATGGAAAAAACCGCTTTTGCTGAAAAAGTTCATGTCTGCTCTTGAAGGAATGTTATTATAGCCATTATGGCTATGCACGCTTCCTACAACATCTGAAAGTATCGGAAGATTCATCTTCATCATCGCAGAAACATGTGAGGAGAAATAATGCTGGTAGATTATCTTGTCAACAAACAGTTTTTTATTCCTTATTCTGCCGCCGAGCAAAGCGACGAATTCCTTGGGATAGTTGCTTTTTGCAAATTCAATAATGTCATCCATTACTGCTTTTTCAATTATAACCTTCTCAAAGCTGAATCTGTCTATTCCGAATAAATTTTCAAGAACGTTCGTCAACCACTTTTTAATCTTCATTGAATTTACCAGCATACTTTTAACAAAATTGTTTGAAATCGTTTCAAAACACTCTTAATCAGAATATCGAATCAATTCTTTATAAAATTTTTTGTTTTCTATTATTTTCTATTATTTTCTCTACATCTCTTTTATTATTAAATTTTAAAAACTAGAATTTTCAGCAATGCAAATCATTTAACTTTTGCATTCATTTTTCCTTCTTCATGCACCTTTTCCTCTGCCTTCACCCAGTTACCGTATTTCTCCTCGACAAATTCCTTCTCTTTTTGGATGCGCTCATGCTTTTCCTGAAGCTCTTTTGGAATCTGCCTCTTGTTTTTTGAGTAATAATCATATATCGCTTCTACCAGTGCATCACTCGCCAGGACAGAGCAATGCAACTTTATCGGAGGCAATCCCCCTAAGGAATTCACTACCTCCCGCTTGTCTATTTTATATGCCTCTTCAAGCGTCTTTCCCTTTGCAAGGTCTGTTATGACGCTGCTTGTTGCAATTGCAGCAACGCAGCCGAAAGTCTCAAATTTGATATCCTTGATTATTTCTTCTCTCTTTTCATTCTTTCCAACCTTTATGTAGAGCCACATTACGTCGCCACAATTGTGAAGTGCAAATGCTTCAGAAGTGAAAGAATGCACATCTTGAACTTCCAGATTATAAACTTTTCCTGCGTATGGCTGAGTCGCAATTCCTGTTATTGACATGTAAAGATAATTGTCATCAAACCACGCCTTTTCAGAAGGATATGACTTTGGCTTATACTTAATATTGAGAATCGAACATAATCTTATCAGCGAATCTCTTTGCCCAACATGAATTCTATAAGCCCTTTTATGTTTAACGCTTCTGACCTTTTTTTCCGGCTCTTTATAGATAGAAGGAGCAATCTTCTGTCTCAGAAGCAATATTTTTACTTGTTGAGCAAGATTATAAGAAATTGTAGAATATCCTGCCCGCGCTCCGTCTCTATTTAAATTGACATAACCATCGCCTTTCCATAGCCCATAAATCAGGGATTTTTGCTTTTCAACAGGGAGATTCATAATAAAATCAGGAATCGCTTTATTTGCTGCTCCATTTCCAAACAATTTTTTGAAAAATCTTGCCAGTTTCGCGCTATACAGAGTTACTACAGCTGTTTTTCTTTTAGGAATTTCTCTGACAACTGCATCTAAACCAAACAGTTTCTTTGATATTTTTGTTATGTCTGCTACAATATCCTTCTCTTTTATATTCAGCGTGAATGAAATAAAAGTGCTGGAGGGTTTATCCTGAATGTTTCCTTCTGCCAAAAAATAGCCAAATAATCTCAACAAATCAGAATTAACGGGTATTTTTTCAGGGAGTTCTTTGCTCTTGAAATCCCATTTTGGTTTTGGAATGTCAATCTCTATGTATTGCACATTCTTTTCTGCCTTTAGAATCGGATACAAGGCAACATCCCCCTTTTTTAACTGATAAGCATGATACCAGGCAGATGTTAATTTTTTTCTGTACCTTGTTCTTAAAAAATTGTCTCCTTTAGGAATTTTTATTGCCAGCACAAGATGCTCTGGAGTCAGCATTATAGTTCCTAACTTGTTTTTGATTAGTGTTAAATTTCCATTATAATCCCGCCTTACTGCCTTGGTTATGCATTCATATCTTCCTTCATGAGATAATGCTCTATCTTTCTTAGAAATTCTATGAATTTCTATTATGTCATTATTGATATGAATCTTTTGATTTGGCGGTAAGCAGACGACATTGCCGACTTTTCCTATGCCATCGGGATTTTCCATCCTGCCATAGTTGTGCGGACTTGCAAAGTGCTCCATAACTTTTTCTGTGTACATCTTAATCCTCCTTTTCTTTGCTTATTCCTTCTCTTGGCTTTTATTGCATTGACAGGCTTTTATTGCTCACTCAAAGTTACGTTTTATGATTTTATTTTAAATTCATTGTTATAATGACTTATTGTTAATAATTTATTGTTGATAGTTTTTAATTTCATTTTTATTAAAACTATTTTATTGTGCAAATGTATGTTATTTATTAAGCAAACGTTGCTATAATTCTTCGTAGTTTTATTGTTGATTTCATTTCAATCATCAAATTTGTTTTTGAATGGGGAGATTCTCCTCAGCTGTTCTACGATTTTTGGAACTGCTTCTAGAACGCGCTGAATATCTTCTTCTTTTGTGAACCTGCCTATGCTTAACCGCAACGAGCCATGTGCTTCCTTAGGCGCAATTCCGCAGGCAAGCAAAACATGAGAGGGCTCAAGCTTTGGCGAAGAGCATGCAGAAGCAGTTGAGGCAGCAATCCCTTCTGCATCTAAACGCATTACAATTGATTCGCCTTCTACAAAATCAAACCTGAAATTTGCATTGTTGGCTAATCTTTCTTTTGGATGGCCGTTCAAATAAGATTCAGGAACCTTTTCAAGAATTTCTTTTATCAAAATGTCTCTCAGCCTTTTCTGGCGCTCTGATTCTTTTTTCATTTCTGCAAGGCAAAGCTCAACTGCCTTTGCGAATCCAACAATTGCAGCAACATTGACTGTTGAAGACCTCAAACCAAACTCATGCCCTCCGCCATGCAGGATTGGTTCTATTTTAGTTCCTTCTCTTACATAGAGGAGCGCTGCGCCCTTTGGCCCGTACATCTTATGCGAAGATGCTGTAAGCAAATCTATGTGCATATCATTTACATTTATGGGAATCTTTCCAAAGCTCTGGGCAGCATCTGTGTGAAAATAAACTCCTTTTTCCCTGCATATTTTTCCAATCTCTGAAATCGGCTCTATTGTTCCAATCTCATTATTGGCGTGCATCACTGAAACCAGAATTGTATTTTTCTTTATGGAGTTTCTGACATCTTCAGGATTCACCATGCCATACTTATCGACAGGCAGCATTGTTATTTCAAAGCCCTTGCTTTCAAGCCATTTTGCGCTGTTAAGCACGCAATCGTGCTCTATTGGTGAGATTATTATGTGATTTCCCTTTTCCTTGTTTGCGAATACAATTCCCTTCACAGTCAGATTATTGCTCTCTGTGGCTGATGCAGTAAATATTATCTCCTTTGGCTTTGCGCCTAATGCTTGTGCTATGGTTGCCCTGCTGTTCTCAAGCGCTTCATAGGCTTCCCTGCCAAAGCTGTGCAGCGAAGCGGCATTTCCAAACTTCTCCCTCAAGTAGGGAAGCATTGCTTCCTCTACTTTGGGATCTATTGGTGTGGTAGCAGCATAATCCAGGTATATTCTTTTTATTTCTGATTTTTCATTATCTTTTGATATTTCATTATTTTGCTTTGGGTTTTGCTGTGATTTTGTTTGCAAAGCTGAATTCTTCATTTGCACACCTCCCTACAAATTTTGCAGCCCTTTGGCTTTTTATCATCAACCTCATGGAATTTGCAGAGCAGCATTCTGCTTCTTAGCATATTGCACAATGCACACATCTGTTCAATAACAACATATTCTGTTTCTGATTTTGCAATCTCCTTAGCTGCCTTTTTTATTGCAGCCTTAAGCTCCTTGCTGAACTTTATGTCCTTTCCGCGCTTATTTGTGAGATACTGGGAAACAGCTGCTTCTGTTACGCCAAGCTTAACTGCAGCCGTTCTCTGGTTCATGTGCATATCTCTTACCAAGCTTCTAGCAATCTCCCTTCTGAATGCCGGCAGTGCATGCCAGACAACTAATTCGCAAGGAACCTTCATGTTTTAATCACATTCCATATGCTCAAAATACTTAACAATTGTTAAGTTATATATAAATCTTTCGGGGTCTCTGCCTTATTGATGAATAGCATTTAAGAAGCACCAGCTCGTGTTTTTCAAAAAGATTTAAAAATAGCACGATATTGTTTTTGATAGGGGGATTATGGAAATTTATTATATATTTTCGAACTGCATAGGCGCTTTTTGCTTTAACGGAAAACATGAGATAGTGGATTCTTTGGAGTTCAGCCCAGAAGAAGCGATTTCAAATTCTGTCCTGATAGAAAAAGGAATGCTGATTGAAAGCGAAAAGAAACTGATTGCAAAGCTTCTTGAGTCCAAAAAGAAGAAAGGTTCAGAAAAAAGTCCAGATTTTCAGATAATCGTGCTTGGAAAGAACGCTGAAAAAATTGAAAATGAGGTAAAAAATATGTATGGAAAAAAAGTAAGATTCAGTGATGATAAAGAAATAATTCTGAATATTCTGGAATCCTTTAAGTCACACAATTATGCGGAAAAATTCCGCAAAGTAAATCTTGCTCTCACAAAAAAGAAAATCAAAGAAAGCGTGAAGGCGGATTTGATTGTGATTCAAATCATTGACTGCATTGAGGAGCTTAACAAGAGCGCCAATCTCCTGTCAAAGAGGCTCAGAGAATGGTATGAGCTTTATGCCCCTGAAGTTTCAAGGAACATCGAGGACCACAAGAAATTTGTCAAAAAGATTATGGAAAACAGCAGAGAGGAGCTTTTCAGGGAATCAAATCTAAAGCCGAATGAGTCAATGGGCGCTGATTTCAGCAATAAAGACATCACTGCATTGAAAAGGCTTGCGGAAACAGTTGATTACATAGATTCCATTATTGAGTTTCAGAGCAATTATCTTGAAGATATTATGAAGGAAAGCTTTCCAAATATAACAGCAGCCTGTGGCGCTCTTATCGGAGCAAAGATTATAGCGCTTGCAGGCGGCTTGAACAGGCTCGCAGAGATGCCCTCCTCAAAGATTCAGGTGCTGGGTGCAGAAAAAGCCTTGTTCAGGCATCTGAAGACAGGATCAAAGCCCCCAAAATACGGCATCATATCGCAGCATCAGAGCATTGCCCAAGCAGCAAAGTCAGAAAAGGGAAGGGCAGCCAGAAGACTTTCAAGCAGGATAGCAATGGCTGCAAGGATTGATTTTTTCAGGAAGAAATGAGGCACAATCACATGGAGATTAAACAAGCAAAGTTTTACGAAGTTTTTCAATCTGAAGAGGAAAAGAGAAAGAAGCTGTTTACAAAGAACCTTTTGCCCGGAAGAAGTGTCTACGGAGAAAAACTTGTGGCTGAGAATGGCGTTGAATATAGGGAGTGGGATGCTTTCAGGAGCAAACTTGCTGCTTTCATAATGAAAGGGGCTGACCAGATAGCATTAAGGCCTAATGATTTTGTGCTTTACCTGGGAGCAGCTTCTGGAACCACTGTCAGCCATGTCTCTGATATCATCGGGGAAAAAGGATTTGTGTTTGCAGTTGACTTTGCTCCAAGAGTTGTAAGAGACCTCGTTTTTCTGGCATCTGAAAGAAAAAACATTGCTCCGATACTTGCAGATGCCAACAAACCTCATTCATATTCGCATCTCGTAAGCCAGGTTGATTTTCTTTACCAGGATGTTGCCCAGGCAAATCAGGTCGAGATTTTCATGAAAAATATCAATTGCTTTCTGAAGAAAGGCGGCTTTGCAATGCTTGCACTAAAAGCCAGAAGCATTGATGTTGTGAAAAAGCCAAAGCTGCTATTCAAAGAGGTGAGAGACGAGCTGGAAAAGCATTTAGTAGTAATTGATGCAAGAACCCTTGACCCTTTTGAGAGAGACCACTGCATGTTCTTGTGCAAGAAGAGATGATTTGATATCCTGGCTATATATTCTGGCTAAAGAGCCCAAAAACAGAAAATATAAAAAAACAGGAATATAAGACAGTAAGATAAGGAAGTTTTCAATAAGATAAGAAAATTTTAAAGAAATTTAAAACATATTTAAAAAAAGAGGGAAGAAAATGCTTGCTGCGTTATTGATTTTTTCAATAGTGGTGATAATTGTTCTTATTCTGCTTTCAATCTTCCTTAAGGTATTGAGAAAAATAGTGAAAATGCTTTTCGTGCTTGGATTCTTCATCACGCTCTTTCTTCTGATAAGCGGTTTCCTTGTGTTTAAGGACTTTCAGGAGTTCAGACAGAAATCAAATGAAACAATGCTTTATTTGCTGGAAGACCAAGGGGAAGTTGTTGCCGGATTTTCATCATCTTGGAAAGAAGGTGATTTTGTCTTGCTTAAACAGCCGGAACTAAGCAAGATAAGTGAGAATATAAGCAAAATGGATTATAAGTCAGTATTGAACGGCTATTACAAGATTTTCATGTTTGATATTCAAGCAATAGAGCTTAATATTAAAGATAGTGTAGAATTGAATGGACAGAATTTTTCAAAGGATTTTGTGATTTCGCTCTTGAAGTCAGATGATGCCTCTGAATTTTATGCGGCATATGTGATAAAAGAAAGGAAGCTGCCTGAATCCAAGAAAAAAGACCTTAAAGCTGAAATTTCAAAAAATTTTGGAGACAATGCAGGATTGAAGTCGGTATTTTTTGCTTCTGCGCTGACCAGCATAATGAAGGAAAATTCTCTCTTCATGGCTTTGGAAAGCAGTGCTGGCAGAGCGCATGTTTATCCAGAAACTCCGCTTTTCAAGGCACTGAGGATAATACCATCTTCCTGGATGAAAAACTTCTCTACGAATATCAGTGCAACGAATATCAGCTTACAAAAGATTAATCTGCTCAAGAGTGAAGAGTAATAAAATGTGCAACAAAGAGGTTAATAACAAGAGATTGAATAAGTTGAGGAATAATTTGATTATTGCCTTGGGATTTGCAGCACTAATCTTATTTCTTTCAGCAGGACTGGCAAAAGCAGATACTTTGATTGCTAGCAAGAGCTTTTACGCAGGAGATTCTTTTGTAAACAATAACATAGCGTTCCAGATAAATTTTGCAGTAGGATTGGATAAAATCGTTATTGTAAGCGAAGGCAGCATTGTGAATGTCGCAAATAACACCTGCACAACATTGAATGCAACTAAATTCTGCCTGAAAGACATCACTTTTGACGCCACAAAAAGGGATTACAAGGCAAGTATTGACATTTACAGCGTAAATGCTGAACTAAAGATGACAAGAAGCATCTCCAAAGCAGACCTTCTGATAAATGAAGAAGCCAGCATTGGAGTAACGATTGTGAATGATGGCGGCTGCTCTGCAACTGACATCCTGTTTAGTGACGAGATTCCAAGCGAATTTGAAATCATATTTCTGAATGGCACTCAAAATAAGAGCAACACGATATACTGGACTGGATTCATAAATAATGCTTCAAGCATATCATTTTCATATAAGATAAGAGCCAATGAAGAGACAGAGAAGTCCTTAAAGGCAAACCTCTCTTATTTTGACTGTGCAAACAGGAGAAGCACATTTTCAACTCCAATAACAGTAAAAATAAGCCCTGCTCTTGAGGTAAAAGATATTTTAGGAAAAAGCCAGCTGGAGATAGGTGAAACAAACAATATTACAATAAATTTAACAAATCACGATTCTCATATCATCACTATAGATTCTATTGATGTAATGCCTGACAATTCAGTCCTTGTGGTTTCAAGCAATTTGCTGAACGGCACGGAAAAATACTACAACAGGAATCTAGCACTGAATCCCAACTCCACAAGGAGCTTTCAGATGTTCTTCAAAAACAAGTTTGCCGGAAGCTCAGACATTGCCATAGATGTCAAATACACGGACTACTACAACAGGAGTAGGGGAATTCATAAAAGAGAAAGCATCAAGAGCACTTTCAAGCCCATAAACATAAAGACAAGCTTTACAGCAGGGGAACTTATTGAGAGCGATTGCACAAAAAAAATTCAGGTTGCTGTTGAAAATCCAAGCAGATTCATAGCGTTAAAGAATATTCGTGTTGATGTGGAAACAAACATTACCCCAATGAATGATACATTCATCGAGACTCTGCCAGCCTCTTCTCAGCAGGTTGCTTCAGAAACAAAATACAAAGCACCGCTTGTAAATGCTACACAAACATATCCCTTTAATATCAAGGTTTTATATGACACTGAATTCGGTGAGAGATACGAGAAAACTCTTGGAACTTCTTTTGGGATAAAACCGCCTGAGAAGCTTGAGATAAGCCATACCTTCACTTCAAGTGTGGAAGAAAATTCTGAATCTTATATTCAAGTCAGTATTAAGAACAACAGAAACATAGACCTGCCTTCTCTTACTCTTTATGAAACCGTTCCTAAAGAATTTACATACGCCGGCAAAATTGAACGTGAGATTTACCTGAGAGCCGGTTCTACAAGAAGTTATCTTTACAAGATAAAAACCCCTTATATTGTCAACAGCACAGTTTTTGAGATAAATACGACTGCAGAATACACTTATGGGAACTATTCCTATTCTTTGACCAAGTCCTCAACAATAACTGTTGTCCCAAAGACACTTTCAATTTCTTTTGAGAAAACGATTCCTGACAGTAATATCTATGAGGGCAAGATTCTGACTGTGAATTACAAGATAACAAACAATGACAATGAGCCTATTAGAACTATCAAAATATATCCCAGCATTCAGAAGGAGTTTGATGAGGTTAATCCAAAGGATTTCATTTCTGCAGAAGACCTGCTGCCTGGCGAGTATCAGCTGATAACAGCGCAGGAGAGTGTAAGGCCTAAGTCAAACGGCAGCATCGTTCTGAAAGAGAGCAGGATGCTCTTTGAAGATGATGATGGCAATTCCTATGAGAAAAACTCTTCTGGGATAACTTTGAGAGTTTTGGAAAATCCAATAGCCGGGCCTGCAATAATGATAGACAAGAATGTGAATATAATAAACTCCACATCAGGATTTGTCACAAATATTTCCTTGTCTGTAAAGAACATTGGAAGCATGGAAACTATGGTGGAATTAGATGATTCTGGAAGAACTTGGTCCGTCTCTCTGGAAGCTGGTGTTGAAAAGAAGATTTCTTATCAGAAAAACTTAACAGCCCTGACTGAAAAAGAAAAAACAACAGCAAAAGTCTATTTCCCAGAAGCAGTTGCTTATTACAGCTATTCTGAGAAAAAACTTAAGACGGTTTCAAATGATTACTCAGCAGACCTGCCGATAACAAAAGAAGAAGCTGCAGAAGAAGAGACTGCAGTTGAAACACCAACTCCAGAAACAAAAGAAGAAAATGAGACCGGCATAAAGGAAAAAGAGAAAGTAGAAAATGAGAGTGTAGGGGTGATGGAAGGCAGGAAAGGGGAAAACATTCTTGACAAAATCATTGCTTGGATAATAAAATTCTTCATGATGAAAAGGAGCAGATAAAGAAATTAATTAAAGTTGCATTAACTAATTAATCCTCTTAACATCATATTATTATCACATTATCATAAGATTATCGTTATAGATTAACATCATAATCTGGGATTCTATGCAATTGTATTATATTGTATTGTTCTTAATTGCAAAAATATATAAAAGGCATATTTATACCATCTTAAACTTTTAAAGCTAGGTTATATCAATATTCAGACTTAATATAAAGGTGATTCATATGAAAACAAAGAAAGATGAATCAAAAAAAACAGAGAAACAGGGCATCACCAAAGACAGCACTCTTGCTGAAATTCTGCAGATAGAAGGCGCTGACAGGGTGTTGGCAGAGCATCACCTGCCTTGCATGGGCTGTCCGATGGCTGGCTTTGAGATGGGAATGCTGAAGATTGGGGATGTGTGCAAGAGCTATGGAATAGATTTAGATAAAATTTTGAATGACTTAAACAAACTTGTAAAATCAAAGAAATAGCATAAATAAAAAATGAAGCACATACCATTAAATAGGAGATTTGTAAAAGATAAGAAGGGCAGGAGAAAGAAAAGAACTCCATCATCCAGCAGATTATTTAAGATAATAATTATAATTCTGGCGGCTGTGATTTTGCTGATATTAACTGTAAATTATGCAGCAGACATAAGAAAAAATGAGCGAAAAGAAAATGAGCAAAATAGTGCTCAGCTCTCATTAAGCTCTTTCTCAACAGACAAGGAAATCTATCATTCTGCTGAAATCATGAATATGAGTTTTGACATCTATTCAAGCGCTTATGCCGGAAACGTTAATATCAGCATAAGAGGCATTAATGAAAAGCTGGACATTCAAGACAGTATTTACCTAAAAAATGGTTTTAACAAGATTTTCTTTCAATACCAGCTGCCGAGATGCAATGTTTGCGGCGGAATCAGTGCAGGAAACTACAGCATTGACTATGAAATTGCTTATAAAAGCAGTGTAATTAAAGGCTCAAAGATTGTGGAAATAAGACAATAAAGGCATTTTGGCAAGTTTTTTAAACAGGATTATTATCTTTTTTCTCATGCGGAGATACGTTAGAGAGGACTATGAAGAAGATACTGCCTACTATGAAAAAGAGAGTGATGGCAGAAACTATGAGAAGGAATATCAAGAAGAGGAAGAATTTGATGCAATTCTGAAGAAAAACATTGAAAGAATTGAGCTGATACAGAACATCGAGGATGACGTAACAATAAACATGGTGCTTGACACTCTCAAAAAGAAAAAGCAGGCACTGGTTTTTGTCAATACAAAGCAGCGCGCTGAAAAGACAGCAGAGGAAATAGCGAAAAAAGTGGGAATAGACGCTTCAGAAAAAGAGAAACTTAATTCTTTGTCAGAAGAGATATTGAATGCATTATCAAAACCCACAAAACAGTGTGAAAGATTAGCATTCTGCGTTAAAAAAAGCATAGCATTCCATCACGCAGGGCTTGCCCAGAAGCAGCGTGAAGCAATTGAAGATTCCTTTAGAAAAGGCATTATAAAAATTATATGCTGCACTCCGACGCTTGCCTATGGTGTTGACCTTCCTGCATTCCGTGTTATTGTCAAAGACTTGAAGAGATTCGGATACAGGGGGACTGACTGGATTCCTGTTCTGGAAGTTCAGCAGATGTTTGGAAGGGCCGGCAGGCCCAACTATGACAATGAGGGGCAGGCAATCTGCATAGCCAGAACTGCAGGAGAGGAAAGGGGCATCTATAAAAAGTATATCAAGGGAAAGCCTGAGGAGATTTACTCAAAGCTTGCTGTTGAGCCAGTGCTCAGGACTTATTTACTAAGCCTGATAGCAACAGGATTTGTGAACAGCAGGAAGACAATATTTTCATTTTTCAAAAAGACTTTCTGGGCTTATCAGTTCCACAACATGCAGATGCTCAATGCCACTATTAACAAGATGCTGGCTCTCTTGAAAGAATGGGATTTCATAACTGAGAAGAAGGAGGATTTTGTGTCAGCTGACAGTTTAGAGTCTAGTGACGCAGAATTCATAGAAGCGACTCTGCTTGGAAAGAGAGTGGCAGAGCTCTACATAGACCCGTTGACTGCGCATGAAATTATTGACTGCCTGAAGAACGCGCTTAGAAAACCGGCTTCAGAACTGTCATTTCTGCAGATGATATGCAATACTTTGGAGATGTATCCGCTGCTGAATGTAAGGACAAAAGAGTATGAAGAAATTGAAGAAACTCTCTTGGAAAAGCAGGAGCTATTTCTTCAGGAAGAACCAAAGCTCTATGATGCTGAGTATGATGAATTTTTGAAATCAATAAAGACTGCGCTGATGTTTATGGACTGGATTGATGAAAAGAGCGAAGAGTACATTCTGGAGAAATACAATGTAAGGCCGGGAGAGCTTGCTGTCAAGAAGAATATAGCTGACTGGCTGCTCTACTCTGCAGAGGAGCTAGCAAGAATCCTTAAGTTCAGAAAACTGATTAATGAAATAGCCAAGCTGAGGATAAGGGTTGATTATGGAGCAAAAGAGGAATTACTGCCCTTGCTTAGATTGGAACAGGTTGGAAGGGTAAGAGCAAGGATTCTCTACAACAACAGGATTAGGGATATTGGAGATGTGAAAAAAGCAGATATGACCACACTCAGCCAGCTGCTCGGGCACAAGATTGCTCTTGAAGTGAAAAAGCAGGTTGGGCAGGAATTTTCAGAAGAAAAAGTCAAGGTGAAGGAGCACAAGAGAAAAGGACAAGTAAATATAAAAGATTTTTCTTAGACAAAGTTTCTAGGCAAAGAGACATGATTGGTGCTATGATAAAAGAATATAAGAGAATAAAGTAAAAAAATGATTCATAGCTAAGAAAAAATATTTTCTACAAAGCCAGAGCTTGCAAATATTATTTTTCCTTCATTTTTAAGTATAAAAATAATTAAACAGTAAAAAATAATAAAAAAAATTAAACTATGCCAAGCAGTTTCTTGAGATTCTGAAGCTCCTGGTAGGAGAGCTTTCTAAACCTGCCTTGCCTTAAATCTCCAAGGAAGATATTTCCAATCCTTGTCCTTAGGAGTGAATTCATCTCATAGCCGAGCTTCTGGAACATCCTTTTGACTTCCCACTTTCTGCCTTCATGGATTATTATTGACAGAATAGTTCTTTCGTCATTCAGCACTTTTACCCTGGCTGGCCAGCTCATTCCATCCTCAAGCATTATGCCTTTCCTGAGAAGATGCACATCAGGCTCTCTTATCGGCTTGTTTATTTTCACAAAATATTCTTTTTCTATTTCATATCTGGGATGGGTTATTCTGTTTGTGATTTCACCGTCATTGGTGAGAAATACAAGCCCTTCTGAATCATAATCCAATCTGCCTGCAGGATAAATCCTTTCCTTTATCCTTATGTAATTGCTCAAGCTCTTTCTTCCTGGCACATGCTCCATTGTGCAGAGCACAAACTTCGGCTTGTTGAAGACGATATATCTTTTCCTTTCCTTGTTTATGGGCTTACCGTCGATTTTTATTAAATCCTTTTCTGAGTCTGCCTTGTCTCCTATCTTGGCGATTTTTCCATTGACAGAAATCCTGCCCTGCTCTATCAACTCCTCTGCCTTTCTTCTGGATATCAGCCCGTAGGAAGAAATTATTTTGTGAATTCTTTCAATCATATAAATGCCTCATAAAATTAAGTCGATGTTCTAAATTGTTACAGCTATTTTAAATTAATGCAGCTTGTTCTTATTAATTATTTTGTTTTTTACTATTATTTTTAAAAAGAGTTAATTTTTTGAAAAATTATAATTTTATTATGCAATATACAAGAAAATAAAATATTAACAGTCCATAAACAATAATCTATGAATAACAGTCTATAAACAATGCTATCTTAAAGATTTAAAATATTTGCATTTATTTCTCAAAACACAGCCTCTGCATTTTGGCTTTTTTGCGCAGTGCTGCTTTGCGTGCTCAACAATAAGGGCATGATACTCATTGAAGAGCTTGTAGTCATTTGCCAAGTTTTTATGGAAAAACTCCTGCGCCTTTTCATAGCTTATTTTTTCATCAAAAAAACCTATTCTTGAAAATATCCTCTTTGTGTAAGCGTCTATCACAAAAAACGGCTTGTCCAGAGCATATAAAAGAATGGAGTCAGCAGTCTCTTTTCCGACTCCCCACATAGAGAGCAGGCTCTCTCTTTCAATGCTGCTGCTATTGAATTTTTCTTTATGCACAATAAAGAATTTTGCAAATGCCTTGAGTTTTTTTGACTTGATATTGTAATAGCCAGCGGGCTTTATTATGGCGGACAATCTTTTATTGTCTGCAGCGATGATTTTTTCAGCATTCATCAAATTTTGCTTTTTCAGATTAATCAGCGCCTTTTCAACATTCTTCCAGGCAGTATTTTGGGTAAGGATTGCGCCAATGCAGATTTCAAGCTTGTGCGCTTCTGTTTGTGGATGGATATAATCTTTTTTGTGATATCCTCTTTCATCAAAACCCTTGCTTTCTGTTTCTGTGCTCAATGGCCACCAGCCCTGATATCCGTATGCTTGAAGAAGCAAATCATATATTTTCATGAGCTGATTTTTATTTCCTTCAGACATCATATCGGTTCTGCTAACTGCAGAATATTTAAGTTTTATTATTGGCAGGGCTTTGTGTAGAAAGTAGAGGAAAAGAAATGACTTTTTACATACTTATCTTTTCTTTTTGAACCAATTAATAATGAATAAGATGCCTATAAGAAATGCAGGTCCAGCTATTTGTAGAGACCAAGACAGCATATACCACTGATGAGGCTGATTCATTAATATAGTCATTAATAACCTTACAATATAAAGTATTCCTGCCAAAATAAAAACAATTCCGCCAACAATTTCATGCTTCCATGAGATTAAGAGAACAATGAGCAGGATGAGTGCAGGAATATTGTGCATAAATAATCCGATTACGGTTCCCCAAAAGCCATAATTTCCTTCAAAAATATCTAAGGAAAACATTGCTAAAAAAAGTATAAATATGATTGATAAAATTCGTGGTGTCCAGTATATGAATTTGCCAATCTCCTTTTTAACAATTCTCTTTTTTGGAATTTTCCTTTTCATATTCAACTATAATCTTTTCTGGGCTTAAATAGTTTGTTATATTTGCACATTCTTGCCTGCGAATTCTTTTCTCACAGAATTTTCTCAGAGAAAAAACTTTATACACAAAGTGTATTGGCAGATGACCACTGCACTATCATTTTAATCAGGCAAATGTTTAAATATTCTCAAATTTTTTCATTGCTCATTGAATCTGAAAGGAACAAAATGAATACATACAGTTATTCCAAACTCGGCACTTTTGAGCAGTGCCCTCTGAAATTTAAGTTTGCATATATTGATGAGCTTGAAACTGAAATAGAGGAGAGTGTCGAGGCCTTTTTGGGCTCAAGGGTTCATGAAGCACTTGAGAAGCTCTACACTGATTTGAGATTCCAGAAGCTTCTTACTCTGGAAGAACTTTTGAACTTCTTTAATGATTCCTGGAAGAAGAACTGGAATGACGCAATAGTCATAGTCAGAGATGAATATGACGAGGAAAATTACAGAAAAATGGGTGAGAAATTCCTCACAGACTATTATAACACGTATAAGCCATTTAACCAGTCAAGAACTGTTGCTCTTGAAACCAAGAAGACAGTTGAGCTTGACAATGATAATAAATACTTTATTCACATAAGGATTGACAGGCTGGCCTTGGCAGATGACAACATCTATGAGATTCATGATTATAAAACATCCAATACCCTTCCCACACAGGAAGAATTAGACAAGAATGAGCAGCTCGCCATCTATGCTTACGGCGTGAAGAAAATGTATCGTGACGCAAAGAGGATAATTCTTGTCTGGCATTATCTAGCATTTGACAAGGAAATGCGTTCTGAGCGCACTGATGAAGAGCTGGAAAATCTGAGAAAGGAGATTATAAGAAGCATAAAGGAGATTGAAGAGTGCACTAAATTTCCACCAAGAGTTTCTGCACTTTGTGAATGGTGCGAGTTCAGGCCAGTATGCCCAAATTTCAAGCATTTGTATGAGATTGAGGAAAAACCTCCTGAGGAATATCTGGCTAATGATGGAGTTAAACTTGCTAACAGCTTTGCAGAGGTTTCTGAAAAATTAGAAGAATACCAGAAAGAATTTGAAAGCATTAGAGATGCATTGGTCATCTTTGCAAAAAAGAGTAACATAAATACAGTTTACGGCTCTGACATCAAAGTTTCAGTCAGAAGCTATCCCAAGCTGAGCTTTCCTAAGAAAGAAGATAAGGACAGGGATGAATTCATAAAAGCATTGAGAGACATAGGGTTGTGGGAGAGAATTTCAAGCCCTGATGTCTACGAACTAGCAAAGATTATAAATAACAACGAACTGCATCCTGATTTGATGAAATTAATTGATAAATTTATAAAAAAAGGAGAAAACATCACAGTTAGGCTTTTGAAAAAGTAACTAAGAAATAATTAAAGTAAGAAATAATTATCTTATTAAATTATACCATTATAATATTTTTATGCTGTGTCAAAAAAAGGTGATTTTTATGGGAAAACATAATGATGGGAAAAAAGTCAATGAAAATGAAACGCTTAAGGTAAAAAAAGGGGATCTGGTCAAGGTTGATTACATTGCAGCTTTGAGAAATGGAATAATTTTTGACACCTCAATTGGGTTTGAGGCAGACAATTGTGGGATTATCGACCAAGAGCGTGAATACAATGCGATGGAATTCATTGTTGGAAACTCTGTGATAAAGAGCATTGATGAGCATATAGTGGGCATGACCATAAACGAATCTAAAACATTTGTCATAAAGCCAGAAGATGCATTTGGCTTAAGGGATGGAAAAAAGGTTATTGAGCTTCCTAAGACGACCATTCCGAAAAGAGAACCGATAATAGGAGAGCACTTTGTAATCATGGATAAGCAGAAAAATCCAAGAAGCTGCTTTGTCAAGGAAATCAGGGGAGATTTAATGCTTGTTGACTTCAATCATCCGCTGGCAGGGCATGAGATAATAATGACCGTCAAGGTGCTCTGCATAAATGGAAAGCCCTCTGCTTCTGAAAAAAAGTCAGAAGACACTAACGAAGAGATAAAAAGATATTATTAAAAAAAATACTATTATTAAAAAGAGGTTAAAAAAAGAAACAGGGAAAAATAATATTATTTTAAAATGGCAAAAAATCATTAAAAAATTTCAGAAAAAGTTGACTGGGGCTTTCTCTTGGATTTTTTTCTTCCAGATTTCATTTCTTTTGAGGTTTTTTCTTAGAAATTCAATCCTAAATCTTAAATATCAAAAACTTTATAAAAAGACGGCTTTTCCTTAAACTCATGCCAGGATTTCACAAATACAGCAGAGCAGGCTACAAGCCAAAAAAATATACTTCTGAAGATGAAGAGGAAGAAATCCGCCATGTAAAGCTTCCCAGAGGCAGGGAGGTATTTGGAATTGTTGAGCAGAGATTAGGAGCTTCCAGAATAAGGGTAAGGTGCTTGGATGCAAAGATGAGAGTCTGCAGGATTCCAGGAAGGCTTAAGAGAAAGCTCTGGGTAAGGGAAGGTGATACAGTCATTGTTGAGCCTTGGGAGTTTGGCGGAGAAGAAAAAGGAGACATAGTTTTCAAGTACAAGCGCTCACAGGTTAATTTCCTGAAAAGGCAGGGTTACCTGAAGGATTTGGCTGATTTTGAAGAGTTCTGATTAAATTTTTGAGTATAATCTAGCAGGATAAAGGCGCTGATTGTTCTTCTCTTTTTCATCTGCAGTCACCATATGTTACCATTTATTAATAATGACAAATAGAAAAGTTTAAATATGGGATTATATTTATTCCTTCTTTTACATGGAGCGCCACTATACCAATTATGGAAAAATTGAAGGGCGAGACATAATCAACAGGTTCGGAATTGATGTATCTTTCTACAACAGAAGTAATTTTGCCGTGGCCACTTTGATATGGAGAAAGTCTGTCGATATCATCGGCATTGAAGGTTTTCCAAAGGACTCTTATGTCATACACACTGAAATAACTTATCAGCTAGATTTAGACGCTCATTTAGTAAAAGGAAAAGTGCCTTCCCATTTAGAAGAGTTTGTAAATTTCTATGCTCCTGATGGAAAACAGCTGGATGCAAAAAAGGTTCCAGAATTATCTAATATTCTGGTAAGAGACTTCAGAATAACCAACCTTAGCTCGTTGATTTCTTCTTTAAAACAATCACTAAAAACTGAAACAAAGGGATTTTTTGCTTGCGATTATCGCAAGGGAAACAGAGAATTTTTTCTGGAGTTGTTTGAAAACAACAAGCCCAGCTATATGATTAAACTTGACAACAAAATATGCTATGAGGATAATGAATGCAATGAAGTGCAAGTAGCTCTTAGAACAGACATATTTACTGATAAAGGATTGATAAATGAGTTGTTTTCGCTGATAGAAAAAACAGGCAGCAAAAAGATAATAAAAACAGATACACTCAAAAATATATAGATGAAAAAGAATAAACTGTTTTAATTTTCTTCTTTTGATTAACTGATTTTTTGCTTATTCTGTTTTTCTCGATTTTTTGCTTTTCTTACTATTCCTTTTGGAAGAACATATTGCTAAAGCAAGCAACCATAGCAGTCCTATTGTCATTGATGCATCAGCAATATTGAATACAGGCCATATTCTAACATCTATGAAATCCAGCACAAAGCCGTAGGCATATCTGTCAATCAGGTTGCCTATTATGCCGCCTGCTATCAGCCCAAAGCATATCAAATAAGAGCGGTTTCTGCTGAATCGCTCATAAAAATAAAGGATTACGCCAAGCACTATTATTGAAAGCCAGATTAAAAGAGGAGTGCTTCCTTGCAGCAGCCCAAAGCCAGCCCCTGTGTTTTGCAGCACATTTATGAAAAAGACATTCTTGATTACGGGAAAGATGTCATTGAAAGAGAACCTGCTTATGATGTAATACTTTGTTATCCTATCCAGTAGAACTATAATAAGAATAATCAGCCAGAACAAGACAAAGTTCTCATAAAACGGAATTATGCGTTCATTCTTTTTGCTTCTGAAATTTTTCTTAAAACTTTTTGTTGCCAGTCCTACCAGCCTCTTTCCCTGATTCTCATCTCGAGATTTGCAATTCTCTGGTTGATGTTTTGCAGTGCAATCTGTATGGAATCCAATTTTGCAGAAATCAGCTCCATATTTTTAGCAAGCATATGGGTTTGGTTGTCCTGGAATGCAGACGGCTGCTGGAATTGCGGGTACTGTGAGTATGCAAATTGCTGTTGCGGGTATCTGCTTTCTTGAGGCATACCAAACTGCTGTTGCTGTCCTGGCAATGGCTGCCCCTCAAAGCCAGGGCTCATGGCGCCCATATCTTTCGGAAGCCCAAGGCTTGCATCCAGTTTGTTAAGCCCTATGAGGTCCGTTTCCTTCTTGCGGGATTTGAAAATATTGAGAAATCCCAAAACTATCACCTTCTTTTTTGTTTAAATGATATTTGCTGTGCTTAAATGATTTTTAGCTGAGATTATTTTATCATTTGATTCTAAGTATAAGGCATTCTCAATTAATAACTAACTATTATTTATTCTAAATTAATATCATTATTTTTTATTATTTTAATGGCATTATATTATCTGAAATTTATTCTTATTGGGAATTGATGTCACAGCTCTTATTTATTTTACATCTATTTTATTTGGTTTAATTTTTGTAATTTGTTGTATTTTAATTCGCTATTTTTTCTTTTGGCTCTTTTTCGATAATTTTTTCTTCACATGTTCTATGAAATGCTTTCCTTTTCTAGAAATGCTTTGCGAGGCCTTTTTTGCTGCCTCGACGGTTCTTCCACCAACATTGAAGTTCCAGAGTACGCCTTCCTTGTCCTTCATCCTATTGCCATAGCTTTCAAAGAAGCATGTATTTTCTATTTTGTAGCGCAGAGGCTCAGGCGGCTGCTCGTCAGGATGTCCTATGGGAATTATTGTTTCTATTCTCACATCATCAGGATTTCCTATCACGCGCTGCACTTCATTCTCATCAAAAGCTCCAACCCAGCATGCGCCCAAGCCGAGGGCATGAGCAGTTAGAAGCATGTTTTGCACAGCAGCTGCGCAATTCTGTATGGCATACAAACGCTCCCCCCTCACTCCATAATACTGCTTTATCCTTGACATTGCTGAGCATACCACTATATGAACAGGCGCCTTTTCCATCCAGTATTGCTGTAAAGAAGCTTCAGCAATTGCCTTTCTCTTTTCAGTATCTGTAATAATAACAAATTTCCAGTTCTGCAGATTTCCTGAAGAAGGAGCGCTCATTGCAGCATCAATTATCTTAACTATTTGGTCCCAAGCAACGGGCTCTTCTGTAAACTTCCTTATGCTTCTTCTCTCATGCAATACCTGAAAGATATCCATAGCCAATTAAAAATCTGTTTTTATTAATAAATTTAACTGAAAAAATAGAGTAAATAAAAAGAGAATTTTTTTTGAAATGCTTCATTAAAGGATTTGAACACGCAATCAACAATATTTTATTCATGATTATATACATAATAAACATTATTTTAATAACTTAGATTATTAAAATATTTTAATTCTCTAATTATATTAGTAACTACTATATCAAAGAATAGTAAAATATTTAAATAATAAAGATTATTTAAATAAAATCAATTATTTATATTAATAATATCATACCAATTATGATAGTAATTTTGTCTTTTTTATCGACGGTGCAGTTAATGAGAAAGGTGAACATCGGCTTAAAAGATGAAGTGCATGCTCAGGCAAAGATAATCTCTGTGCTGAAGAGTATGACCCTTCAGGAGTATTTGCAAGTTGCAGTCGAGAATGCCGTCAAGAAAGACAAAAATGTGCTTGGGAAAATAGGAAGCGGAAAAGAGGCTTGAAGGGCAAAAAAAGGTGATTAATGCTTAAAAGGCAACGCGTAATAACTTGCTGGAAAGGGAGGTGCTCTAAGGTATTGATTTGATACTTCTCTTGACTGATGTTGACACCCCCAATCTCGACATCAAGTACCTGAGCAAAACCCCTCTTTCCAGATTATTTTTTTCTCATTATTTCATGATTTTATTGTTTTAATGTTCTTCTAAAAAATCCTGAAAATGCCTTGAAAATTTGGAAAAAGAGTTCTGCTGAAAATATGAACGCCAAAAATATAAATTATGTAATCGTCTTTTTAATCTGTTTTTTCAAAAATACAAAAGATTATAAATTAACGATAAAACATATGAAGTTGTGTTGGATGATATTGGTGGGTGGCAGATTTGACTGATGACGAATTATTAAATAATCATAAAGCAGAAGCGAGTAAAGTTACTATTGATAATGTTGTAAAAAAATTATTGAAAGATGAGAGCACTTCAGAAAAGATAGCTGCTCTGAAAAAGGAATTCTCTGAAGAACAATATCTGATTGGAATTGCCGGCAATATAGGCGTTGGAAAATCCACTCTTGCAAATATCCTGAGCAGAATTCTGGAATGCGAGTCCTATGAGGAACTTGACAATCCAAATCCTTATCTCAAAAACTTTTACGTCAACCCGAAAAAATGGGCTTACAAGAGCCAGATGTTCTTCCTAAATGAAAAGGCAAAAAAGATGAAGCAGATAAGCAGAAAAAAAGAATCTGCAATCATTGACAGGACTATATATGAGGACATAAATGTTTTTGCTAGGGCACAGAGAGAATTCAGATACATAAACATATGGCAATGGACGGCTTATAAAATAAAAAGCCTCTGGCAGACGATTAACCTGCCATATCCTGAAGTTATGATATATCTGAGAGGGAACCCGCAGCCCACGCTTTGGGAGAGAATAAATGAGAGAAAAAGGCCAGAGGAAACTGAAAAGAGCAGCAAGCTGGATGTGGAATACCTGCACCTTCTAAACGGACTTTATGAGCTGATGGCATATTCTCTCAAAAAAAACAAGAATACACATCTATGCATAATAAACACCGACTACACAAGGCAGGAGATAATTTCACAGCGTTCCAAGGAAGAAGTGATAGGACGGGTTGCTGAGAAAAGCGTTGATTTCTTGTACAACACTTTTATAAAAAAACAAAACTGAAACAAAATTATTAAAAAAGTTTTTAAATAAGCCACTGATTATTGCTTCATCAGGAATATAAAATGGCTTTGACAAAGAAGGAACTAGAAGAGATAAGAGATTTTCTAAAGCATTCGGAAAGGCCCATATACTTTTTTGACGACGACCCTGACGGCTTGAGCTCTTTTCTCCTGTTTTACAGGTGTGTTGGAAAGGGCAAAGGTGTTGTTGTGAAGTCAAGCCCTGAGCTTAAGGAGGAATATGCTACAAAAGTAAATGAGTATTCTGCTGATGTTGTTTTCGTGCTTGATAAGCCGTTGGTAAGCCAAGATTTTGTGGATGAATGCGGAACAAAGGTGATTTGGATAGACCATCATGAGCCTGTAAGCGTTTCAAAAGTGAAGTACTACAATCCCAGGATAAAGGATGACAGTGATAACAGGCCTACTTCATTCTGGTGCTATCAGGCAGTTGACCAGGAGCTCTGGCTTGCAATAGTTGGGATGATTGGAGACTGGCACCTTCCAGCAGATTTGGCAGAGCGGTTTTCAGAAGAATATCCTGATCTTTTGCCTAAAAAGATAAAAGACCCTGCAGAAGTTCTCTTCAACACGCGGCTTGGAGAGCTGAGCAGGATATTTGCATTTGCCCTGAAAGGAAAAACTGCTGAGGTTATAAAATGCATAAAAATACTCACGAGAATAAAAAATCCTTATGAATTGCTCAATCAGGAAACTCCTGCTGGAAGATTTGTATACAAGAAGTATTTGAAGGTAAAGAAGGAATATGACGAATTGATTAAAGACATACTGAAATATCATTCAAATGATAAAATCATAATTTACACGTACCCTGGAAAGAAGATGAGCTTTACAGGAGAATTGAGCAATGAACTGCTCTACAGATTCCCTAACAAAGTGAACATAATCGGCAGGAACAAGAATGGTATTATAAAGTGCAGCATCCGCTCATCAAAGGGCAATCTTCCAAATATGATAAAAAAGGCATTGATAGGATTAGAGGGCTATGGCGGCGGCCATGAAAACGCATGCGGTGCCTGCGTTAAAGAAAATGATTTTGAGATGTTCATAAACAGGTTTAAGCAGGAGATGGGAATCAAGGATTAACAGGAAATAAATATTAGATAAGAAATCTCAAGATTTGAACATAATTTAAGATTTTAATATGAATTTTTCTAAAATGACCTTTTTAACATGATATTTCTTTTATCTGAGTTTTCAGCTGTTTTTTTAGTTGCCTTTTAGATGTGCTTTCATCTATGTTTTCAGCCATGTTTTTTCTTGATAAAATTGTAGCTCAAGATTCCAAAGACGATAATAGATATTGTAATGAAAAATCCTAAAATTGGATTTACATTTTCTTTTTGAACATCTTCATCCGAATAGCTCACAGCCGGCACATTGTCTGAATTTACAAACGCCCTTATGCTCGCTGCAGGAATGAGATTAAAGTCATTTTTTCCCTCTAAAAAATAAAGATTTACAGAGATTCTTGATTCACCGCTAAAGCTTATGTCCTTTTGCAATCTTACTTTTACTGTTGTTTTTGAGTTCGGCATCATTGAATTGTCTTTAAAAGAATAATCAAAAATATTCTTTTCATCCTCTAATCTGAAATAAACTGTGTAATTATTGGGATTGAATATGTTCAGCTGCCTTTCCAAGACTGATTTTGAAAATTCTAATCTGTCTGGAGATACTGCGATTCCCATTGCACAAGCAGTTTTTGATGTCAGCGTGAAGAGTGTTAAAATAATAAAAAATGGAAATAAATAAAAAAATTTTCGATAATTGATTTTTTCACGGATTCCTTCTTTACAATCATTGTTTTTCATATTCCTTTTTTTATGTTTCATAAGTCCTTATTCTGTAGCCATGAGAATGACACTTCCGAAATAACTGCCTTCTGCAGCGTTCTCTGGTATGGAAAGCCTGAAGCCGAGAGTTGTCAAATGCGATGGCAACAGTCCAAGAGCTACCTGAACAGCAGAATATGCCACATTTCCTGAAAGCTCGCTTTCAAAATCATTGTCAAAGGAATACCTCAAACTGTTGATTGGAATTACTGAACTTCCGCTGATAAAATTAGTTCCTGTAATTTTGATGTTCAATTTTGTGTTGCCTGTATTCCAGAGAGTTGCCTTGTTTGTCGTGCTGAAATCAAAGTCACCTGGCATTTCTGAGTAGGTTCCGGGGGTTGTAGAACTAAAATCAATTGCAGAAGTGTCTAAAGACATTGCAAGTATTGGCTGATAATAAAACTCTAAACTTTGGTTTTCGCAAGTGTCTGCACATGCCTTTATGTTTACTGTATAATTGCCAGGAGCATTGTAATAGTCCATGTCAAATACTCCGATATGCTCTTTTTGAGTTCCTGTAAAGTTTATATCCTGCTTAGAAGGAGTGCTTATATTCCCAGAAACAGTTGCATTTTTTGTGGTATTGACAATTATAGTCAAAGTTTTAATATTTCCTGGATTTGGACTTATTTGTATTCCTTCTACTGTTTCATCTTCATCACTAAGATAAATGGATTTTATTAATTCTGCTGAAAAAACCTTAAAATTTATTGAGATTTCTGTGCCTTCTTCAATTCCACTGTCTTCAATAGGACTAAAACTGCTCTGCGGCTCTGGACTCTGCCTGTCAATAAAATCCTGGCTGTTGTTGTCTGTATCAATGCCGTTTCCTGCGAGAGGATTCAGGAAACCAGGTTTTCTCTCAATGCTGTGGCCTTCAGCAACATCAATTGCAGGCGTTCCTTCAAAAAATCCCTCTGAAATTCCTGAAGCATTTCCCCAGCCGACAGCGTCAATGGTTAGGTTTCCATTTTTCAATATAATACCAGCGTCATAGTTTGCCAGAGTAAGTGCTTCTTCATAATCTGCATCTGGCCACTCAGCATTGTCTTTTGCTGCAGACCAGCCAGCGTCTGCAATCAGGAAAAAGCCGTGCGCTTTTATAATAGAATTTGCTGGAATTGTGGCATCTGCAGCTGAGTTTTCTGTGGCAATTGTCCAGCCGCTGATGTCAATATCAGAATTCATTGGATTGTAGAGCTCAAGAGCTTCTCCACCAGTCTCTGAGTTTATTGGGTCATACAACACTTCGCTTATCACAACATGCTCTGCTGCTAAACAAAGCGAACAGAGATTAATAGATATTAAGATGAACAACAAAGCAAAAAACAAAATTTTTGAAATATTCTTAACGTGCTTCTCAAAATGCAAATACATTTTCTTCCCTCCTTGTTTTTACATTTCTTTTTCTGTTAGCTAAAATATTCCTAAAATAGTCCTATGACTAGCTTAGATAAATTGAAATTTTTCTTTTCTGACAAGATTAATTTCAACGCCAGAATTCAATGCATTGAACTCTCTGTTTTTATTTAAGGGTTAAAATGCAAAAACAATTTATAATCTTTTCCAGAAAAAATCATCATTTTTTCCGAACAGGACGAAAAAATTGGTTGATATAATGTTAATATAAAAATGCCTTATAAAAAAAATCCTTAAATCAGATAAATATATAAATTATTTTGAAAAAGGTATTTCATATGCAGCAATGGAACGAAGTTTACAAAAAAGAAGGAAAGGTATTCGAAAAGATGCAGGAGAACATTCCTGAAATTTCAAGTCTGTTTAGAAAAAACAAGGTAAAGAGAATTCTGGACCTGGGCTGTGGCTATGGAAGGCATATAGTGTATTTTGCCAAACACGGGTTTGACGTCTATGGCATTGATATTGCGCAAGAAGGATTGAAGATTGCAGGTTCATGGCTAAAGAAAGAAAATCTTAAAGTGCATCTAAAGCATGCTTCAATTTACAAAAAACTCCCTTATCCAGATGATTTTTTTGACACAGTAGTAAGCATTCGAGTAATACATCATTCAGAGATAAAGGAAGTCAGAAAAACAATCAAAGAGATTGAGAGAGTGCTAAAACCAAATGGTCTGATTTTTATAACAGTTCCGAAAAGCCATAAAACAACAAGATTTAAAACAATTGCGCCCAGAACCTATGTGCCTATCGAAGGGCGTGAGAAAGGACTTGCGCATTATCTCTTCAATAAAACTCTGATAAAGAAAGAATTTAGGGATTTCAGGATATGCAAAATCTGGATTGATTTTCATAGGCAGTATTGTTTTATTGGAGAATTAAAGAGTAGAATTAAGAAGGCATGAAAAACCAATATCAAGAAGAAATACATCAACAAACATAAACATGCAGTCTGAGTCTAGTTTGAATATCTGATAATATTCTTGTAGACAATACCGAAGTATTATCTAGTCTAGATTCCTCCTGCTTATTTTAATATTTAATGCGCCAGAATATTTAATTTTTTCTGTTTTTCAGAAGGAAATTGCAAAAATATAAAAAGTTTGAGTGTTATTCTAATAATTGATAAATATAACAAGATAAAATAAAAATAATTAACAAAAATAATAAAACATTAATTAAACTAATTAAATCAGAAAATAATAAAATCAATTAGATAGACTAAATAAAAAAAATTATTTAATAGGAGCAAACACGTTAGAAACAAAATAATAAAAAAATAATTAAAATATAAAAAAACATTGTTAAACAGATGAAAGAGGCAAAATATTATAAAAAGATTGAGGACAAGAAGGTCAGGTGTGAACTCTGTCCGAGAGAATGCATAATATCAGACGGCAAATACGGGTTCTGCAGTGCAAGGAAGAATATCGAGGGAAAGCTCTATTCGATGGTTTACGAAAAGCCGATTGCACTTAATGATGACCCTATTGAAAAGAAGCCGCTTTTTCATTTTCTTCCTGGCACGCGTGCATTCTCCATAGGAACAGTGGGCTGTAATCTCGCATGCCTGCACTGCCAGAACTGGGAGATGTCAAGGGCAACCCCGGAGCAATATCCTGTAGAGAGTGTAAGCCCTGAAAAGATTGTTGAGCTGGCAGTTGCAAGCGGCTGCAAGAGCGTCTCTTTCACTTATAATGAACCTACAGTATTTTATGAATACGCTTTAGACACTGCAAAGCTTGCCAAGAAAGCAGGGTTCAAAACAACCTTTGTAAGCAACGGCTACATAAATAAGGAGCCGCTTATTGAACTGTCAAAATATCTTGACGGAGACAATGTTGATTTAAAGGGATTCAATCCTGATTTTTATAAAAAAGTTTGCTCTGCAGAGCTAGAGCCAGTGCTTGAAACTCTGCTCACTCTTAAAGAAAAAGGAGTATGGCTTGAAATCACAAATTTGGTAATCCCTGGCTTTAATGACAATTTTAAAGAAATTGAGGACATGTGCGTATGGATAAGCAAAAACCTTGGAAAGAATGTTCCACTGCACTTCTCAAGATTCTTTCCAATGTACAAGATGACAAATGTTCCAGACACCCCTCTGCAAACCCTTCAAAAAGCATACTCTATTGCAAAGAAGCATTTGGATTATGTCTATGTCGGAAATATTGTGACCGAGATGGAAAACACCTACTGCCCCAACTGCAAAAAGCTTCTGATTGAGAGAGGCGGATTCTTCGGTGTCTATCAGAATAATGTTATTGACGGAAAATGCAAATTCTGCAATTATGAAATAGCAGGAGTGTGGAAATAGGGAATGAAAATCGGGGATGGAAATAAGAAATAGAGAATTTAGAAAAAGTAGGCACCTAAAAATAATAGAAAAATAAAAATTGCGGAAGCAAAACGATTCATCCTTTGCCTAAAGGCGAAAGGTACAATAAAATGCAAAGCATTTTATGTACAAAAAATCTTCGATTTTTTTGTATTCTCGCAATTTTTGATAAATAATAAAAAAATTATAAAATCTGTTTTATTTGTTTATATGTTTTTAGTCGTATTTCAGCTCCAATTCCTTGACTCTATCCCAGCTATTCTCATCCAGCACTACAATCTTTGAATCAGTCAAGATGTACATATAGTCGTTGATGTAAAGAGCCCTTTTTACACTGTCTTCTTTTATGCTCTTTACCAAATCCAGCTTGTCATTTTTATAGCTGAAGATGTAGCCGCCCTGTGAGCCTGGAAGGAAGAACACTTCATGCTTCTTGTCTATCAGGAATGCATGATGAGTGTTCAGTATGTCACTCCAGTATTCTGAGAGCACATACTTGTCAAGCTCTTTTGGATTTGCAACATCGCTTACATCAAACAATGAAACCTTCACCTGGTTGCTCTCCTTTCCGATGCCTGTCATTGTTGAGTCGTCTATTGGATGCAGGTAGGCGCTGTATCCTGGAATCTTCAGTTCGCCCTTGATTTCTGGCTTTTCAGGATTGGAAAGGTCCATTATAAAGAAAGGATCAGTTTCCTTGAATGTAACAATATATCCTTTTGTGCCGATGAATCTGACAGAATAGATTCTTTCTGCCTCTCCAAACTTTTCTGTTTCGCCAATCACTTTCAAATCACTGTTTAAGATATAGACAGCATTCTCTGAATTGTCCCATCTTCCGATTGTGACTGCAGTCCTCAAGTTTCCGTCATACTCATCCATTGCAAACTGGTTCAATAGTCTTCCTGGAATCTCGCCAGATGCTTTTAGTTCCAAACCATCGACACTTATTCTGGCTATTCTTGTCCTTTCAAGCTCTTTTCTGTGCTTTATCATGAAATCATTCAGCTTATTGTTCATTGTCAATTGCTCGTCGCCGCTCAGAGAGTTTGTATACTGTCCTATAAGATTTTGAAGTTCTGTCATCTTCGCATACTCTGAAATGTCATAGGTTTCAAGTGCCTTTACCTTATCAACCAATTTTGAAGGGAACAAGTCAGTGTTTTCTAGAATAAATGCCCTGTAAATCTCATACTCTGATTTTGTATAAGAGACCGCCACAAAAATATTCTCTCCTGACATATACACAGTTGTCTGCGCGCTAGGAGCGAGGAAAGATATCTGCTTGTCTAAATCTCCTGTCTTTGGTTCTATCTCAAACACAAAGTAGTTTGTGTCCAACTGCATGCTGCCTGTCGGATAATAAACGTCAGTGCATTTTACAAAAACTCCTTCCATAGGAACTATCAGGCATGGAGTGTATTCATTGACATATTTTGTCAGCACAAGATAGAGCTTGCTGTTGTAAAGCCTGGCTGTGAGTATTGAGGAATCATTCAAGGAAAAATGCCACAATTCCTTATAATCTGAAGTGTCATAACCGGTGATTTTCTGTGACGACAAAACTATCAGCACATTGCCAGTGAGCAGGAGTTCTCCGGAATCAGACATCTTGTCCTTCTGCGATAATTCATCCACAGGATAGGCATTTACAATAAATGTTTTGCCTTCCTGATAGTATGATGGCATAATGCCGCCTCTTAGCCAAGGACCCCAGTAAAAAGTTGTTGGAGAATAATAGATGAAGCTTCCGTCTGTCTTCACAATGTCTGGCTCGTCTATTCCTAAAACCTGCACATTGGTTTCTGAATAGCGCTCTACACTAGTATCTACACCACTAGATTCGCCAGCTATTTTTGCTGTTGGAGCTGCTTCAGTAACTGCCTGCTCAAGCATTGCCACACCTCTTGTAGCAGATAAGCTCATACCGCCAACATAGCCGCCGGAATATCTTGAAGCGCTTACTGTGTCAATGAATTCTTTCTCTGAAGTGAATTTTGCAAAACTGCCTGAACTAACAAATGGTTTTGCTGGCACATAGGTGCGCGATGAATTCCATAACAGAAATCCCACAATAAAAACCGCAATTGCCAGTAATACAAAGATTGTTATCAAATCTTTGTCTCTTTTTGGAATATTTTTGCTCATTATTTTTTCTCTCATAAACATCACCTAAACAAGGAGAAATTAGTTTATTTATAAATACCTTTGTATGACTGCAAATGAAGTTGAAGTGAACATTGGTTTGGCTGCATTATTTCAAGAGGAGGTGAAGCAAAACTTTCTTGCGTCCTTGGAAAGAGTAAACACTACTCTGAATCCCACGAACTTCACATGCTTTTCCGTGCGGTTTCCAAAGGAACATCGCACTTGCTCTTGCGTATTAATTGAGCGTAACCAAGGGATTTGCCTAATCCCGTAAATGGACTTAAGTGGGATATTCACTTCGTGAAATCCCACGAACTACTCCTCCTTGTGTTGGTTTTTCCG
>Ga0172365_10000100_pt1 | contig 46794 bp, 39 predicted proteins | sample LakKivSesite48cm_FD_114535 | JGI IMG/M metagenome (GOLD analysis project Ga0172365, IMG submission 114535) | Sediment microbial communities from Lake Kivu, Rwanda - Sediment site 48cm | ecosystem: Environmental > Aquatic > Freshwater > Lake > Sediment | place: Rwanda: Western Province, Lake...
GAGGGGCCCTTTGGCTACGCCCATGCTTATGCCAAGGACCGTCCAGCCAGTCGTTGATATCTGGTAATTCGTCCAGACAGTCGCAGCCGAGGAGCTTCCATCGCTAGTGGCACAAGCGATTTGGAGGCCGATCCTCCAGCGGTTGGCACTCACGCTCTCATAGCCATAGTGAGTCGAGGAAACACCATATTCCGGCCCAACGACGGAGGTTTGGCCGGTGCTCTCGCCCTGATAGGTCGGGTAGGTGTAATTCCAGGCCTTGGATTGCTCGCCCGTGTTGAACGTGATCCGCTTCTGGCTCACGACCTTCGAGATAAGCTCGATGGTGTTGAAATGGAAGCTGTGGTTTTCGTAAGAGTATTCCAGTACCCCTCCATAACTCGTCGTCACACCGGTCAGCTCGTAGTTGAAGTCCGAACCGTCGTTATATACGAAGGTGGTCGGCGGGAGCAGCGCCGCCTCCTCCTCTTCCAACTTGGGCGGCGTGAAGCTCTCGAGCTTATAGAAACCATTGGAGAACGAGCCGACGGAATAGCTGCAGATCACGTCTTGGGTGTCATCGGAGTTTCTGATCCGAATCTCCGCCAACTTGGCCGGGTCATTTCCTTGGTACGACTTGACAAATCGGACCTCCCGGCCCATGCCGTCGGTGATCTTCGAGATTGAACGGTGAGCATCATAGACGTCGTACTCGATGTCGATGAAGTTCCCCAGGGGGTCCTCGATCCTGGTAACCATATAGACGGTTTCTGAGCCGCCCGCCAGAGGCAGGGTAGCAATGTTGCCGAAGGTCCAGACGACGCCGTTCTGGAAGTAGAGTTTGGGATCTTCTCCCTGCTTACAATAATACTTAAGGAAATCTCTTGTTATTCGATAATTCGATCCCCATAGATACCCGGGAATGGCCGGAAATGCTTTCTCGCATCGGCCATCTGGGAACTCGATGACGGGGGTGCTCGAGTAGGCATTGTGGACCATGCCCAAATGCATGGTCCAGCCGATGCCGACCATGGATTTGGGATAGGCCTGGACGGTTGGATTCTGCTGGGTGCTGGGCCTATCGTAGAGGACCTTCGAGTTATAGACGCGCCAGACCTCGATATTCAGCCCGTTAGCGCCAGGCAGGAAGATATCTCTGTAGCTCAGGGTGAGGTTGCCGGTGAACAGATCCACGCTCTCTTCGGGCAGAGAGGAGTAAGCGCCGCGGCCGGGAACGATCCCCGTGCGGTCGAACACCCCGGATTGCCCCTGGATCTCCGGGGCGACAATCGCTAAGAAGCCGAACGAGAACGCTAACAGTAGAAATCTGCGTGAAATTGGCATCGGACCCCCCTTTACGGATTCCGGATGCATCGGTAATAAAAGGACGAAATCGAGATGAGGACGCAAGATCTGAAGGGTTTAGGCGCCGGAAGGAAGGAAGGAAGGAAGGAAGAGACGCAGAAAGTTCGAACGCGCCCGACACGCGTCCATGGTTAATCCCCTGTGGATTCAGCCTAGATCAGCCGGATGAGGTTGTCAAGGTCCGGGCGGACCTAACTATAAACCGATGCCGCCCGGCTACTCGGCCCAACCGAGCTTCTCCTTGACCAGGTCGAAGTAGCCGCGGCGGGGCGAGGTGACGAGCTGAAGGTCATATGGGGCTTTGCGGATCTCGGCGGTATCGTTGTGCTCGAAAACGCCGCCGCGTTGTCCGTCCAAGGTCAGATAGACCTCTTCGCCGCCGGTCAGGAGCCGGACCGTGATTACGGACGTCGCCGGAACGACCAGGGGCCGGAAGGAGAACGTGTGGGGACAGATGGGCGTCAGGACGATGGCCGGCACCTGAGGATGGAGGATGGGGCCGCCGGCCGAGAGCGAGTAGGCGGTCGAGCCGGTCGGGGTCGAGACGATCAGGCCGTCGGCCTTGAGCCGGGCCACGTCCCGGCCGTCGATGCCGATCGCGAGCTCGACCATCCGGGCCTTGGCGCCCTTGGTGACGACGACGTCGTTCAGGCAAAAAAAGGCCTCGGTCCGGGTCCGGGCCTCGACCATCCAGCGGCGGCTGACGATCTCGCCGTCCTCGCCGAGGAAGCGGTCGAGGGTCGGCGTCGCTTCCTTGACCGTGATCTCGGTCAGGAAGCCCAGCCGGCCCAGGTTGACGCCCATGACCGGCACTCCGGCCTTGGCCGCGAGGTGGGCGACGCTGAGGAGCGTCCCGTCGCCGCCCAGGACGACGACCAGGTCCGAGGCGCCGGGGACGGCCTCCCGGGCCAGGCCGTCGGGACGGCCGAGCTTGCGGGCCGCGAACTCCTCGAGAACGCAGACGATCCCCCGCGCTTCGAAATAGGCGACGACGGTCTTGAGGACCTCGTCGACGCCGGGCGCGTGGGGCTTGATGACGATGCCGGCTTTGCGCACGCTAGTCATGGCTCGTCTCCTCCTTGATCCAGGCTCCGACGGAGCCCGCGTTGAGGTCCGGGCTCCCTTTGATCCACCGGACGAAGAACTCGACGTTCCCCTTCTGCCCGTGGGTCGAGCAGCGGATGAGGCCGGCCGGGCCGAAGCCGAGCTCGCGGGCCCCGGCCACGACCCGGGCCAGGACCTCGGCGTGGACGGCCGGGTCGCGGACAACACCCTTCTTGCCGACGTCCCTGGGCCCGGCCTCGAACTGGGGCTTGACGAGCGAGACGAGCGTCCAGTCCCCCGGGATCCGGGCGAGCGCCGGCAGGATCTTGAGGACGGAGATGAAGGACACGTCCATGGTGACGAGGGCCGGCGCTTCCGGGATGTCTTCCGGCGCGAGCTCGCGGGCGTTCTTTTCGAGAGTGACGACCCGGGGGTCCTTGGTGAGGCCCCAGTCGAGCTGCTTCGTGTCCACGTCGACGGCGTGGACACGAACCGCGCCGCGCTGGAGCAGGCAATCGACGAAGCCTCCCGTCGAGGCGCCGATATCGAGCGCGATCCGGCCTCTGACGTCGATGCCGAACCGGTCGAGGGCCTCCGCGAGCTTGAGCCCGCCGCGGCCGACATAAGGCAGGGGATGGGCGACCTCGAGGGGCGCTTCGGCGTCGACGAGCTCTCCCGGCTTGAAGACCTTCCGCCCGCCGGCCGTGACCAGCCCGGCCATGATCAACGCCTGGGCCTTCTCGCGGCTCGGCGCGAGGCCCCGGTTGGCCAGGAGCTTGTCGGCGCGTTCCTTCATCTCCGCCTCAGGAGCGGGGCGCTTCGCAGAACTCCCTGATCTTCCGGACGAGCCCGGGGACGTCGAGGCCGAGCGCCGCCCGGATCTCCTCGGACTTGCCCAGCGCGTAGGGAGCGACCGGCAGGCCGAGCGAAAGGAACCGGATGTCGAAGCGGCCCTCGCGGTCGAGGAGCTCGCGCACGGCGCTCCCGGCGCCGCCCTCGACGACCCCGTCCTCGACGGTCACGATCGTCCTCCCCGGCCCGGCGAAGCGGAGGAGCGTGTCCCGGTCGAGGGGCTTGACGAAGCGGGCGTTGACGACGGCGAACGAGCGGCCTTCCTTCTCGAGCTCCTTGGCGGCCTCGACCGCCGGGCCGACCATATTGCCGACCGCGAAGATGAGGTCCCGCCCGTCCTTCGCGACCTCGCTCCGGCCGAGCGGCAGGACCTCGAGCGGCGCGTCGAGCGGGACGCCCAGGCCCTTGGCCTTAGGGAAGCGCACCGAGGCCGGATGGCCGTAGGCCAGCGCCGACCAAAGCATCTGCCGCAGCTCGCCCTCATCCTTCGGGGCCATAACGATCATGTTCGGCATCGTCCGGAGATAGGCGATGTCGTTGACGCCCTGGTGGGTCGGCCCGTCGTCGGGGACGACGCCGGCCCGGTCGAGGACGAAGACGACCGGCAGGTCCATGAGACAGACGTCGTGATAGACCTGGTCGTAGGCCCGCTGGAGGAAGGTCGAGTAGATGGCCACGACCGGCTTGAAGCCGGAGATGGCCAGGCCCGAGGCGAAGGTCACGGCGTGCTGCTCGGCGATGCCGACATCGAAGAACTGGCCGGGGAGCTTCTCGGAGAACTCCCGCAGGCCGGTGCCCTCGCCCATGGCCGCGGTGATGGCCACGATCTTGGCGTCCTTTCCGGCGATCTCGATCATGGCCCGGCCGAAGACGCTCGAATACGACGGCCCCCACTCCTTGCTGAGGGGCTCGCCGGTCGCGATCTGGAACGGCCCCGCGCCGTGGAACTTCTCGGGGCCGAGCCGGGCCGGCGGGTAGCCCCGGCCCTTCTGGGTCACGCACTGGATGAGGACCGGCCCGTCGTAGGTCTTGGCCGTTTCGAAGGCCTCGACGAGCGACCGGATGTTGTGGCCGTGGACCGGGCCGATGTAGCGGATGCCGAGCTCCTTGAAGACGAGGCCGGGGAAGAGCGTCTTCTTGACCAGCTCCTCCAGGGCCCGGCCGCCCTTGATCATCGCCTCGCCCAGCGGCATCCGCCGGAGGACCGACTTGGCTTGGTCCTTGATTTGGATATATCGCTGGCCGGAAACGAGATACGAGAAGTATTTCGACCAGGCCCCGACGTTGATCGAGATGGACATCTCGTTGAAGTTGAGGACGATGATCAGCCGCTCGCGGAGGTGGCCGATCTGGTTGAGGGCCTCGAGGGCGACGCCGCCGGTCAGGCTGCCGTCGCCGACGACGGCGACGACGTGGTGGCCCTCGCCGGCCTTATCCCGGGCCACGGCCATACCCAGGGCGGCGGAGAGCGCCGTCGAGGCGTGGCCCGTATTGTAGATGTCGTGCTCGCTCTCCTCGCGGCAGGGGAAGCCGAGGAGGCCGCCGCACTTCCTGAGGCCGGCGAAGCTCGCCTTGCGGCCGGTCAGGATCTTGTGGGTGTAGCATTGGTGGCCGACGTCCCAGACGATCCTGTCCCGGGGCGAGTCGAAGGCCAGGTGGAGGGCCAGGGTCAGCTCGACGGCGCCCAGGTTCGAGGCCAGGTGCCCGCCGTTCTTGGCCACCGTCTCCAGGATGAGGGCCCGGACCTCCATGGCCAGCCGCGAGAGCTCCTCCGGCGTGAGCTGGCGCAGGTCGGCGGGCCCGCGGATCTTGTCCAGGATCTTGGCCATGACGTCCTCCGGGGCTCAGGCGTCGCCGCCCTCGTCCTCCTTGTCATCGCCGGCGCCGGCCTCGTCGGCCCCGAACTCCTCGGTCCGCAGGTTCCCCTTCTCGTCCTTGAGCAGGATCTCGACCTTGCGCTCGGCCTTGTCCAGCTCGCTTTTCAGGAACCGCGACATCTTGACGCCCTTCTCGAAGAGGGCCAGCGATTCGTTGAGCGAGAGGCCGCCCTTCTCGAGCTTGCCCACGATCGCCTCCAGCTCGGCCAGGGCCTTTTCGAAGGTCAGGTTGGTCATTCGCCCTCCTTGAGGAACCGGGATTCGATGGGCTTCTTGCGGTCGACGGACTCGACCCGGGCGCCGAACTCGCCCTTGAGGAAGGCCACGTCCACGGACTCGCCCGGGGCGACGTCCTCGATCCGGGAGGCCGCGCGCAGGCCGCCGTCCTTCCAGACGACGGCGTAGCCCTTCTTCAGGGGCGCGAGCGGGCTGAGGGCGTCGAGGGCGGCGCCGAGGCGTTCCCATGCGGACTTGCCCTCGGCGACCGTGCGGCGGGCCATGTTCTTGAGGCGCTCCGCCGCGACCAGCGCCGCGCCTTTCTGCTCGGCGATCCGCTGGCCCTCGGCCCGCAGGACCATCCGGCCGCGCGTCTCGAGCTCGTCGACCCGGCGGCCGAGGTTGGCCAGCCGGACCTCGAAGTTCCGGAAGATGCGGTGCTGGGCCAGGTCGGCGACCTCCGCGCGGCGGTTCTGGATGCCGTAGCGCAGGAGCTCGCCGAGCCGCCGCCGCGCGGAGTCGATCCGCTCGGCGAAGGCCTCTTCTTTCTCGATGACCATCTCGGCGGCCGCGGACGGCGTCGAGGCCCGGACGTCGGCGACGAAGTCGGCGATGGTGAAATCGACCTCGTGCCCGACGGCCGAGATGACCGGCACCGGGGAGCGGGCGATGGCCCGGGCCACCGGCTCCTCGTTGAAGGCCCAGAGGTCCTCGATCGAGCCGCCGCCGCGGCCGACGATGAGGACGTCGATCCCCGGCCGGGCGCCGAGCGCGTCGATGCCCTCGACGATCTCGGCCGCCGCGCCCTCGCCCTGGACGCGGGCGGGGTAGATGATGATGTGGAGCTTGGTGTAGCGGCGCTCGAGGACGCGCAGGATGTCGCGGATGGCCGCGCCGGTCGGCGAGGTCACGATGCCGATCGTCTTGGGTCGGAGCGGGAGCTTCTTCTTGCGGCCGTCTTCGAACAGGCCCTCGGCCTTGAGCTTGGCCTTGAGCTGTTCGAAGGCGAGCTGCAGGGCCCCCTTGCCCTTGGGCTCGACGAGGTCGACGTAGAGCTGATAGTCGCCGCGGGGCTCGTAGACGCTGACCTTGCCCCGGCAGACGACCTTGAGGCCGTCCTTGAGGTCGAAGGCGACCTTGCGGGCCGTCGACTGCCACATGACGGCCTTGATGACGGCTCTCTCGTCCTTGAGGCTGAAAAAGAGGTGGCCCGACGCGGCCCGCTTGTAGCCCGAGACCTCACCCTCGACCCAGACCCGGGGCAAGGCGGTCTCGAGGGCCGTCTTGACGACCTCCGTGACCTCGGAGACCGTGTAAACGCGGTCCTTGACGACCAGACCTTCAATCTTCGTGGTGTCCATCCTCCGCCAGGACCTCTCGCGTGATCGACAGGGCCTTGCCGGTCTTCGCGTCGACTTTGACGAAGACGCCGGACAGGAACAGGCCGTCGCGGGACGGCTCGAAGCGCTGCGGCCGCGAGGTCAAGAACCTCCGCAGGGCCTGCTCGCGGGCGATGCCGATGACCGAGTTGCGGCCGCCCGTCATGCCCGCGTCGGTGATGTAGGCGGTCCCGCCGGGAAGCACCCGCTCGTCGGACGTCGGGACGTGGGTGTGGGTGCCGATGACGGCCGAGACCCGGCCGTCGAGGTACCAGCCCAGGGCCTGCTTCTCGGAGGTCGCCTCGGCGTGGAAATCGATGATAATGACGGGTGTCTCCCCCCGGAGGGCCGCGATCTCCTCGTCGGCCCGCTTGAACGGGCAGTCCAGGGGCTCCATGAACACCCGCCCCTGGAGGTTGAGCACGGCCGCCTTGACCCCGTCGGCCGAGCGGAAGACGTAGGACGAGCGGCCGGGGTTGACCGCCGGATAATTGGCCGGGCGCAGCAGACGAGGCTCGCGCTCGAGATAGGTCAGCGCCTCTTTCTTGTCCCAGATGTGGTTGCCCGAGGTCAGGACGTCGACATGCAGGAACAGGTCTTTGCCGATCTCCTCGGTCATGCCGCTGCCGCCGGCCGCGTTCTCGCCGTTGGCGACGACGAGCGCCGGCCCGTGCTTCTTGATCAAGCCGGGCAGGAACTTGTCCAGGGCCCGGCGCCCCGGCCGGCCGACGATGTCGCCGAGGAAGAGGACGCCGAGCTCACCGGGCATATTCGACCGCCCTCATCTCCCGGATGACGGTGACCTTGATCTGGCCCGGGTAATCGAGCTCGGCTTTGATCTTCGCCGCCGTCTCCTTGGCCAGGAGGGCGGCCCGGTCGTCGGTGACCTTCAGGGCTTCGACGATGATGCGGATCTCCCGGCCGGCCTGGAGGGCGAAGGCCTTGGAGACGCCCTCGAACGACGCGGCGATCTCCTCGAGCTTCTCCAACCGCTGGATGTAGGTCTCCAGCAGCTCCCGCCGGGCCCCGGGCCGGGCGGCCGAGAGCGTGTCGGCGGCCTGGACGAGGACGGCCTCGATCGACGGGAAGTCGATGTCCCGGTGGTGCGAGGCGATGGCCTGGCAGACCTTCTCCGACTCGCCGTATTTCTTGGCCAGCTCGACGCCGAGCTCGGTGTGCGTGCCCTCGGTGTCCTTGTCGACGGCCTTGCCGATGTCGTGGAGCAGGCCGGCCCGCAGGGCGACGTTGGTGTCGAGGCCGATCTCGCGGGCCATCATGGCCGCGAGCATGGCCACTTCCTTGGTGTGCTGCAGGACGTTCTGGCCGTAGCTCGTCCGGTACTTGAGCTTGCCCAGGAGCTTGATCAGCTCCGGGTGGATGTCGCGGACCTTGAGCTCCAGGACGGCCGATTCGCCCTCCTGCTTGATCTTCTGCTCGAGCTCGGCCTTGACCGACTCGACGATGTCCTCGATGCGGGCCGGGTGGATGCGGCCGTCGGTCACCAGCTTCTGGATGGACAGCCGGGCCAGCTCGCGCCGGATCGGGTCGAAGCTCGACAGGATGACGGCCTCGGGCGTGTCGTCGACGATGATGTCGACGCCCGTGGCCATCTCCAGGGCCCGGATGTTGCGGCCCTCGCGGCCGATGATCCGGCCCTTCATGTCGTCCGACGGCAGGTCGACGACCGACACGGTCGTCTCGACGACGTGCTCGGCGGCCGACCGCTGGATGGCGTTGGTGATGATCTCCCGGGACGAGACGGCCGCCTTCTCCCGGGCCTCCTCCTCGATCCGCCGGACCGTGGCGATGGCCTCGAGCTTGGCCTCCTCCTCGATCCGCTTGATCAGCTGCGCCTTGGCCTCTTCCTGGGTCAGGCCCGAGACCCTCTCGAGCTCGGCCACGGCCTTCTGGACGGCCTCGGCGATCTTGACCTCCTCGGCCTCGAGGCTCTTCTCCTTCTCGGAGAGCTTGCGCTCCTTCTGGGAAAAGTCCCTCTCCTTGCGCTCGATCGACTGGAAGCGGCGCTCCAGGTTCTCCTCCTTGCTGAGGAGCCGGCGCTCGGTCTCGTTGATCTTGCGCTGTTTCTCCCGGGTGTGGGCCTCGAACTCGTTCAGGCGGGCCAGGTCCTTCTCGCGGGCCTCGATGGCCGCCTCGCGCTTGACCTTCTCCCCTTCCTCCCGGGCCTTGTCCAGGATGACGCGGGCCTGTTCCTCGGCCTCGGCGGCCTTGCGGGTGCCCTCCTGGCGCTTGAGCAAAAGGACGACGACAACCGCCGCCAGGATCACGGCGGCGGCGATCGCGGCGTAAGTCACCGCATTCATGGGATAACCTCCTCATCTATTCGAATGAGGAGACGCGAGGCGAAGCGTGGAGGCGTCAGACGCCCCGGAGACGTCCGGGATCGGCCCGCCCGGCCGTGAAGCCGCGCGGCGCCCGTCCGTCACGACGGGGATTTATCGGCGTCCGGGAATGTATGGTCATCTGGCAAAAGATGAAGCTCCAGGCTTTCGATCTCCGTCTCCATGTGGCCCAAGGCCTCGTTCAGCTGATCCAGCTTCTTTTGGCTGACGAATAGCTCGTCCGCGATGTTCAAGGCCGCCAGCACGGCGATCTTGGTCATGTCCGCGGACTTCGATTTCACAGCCACTTCGTGCATCTTCTGGTCAACGAGCGAGGTCAAGTGGCCGATATATTTCTCATCCTCCTCTCCTTTGACGCGGATCTTGTAGCGTTGTCCGAAGATCTCGATCTCGAGGATGCGGTCGGTCATAACCCCAGCTTGTCGATCTGGCCGATGATGGCCTCGATCCTGCCCGTGATCGCCTCGCGCTCGCCCTCGTACTTCTTCATCTCCTCGTCCATGCGGGCGATCTTGCGGGCGTTCTCCTCGATCTCCTTGCGTTCCGCCCGGGATTCCTTGAGCTGCTGCTTGAGCTTGTCGTTCTCGGCCGTCAGCTTGTGGATGTGATCGACGACCAGCCCGATCTTCCCTTCGAGTATCTTAATTCGCTCGAGTTCTGATGTCAATTTTCCCCTCCCTCAGCTGGATGTTCAACGCCGACCGGAGCTGGCCGACGATCTCCTGTTCGACGCGGTCCACTTCCTCGGCCACCAGCGTCCGCTGCGGGTGGCGGTAGCGGAACCGCAGGGTCAAGCTGACCTTGTCCGCGGGGACCGGGCCGCCGGAGAAGCGGTCGCGGAGCTCGAAGCCCTCGAGGAGCGGCTGGTTGAGACGGCCCAGGGCCCGGACGACCTCGCCGTAGGGGACGGCCCGGTCGAGAAGGAACGACAGGTCGCGGACAACGCCCGGGAACCTGGGCACGGGGGCGACCTCGAAGGCGCGCGGCGTCTTCTCGAAGAGCGCCTCGAGGTCGATCTCGGCGGCGTAGGCCGTCCGCTCGACCCCCAGGGCGGCGGCGAAAGAGGCGCGCAGGGCGCCGAGGCGGCCGACCTCCTGGCCCTTATAGACGAGCGCCATGGCCCGGCCGGGCTCGAACGAGGGGTGGTCCCGCTCCTCGAAGGCGGCCGGCTCGAAGCGCAGGGCCTCGGCCAACGCCTCGACGGCGCCCTTGAGGATGAAGAAATCGGTCTCGCCGGCCGGGTCGGCCCAGCTCGCGCCGGGAAGCAGGCCCGTGGTGAGCAGCCCGAGGTGGAGGTCCTCCCGGTGCTTCTCCTCCTCCCAGGCGTAGACGTTCCCGAGCTCGAAGACGTGGACCCCCTCGAGGCCGCGGTGGAGGTTGCGGGCGGTGTTCTCCAGCAGGCCGGGGAGGAGCGTCGTCCGCAGGACCGAGGCCCGCTGCGAGATCGGGTTCTGGACGGCCACGGCCTCGCGGCCGCCGCCGGCCGCGCTCTCCCGCTCGGGGTCGCCGAAGCTCCAGTTGATGACCTCGTCGAAGCCCTGGGCCAAGAGCGTCTCCCGGACCCGGGCCAGCCGCTCTCGCGTCCGGTTGACGCCGAGGTCGAACGAGCCGACCGGAGTGACCTCGGCCGGGATCTTGTCGTACCCGTAGAAGCGGGCGATCTCCTCGATGAGATCGGCTTCCCGGGCGATGTCGATCCGGAAGGTCGGGACGACGACGTGCCAGGCGTGCCTGGTCGCGCTCTCGACGCCGAAGCCCAGCCGCCCGAGCGTCTCGACCACGAAACTCTCGGGAACGTCGACGCCCAGGAGCTCGGCGACCCGGCGCAGGCGCAGCCGGACCGTCCGCGGCTTGGGCGGGCGGGGGAAGCGGTCGATGAGGCCCCGGGAGGCCCGGCCGCCCATGGCGCAGAGGAGCGAGGCGGCCATCAGGGCGCCCTTCGGCGCGAACGAGATGTCGGCCCCGCGCTCGAACCGGTAGGACGCGTCGGTCTGGAGACCGAGCGCTTTCGCGGTCTTGCGGATCGAGACCGGGTCGAAGTTGGCGCTCTCGATGAAGACGTCGCGGGTCGACTCGGTGATGCCCGAGGCCTGGCCGCCGATGACGCCGGCCAGCGCGACCGGCCTGGACTCGTCGGCGATGACCAGCATGTCCGGCGTGAGGTCGAGCGTCCGGCCGTCGAGGTCGACCAGCTTTTCGCCCCTCTTGGCCTTGCGGACGACGATGCGCCCGCCGCCGATCCGGCCGAAATCGAAGGTGTGGATGGGCTGGGCCGTGCCGAAGCAGACGTAGTTCGAAACATCGACGACGTTATTGATCGGCTTGAGGCCCATGGCCTCGATCCGGCGCCGCAGCCAGTCGGGCGACGGCCCGACCTTGACGCCGCGGACGACGAGGCCGCAGTACCGCGGGCAGAGCGCCTCGCTCTCGATCTGGACGTCGGCGATCTCGGCCGTGGCCTCCGCGAGGTCGACGAGCGGCCAGTCCCGCTCGAGGAGGGGCAGGCCGAGCATCGTCGCGACCTCGCGGGCGAGGCCGAGGTGGCCGAGCGCGTCGGGCCGGTTGGCGTAGCTCTCGAGGTCGAAGACGAGGTCGCCCGCCTTCTCCTCGACGGTCTCCGGCACCCAGCCGATCATGGTCAGCCGGTCGGCGAGCTCGGCGCGCGGGAGGTCGACGGCGACATGTTCGCGGAGCCAGTCCAGACTGATCTTCATTTCGTCCCGAATTGCCTGAGGAACCTCAGGTCGTTCTCATAGAAATAGCGCATCTCGGGAATGCCCAGGGCCAGCATGGCCGTCCGGTCGATGCCCAGGCCGAAGGCCCAGCCGGAGTACTTCTCCGGGTCGATGTTGACGTTCTTGAGGACCTGGGGATGGACCATGCCCGAGCCCAGGATCTCCTTCCAGCCGGTGCCGCCGCAGACGCGGCAGTCCGGGTCCCGGCCGCCGCAGACGAGGCACTCGATGTCGACCTCGGCGGACGGCTCGGTGAAGGGGAAGAAGCTCGGCCGGAAGCGGACCTTGACCTTCTCCCCGAACAGGGCCCGGAGGAAGTAGGCCAGCGTCCCCTTGAGATGGGCGAAGGTGACGCCCGTGTCGACGACCAGGCCCTCGACCTGCAGGAACATCGGCAGGTGGGTCGGGTCGGGGGTCTCGTGGCGGAAGACCCGGCCGGGGCAGATGATGCGGATCGGCGGCTTGGACCGCTCCATGACCCGGACCTGGACCGGCGAGGTGTGGGTCCGGAGCAGCAGGTCGCCCTTGATGAAGAGCGTGTCCCACTTGTCGCGGGCCGGGTGGTGCCGCGGGAAGTTCAGGGCCTCGAAGTTGTAGTAGTCGGTCTCGATCTCGGGCCCTTCCTCGATGGCGAAGCCCATGCCCAGGAAGACCCGCTCGATCTCCTGTTCGAAAAGGGTCAGCGGGTGGGGCGTGCCGACGTAGCGCTTGCGGCCGGGCAGGGTCAGGTCGATCGCCCGGTCCGGGCGGGCCGCGCCGCGGACCTTGGCCTCGAGGGTCTCGAGCCGCTCCTGGACGAAGCCCTTGAGCTCGTTGACCAGCCGGCCGGCCTCGCGCTTCTCCTCGGCCGGGACGGACTTCAAGTCCTCGAACAGAAGGGTGATGTGGCCCTTCTTGCGGCCCAGGAAGGACGTCCGGAGCTCCTCGAGCTCCTTGGGGCCGGCGGCCCCGAGGGCGGCGTCCTCGAACGACTTCCGGAGGCCCTCGATCCGGTCCTTGAGGCTGGCCATGGGCGGGCCTAAGCCGCCGGGGTCTGCGTCATCCGGACCAGGTGGGCGAACGTCGCGGGGGCGTTGGCGGCCAGGTCGGCCAGGACCTTGCGGTCGAGGCTGATCCCGAGGACCTTCAGGCCGCGGATGAAGCGGCTGTAGGTCGTGCCGTTGGCCAGGGCTCCGGCCTTGATGCGGACGATCCAGAGGCTGCGGAAGTCGCGCTTCTTGGCCCGCCGGTCGCGGTAGGCGTAGAGGAGGGACTTCTCGACGGCTTCTTTGGCCGTCCGGTAGTTGCGGCTTTTGGCGCCGAAATATCCCTTGGCCTGGCCGAGGACCTTCCTCCGCCGGTCGCGTCTCTTGGTGCTGCGTTTTACGCGAGGCATGGGTTCTCTCCTTGGGGGTTCTCTCGACTCACATGTCGTACGGGAGCATCGTCTTGAGCACTTTGCGGTCGCCCTTGCTGGCCGGCGACGGGTGACCGAGCTGGCGGATCCGCTTGGAGGATTTCTTGGTCAGGATGTGCTTCTTATTCGCCTGGGCGTGCAGGAGCTTTTTCTTCTCCGTGACCTTGAACCTCTTTTGGGCTCCCTTGTGGGTTTTTAACTTTGGCATCTTTTCCTCCGGGTTTGGTGGGGACGAGCAGGGCCGACACGGCCCAATCCTGCTTGCGGGCGGAGCCGTCCTGGGTGGCCAGGTCCTTGACGTCGCCGAGGACGCGGTCGAGCACCTGGTAGCCGAGCTCCGGCTTCTGCTTCTCGCGGCCGCGGAGCATGACGGTGATCTTGACCTTGTTGCCTTCGCCGAGGAACCGCCTGACGTGCTTCATCTTGAAGTCGTAGTCGTGGATGCTGATCTTGGGCCGGAACTTGATCTCCTTGATCTGGATCTGCTTCTGGTGCTTCTTGGCCTCGTGGTCCTTCTTGTGCTCCTCGTACAGGAACTTGCCGTAATCCGTGATCTTGCAGACGGGCGGGTCGGCCGTCGGGGCGATCTCGACGAGGTCGAGGCCCCGGTCCCGGGCCAGCTGGACGGCCTGGATCGTGGGCATGACGCCGAGGGCCTTCTTGTCCTCGTCGATGACCCGGACCTCGCGCGCCGGGATCATCCCGTTGATCCGGTGGGGCTTGGCCTTGGCAACCGCAGGATAGTAGCCGTGTCGCTTGAAAATGGTCGGTCCTCCTCTAGAAATTCACGCTGAGACTCTTATTCCGATCGAAGGCTCGCGCCTGTTCGATGAACCGGTCGACGGCCACCTCGCCCTTGTCGCCCTGGCCGTGGACGCGGAGGGCGGCCGTGCCGCGCTCGACCTCCTTGTCGCCGACGACGAGGATTGCCGGGATCTTCTGGAGCTCGGCTTCGCGGATCTTCTTGCCGACCTTCTCCCGGCCGAGGTCGACGGCCGTTCGCAGGCCGGCCGCGGCCAGCTTGGCCTCGAGGGCCCGGGCGTAGGGCTCGTGTCGCTCGGCGATCGGCAGGACGACGGCCTGGACGGGCGCCAACCAGAGCGGGAAGCTTCCGTTGTAATGCTCGACGAGGACGCCGAAGAAGCGCTCGAGCGAGCCGAGCAGGGCTCGATGGACCATGTAGGGCCGGTGCTCCTGGCCGTCCTCGCCGACGTAGGTCATCCCGAAGCGCTCGGACATGTTGAAGTCGAACTGGATCGTCGTGCACTGCCAGAGGCGGCCGAGGGCGTCCTTGATCTTGATGTCGATCTTGGGCCCGTAGAAGACGGCCTCGCCTTCCTTGCGCGCGTAGGGGTAGCCGCGGGTCTCCAGGGCCTTGACCAGCGAGGACTCGGCCTGGCGCCACATCGCGTCCGAGCCGGCGTACTTCCCGGGGTTCTTGGGGTCGCGGACCGACAGCTCGATCGTGTTGTCGGTGAAGCCGAAGTCGGCCAGGATGGAGACCGAGAAGTCGAGGACGCGCAGGATCTCGTCGTCGATCTGCCCGGGCGTGCAGATGATGTGGGCGTCGTCCTGGGTGAAGCCGCGGACCCGGAGCAGGCCGTGAAGCGTGCCGCTGCGCTCGTAGCGGTAGACGGTGCCGAGCTCGGCCCAGCGCAGGGGCAGCTCCCGGTAGGAGCGCATCCGGGACTTGTAGATCTGGATGTGGAACGGGCAGTTCATCGGCTTGATGTAGTACGGCTGCTCGTCGATGAGCATCGGCGAGTACATGCTGTCCTTGTAGAAGCCGAGGTGGCCCGAGGTCTCCCAGAGGGTGGCCCGCCCGATGTGCGGGGTGAAGAGGATGTCGTAGCCGCCGGCCCAGTGGCGCTCGCGCCAGTGCTGCTCGATGACGGCCCGGACCCGGGCGCCCTTGGGGTGCCAGAGGATGAGCCCGCCGCCGAGCTCGTCGCTGGTGCTGAAGAGGTCGAGCTCGGTGCCGAGGCGGCGGTGATCGCGCTTCTTGGCCTCCTCGAGCAGCCGGAGATGGTCCTCGAGCTCCTTGGCCGTGGCGAAGACCGCACCGTAGATGCGCTGCATCTGGAGGCCCTTCTCGTCGCCCTTCCAGTAGGCGCCCGAGACCGCGAGGAGCTTGACGTGCCGGAGCAGGCCGGTCGAGGCGACGTGCGGCCCGAGGCAGAAGTCGGCGAAGGGGCCCTGGCGGTAGACGGTGACGGTGGCGTCGCCCTTCTCCCGGATGAGCTCGACCTTGAGCGGCTGCTTCTTCTCCTCGAAGAGCTTGATGGCCTCGTCCTTGGCCAGGACCAGGCGCTCAATGGGGATGTTCTCCCGGGCGATCTCCTTCATCCGGGCCTCGATCCTGTCCAGGTCCTCGGGGGTGAAGGGGGTCTCGCGGAAGAAGTCGTAGTAGAACCCGGTCTCGACCGCCGGGCCGATGCCGGTTCGGGTCTCGGGGTAGAGGTCGAGCACGGCGTGGGCCAGCAGGTGGGCCGCGCTGTGCCTCAGGACCTCGATCGGAATATCGTTCATGTCACTCGCTCGCTCGCTTTTGCTGTCGACAGGGCGGGAGGTTCAAATCCGGCCGTTCCGGCGGTCCCGCGAACTCTGACCGCATGTTTCGCGTGGTAGGCGCGGAGGGAATTGAACCCACGGCCTCTTCCGTGTCAGGGAAGCGCTCTCCCACTGAGCTACGCGCCTAAAATTCACTTTTTAAAGCCGTTATATCTTAAGCAAATCGGCCTGAACTGTCAACAAAAGGATGGATTCGACGCCAAACCCTTGTTTCGGCTATAATTAATAGCGAACGAGCCGGACCATGATCGGCCTCCTTTCCGACACCCACGACAACCTCGACCGCGTCCGCGCGGCGGTCCGCCTCTTCGACGACGCCGGCTGCGACCTCGTCGTCCACGCCGGCGACTTCGTCGCCCCCTTCGCGGCCGACGAGCTCCGCAACCTCCGCTGCCCCGTCAAGGCCGTCTTCGGCAACTGCGACGGGGAGAGAGCCGGCCTCGCCCGGGCCTTCCGGGGGCTCGGGGAGATCGCCGCGGCCCCCCTGGCTTTCGAGCACGCCGGGCGGCGCTTCGGCCTCTGCCACCTGGACTCGTCGGTCCCGGGCCTCCTCGCCTCAAGGGCCTTCGACGTCGTCGTCTTCGGCCACACCCATCGCCCCCTGGTCGAGCGGCGGGACGGCGTCCTCCTGGTCAACCCCGGCGAGGCCGGGGGCTGGCTCACGGGAAAAAGCACCGCCGTCCTGCTCGACCCGGCCGCCCTCGCGGCCGAGATCGTCTCCATCTAGGATAAGGGAGGACACGATGCCTCATCCGATCAACCGTCGTCAGAAGCCCGCCTGGAAGCAGCCCCGCCGGCCGCCGTCGCCGCCCCTCCCCCAGGGCGGGTTCCAGAAGCGGGCGCCCGGACGCAAGAACTCGCCCGCCTCGAAGCCCCGGTAGGCCAGTCGGCTGCTCTCCGGCTCGGAGGCCGGGCCTGACCGACGGTCAGGCTAGAACCGAGGGTAGCGATTGAATTAAGGCCTTAATTGGGCTATACTTAACGTCCGTTTCTTTACAACTGAAGAGTTCGAATTTCGCAAACGGTGAAGTTTTTATAAAAGGAGAGAGGAGAATCGCATGAAGAAGGTCCTGATCCTCGGCGCCGCCGGGCGCGACTTCCACAGCTTCAACACTTACTTCCGGGACAACCGGGACTACCGGGTCGTCGCTTTCACGGCGACGCAGATCCCGGATATCGAAGGCCGCAAGTACCCGGCGGTCCTGGCCGGAAAGCTCTATCCCAAGGGCATCCCCATCGAGGCCGAGTCCGAGATGGAGAGCCTCATCGCCGCCCACAAGGTCGACGACGTCCACCTCGCCTACAGCGACCTGCCCCACGAGTACGTCATGCACATGGCCTCGCGCGTCCAGGCCGCGGGCGCCAACTTCTGCCTGCTCGGGCCCCGCGCGACCATGATCAAGAGCCGCCGGCCCGTCGTCTCCGTCTGCGCCGTCCGGACCGGGTCCGGTAAGAGCCAGACCAGCCGCAAGGTGGCCACCATCCTCAAGGAGAAGGGCCGCCGCGTCGCCGCCATCCGCCATCCCATGCCCTACGGCGACCTGGCCAAGCAGGCCGTCCAGCGCTTCGCCACCTACGCCGACCTCGACAAGCACGAGACGACGATCGAGGAGCGCGAGGAGTATGAGCCCCACATCGACCGGGGCATCATCGTCTACGCCGGCGTCGATTACGGCGCCATCCTCAAGCAGGCCGAGAAGGAAGCCGACGTCATCCTCTGGGACGGCGGCAACAACGACTTCCCCTTCTACAAGTCCGACCTCGAGATCGTCGTGGCCGACCCGCACCGGGCCGGGCACGAGCTCGCCTACTACCCCGGCGAGACCAACTTCCGCCGGGCCCACGTCATCGTCGTCAACAAGATGGACACCGCGACGCCCGAGGGCATCGCCACCGTCCTGGCCAACGCCAAGGCCGTCAACCCCAAGGCCCAGATCATCAAGGCCAACTCCCCGACCATCGTCGAGCGCGGCGAGCGGATCACGGGCAAGCGCGTCCTCGTCATCGAGGACGGCCCGACCTTGACCCACGGCGGCATGAAGTACGGCGCCGGCATCGTCGCGGCCAAGAAGTACGGCGCGGCCGAGATCCTCGACCCCCGGCCCTTCGCGGTCGGCTCGATCAAGAAGACCTTCGAGAAGTACAACCACCTCTTCGACGTCCTGCCGGCCATGGGCTACGGCGACAGGCAGATGCGCGAGCTGGCCAAGACGATCGAGGCCATCGATTGCGACCTCGTCGTCAGTGCGACGCCCATCGACATCACCCGGGTCATCAAGGTCGGGAAGCCCATCCTCCGCGTCGGCTACGAGCTCGAGGAAACCGGCACGCCCACGCTCAAGGACGTTCTGAAGAAGTTCTGAGCTGTGAGTATTCCAGGCTAAGGGGACTCGATGAGACCGAAGATCGCGCTCGTCGCCTTCGGCGGCAACGCCATGCTCCCTGAGGACCAGCGGGGCCTCCAGGCGGAGCAGATGCGCAACGCCGAGCGGGCGGCGGAGCTCATGGTCCACATCGTCCGCAAGGGCTATGACCTCATCATCGTCCACGGCAACGGCCCGCAGGTCGGGAACCTCCTCATCCAGATGGAGGACGCCTCGAACAAGATCCCGCCCTATTCGCTCGACGTCTGCGACGCCATGACCGAGGGCTCGATGGGCTTCATGCTCGAGCGGGCCCTGGTCAACGAGCTGAGGCGGCGCTCCATCGACAAGGAGGTCGCCTCGCTCGTCACCCAGGTCCTCGTGGACAAGGACGATCCGGCCTTCGGCAAGCCGACGAAGCCGGTCGGCCCGTTCTACTCGAAGTTCCGCGGCCAGCAGCTGACCCGGGAGAAGAGCTGGACCATGGTCGAGGACGCCGGCCGGGGCTACCGCAGGGTCGTCCCCTCGCCCCGGCCCATCGACGTCGTCAACAACCGGGTTATCCGCGAGCTCGTCGAGGCCGGCCGCATCGTCATCGCCGCGGGCGGCGGAGGCATCCCGGTCATCCTCAACGGGAACGGCCTGTACGAAGGCATCGAGGCCGTCATCGACAAGGACTACGCGGCCAGCCTGCTGGCCCGCGAGGTCAAGGTCGACCTGTTCATCATCCTGACCGCCATCGAGCGCGTCTACGTCGACTTCGGCAAGCCCGGCCAGCGCGAGGTCCCGGTCCTGACCGTGGCCGAGGCCCGTCAGCACCTGGCCGACGGGCAGTTCCCGCCGGGCTCGATGGGGCCCAAGATCCGGGCCGCCGTCGAATACATCGAAGCCGGGGGCCGCGAGGTCCTCATCACCAAGGACACCCATCTCAAGGCCGCCCTGATCAACCGTTCGGGGACGCGGATCGTCGCGTCGGCCGCGTAGGAGGAACCGCCATGACGGAAGATTTCCTTTCGATCCGCGACCTGAGCGTGTACGAGTTCGGGAAGTTGCTCGACCAGGCCGCTGAGGTCAAGAAAGACCCCGCCAAGTACCGCAAGGCGCTCAAGGGCAAGATCCTGGCCATGATCTTCCAGAAGCAATCGCTGCGCACGCGGATGACCTTCGAGGCGGGCATGCTCCGGCTCGGCGGCGAAGCCATCTACCTGGCGCCGTCCGACATCTCCCTGGGCAGCCGCGAGGGCGCCTACGACGTCGCCAAGAACCTCGAGCGCTGGGTCGACGGGATCATGATCCGGACCTTCGGGCACCAGATCGCCGTCGACATGGCGGCCGCGGCCAGGATCCCGGTCATCAACGCGCTGACCGACATGTCGCACCCCTGCCAGGCCATGGCCGACTTCCTGACCCTGCGGGAGCACAAGGGCGCTCTCGCGAACCTCAAGCTGACCTACGTCGGCGACGGCAACAACGTCTGCCACAGCCTCATGCTGGCGGCGGCCCGCGGCGGGACGAAAATGGCGGTGGCGACGCCGCCCGGCTACGAGCCGCGGCCGGAGTACGTCGCCTGGGCCCGCGAGGACGGCAAGGACACGGGCTTCGCCCTGACCCTGACTTCCTCCCCCGAAGAGGCCGTAAGCGGGGCCGACGCCGTCTACACCGATGTTTGGGCCTCCATGGGCCAGGAATCGGAGAAGGAGGCCCGGGCCCGCATCTTCGCGCCCTACCAGGTCAACGCGAAGCTCATGTCCCACGCCAAGACAGACGCCCTCTTCATGCACTGCCTGCCGGCCCACCGGGGTGACGAGGTGACCGACGAGGTCATCGACGCCCCGACCTCGGTCGTCTACGACGAGGCCGAGAACCGGCTTCACGCCCAAAAGGCCATCCTGCTCGCGCTGATGGGAAAGGCCGCCGCCCATGACTGACGAAACGACCCCTCTCACGATGGTGTCCGACGCGGACCTGGCGTTCATCGAGCATGAGCTCGAGCGGGCGCCCCACCCGCGGTCGACCCCTGACCTGGCCGGGAAGCTGGCCTTCGAGAAGACGGCCGTGGAGCGGACCCAGGACGTCAAGAAGTACGACCCGTACGCCCGCTACGAGGTCGGCGACCTCGTCGAGAAGGCGTACAACGAGCCCCTGACCGTCGGCAGCAAGTCGGTCGAGCACTTCGAGGGCCGGGTCATCCTGAAGGTCGTGGCCAAGGCCTTCAACAAGCACTTCGGCTGCGACATGCTCGAGGTCGATTACCCCGGCGGCGGCGTCTTCCGGAAGTACATCGACTATATGAAGAAGACCCATACCCAGGTCCTGCTGCCAGCGAACTGCGACGGCAAGGGCGCCGCGGCCGCGATCATGGCCAAGGGCGACGATCCCCGGCTGACCGAGCTGCCCATGACCGAGCGGGACCTCAAGGCGCTCGAGCGGAACCTCAGGGCCCGCCTGGCCAAGGACCCGAACCTCTTCACCTGGAACGACTTCTGGCAGCTCACGGCGAAGCGCGTCGAGATCCTGCCGGAGAAGGTCCAGGAGATCGAAGCCGATTTCGTCGCCGGCGGGCAATCGGCGTCGACCGAGGACCTCGTCCGCAAGTTCTTCGGCCTCGAGGCCTCGTCGGACCTCTTCGACTTGACCTGCCTCTCCCTCAGCGCCCTGCTCGAGAAGAAGTACAAGAAGGACTTCATCCTCCTCGCCGACGCCGGCTGGGGCAAGTGGCATCTCAAGTCGATCCTCAATGCCCTGCCCGACGGGCTGGCCCTGTCGGCCCCGATGGCCGAGATGCCCGAGCTCGAAGAGGTCGAGAAGCCGGAGATGAGCATCGTCCAGGACTTCCCGATCAAGATCTACCTGACCTGGCGGGAGATCGTCTCGGGCGGCATCAAGGTGCCGCGGTGCTTGGCCAAGGCCCTGTCCCACGCCCGCGAATACACGTTCACCGATCCCGACGAGAACAAGGCGTACACGCTTTACTACTACCCGAACCAGAACTTCTTCCTGGGCCTCGCCGAGTTCTACGCCCAGCACAATATCCCCCAGGGCGCCAGCCTGACCCTGGAGCGGACCGGGCCGACGACGTTCAAGTTCTGGATCAAGAAATCGAAGAAGAAGATGTCGGTCCTCAAGCTCGGCTACGACGCCGAGACCGACACCTTCACCGACCCCGGCGGCGAGGCCTACACCAACGCCGAGCCCAACAAGATCATCTATATCGAGCGCGAGACCCTGACCAAGCTCGGGCCGATCGTCGAGGGCCGCGAAGGCCTCAGCCTCCGGGACCTGGTCATCATCGTCTTCAAGGAACCGGCCTTGGCCACGTCCTCGCACGCGCTCCATTTCCTGCGGGCCTACCATCTCATCGACATCGTCCGCCAGACGACGCAGGAGGACGTCGAATACGTCCTGCTGAATTCGCCCGAGTTCACCAAGTCCGATAAGAAGAAGGGGGTCTTCGCCTACCGCGAGCCCGTCCTCCTCGAGGAGGGCGCGGCGTACGAAGAAGGGTTCATCTACCCCGAGGGCTACGAGGAGACCGCGCCCGAGGCCTATACGCCCGAGGAGGCGGCCCTCGAGGCCGTCTCCGAGGCGGTCCTCGAGGCCGAGCCCGACACCGGCGCCGAGACCGCCCTTGAGCCGACGGCCCAAACGCCGGCCGGGGCCGAAGCGCCCGGGGCGGCGGCCAAGAAGGAAAAGCCCTTCAAGCGGAGGAAGCCGAAAGCCGAGGGCGAGAAGGGCCCGCGGCCCAAGAAGAGCGAGCGGCGGGTCATCGAGGAGAAGATCGCCGAGGAAGAGTCCGAGCGGGCCGCCCTGGCCGCCGTCAAGGAAAAAGAGGAAGAGACCCTCGAGCAGCAGCGGGCCCGGGAGAAGAAGGAAGAGTTCAAGCCCGCGGCCAAGAAGGAAGAGCCCAAGTTCGGACTTTTCGGCGACCTGCTCAAGACGGCCCTCAAGAAGAAGCCCGATGCTCAGGAGGGCGGCGAAGCGGCCGAGGAGCCTCAGCCGGAGCCGATGCCGGCCGCGGAGCCGGACAAGCCCGAAGACGAAACCAAGTAGTCCATCGCTAAGTCGTCTCTTCGGCTACGCTCGGCATGTCGTCTCTTGCCCCCACACCCCGGAAACCTTCGTAGCTGGTTTCCCCCGCCTCCGGCGGGCCCCCCTTCCCTCATGGGGGCCTTGAGACGACACGCCTCGCCGCCTCACGACGACTTAGCAGGAAATTAACAAACTTACAGGATGTCTCGAACTGAGCCTTTGCGGCGGGTCACGCCCATGCTGTCGAGCAGCTCCAAGAGCGGGATGCTGTACTTGCGCGAGAGGCCGGTCAGGGCCTTGAACTCGGCCACCGTCAATTCTTTCTTGCCCGAGGCGCGGAGCTTGCGGATGATCTCGTCGAGCCAGCTCTGGTGGAGGATGAAGCCCTCGAGGCCTTCGACGATCTTCTTCCGCTCGGCCAGCGCCGCGAGCAGCATCTGAAGCTTGGCCGGGGTCAGCTTGAGCTCGGCCCGGATATCGTCGAGAGAGACGCCGCCTCGCTCGCCGCTGAGCACCTTCTTCTCGAGTTCGGCCAGGACCGCCTCGTCGCCCGCCGTGAGCGGGATGCGGAAATCCGGCAGGCGGACGATCCCGCTCTCTTCGACGACGCGGCCTTCCTTGGCCAGGAGCCGCAGCGCCAGGACGAGGACGGCCCGGGGGGTCTCGAAGCGCTTCTCCAGCTTCTCGAGCGGCGCCCCGCGCTCCGACGTATGCGTCCTGTGGAAGCGGGCGAGGAAGGCGACGATCCGGCCGCGCAGGAAATCGAGGCCGTCCTCCGAGACGAGGCGCAGCGGCTCGAAGGCCAGGATGCGGACCTTGGCCTCGGCCTCCAGCGTCCGGGCCAAAGTCTCGATCCGGGAGGCCGAGAGCCGCGAGAAGGCGGCCACCCTCTCGCCCGCGAGCCCTTCGAGCCCGGCCGCGTCGGCCAGGGCCAGGACCATGTCCTTTTCGCCGAGCGCGAGGCGGGCGAGGAGGGCCTTGCGCCGGGCCGGCTTGAGCTCGCCGGGGCCGGGCGGCTCGGGATAGAGGCATTGGCCCCGGCTGAGAGCCGCGTCCCCGGTCCGGAGCTCGAAGGGATCGCCCCAGCGGACGTCCGCCGCCGTCCCGAGCTCGATCCGGACGAACGGCTTCTCGCGCCGTCCGGCGAAGGCGTGGTCGACGACCCGGGCCGCGGCGCTAGAGCCGAGGAAGACGGCCTCGGCCCGGACCTCGCGGAGCCCCCGGGGCAGGGGCGAATCGAGCACGGCGTCGAACGCGGACATTCTCATCGGCGGCGCTCCTCGGGGTCGGCGGCGGGCATGAAGGTCATGCGGCGCAGGGCCGGATCGCAGGCGACCAGGATCACACGAACGGCGTCGCCCAGGTCGAACGTCCGACGCTTCCGCTTCGGCCGCAGGCGGCGGGCGGCCGGCTTGGGCTCGTACTCCCCCCTGAGCGAGGGGAACGGCAGGAGCCCGGTGACGAAATAGTCGTCGATCTCGACGAGGAGCCCGGCTTTGACGACGTCGACGACGAGGCCGCCGAACTCCTCGCCCAGGCGGTCCTTGAGGAAGCGGAAGATCCGCCACTCGAGGAGGGCCTGTTCGGCCTCGGCCGCGTTGCGCTCCCGGTCGGAGGACCGGGCGGCGATCGCCTCGAGCGGCAGCCGCGTCGGGCCCTCTCGCTTCAGCAGGGCCTTGAGGAGCCGGTGGACGACGAGGTCGGGATAGCGGCGGATGGGCGAGGTGAAATGCGTGTAATCGGTCTTGGCCAGCCCGTAATGGCCGACGTTCTTCGACGAGTAGACCGCGAGCTTCATGGCCCGCAGGACCTGGATGCCGACGAACTTCTCCCCGGGCAGGCCTTTGGCCTTCTCGAGGACGCGCTGGAGGTCGCGCGACTTCGTCTTCGCCGGCTCGGGCAGGGTCAGACCGAAGTTCAGGATGAGGTCGCGGAGCTTCTCCAGGTCGGCGACGGCCGGGGCCGGGTGAACGCGGTAGATCGAGGGCGCCTTCTTCTCCGAAAAGCGCTTGGCCACGGCGACGTTGGCCGCGACCATGAACTCCTCGATGAGGCGGTGGGCCTCGTTCCGCTCGCTCGCGGCGACGGCCAGGAGCCGGCCCTCTTCGTAGATGAGCTCCGGCTCGACGAGGTCGAAGTCGAGGCTGCCCTCGGCCAGGCGCCGCCGCCGCAGGGCCTCGGCCAGCTCCCGCATGACCAGGAGGTCGGCCGCGACGTCGGCGAACCGGGCCGACTCGTCCGCGCCCCCTTCGAAGATCTTGAAGACCGACGTGTAGGTCATGCGATGCGCCGTCCGGATGACCGACGGCGTGAACTCGGACTTGCGGACCCGGCCGTCCTCGCCGATCTCCATCAGGACGGAGAACGTGAGCCGCGCGACCCGCGGCCGCAGGCTGCAGAGGCCGTTCGAGAGCCGCTCGGGGAGCATCGGCAGGGTCAGATCGGGGAAATAGACGCTCGTGCCGCGCTCTATGGCCTCCTGGTCAAGCGCGCTTCCGGGCGTCACGTAATGCGAGACGTCGGCGATGTGGACGCCGAGGAGCCAGCCGCCGGCCGGGAGCCGCCGGATGCTGACGGCATCGTCGAAGTCCTGGGCCTTCTCGCCGTCGATCGTCACGGTCGTCCAGTCGCGGAAGTCCCGCCGTCCCTCGAGGGCGCCGGGCGGGATGTCGGCCGGGCAGGCCGAAGCCTCGGCCAGGGCCGCCTCGGGGAAAGCGGTCCGGAGCCCGTAGCGGCGGATGACGACCTGGGCGTCGACGCCCGGGTCTTCCGGCCGGCCGAGGACCGAGGTCACGGCGAGCGTCGTCCGGTCGACCTCGACGATCATCCCCGGCTTGGGGTGGAGGCGGCCGCGGGACCGGAGCGCGAGGTCGTCCTGTTCGAGAGAGTCGAACGGCTGGAGGAAGGGCGCCCCGCTCCGCTCCTTGTAGATCCCGAGGAGGACGGTCCGGCCTCTCTTGATGATCCGCTCGACCCGGCCTTCGGGCTTGCCGAACTTCCCTTGCTCGGTGACGGAGACCGCGACCTCGTCGCCGGGCATCGCGCCCTGGGCGAAGCGGCCCGGGATGAAGATGTCCTCGCCGCCGCCGTCCGGCGTCACGAAGCCGAAGCCCGGACGGGCCGTGACGAAGCGGCCGCGGACGGTTTTTTTCAGGGACTTCATTTTCAGGCTCAATGGTAGAAGGGAGAGACGTGGGGGACGCGGCGCCCGGCCCGGGCGGCTTTGACGACGAGCCGCCGGGACGCGGCCTCGATCTGGGCAACGGCGCGGCCGCGGAGCTCGCGCCGGGCCTCGGCCGCGGCGGCCGCTTTCTCCTCGTCCGTCGCCTGGGCCCAGAGAAGCTCTTCGATCCCGGCCTCGATCCGCTCGAGCGCCGCCTCGTCGGGTCCGCCGGGGGCATCGAGGGCGGACAGGGCCGCGCGGAGCAGCGCGGCGATCTCGCCGTCCCCGGCCGCCGGACCGTCGAGGGCCTTCGCGATCTCTCTGCGGGCCCGGCCGGGCTTCGCGGGTTTGAGCGCCGCGGCCTCAGGCGCGCGGCCGCCGGCTCTCCTGTCGCGGTGCTGGGTGAAGGCCTCGTCGACGTGCCGTTCGCAACGGCTGAGCGGAACACCGCGCGCCGGCCCGCCCCGGCGCCGCAGGTCGTCGAAGGTCCGCTCGATCGCTTCGAGGACGACCCGGAGCGGGATGCGCCGCGCCTCCCAGGCCGCGATCAGGGCCTGGTCCCGCGGGGACAAGAGGAAAGGAGCGCCGCGGCGCTCCACGAAAGCGCGGGCGATCGACTGATAGTAGCCGCTGCGGTCCTTGTCGTCGTCGGTCATGGTCGTCCGGCCGGGGGCGCCTCAGGGCTCGGCGTCCCGGTTCCGCTCGTGGATGATGCGCAGCCCGTCGAGGACGAGGTCGGGCTCGTACGCCTCGAGAACAGGGAGCTCCGAGGCGATCTGGGCCCCGAAGCCGCCGGTGGCCACGACCCGTGCCGTCCCGCCGAGCTCCTTGCGGATCTCGGCGATCGTGTTGGTGACCAGGCCGATGTAGCCGAAGTAAAGCCCCGACTGCATGCTGGCCACGGTCGTCCGGCCGATGGCCCGCTTGGGCTTGCGGATCTCGATCCGGGGCAGGCGGGCCGTCTTGAGCGTCAGGGCCTCGGCGGCGATCTGGATGCCCGGGGCGATGGCCCCGCCGAGATACTCGCCCTTCGCGGAAACGGCGTCGAAGGTCGTGGCCGTCCCGAAATCGACGACGATCGCCGGGCCGCCGAACTTCTCGAAGGCGGCGACCGAGGCGGTGATCCGGTCCGCGCCGACCTCGAGCGGGTTCTCGTAGAGGATGGGCATGCCCGTTTTGAGCCCCGGGCCGACGACGAGGGCGGTCCGGCGGAAGTAGTTCCGGCAGACCTCCTCGATCGTCGGGGTCAGCGGCGGGACGACGCTGGAGATGATGGCCGCGGAGATCCGGTCGGCCGCGAGCCCGGCGACCTGCATGAGGTTGAGGAGGATCGCGCCGTACTCGTCGCCGGTCTTGTCGCTGTCGGTCCGGATCTTCCAGCTCTTGACGAGGGCCCGCCCGTCGTAGATCCCGATCGCGATCGTGGTGTTGCCGACGTCGAAAGCCAAGAGCATCGCGCCCCTCCTTGCCGGACCGTTACGCGCCGTCCAGGCCGAGGACGGAGTCGAGGACGACCGTCCCGGCGGCGCCGCCCCGGTCGGCGACGAGCCGCCCCTCCGGGTCGAGGCCCCGGCAGACCGCGGTGAACGTCCCGGCCGCCGTGGCGATCCTGACGGTCGAGCCGGGGGGGAAAGCGAGCCTCGATCCGGCGGCCGCGACGATCCTCCCCTTCTCGCCCCGGGCGAGGGCATTATACCAACTGTCGAGGGCCCGGCAAAGGCCGCCGAAGAGGCCTTCGACCGTCGCCGCGCCGCCGGCCATGCGGACGGAGGAGGCGAGGGCCCGAAGCTCGGCCGGGAAATCCTCCGGCCCGTGGCCGACGTTGAGGCCGACGCCGACGACCGCGAAGCCGCCGCCCGGGCCGCCGGAGACGGCCTCGGAGAGGATGCCGCCGATCTTCCGGCCGTCATGGACGAGATCGTTCGGCCACTTGAGACGGGCCTCGACGCCGGCCTCGGCCGCGAGCGCATCGGACGCGGCCAGGCCCGCGACGAGGGGCAGGAGGTGGGGCGACGGGACGCCGCCGCCTTCGGGTCCGCGAACGATGTACGAGACATAAAGCCCCGGGCCGGCGGGAGAATGCCAGGCCCGGCCCTTGGTGCCGCGGCCCCGGGTCTGCTCCCGGGCCAGAACGGCCGTGCCGTGGGCCGCGCCGTCGAGCGCGAGGGCCCGGGCCGTATCGTTCGTCGAAGCGATGCTTTCGAAGCGGTGGACGGTCGTTCCGAACGGCATGGGCGCCGCTCCCGGGCTCAGGCCCGCGGGCCGAGCTTGGCCAGGTTCTGCCCGAGCTTGGCCAGGCGGCCGCGGAGCTCTTCGAGCCGGGTCCGGTTATCGGCGACAACGGCCGCCGGGGCCTTGGCCACGAAGTCGGCGTTCCCGAGCTTCCCGGCGATCCTCGCCGCCTCGGCCTCGACCTTGGTCATCTCCTTCTGGATCCGCTCCCGTTCCTGGCCGACATCTGTAGGCCGAGGTGGAACGATCCCAATCTCGCAGGGCCCTGTGACTCCCCTTAATAGATCATCTTCCATAGGCATCACATCTCTGAACTCGAGCTCAGCCGCGCCAGTCAATCCCCTAAGGAGCTCAGCTTCATTCCTAATTATTGTCGCCCTTCCAGATGCGTCTGCTTTTTCCTCTGCTCGCCCTTCTACTAATATGAGCTTGGGTAATTTCTCTCTAGGCGCGATCTTGTTCTCGGTACGGATCTTTCTCGTTTTCTCTACGACTTCTTGGAGCCAACCGATTTCCCTTTCCAGGGTCTCATTCCGCCAACCGAGCTCGGGCTTGGGGAATTCCGCCGACGTAATAGACTTCCCGGTTCCGGGAAGATGTTGCCAGATCTCCTCGGTGATGAAAGGCATGAACGGGTGAAGGAGGCGGAGGATGCGGTCGAGCGAATCGGCCAGGACGGCCTCGGTCGTGCGGTTGCCAGAACGCAAGCTGAACTTGGCGAACTCGACGTACCAGTCGCAGAACTCATGCCAGATGAAGTGATAGAGTAGGTCTGCTGCTTCGTAGAACTTGTATTCCTCAAGGCTCGCGGTGAGGTCCGCCGTGATCGCGGCGAGCCGGCTACGGATCCAGCGGTCGTATACCGTCAGCTCATCCTCGCGGACCACGGGCCCGTCCCCCTTGAGGTTCATGAGCACGAAGCGAGAGGCGTTCCAGATCTTGTTGGCGAAGGCCTGGTAGCCGGCCATGCGCTCCTCGGACAGGGCCAGGTCCATTCCGGGAATGGCCAGGGCGGCCAGGGTGAAGCGCAGGGCGTCGGTACCGTACTTGTCGATCATCTCCAGCGGGTCGATGATGTTGCCTTCCGACTTGCTCATCTTGCGCCGCTTGAGGTCGCGGACGAGGCCGTTGATGAAGACCTGCTTGAACGGGATCCGGTCCCGGAACTTGAGGCCCATCATGATCATACGGGCGACCCAGAAGAAGATGATGTCGAAGCCGGTGGACATCAGGTCGGTCGGGTAGAAGGTCCCGAGGTCCTCCGTCTCGTCGGGCCAGCCGAGTGTCCCGAAGGGCCACAGGGCGGAGGAGAACCAGGTGTCGAGAACGTCCTCGTCCTGGTCGACCGGGCCGCCGCACTTGTCGCAGGCGGGCGGCGCGTCCATGGCCACCATCGTCCGGCCGCAGTCCCGGCAGTACCAGGCCGGGATGCGGTGCCCCCACCAGAGCTGACGGGAGATGCACCAATCGTGAATGTTGTACATCCACTCGAAATAGGTCTTGGCCCAGTTGGCCGGCACGAACTCGATGGAGCCGTCCTCGACGACGCGGATGGCCTCGTCGGCGAGCGGCTTGATCCTGACGAACCACTGCCAGGAGAGGTGCGGCTCGATGACCGTCTTGCAGCGGTAGCAGTGACCGACGGCGTGCTCATGGTCCTCGATCTTGACGAGCAGGCCCAGCTCCTTGAGCTTGTCCACGACCTTGGCGCGGGCCGCGAAGCGGTCGAGGCCGGCGTAGTCGGGGCCGGCCGCCTCGGTCATCTGGCCCGCGCCGTCGATCACGATGACCTGCTCCAGGCCGTGCTTCTTGCCGAGCTCGAAGTCGACCGGATCGTGGGCGGGGGTGACCTTGACCGCCCCCGTGCCGAACTCCCGTTCGACCCGCTCGTCGGTGATGACCGGGATCGGCCGGTCCTGGAGCGGCAGGACGGCCCGCTTGCCGTGAAGGTGTTTGTAGCGCTCGTCGTCGGGGTGGACGGCCAGGGCGGTGTCGCCGAGCATGGTCTCCGGCCGGGTCGTGGCCACGACGACGGACTCGTCCGAGCCTTCGACCGGGTAGCGGATATACCAGAGCTTGCCCCGGAGGTCCTTGTGCTCGATCTCGATATCGGAGAGAACGGTCCGGCAGTGAGGGCAACGGTTGACGAGGAAATAGTCGCGGTAGATGAGGCCCTCGTTGTAGAGGGTGACGAAGACGGTCTTGACGGCCCGCGAAAAGCCGGGGTCCATGGTGAACCGCTCGCGCGACCAGTCGAGCGAGGCGCCCAGCTTCTTGAGCTGGCTCGTGATGACCCCGCCGTATCTCTCTTTCCAGTCCCAGGCGATGCGAAGGAACTCGTCCCGCCCGATCTTCTCCCGGCTCAGGCCCCGCTCGGCCAGGCTCTTCTCGATGACGTTGTGCACGGCGATCGAGGCGTGGTCGGTCCCCGGGAGCCAGAGGCAGTTGTAGCCCTGCATCCGCTTCCAGCGGGTGATGATGTCGGGCAGGGTGAAGCAGAGGGCGTGGCCCATGTGCAGGATGCCGGTGACGTTCGGCGGCGGCAGGACCATCGAGAACTTGGGCTTCGGGGACTTGGCGTCGGCGCGGAAAAGGCCTTCGTCGAGCCAGAATTTGCCCCACTTCTCCTCGACCGGCTTGGGGTCGTAGGCTTTCGCCAATTCGTCTTTCGTGGTCATGACTTCGCCATCCGTTCTTTGATCTCGGCGAGGACGCTCGCCCGGACCCGCTTCTCGATCTCGCGGGCCATCGTCCCGATCTCCTCGCGGACGACGGCCTGGACCGCCTGGCGCTCCGGCCCCGCCGTAACGGGGCCCGCCGGCGCCGGCGTTCCGGAGGGCCCCCCCTCCGGGAGCCAAACCGGGTCCTCGGGCAGGGACGACGGCCCGGTCTTCCGGGCGATGAGCTCCCGGACGACCCCGGCCAGCCGCTCCGAGTCGAACGGCTTCAAGACGACGTCGTCGTACTCGGGCGGCGCGGCCCTGTCCGCGTCCAGAGATTCGAACGTGCCCTTCAGGCCGACGATCGGGATCGTGGCCAGGTCTTTCTGGCTCCTGAGGACCCGGCCGATCTCATAGCCGTCCCGCCCCGGGAGGGTCAGGCTGACGATCAGGGCGTCGGGCCGGAGGCCGGCCGCCGCCTCGACGAGCGAGGCCCCGTCCTCGAAGACGCTCAGCCGGAACTCCGGCTCGGCGAAGACGAGCTGGGCCGCCTTCTGGACCGACGGGCTCGGGTCGGCCAAAACGATCGTGTACGGCACGGAGAACCTCAGAAACTCAACAAAATAGTCAGTTTAATTTACCCGTTTAGCCTCGGGGTGTCAATTTCGATGATTTCAAGAAGCCCCCGAGGCGGCGATGGATATCCCCCGAAGACCCCCGTAGCGGAGGGGGTCCCGCGAAGCGGGGGAACCGCCGGGACTGGTTCACGGGGGCCCGGGGGGCTAGGGGGATATCCGGAGCAAAGCCGAAAGGGGTTTCCTCGACAATTAGTACTCGACCGAGACGGAATTCTCTCCGAGCAGGGCCTCGATCTTCTTGAGCAGGTCCTCCGAGGGCGTGACCTTCTGCACCTCGGTGCTCTGGGCCACGACCCGGTACGATCGCGGCGTCTCGAGCTCGAAGACGACCGGGCACTTGCCTTCGTAGCCGTCGAGGATCGTCTTGAGCTCGGCCAAGGTGGCCTCCTCGAGCCCGGGCAGGAAGATGCGGACGACGACTCTTTTCGCCATCTTCTCGAAGGCCTCGACGAGCGGCAGGGCCTGGGTCAGGCTGACCCGGCGGTTGTCTTCCTCGCCCATGAACTTGCCCTTGATCCAGACGAGCTGGCCCTCCCGGAGATATGATCCCGACTTGGCGAAGCTCTCGGGGAAGGCGACGACGTCGATCTTCCCGGTCAGGTCCTCGAGGACGAAGGCGGCCATGCGCTCGTCCTTCTTGGTCTTGAGAGGCTTGAGCGACCCGATGATCCCGGCCAGGCGGACGTCCTTATCGAAGTCCCGTTCGGGATCGAGCTCCTGGACGAGGTGGGAGACGAGCTTGCGGACCCGGTCCTTATGCTGGGCCAGGGGGTGCCCCGTGACGTAGAGGCCGAGCGCGTCCATTTCGTAAGACAGGACGTGCGACTCGTCCCACTCGCGCATGTCCCGGACCTCCGGCGGCAGGGGCGGCGGCTCGACCGTCCCCGACCCGAAGAGCGAGGTCTGGCGGGCGGCCTGGGCCTTCTGGACCTCGTGGCCGAAGTCGATCATCCGGTCGATCATGTGATAGCACTGGGACCGCTTCCAGCCCAGGGAGTCGAAGGCCCCGGCCTTGATCAGGCTCTCGACGGCCTTGCGGTTGAGGACCTTGGTGTCGTGCTCGCGGAAGAGGTCGAAGGGGGAGTCGAATCCGCCGGCCTTCTTCCGGGCGGCCACGAGCTCCTCGACGGCCGCCTGGCCGATGCCCTTGACCGCGGCCAGGCCGAAACGGATGTTCCCCGACTCGACCGTGAAGCGGAACTCGCTCTTGTTGATGTCCGGGGGGAGGACCTGGATGCCCATCTCGTGGCACTCGCCGATGTACTTGACGACCTGCGGCGTCGCCCCCCGCTCGGCCTCGGAGGTGAGCAGGGCGGCCAGGAAATGGACCGGGTAATGGGCCTTGAGATAGGCCGTCTGGTAGGCCAGGAAGGCGTAGGCGGCGCTGTGGGACTTGTTGAAGCCGTACTCGGCGAACTCCTTGATCTGCTCGAAGATCTTGTCGGCCTTGGCCGAGGCGATGCCCTTCTTCTTGGCCCCCTGGACGAACTTCTGCTTCTGGGCCTTCATCGTCTCCTTGTCTTTCTTGCCCATGGCCTTGCGCAGCAGGTCGGCCCCGGCCAGCGTGAAGCCGGCGAGATCGGTGGCGATGCGCATGACCTGTTCCTGGTAGACGATGATGCCCCGGGTCTCCTTGAGGATGGGCTCGAGCTCGGGGAGCTCGTAGGCGATCCGCTCGGGATGGTTGCGGCGGTGGATGGACTCGTCGGTCATGCCGCTCTTGAGCGGCCCCGGGCGGTAGAGGGCGTTGAGGGCGATGAGGTCCCGGAACTCCTCCGGACGGAAGCGGCGCAGGAGGTCCTTCATGCCCGGGCTCTCGAACTGGAAGACGCCGTCGGTGTTGCCGGCCTTGAAGACATCGAAGGTCGCCGCGTCGTCGAGCGGCAGCCGGTTGATGTCGATGACGAGGGCCGTCTCCTTGCGGATGAGCTCGAGGGCGTCGTCGATGACGGTCAGGTTGCGCAGTCCGAGGAGGTCCATCTTGAGCAGGCCCAGCGCTTCGACGTCGCCCATGGGGAACTGGGTCGTGACCTCGCCCTTGACCGACTGGTAGAGCGGCATGAACTCGACCAGCGGCTTGGGCGTGATGACGATGCCCGCGGCGTGGATGGAGGGGTGGCGGACCTGGCCCTCGATCTTCTGGGCGATGGCCAGCAGCTGGGCGATCTTGGAGTTGCGATCGCGCAAGGCCCGGAGCTCGGGGACGCTCTTGAGGGCGTCGGCGATCGTCGCGTCGACGGCGAAGGGGATCATCTTGGCGATCCGGTCGACTTCCGGCAGGGGCACCTCGAGGACGCGGCCGACGTCGCGGATGGCCCCCCGGGCGGCCATGGTGCCGAAGGTGATGATCTGGCAGACGTTCTCCTGGCCGTACTTGCGGGTGACGTACTCGATCATCTCCTGGCGGCGGCGGCCGCAGAAGTCCATGTCGATGTCGGGCAGGCTGATGCGCTCGGGGTTGAGGAAGCGCTCGAAGAGGAGGTCATATTCGATGGGGTCGATCTCGGTGATGCGCAGGGCGTAGGCGAGCAGGCTTCCGGCGGCCGAGCCGCGGCCCGGGCCGACGGGGATGCCCCGCTCGCGGGCGGCCTTGAGGAGGTCCCAGACGATGAGGAAGTAGCCCTCGAAGCCCATCTGTTCGATGAGCTTGATCTCCCGCTTCATCCGGTCCTCGTACTCGCCGATCGAGTGGCTGGCGCCGCCGCCCTCGACGTCGGGGAGCCGGGCGGACACGCGGGCCCGGAAGCCCTCCCAGGCCACCTCCTCGAAATACTCCCGAAGCTCCTTGCCGTCCGGCGGGACGAAGTTGGGCAGGCTGTAGGTCTTGGTCGGGAAATCGAAGGCGCAGCGGGCGGCGATCTTGCCGGTGTTCTCGACCGCGTCGGGCGTGTCGGCGAAGAGCGCGGCCATCTCGGCCGCGGACTTGAAGTAGAACTGGTCGGTCGCGAACTTGAGCCGGTCCGGGTCGGAGATCTTGCGGTTGGTCTGGATGCAGACGAGGACGTCCTGGCTCTCGGCGTCCTCGCGCCGGGCGAAGTGGATGTCGTTCGTGGCGGCGAGGGGCAGGTCGAGCTTGCGGGCGACCGCGACGAGCTGGGGATTGACGGCTTTCTGGGCCGGGAGGCCGTGGTCCATGAGCTCGATGTAGAAGTCGCCGGGCCCGAACATGGCGGCGTACTCGCGGGCCGCTTCTTCGGCCTTCTCGGGCAGGCCCCGGCCGAGCCAGACCGCGACCTCGCCCTTGAGGCAGGCCGAAAGGCCGATGAGACCGGCCGCGTGGCCGGCCAGAAGCTCCTTGTCGATCCGGGGGCGATAGTAGAAACCCTCGAGGTAGCTCTGGGTGACGAGCCGGCAGAGGTTCCGGTAGCCGGTCTCGTCCTTGACCAGGAGGATGAGGTGGAAGTGGTGGATATCGTCGGCCGCGCCGGGCTTCTTGTCGAAGCGGCTCTGGGGGGCGACGTAGACCTCGCAGCCGAGGATGGGCTTGATCCCTTTGGCCTTGGCCGCCTTGAAGAACTGGACCGCGCCGAAGACGTTGCCGTGGTCGGTCATGGCCACGGCCGGCATGTTGGCCGCGTAGGCCGCCGAAACGAGGTCGCCGACCTTCAGGCAGCCGTCGAGGATGGAATACTCAGTATGGTTGTGAAGGTGAACGAAGGTCGTCGCCATGGGCTCGTGTCTTTCCCGGGTCGGGCCGGGCCTATTCCCACTCGATCGTCCCGGGCGGCTTGGTCGTCACGTCGTAAACGACCCGGTTGACGCCTCGGACCTCGTTGACGATGCGGGTCGAGATGCGGGCCAGGAGCCGGGCCGGCGCGGGATACCAATTGGCCGTCATGCCGTCCGAGCTCTGGACGAGCCGGACGACGACGACCCTGTGGTAGGTCCGCTGATCGCCCATGACGCCGACCGAGCGGACGGGCAGCAGCACGGCGAAGGCCTGCCAAAGCTTTCTATAGATCCCGGCCTTATGGACCTCTTGAAGGACGATGTCGTCGGCCGCCCGGAGGATCTCCAGGCTCTCCCGGTTGACTTCGCCGATGAGGCGGACGGCCAGGCCCGGCCCGGGAAAGGGGTGCTGGTGGATGAAGTCCTGGTCGACGCCGAGCTCGAGGGCCAGGGCCCGGACCTCGTCCTTGAACAGCTCCCGGAGCGGCTCGACGAGCTTGAACTTCAGGCCCTTGGGCAGCCCGCCGACGTTGTGGTGCGACTTGATGACCGACGACGGACCCTTGACGGGGTTGGACTCGATGACGTCGGGATAGATCGTCCCCTGGGCCAGAAAGGCCGCCCCGCCGAGGCGCATGGCCTCGCGCTCGAAAAGATGGATGAACAGGCGGCCGATGGTCTTGCGCTTCCGCTCCGGCGAGACGACGCCGCGGAGCTTCTCCAGGAACAGGTCCGAGGCGTCGATGCCGACGACCTTGAGGGCGAAGTTGTGGCGGAAGGCCTCCATGAGCGCCTCGTGCTGGCCCTTGCGCAGGAGGCCGTTGTCGATGAAGATGCAGGTCAGCCGGCGGCCGATGGCCTTGTGGATGATGAGCGACGTGACCAGCGAGTCGACGCCGCCCGAGAGGCCGCAGATGACCCGGCCCTGGCCGACCGTGGCCCGGATCTCCTTGACCTTGCGGGCGATGAACGACGAGATCGTCCAGTCGGGCTTGAGGCCGGCCTGGAGGAAGAGGAAGTTCCCCAGGACCTTGAGGCCCTCCTTGGTGTGGATGACCTCGGGGTGGAACTGGACCCCGAAGAACTTGCGTTCGCGGTCCTCGATGACGGCGGCCCGGGTGTTGGCCGTGCTCCCGGTCAGCCGGAAGCCGGGCGGGACGCTCTCGAGCCGGTCGCCGTGGCTCATCCAGACCTGCTCCTTGTCCTTGACCTTGGCCAGGAGGCCCGAGGCGTCGAGGACGCGCAGGGCCGCGAAGCCGTATTCCCGCTCCTTCGAGGGGATGACCTCGCCGCCGAGGAAGTGGGCCATGAGCTGGACGCCGTAGCAGATGCCCAGGATCGGGACGCCGAGCCCGAAGACGCCCTTGTCCGGGTGGGGCGCGCCCTTGCCGTAGACGCTCTGCGGCCCGCCGGAGAGGACCAGGGCCGCGGGCTTCTCGCGCTCGATCGCGGCGAGCGGCGTCGAGAAGGGCAGGATCTCGGAGTACACGCCGAGCTCGCGGATCTTCCGGGCGATGAGCTGGGTGTACTGCGACCCGAAATCGAGGATGAGGACTTTCTGCATGGAGGGATTTTATCAGAGCGCCGGGGATGTTTCAATTTGTGCTAGAATACCGCGCGGGAGGCATGACCATGGAGTGGGAAGATCTGGCCCGCGAGCTGAGCCAGCAGACGGATTCGAAGATCGTCATCCTCGTCATGGACGGCGTCGGCGGCCTGCCGGCCGAGGGCCGGAGCGAGCTCGAGGCGGCCCGCAAGCCGAACCTCGACGCGCTGGCCGGGGCCGGCGTGTGCGGCGTCGCCGATCCCGTGATGCTGGGCATCACGCCTGGAAGCGGGCCGTCTCACCTGGCCTTGTTCGGCTACGACCCGCTCAAGTACCAGCTCGGGCGGGGCATCCTCGAGGCCCTGGGCTCGGGGGTCGAGGTCGGCCGGGACGACCTCGTCGCCCGGGGCAACTTCGCCACGGTCAAGTCGGGCCTCGTCGCCGACCGGCGGGCCGGGCGTATCCCGACCGAGGAGAACGTCCGCATCTGCGACGACCTCAATGCCCGCCTGCCGGCGCGGGAAGGGCTCGCGGTCCGCGTCTTCCCGGGCAAGGAACACCGCTTCGTGGCCCGGTTCACGGCCGAGGGGCTGGCCGACGCCCTGACCGACGCCGACCCGCAGAAGGAAGGCAAGGCCCCGGTCCCGACGGCGCCTCTCACGCCCGAGGCGGCCAAGGCGTCGGCCATCGTCAACCGCTTCCTCGATGACGTCGCCGAGGTGCTCAAGGCCGAGCCCAAGGCCAACGCGGCCTTGCTGCGCGGTTTCTCCAAGTTCCCCTCCATCCCGACGATGCAGACCCTCTTCAAGCTCCGGCCGGCGGCCGTCGCCAACTACCCGATGTACAAGGGGCTGGCCAAGCTCCTGGGCATGGAGGTCATCTCCGTCGGCGGCGAGACGGCCGACCTCTTCGACGCCCTGGAGAAGAACTGGGACAAGCACGACTTCTTCTACGTTCACTACAAAAAGACCGACTCGACCGGCGAGGACGGGAGATTCGAAGCCAAGGTGGCCGCGATCGAGGCCCTCGATCCCTTCCTCCCGCGGATCACGGCGCTCAAGCCCGACGTGCTGGTCGTCACGTCGGACCACTCGACGCCGTCCGCCCTCAAGGGCCACTCCTGGCACGCCAACCCGTTCCTGCTCGTTTCGGCGACGGCCGGGGTCGACGACGTCGCGGCGTTCGCCGAGCGGGCCTGCGCCAAGGGCTATCTCGGCCGCTTCCGGTCCCTCTCGGCCATGCCGCTGATGCTGGCCCACGCGCTGAAGCTGCAGAAGTACGGCGCCTAATGAAAAACGGGGACGTTCCTGACTTTCGCTTTCGCCGCGAAAGTCAGGAACGTCCCCATTTTCCTCGGAGCGGACCTGCAGAATCGTGGCTGAGCACTCGAAGCCGCGATTCTGCGAAGTGTCTTAAGAAAGATTTTGAAGGGAGTCAGCAGCCGGTCCGCGGATGGTCTGTAGACAACTTATGGCAGGTCTTATAAAATTGACACGAATTGAGATTCGCGCGTAAGAACTTCGGAGGGCCTCTTTTAGCTCCCCTCCTTCTTTCCCTTGCCGGGGCCCTCGCCCCCGCGGCCGGCCCGCAGGACGATCCCCGGGCCGAGATCGTCAACCTGCGCCGCTTCACCCACCCGAACTTCACCCGCGTCGTCCTCGACATCGGCAAGCTCCGGGAGTACACCTTCGGCGAGCTCCAGGACCCCGGCCGCATCTACATCGACGTGCTCCAGGCCAAGCTCAACCCCCTCCTCCAGGGGCAGTCCTACCCGGTCAAGGCCGACTACATCAGCCAGATCCGCGTCGCCCAGAAGACGGCCTCGACGGTCCGCCTGGTCGTCGACGTCGAGTTCCCCCGCATCCAGTCCTACCGGGTCTACCATCTCTTCGACCCGTTCCGGCTGGTCGTCGACATCTATCCCCGGTCGGCCGCCGGCGGAGCGCCTCCGGCCCCGCCCGAGAAGGGCGCCGCGCCCCCCTCAACCAAGTCCCAGCCTCCCGTGAAGCGCCAGGTCGACCCGAGCGACCCGGCCTTCAACGGGACCTCGATGGCCCGTCAGCTCGGCCTGGGCGTCCGGACGGTCGTCATCGATCCCGGCCACGGCGGCCCGAGGCCGGGCACGATCAGCAAGGGCGGCCTTCAGGAAAAGGACGTCAATCTGGCCATCGCCCTGGCCCTCGGGAAGCTCCTCCGGGAGAAGGCCGGCCTCGAGGTCGTCCTGACCCGGGAGTCCGATGTCGACGTCCCGCTCGAGGACCGGACGGTCATCGCCAACCAGAAGCGGGCCGATCTGTTCGTCTCCATCCATTCCAACGCCCACCGCGACCGCAAGCGCGGCGGCGTCGAGACCTTCTTCCTCAACGTCAACCCCGATCCCTCGGTCATCGAGCTCGCCGCCGCGGAGAACGCGACCTCGACCAAGAACATCGGCGAGATGCGGTCGATCCTCGAAAAGATCGTCAACAACAGCAAGATCAAGGAATCGCTGGCCCTGGCCCAGGATATCCAGAGGAACCTGGTCAAGTCCTTGGCCCGGGACCTGCCGGGCCTCCCGGACCTGGGCGTCAAGGGCGGCCCGTTCTGGGTCCTCATCGGCGGCGAGATGCCGTCGGTGCTGGTCGAGGTCTCCCACCTCAGCAACGCCAAGGAAGAGGCCAAGCTCAAGACCCAGAAATACCGCGAGCTCGCCGCCCAGGGCATCTATGATGGTATCATGGAGTACGTGCATTCCCTCGGAAAAGGACAGACGCCATGAACAGACGCGATTTCCTCAAGGGGGCCGCCGCGGCCGGGCTGACCCTCCGTTTCGGGCCGCGGGCCTGGCCCGGGCCGGCCGCGGCCGCCGCTCCGGCCCCGACGCTCTCCATCATCGAGGGCGAATCCCCGGCCGCCATCACCCGCGAGGCGATCGCCGGTCTCGGCGGCATGAAGGCCTTCGTGGCCAAGGGCGACAAGGTCGTCATCAAGCCCAACATTGGCTGGGACCGCACGCCCGAGATGGCCGCCTGCACCAACCCTGAGGTCGTGAAGACCCTGGTCGAGCTCGTCCTCGACGCCGGGGCCAAAAAGGCCGTCGTCATCGACAACACGACCAACCAGGCCAAGCGCTGCTACGTCCGCTCCGGCATCCAGGAGGCGGTCAAGCAGGCCGGCGGCGACATGCTCTTCGTCGACGACTACCGGGTCAAGAAAATGGCCCTCAAGGGCGAATGGATCAAGGACTGGGAGATCCTGCTCGACGTCGTCGAGTCGGACAAGATCATCAACGTGCCCATCGCCAAGCACCACTCCCTCTGCCGGCTGACCCTCGGCGGCAAGAACTGGCTCGGCGCGACCGGCGGGGCCCGCAACCAGTTCCACCAGGACCTCGACAAGACCATCGTCGACCTCTCGGCGTTCTTCAAGCCGCGGCTGACGGTCCTCGACGCCTACCGCGTCCTCGTCCGCAACGGGCCGCAGGGCGGCCGGACCTCCGACACGGAGCTCCGCAAAACGGTCGTGGCAGGGACGGACCCGGTGGCCGTCGACGCCTGGGCCTGCTCGCTCTTCGGCGTCGAGCCCCGCGACCTGCCCTATCTCGGCCTGTCCAAGTCCCGGGGCCTCGGCGAATTCGACCTGGGGAAGGTCCGCATTGAAAAAAGGACGATCTAGGAAATACCGGCTCCTCGAGATCCTGAGGATCACCAGCCAGACGGCCTTCTTCGGCCTCTTCCTGGCCCTCCTCATGGGCGCCCACTACACCGGCGCGGACTACATCGGCTCGACGGTCCAGCGCTTCTTCCACTTCGACCCGCTCCTCGCCCTGGTGACCGTGGTCTCGGCCAGGCTCGTCTACGCCTATTTCGTCTTTTCCCTGATCACGGTCGCCGCGACGGTCCTCTTCGGCCGGGTTTTCTGCGGCTGGGTCTGCCCGCTCGGCGCCGTCCACCAGTTCGCCTCGTTCGCCTTCAAGAAGACGAGGTTCCTCAAGCCGCCGCGGGAAGACAAGGCCAGCCTGGCCCCGAAATATTATATCCTCCTCCTCGTCCTCGTCGGCGCCATCGTCGGCCTCGACCTCGCCGGCTACCTCGATCCGCTATCGTTCCTGACCCGGTCGATGGCCGTGGCGGTGCTCCCGTCCCTGGCCCAGGCCGTAGCCGGCCTGACCCGCGGGCTCTACGCCGTCGGGGCCGTGGGCATCGCCCGGTCGCTTTCGCAGACGCTGCAGAACTGGACGATCAACACGACCTTCATCCAGGGCTTCGCCGTCGGGCTCCTCTTCCTCGGCGCGATCGCCCTCAACGCCCGCAAAGAACGGTTCTGGTGCCGTTACCTCTGCCCGACCGGCGCCCTCCTCGCCCTCCTCAGCCGCTGGAACCTGCTCAAGCTCCGGATCGACGAGGAGAAGTGCATCAAGTGCGGCCTGTGCGCGCAGCACTGCGAGACCCAGGCCCGCCCCTACCCCAACGAGAGCTGGAAGAGCGGCGAGTGCGTCTATTGCATGACCTGCGCCTCGATCTGCCCGACCGCGGCGATCGGCTTCCCGCTCCGGGCCCGCTTCGAGAAGCTGACCAATGTCTCCAACGTCAACCTGTCCCGGCGCAAGCTCCTGCTGACGACCCTCGCGGGGCTCGTGGCCGCCCCGTTCTTCCGGCTGACGCCCTCGCGCAAGCGAGCTTCCCTCAAGCTTATCCGTCCGCCGGGCGCCCTCCCCGAGGACAAGTTCCTGGCCAAATGCGTCAAGTGCGGCCAATGCATGCGGGCCTGCCCGACGGGCGGGCTCCAACCGGCGCTCGCCGAGGCCGGGCCCGAGGGCATCTACACGCCCCGGCTCGTCCCGCGCATCGGCTATTGCGAATACTATTGCTCGCTCTGCACGCAGGTCTGCCCGACGGGGGCCATCAAGAAGCTCACGATCGAGGAGAAGAACAAGGTCAAGGTGGGCTCGGCCTGGGTCAACAAGAGCCGCTGCATCCCCTACGTCCTGGGCCGGCCCTGCATCGTCTGCGAGGAGCATTGCCCTGTCTCGCCCAAGGCCATCAAGCTCGTCGAGGTCGAGGCCAAGCTCCCCGACGGCACGATCGCCGTCCAGAAGGCGCCGGTCGTCGACCTCGAACTCTGCATCGGCTGCGGGATCTGCGAGAACAAATGCCCGGTCGTCGACGACCCGGCGATCTTCGTCACGAGCGTCGGGGAGACGCGGTCGGAGTCGAACCGCCTGCTCCTTGATATCTCCCCCGGAGCCGCGGAAGACCCGGACAAGTAGGCACTGGGCAGCGCAAAGGTTTCTCTTCCAGGCAACGTGGTCCACTTCTAACAGGATATTTCTTCTTCGAGAAGGTCCCCGAGGCCGCAAGGGAATTTGCCTCGAAGATCCCCGTAGCGGAGGGGGGCCCGCCGCAGGCGGGGGAACCGTCGAGACTGGTTCCCAGGGGGTCCGGGGAGCAAGAGGCAATTCCCGAGCCAAGCCAAGGGGGCCTTCCTTGACTCGGACGATTGGCGAATCTAGTCCTTAAGCGCTTTCTTGAGCTCTTCCGTGAGTTTCGGGACCACTTCGAAGAGATCGCCGACGACGCCGTAGTCGGCCACCTTCATGATCGGCGCCTCGGGGTCCTTGTTGACGGCGACGATGACCTTGGACGACGACATGCCCGCGAGGTGCTGGATGGCCCCGGAGATGCCCACGGCGACATAGAGGTTCGGCGAGACGGTCTTGCCCGTCTGGCCGACCTGGTGCTGATGGCCGATCCAGCCGGAGTCGACGGCCGAGCGCGACGCGCCCACCGCGGCCCGCGGGAAGACGGCGGCCATGTCCCGGAGGAGCGAGAAGGCCTCGGGGCCCTTGAGCCCGCGGCCGCCGGAGACGACGACGTCGGCTTCGGTGACGTCGATCTCGCCGCTCTCCTCCTTGATGACCTCGACGACCCGGCCCTTCGCGGCCGCGTCGCCCGCGGCGATCGTCATCTTGACGACCTCGCCTTGCGCTTGGGCCGCTTCGGCCAAGGGGAAGATGTTCGGCCGCAGGGTCGCGACGAGCGGCGAGGACTCGAGCCGAAGCGTCAGGAAAGCCTTCCCGGCGTAGATGGGCCGGGTGAAGACGAGCGTCCCGTCCGCGACGGCGATCTTGGTGCAATCGGAAGCCATGGCCGCGCCGAGGCGGGCCGCGACGCGCGGGGCCAGGTCCTTGCCCATGGCCGTGGCCGCGAAGAGGAGGCCGAGCGGCTTCTCCTTCTCGGCGAACCCGGCCAGGACCGCGGCGTAAGCCTGGGAGGAATAGGCGGCCAGTCCCGGGTCCTCGATGATATAGACCTTGGCCGCGCCCGCGGCGAAAGCCGCCGGAGCGAGGTCCGCGACGGCGGCGCCGGCCAGGACCGCGGCCGCCGCAACGCCCAGCTCGCCGGCCCGGCGGCCGGCTTCGGAGAGGGCCTCGAGAGAGCCCTTCTTGACCTTCCCGTCCCTGATCTCGAGAAAAGCGGCGATCATCATCCCTCTCCTCTAGATGGCTTTGGCTTCGTCGCGGAGAAGCCGGACGAGCTCCCGGGCCGTTTCGGCGGGGTCCCCCTGGAGGACCTTGCCGGCCTGCCGGGCGGGAGGGACGTCAATCCCGGTGACCGCGACCCGACTCCTGAGCTCGTCTGCGTTGAGGCCCAGCTCCTCGAGGGTGATCACGGGTACGGCCTTCTTCTTGGCCGCCATGATGCCCTTGAGCGTCTCGTAGCGCGGCTCGTTGAGCCCTTTCTGGGCGGTGACCACCGCGGGCAGGGTCAGGGCGACCTTCTCGGCCCCGCCTTCGATCTCGCGGACGGCCGTCGCCGTGCCTTCGCCGACCTCGAGCTTGACGACGACCGTGGCCTGGCCGAGGCCCAGGATCTCGGCGACCATCCCCGGGACCTGGCCGTTGTCCGCGCCGACCGACTGCTTGCCGAAGAGCAGGAGGTCCGTCCCGCCGAACTTGCGCTCGACGGCCCGGGCGATGATGCGGGCCGTCCGCAGCCCGTCGTAGGTCTCCGGGAGGTCGTCCTTGATGAGAAAGGCCTCGTCGGCGCCCATGGCCAGGGTCTTGCGGAGGACGGTCGCGGCCTCGTCGCGGCCGACGCTGACGACGCGGACCGTCGCGCCCCGCGCTTCCTTCAGCCGCAGGGCCTCTTCGACGGCGTACTCGTCGTAGGGGCTGACGACGAAGTTCAGCCCGTCCTCCGCGATGGTCTTCGTCTCATGCTGGATGCGGATGCGCGACTCGGTGTCGGGCACCCGTTTGACGAACACAAGAACGTTCATGGGTCGAACCTCTTCAGGACGAGCGAGCCGTTGGTCCCGCCGAAGCCGAACGAATTGGTGACGGCGTGGACGATCTCGGCCTGCCGGGCGACGTTGGGGACGTAATCGAGGTCGCATTCGGGGTCGGGGAACTCGTAGTTGATCGTCGGGGGCATCGTCTGGTGGAAGAGGGCCAGGGCCGTGATCCCTGTCTCGACCCCGCCGGCCGCGCCGAGCAGATGGCCGGTCATCGATTTCGTCGAGCTGACGGCCAGCCGGCGGGCCTCCGCGCCAAAGACGGTCTTGATGGCCAGGGTCTCGGTCTTGTCGTTGAGCTCGGTCGACGTGCCGTGGGCGTTGATGTACTGGACCTCGCCCGGCGCGATCCCGGCGTCTTCGATGGCCCGGCGCATGACCCGGATGGCCCCGTCGCCGTCGGGGGCCGGAGCGGCGACGTGATAGGCGTCGCTCGTCATGCCGTAGCCGACGACCTCGGCGTAGATCCTCGCCCCGCGCCGCTCGGCCCGCCCGATCTCCTCGAGGATGACGATGCCGGCGCCCTCGCCCATGACGAACCCGTCGCGCTTGGCGTCGAAGGGCCGGGAGGCGCGGGCCGGGTCGTCGTTCCGCTCCGAGAGGGCCTTGATGGAGGTGAACCCGGCCAGCGAAAGGGGCGTCAGGGGCGCCTCGGCCCCGCCGCAGATCATGATGTCGGCGTCGCCGCGGGCGATGATCCGGAAGGAGTCGCCGATCGCGTGCGTGCCGGTGCTGCAGGCCGTGACGTTGGCGCAGTTGGGGCCCTTGGCCCCGTAGCGGATCGAGATCTGCCCCGAGGCCTCGTTGATGATCGTCTGGATGAGGAAGAAGGGCGAGACCCGGTCCGGACCCTTCTCGAGCAGGACCTTGAAGTTCTCCTCGATCGAGCCCAGGCCGCCGATGCCCGAGCCGACATAGGCGCCGGCCCGGTCGCTCCGGAGCTCGTCCCGGTCGAGGCCCGAGTCGGCGACGGCCAGGTCGGCCGCGGCCATGGCGAAGCGGGCGAAGAGGTCCATCTTGCGGACCTCCTTCCGGTCGATGAAGACGAGGGGATCGAAGTCCTTGACCTCGCCGCCGAACCGGGTCGAGTAACGGGAGACGTCGAAGCGGGTCAGGGGGGCGATGCCGTTCTCGCCGCGGACGAGGGCGGCCCAGTTCTTGTCCGTCCCCGTGCCGAGCGGCGAGACGAGCCCGATGCCCGTGACAACGACGCGCCGTTCGGTGAAACTACGCCTGCTCATGGATCGAACGAAAGAAAGACGGCAGACCGGAGGGGGGCTATTTCGCGTGCCCCACGATATAGTCGAGGGCCTTGCCGACCGTGGTCAGCTTCTCGGCCTGATCGTCGGGGATGTCCAGCCCGAACTCGTCCTCCAGGGCCATGACGAGCTCGACCGTGTCGAGGGAGTCGGCCCCGAGATCATCGATGAAGGACGCGTCCTCGGTGACCTGCTCCTCGCTGATGCTCAGCTTGTCGGAAACGATCGCCCGGACCTTCTTGAGGAGTTCGTCTCTTTGCATGATGTCCTCCTTGCGGGATTCTTTATCAATGATGGCGGAACCGCCTACATATACATGCCGCCGTTCACGCTGACCACCTGGCCCGTGATATAGGCAGCGTCCTCGGAGAGCAGGAATTTTACCGCATTTGCCACGTCTTTGGGAAGCCCGAATTTTTTGAGGGGGATGATCCCGAGATAGGCCGACTTGACCTCCTCGGGCAGGGCGTCGGTCATGGCCGTCGCAATGAAGCCCGGGGCGACGGCGTTGACGGTGATCCCCCGGGCCCCGACCTCCCGGGCCAGCGACTTGGCGAACGCCACCATCCCGCCTTTGGAGGCCGCGTAATTGGCCTGGCCGGCGTTGCCCATGAGCCCGGCGACCGAGGCGATGTTGACGATCCGGCCGTAGCGGGCCGCGACCATCGTCCGCAGGACGGCCTTGGAGAAATTGAACGTCCCCTTGAGGTTGACCCGGAGGACGGCGTCCCAGTCCTCCTCCTTCATGCGCAGGAGCAGGCCGTCCCGGGTGATGCCGGCGTTGTTGACCAGGTGGTCGATGCGCTTGTGGGCGGCGACGACGGCCGCGACCGTCCGCTCGACGGCGGCCGTGTCGGTGACGTCGACCTCCCGGGCCTCGGCCCGGCCGCCGGCCGCGGCGATCGACCGGGCCACGGCCTCGAGCTTCTCCCGCTGGACGTCGGCGCAGACGACGGTCGCTCCCTCTTCGGCGAGGTCGCGGGCGATGACCTCGCCGATCCCCTGGGAGGCGCCGGTGACGATCGAGACCCGTCCTTCGAACCGTTTCATGCCTCGACTCCTTTGAGGTCCCGCTGGTAGCGCGCGAGCTCGCCCCGGATCTTCTCCTGGACGCGGCCGGCGACGAACTCCCTGGCCCGCTGCACGGCGCTCCGAACGGCGGCCGGGTTGGACCGGCCGTGGCCGATGATGACGACGCCGCCGACGCCGAGGAGCTGGGCCCCGCCGTACTCGGTGTAGTCGATCTTCTTGAAAAGCCGCTTGAGATGCCGCTTCATGAGCAGGTAGCCGAGCTTGGCGAAGAGGCTCTTGGTGATCTCGTGTTTGGCCATGGAGAGGACGCTCTGGACGACGCCCTCGGAGGCCTTGAGGGCGACGTTGCCGGTGAAGCCGTCGCTGACGATGACGTCGGCCGCCCCCGAGAACAGCTCCTTGGCCTCGACGTTGCCGGTGAAGCGCAGGGGCGCGCCCTGAAGGCGGTCGAAGGCCTCCTTGACGAGGTCATTGCCCTTGCCCTTCTCCTCGCCGATGCTCATCAGGCCGATCCGGGGCTCCTTCAGGCCGACGACACCCTCCATGAAGACCTTGCCCATGAGGGCGAACTGGACGAGGTTGTGGGGCTGGCAGTTGGCGTTGGCCCCGACGTCGAGGAGCAGGGTCTGGCCCGACTCCCCGGGAATGAGCAGGGCCAGGGCCGGACGGTCGACGCCCGGGAGGGAGCCGAGGACGTCGCGGGTGATATAGACGACCGCCCCGGTGTTGCCCATGCTGACGAACGCGTCGGCCCGGCCGTCTTTGACGAGCTGGGCCCCGACGCGGATCGACGAGGCTTTCTTCCTGCGGAACGCGAGGAGTCCGTCGCCCATGCCGATCTCCTCCGGGGCGTTGACGACGGCGGCCCGGTCGGCCCTGAGGCCGGACCGGCCGATCTCGCGGCGGATGGGCGCTTCGCGGCCGACGAGAAGGACGTCGACCCCGAAATCCTCGGCGGCGCGCAGGGCCCCGGGCACGGTGGCTTTCGGGCCCACATCGCCCCCCATCGCGTCGACAGCGATCCGCATGGGCGCCGCCCGGATCAGTCTTCGGTCCCTTCCGTCACCTGCCGTCCCTTGTAGTACCCGCATTCCGGGCAGGCCCGGTGCGGCAGCTTGGGATTGCCGCACTTGGGGCAGACGGAGAAGGTCGGA
>Ga0172365_10000102_pt1 | contig 46481 bp, 35 predicted proteins | sample LakKivSesite48cm_FD_114535 | JGI IMG/M metagenome (GOLD analysis project Ga0172365, IMG submission 114535) | Sediment microbial communities from Lake Kivu, Rwanda - Sediment site 48cm | ecosystem: Environmental > Aquatic > Freshwater > Lake > Sediment | place: Rwanda: Western Province, Lake...
ATGACGCATCCGGTTATTGATTTACGAAGTGACACGGTGACCCGTCCCGGCCCTGAGATGCTGAAATGCATGTTTGCTGCCGAAGTTGGCGATGATGTTTTCGGTGATGACCCAACGGTGATCACCTTGGAGGAAAAAGTGGCAGGAATGTTTGGAAAGGATGCCGCAGTCTTCTGTCCTTCAGGCACTATGACCAATCAGGTTGCAGTAAAAGTTCATACACAACCTGGCGATGAGATCATCTGTGATGTGGATTCGCATGTCTATAATTTTGAGGCTGGTGGCATAGGTTTTAATTCGGCGTGCTCTATCCGGTTGATCCAGGGTGACCGTGGCCGCATCACCTTTGAACAGATCCTTTCTAACATCAATCCTGATGATGTTCACCATCCCCGGACACGCCTGGTTATTATTGAGAATACATCCAATAAAGGTGGAGGTAGTATATACGGTTTCAATGAGTTGCAAAGGATAAGTCAAGTATGCCTTGAACATGGTCTAAGAAGTCATCTTGATGGCGCCCGACTGTTTAATGCTTTGATCGAAAATGGAGGCGATCCCATGGATTACGGACAGTTATTTGATTCGGTATCTATTTGTCTGTCAAAAGGATTGGGTGCGCCAATTGGATCAGTACTTACAGGTGATAAAGCGTTCATAGCACAGGCACGCCGGGTGAGAAAAGTTTTTGGAGGTGGAATGCGGCAAGCCGGTTACCTGGCTGCCGCCGGTATATATGCATTGGATCATAACATACAGCGGCTGAAGGAAGATCACAGGCGCGCCAGGCAGTTACGCGATCTGTTGGTCTCGCTTCGCTATGTGGATGAGGTGATGCCCGTTGAAACGAACATCATCATATTCAAACTGAAGCCTGAGATGGATACCGATCACTTCATCGGTCAGCTTGGCAAACAAGGCATTCTGGTCGTCGGTTTCGGATCAAACACCATACGCATAGTCACCCACCTTGACTTCACTGATGATATGTTGGATATAACGAAACGGGTCCTCGCCGGCCTGAATTAAAAATATTAGGTCAATAGGTACAGATTTTACGTGCGATATTACCGTTATTTGTGTTTATAATCAGTATATAAATACCTTTAGACGAATTATTCAGTTTAAGTGATGTATTGTATTCACCTGTTGAATACCCCTCTTCTTTGTATATAATTGCACCGGGCATATCCATGACTTCAATAAGGAGCTTACCGCCGGAATGGATTCGTATATTAAATGTCCCCTTGGATGGATTGGGATAAATCATGATGTCTTTTTCTTCCAGCATACGGACGCCGGGGCAGGGATCAACAACAATGGTCTGCCAGGACGAATCGGTGCAACCGTTGATATCTGTGTAAGTGTATACTATCGTGTCGATGCCTACACCGGCATTGGCAGGATAAAACCACCCATTGGCGACTCCGTTACCTGAATAGGTTCCCCCCTCAGGGCTTCCTCCCGTCAGGGGAAAAGCCGCATCATTTTCGCAAACATCTTCGAACGGTGACAGTGTGACATCCGGCAAGGCAAATGAATGCATATACCCTTCTATTTCGCTGGTGCTTGAGTTGACACCGTCGGATACGGTCAATGAGACATCCCAGCGACCCGGATTCTGGTAAGTGACCACAGGATTTTGTTCCGTAGACCATAATGGGCTGCCCCCAGGGAATAGCCATTCCCATGACACGATACTGCCTGTCGACTGGTCAAAATAATGCACTGGAATTCCCGCACATACCTCTGTGACATCCGACGTGAAGTGCGCCGCTAAAGTACCTTCTGCGCATAATTCAAAATAAGGATCAAAGCAGGGAACTTCAGGAGGATAGCATACATCAAAATAAAGCGTCTTATCAGGACATACGATGCAGAATGTCGGGTATCCCAAAAAATTCTGACCTTCAATGGTCGTGTCAATGGCTGCAGGTCCGCCACCCTGGGTGCCCGCACAGGGGTTCGTGATCCCGTACTGTGCTTTATAAGCGTTGATCTGAGCGTTATCGTCGCTTGGGGATAGGCCCCACATAAGGACATTGTCCTGGCCCGCTCCGGTATTGTTATATACTTCTTCAATAATTGAAGCATATAACTGGCAGTAGCCTCAAGTGGTGAAGAATAAATCGAGAAAAACTGTTTTACCCTGACCCAACTGCTGGTATAGATTCCATGTATTTCCATCGGAATCGGTGATGGTGAAATCCCCTATCACGTCCCGTGCTTTAATCATTTTCAGTGCCTTTTGGTCGTTGGCCATGCATCTCCCCGGCTCATGACCTTGTGAAAAAGCATAACCGAAAAACATTGACATACAGATAATTAGTATCCCTTTTTTCATAAAAACACGATTAATGAACGATGATTGTTATTTTCTTACCTCGGTAATGAATGTCAAATATAGCTAATCGCTGAACTCGGCTATAAAAAATAATAAAAAATTTCTCCTGAAAATTGTTTCATTTAAATCGGATTCTTAATTTTGTTATAATAATTTATCAGTACTAATTAAATCCATGGAAATATGAGAAAAAACAATACCCTTTTAACCGTTGGTATCTTATTATTGAGTACCAGTATTCTTTTATTTAGTTGCAAGAAAGATAAGACTATTACTCCTGAATTCAATGTTACGGCAACGAATGTTGTCTTGGAGGGCGGTGACGACGGCCTGCAATTCTTTGGTAAATGCACCAATGACGACGTCAAAATGACAAAGGCAACCATCACGGATCCCATCAATTCCTACCCCATCACCTATAATCTGAACGGTAACTATTTCGTTAAAAACGAAACGTTCGCGTTACAGGATGCCAATGTAGGCTATTACAAAACACTGGGAACATGGAATTTTGAATTTGTCGGAAACCGCACGGCCGATAATACGGCTTTTACCGCCACGGCAACGTTGCAGGTTACTGGAAAATAGATATAGATACTTTATTATCTTTTATTTGAGCAGGTCGAACAGTTAGTTTACCTGATCATTTAGTATTTAAGCATTTTCTTAAATATATTCCTGAATTTTACGATTTTTGGAGCGATTACTTATGTAATGAATATAGCTGTCACAGGTGCCAGCGGTCATGTGGGATCCAATCTATGCAGGGAGCTGATCCGGGAGGGCCACCATGTAAAAGTTCTTGTCTACCATGATACAAAGGGAATAGAGGGACTGAATCTGACACTTGTCAAAGGGGATATCCTTGATGTTAATTCCCTTAAAGAGCTGTGCCGTGACGTTGAAATTGTTTTTCATCTGGCCGCCAGGATATCTATCGGAGGTAACAAAAAAAAGTCCATATACAGGACCAATGTCAGTGGGCCTGAGAACATCATACAATGTTGCCGTGAGATGGGTGTCAGACGGCTGGTTCATTTCAGCTCTATCCATGCCATCGACAACCGTCCCGCAGACCGGCCCCTTGACGAGAGCTGGCCCGCGGTTGATTCAGGGCGTCCTGTGTATGATCTCTCCAAATCTGCCGGGGAGAAGGTAATCATGGCAGCCGTCCGCTCAGGTTTTGATGCCGTCGTCGTTAGTCCTACAGCTATCATGGGCCCAAATGATTTTAAACCATCCTACCTGGGCCTGGCTCTGATTAAATTATACCTGAACAAGCTTCCCATGCTGGTGCCGGGAGGGTACAACTGGGTAGACGTAAGGGATGTGGTCCAGGGGGCCATCAGCGCGGCATTGCGCGGGCGCAGGGGCGAGAAGTACCTCCTCTCAGGCAGGTACCTCACACTGAAAGAACTGGCACGGATGATAGGAGACATCTCGGGAAACGGCGTCCCCAATATGGTATGCCCATCCTGGATGGCACAAATAGGTGTTCCCTTTATCCGGCTGCATGCTAAAGTCACCCATACACAGCCTCTTTATACCGCCGATTCTATAGTCATTTTAAAGGAATGCAACAGGTACATACAGCATTCCAAGGCAACGAAAGAGCTGGGATTCAACCCGCGTCCCGTGGAGGAAACCCTGGCCGACACATTTGAATGGTATAAAGGCAATGGCTTTCTCCCCTGAAAAGCTGCATGATGAAACGGATCATTATAACGACTCATTTCAAATGATCGCCTATGGCGTTTGATACCTATAAGGATTTTGTTTACGGCTGGATGATCTTTGCCATCCTGCTGTTGCCTGTTTTACTGACCGTCACCGCTCCTTACGGCCGTTATGCCACCAAGGACTGGGGCCCTTCTGTCAACAACAGGCTGGCATGGATCATCATGGAATTGCCGGCACTGGGAGTATTCGCTTATTTCATCCTGTCGGGAGATAGAGTACAGCAAACGGTAATTTGGATATTTTTTGCGTTCTGGTTGGTGCATTATGTCAACCGTGTGTTTGTTTATCCTCTGAGGACCAGGACGAGAAAAAAACGAATGCCATTGCTTATTATGTTATTCGCAATTTTTTTCAACACCGTCAACGGATTTATCAATGGTTACTGGTTCGGTTACCTTTCGCCATCATATCCTCTGGCATGGCTGAGAGACCCGCGATTTATCCTGGGTGTTGTCTTATTTATTGCCGGCGCTTATATCAACCATGACTCCGACCGCAGGCTTCTGTATCTCCGGGCAGGAGGAAAAACGGGTTATTATATCCCCTATGGCGGTTTTTTCCGCTATGTGTCGTGCCCCAACTTTATGGGTGAGATCATTGAATGGGGTGGTTTCGCCCTCATGACATGGTGCCTGCCGGCGCTGTCGTTCTTTATATGGACAGCCGTCAATCTTATTCCTAGGGCATTGGACCATCACCGGTGGTACCGGAAGAAATTTATCAGTTATCCCTCCGAACGGAAAGCCATCATCCCGGGAATCTTGTGATGAATTAAACAATGTCCCGGTAAACGGTGTTTGTTAGTTTTGGAAGATAAAAGATCATTATGATGATGCTTTCGGTCATTGAGACCGTTCAATGGCATTGCCTCCTTATTGATCAGGCTTCTTGTTTATCAATCATTGAGAGTCTATATTTGTAAATTGAATTTTTACACAAAAAAAATGGCCAGAAAAAAACTGAAAGAGCAAAAAGAAAACGCCAAACTGGTTCTGTTATCGGATATTTACCCTGACGAGCTGACCGTATTACCGGTAACCAACAGGCCCATTTTCCCGGGTATAGCCATACCTTTGACATTCACCGACAGCAAGTATGTCAAACTGATCGACAACGCCATTGAGTTCAATCACAGTTTTATAGGCGTTTCGCTGGTCAAGGAGGTCAATGAAGATGATTTCTTTGAGTCCGAACTATATGATACTGGCACTTTGCTGAAGATCATAAAAGTCATTCATAAAGAAGATAACATCATACATTTTTTTGCTCAGTCATTGCAACGAATACAACTGGTCAGCAAGAGACCGGCCGATGAGAATGAAAAGTGGAAAGTTCATTACATGGATGAATTAAAAGTGCCTGTCACCGAGGAGCTGAAAGCTTATGCCATGGCAATGATCTCCTCATTAAAGGAGCTCATTAAAGTCAATCCCATCCTTCAGGAACAGATGCGATTATCATTATCGCAAATGGGATATGAAAAACCGGCACTGTTGATGGATCTTATTTCGACCATGCTTACCGCCGATGCGTCCAAATTACAGGAGATACTCGAGACATTTGATTTGTACAAGAGAAGCGAGAAAATACTGATCCTGATAAAGGAAGAAATTGCCGTGACGCAGATACAAGAGAAGATACAGAAACAAATCGAGGAAAAGGTCTCCAAACAGCAGAAAGAATATTTTCTCAGGGAACAACTCAAGGTCATCAAGAAAGAACTGGGATTGGAGAAGGATGACAAATCGGCCGAGATAGATAAGTTCAACGAGCGAATACGTAAGCTGACGCTCACCAAGGAGGCGTCGGAAGCCATCCATGAGGAGATGGACAAGCTGAGTGTTCTGGAACCCATTTCTCCAGAGTACCATGTCACGCGGACTTATCTTAACGTGTTGACCGAATTGCCATGGGGTATTTTTTCAGACGATGTGAAAGACATCAACAAGGCCAAAATCATCCTCGACAGGCAGCATTATGGTTTAAAGGATGTCAAGCAAAGGATCCTGGAATTTATCAGCACCATCATCAAGCGGGGTAAGGTTGCCGGCTCTATCATCTGTCTGGTGGGGCCACCGGGTGTGGGTAAGACTTCGGTGGGCAAATCCATTGCAGATGCTTTGAACAGGCAGTTTTACAGGTTCTCACTGGGAGGTATCCGTGATGAGGCGGAGATAAAAGGCCATCGCCGAACTTATATTGGAGCCATGCCCGGCAAGATCATCCAGAGCCTGATGAGGACAGGCACGGCCAATCCGGTCATCATGCTGGATGAGATCGATAAAGTCGGTGCCAGTTTTCAGGGCGATCCGGCCTCCGCCCTCCTGGAGGTCCTCGATCCCGAACAGAACAGCACCTTTCTGGACCATTACTTGGACGTGAGATTTGACCTGTCGAACATACTGTTTATCACCACGGCCAATCAGCTGGATACCATCCCACGACCGTTGCTGGACCGCATGGAGGTGATCCAGTTGCCGGGTTACATTTTGGAAGAGAAGATACAGATAGCCAAGAAGTTTCTCATACCCAAGCAACGCGAGCAGCATGGTCTTAAGGCCAGCGAGATCACCATCAATGATGCGGCTCTGACAGTCATGATCGACGGTTATGCTCGTGAAGCCGGCGTAAGAAGCCTTGAGAATCAGATCAAGAAAATCATGCGGCAGGTCACTTTCAAGCAGGCCTCCGGTAATAATACGAAGATGTCCATCACGGCCGGTAACCTCGAGGAGTTTCTGGGTAAGCCCGTCTTTCTCACCGAGCAGCTCTATGAGCGTTCCATCCCCGGAGTGACACTGGGGCTGGCCTGGACGGCACTGGGAGGAACCACGCTGTATATAGAGGCATCGGCAATAAAAGGATCCTCGGGAGGCTTCAAACAAACAGGTCAGCTGGGTAATGTCATGCAGGAGTCCTCAGAGATTGCCTATTCTTATATCCGCTCCATCATATCACACGATGACAAGGTCAAGGATTTCTTCGACAGTAACTTTATCCATCTTCATGTCCCTGCCGGTGCCACACCCAAAGACGGACCCTCGGCAGGCATCACCATGGCCCTGGCATTATATTCACTGGCCGTCAATAAGCCCGTACGTAAAGGCTTAGCCATGACAGGCGAGCTGACGCTGACGGGCAAAGTGCTGCCCATCGGCGGTGTGCGTGAAAAAACCATTGCCGCCCGCCGTGTGGGTATTAAAGAATTGATCTTCCCGGGTGAAAATAAAAATGATTTTGTCGACCTGCCCGATTATATCCGGAAAGGACTGAAAGTCCATTTCGTGGATGTGTTTGATGATGTTCTGAAAGTGGCTTATTCTGACAAATGAGGCATTCTGTTTCCGGAAAATAGTTTATTGTGTTTTGACTATTTTCCCTGACGTGGCCGCATCGCCCATCTGAAACCTGTAATAATAGACACCCCTCTCCCATCCGGATGTATTTAAAGTCATGGTGTGTGAGCCGGCATTCTGCATCCCTTTATCCTCAGTCATGATCACCTGTCCCAAAGCATTCAGAATGGACAGCCGGACTTTAGAACCATTGTCTAAGGAATAGCTGATATAGAGTATATCGCTCACAGGATTGGGAAAGGCCTTCACTTCAGACGTGTTTCTGACGGTAGTGGCTATACCCACCGGCAGCGATATGGGTGGAAAGATGATGTAATCGATCCAGCCACGGTCATAGCCGCTGGTGACGTAATAATCCTTGGCATACTCCCACTTGAGGGTATGGGTGCCGGTTGTCACGGCATAGGAGGCTTCAGACCACGCTACCGTCCCCGACCAGCTTCCCATCGGGTTATCATCGATATAGAATGTGAGGAAGTCATAACCTGCTTCGGAGGAAACTTTCTTATAAAATGATATCTGGTTGTCGACCAGCACATCCACGGTGATAAGCAGCTCTGACGACTGGTTGTCGTTGATGTTGCCTGACTGGGCGCAATAGGTGCCTTCATAAGGTAATGTTTCCGTTATCTCCCAGTCGGCATCGCCTCCGAAGGTCCACTCATAGGTGTCGAAGCTTGCCGATTCCCAATCTTCGAGGATCAGGCCGGCAGTCAGGTTGATAGGAACCACAACGAAATAATCACCGGCGGTGAGGGTGAAGGTGAGGTCAATCACCGTGCCCACCGGGGTCTGGTCGGAAAGGGTGATGTTGATGACCGCCTCGCCCGACGTATCCGGCTCGATGACACCGATGTCGTAAGAGGATGTATTCAGCGTGGCATAACTGCAGGTGGTGGTCACACTCAGCATGGCGTCGGGTGAAGCCGCATGACCTTTGTTCAAGCCTTTCATGACAATGTCGGCCGTTTCACCCGGGTCGAGACGGCCATTGTCATTGCCGGTGGTGGCATCGTCGATATGATCAAAGGCGACATCCAGTACAGGTGCATACACAGACATGACCCAGCTGGTGTTCCACGTGTTGGACGAATCATCCCACAGGGCGACACTGAACATGACGTTGTGCATGTCGGGAATGTCCGGCGATATGTCCACCGTAAAGGTTGAACCGTTGACGACCGAATCGGGTTCGATGTCACCGTAAACATATTGATCACTGACGATGACCACGCTGGTATCCTCAGTGCTCAGTGAGGCGGTGACACCCGGTGCGGTGTTGATACCCACATTTTTCACGGCAAAGTCGAGCATCACCTGCTCCCCATAGTCGGCATGGCCGTTGTTATTTCCCGTTTCATCATTGATGGTGCATCCGTTAAGAATGAGGTAAGGACCTGCGGGAGGTTGCACGATGGCATCCATGACCAGTGTCATCAGATTAAATCCCGTCACCACAAGTTTGGCCGTTCCGGGATTGAGGGACTGGTCGATGGTGACCATGCCTGATTCGTCGGTGACGCCTGAGAAGACCTGGTCGTCCTGCGACAAAGCCACGACAGATCCTGACACCGGTTCACCCTGTGATGTGACCATGGTCGTAAAGGGGGCTCCTACCAGGACATTGCTGTTACTGACCAGAATATCGGCCGGGGTGCTGGTTCTCATCTGCATCGAGGGGTCACCGAAAATTGTCCACGTCTTGGCTGTTTCCTGATCATCAATGCCGCTGGATTCGACGAGCATGAGTGTCAGGCCGTTGAACACGAATGACCCGACGGTGTTCCTGCCTTCGGTGGTGGTGATGCCATTCTGTCCGGGATAGAGTGAATAGTCATAGCCACCGGTCATGACGTCCATGAAATAGTCCTGTCCCCGCATGGGTGGATCCCAGGGCTGGCTGATGGCGCCGGCCAGCATCATGGCGGCTCCCCCATTCTGTTTCTTCAGCCACGCCTCCGCAAAGCATTCTCCCGACTGGAAATCACCGTTATCGCAAGCCACCGAGATAATGACAGGCAGCTTGTCGCCGTTCTGCAACTGAGCTACATTGCCGTTGCTGAAACCGGTGGTACCCCATGATACCATCGAGCCGTGTCCGGTATAGTTCAGTATGCTGGCACCTTCTTCCACGGCCTGTTTGACCATGTTGCTGGTAGCCCCGGGGTCATAAATATTGGTATAGCCATCATAGGTGAAAGGATCGAGCTTATTATTGTAAATGACATCTTCATGCTGATAGTCAAATTCATTGTCGTCGCCGGGCCCCTGGTCCGACCCTATGCCGATGGCATGGCTGTACCATGTCGCTCCGCTCTCCGGAAATTTCTCGTAATTGATCACCTTATTCACCTGGGTCGTGACATCGGCAGGCGATGAGGCTGAAAAACGGCCCACGCATATGTCGGCGTAAATATCATTGCCGACGACACATCCCAGCTGGGGATCCATCGGCGACGAGCCGTTGAGGACATCCGACCTGACATCGTCCCAGTCGCCTACAAGCAGGACGTAAAGGATGTTATTGTCTTCATCATATTTTTGCTGCACGAGGTCTTTGACATTTGTTCCGGTGGCAACCACCTCTTTGTACACGACCATTCCTTTTTCGCTCTTCCACTGAATAAGCGTATCGATGGCATCCGAATCGCGCGCGGTGCAGATGACCAGCAGCGCACCATAATCTCCCACGGTCAGATCATAACGCTGGCCGGGGTAGTTGATGAACACCGATCGGTAAATGGCATCCATTTCATGGAGTATGTGATCGGAAGCCTTCGTCAGAGGATTGATAACGGGTTTGCTGCCGCTTTCGGTCAGACGCACATGTACTGTCCGGTAAAAACGCAAAACATGATTAACGGCATTGTACCTGAATGGGTACACATAAACACTCACTCCTCTGATATCCTTTATGATATAAGGATCGGTGAGCTGAGCCAGAGATTCGGGGTACCACCTGTCGACGAGGGAGGCCGGATTAATTTCATAGGGAATGGCGGACGGATCCTGATCCCTGTAAATAATCCCACGTGAGGGTAACAGCGGATGATCGAGGTCGTAATCAATGTAATCGTCACCATCCACCTGAAAACCGATATTTTTATCGGGGGAGATCATCACGGCTGCATGGACAAAAGGCAGTTCGGCAAAACCTTTATCCCGGGTGTGCACACTTCCGTCATAAACGATCTTGCTGTAAGTAACGCCGTCAATGGTGACCTCTTCGAGATGAAAGTCACTTATGCCGAACGTCAGGTCGTATGTGGAAGGCTGCGGTTGTTGAAAGGTTACATCAAAACCCTTATAACCAAACAACAAAGTAGCGCATAAAAAGAAAGCCGTTGTAAAAAGTAACTTTTTCATGATGAAGGATGATTTAGGTTAATGGATTATAATAAAGATGATAACCATTATCTTGTAAATGGCATAAAATGTATATGGGCATCAAAGATACTTTTTTTTGTATTTGATCAGAGAAATAAAAAGAAAGAAAATTATCCCTTGATCTTCATTTCCTTCTATTCAGCGGAAAATAAAAGAGGTCTGCCTGCAGCTTGCGGCCGGTTGGCGGCCACGCTCAGAAGGTGTTTCTGACGGCAGGCAGACCCAGGGCTTAGGGAAGGTGAGAAAGATAGCGGCTCATTCTATTCTGAAGTAGATGTATGTCAGCCACTTGGAGGTGTCAGGTTCGGAGGCCGGATCGGTGTAATAAACTTCCCAGGGTGCGCCGATGGCATTTATTTTCTTTATCGCCATGTATTTCTCCATAGCCGTGTAAAGGGCCCCTGTCTTGTCATACGAACCATAAGACGGAGCACAGATTACTTTTCCGGCTTTGATTTCGCCGGCTATGATGGGGCCTTCTCCGGCGGCAGGACCGGCAACGGGCACGCCAGCATCAAAAACCATGGGTTTGGAGGTATCCCAGCTGTACCACGATGAATAAGGAGGTCCGGTCATCTGTACCTGGTGTGCAGCGATGTAAGCCATGAGCTTACCATAGTCTTCCTGTATTCTCCTGCCGAGATCATTCACTGAGGCGGAATCTTTTATATATAAAACAGGCTGTGATTCTATTGCCTTGACCTCGAGGCCTTCGATAAAAGGCAATGTTTCACATAATTTTTTAAGCTGGGCCAGACCCTGATCAAAGGTTCTGTTCATCATGGCGGGCATGGCCAGCACGGCGTATTTTCCCAAGGGGTAAGGAAGGTCGATCATATCCATGGTCCAGGTGACCATCGTACCGGTGTCGGACGGTTGGAACTTCCATTCTGTTTGCGCCTTTTCATTGTTCATGAAATCAAGCGCTGCCTTGATATAGGATTGAGGGATACTCTCGACAATAGTCATTTTGCCATTGCCGCCGGTTTTACTTGTCCACCTCATGACCGCATTAACGCCCTCTTCGGGACCTTCGTAAGTGACAACCATGGTTGTGTCGCTGCTTTGGAAGGGTGACCATCCTGTCCACCCATGCAGATTATTTACCTGGCTAAAGATTTCCGACGCAGGACACTTCATGGCCATGGAACGTTCAACATGAACTTTTGCAGGCAGAAACAGCGGAATGATGAAAAAGAGGACCACAAGGACCAGAATAATGATAATGATGATCTTTAAAGTTTTCATAATCAAAGATTTTTATGGGTATACAAAACTGATCTGCTAAGTTAAGTCAAAAAAATTAAATATAAAAATTCATGGGATAATCATGAATGATTTTACCTGGTTTGTCTTGGAATAATGTGACGGATTTGGTCCATGTCTGTCCCCTGACCATGATAGTCATCAGCGATATAATCATAATGATGCCCGGGCATATTTTCCGGATCATGGTGCATCTCATCACTATGGATAAAAAATGAGATTAAGTGGCTAATTTAAAATGAAATAATAATAAAAACAAGTAAAAATGGCATTTCAATCCCTCAGGGGTGTTTTATTTGTTTTGTACCTTTACTTTTTTATTTAAGGACTTCGACAGGATAAAATCCGGGTGTGATGCGATTCAAGTCATTCAGGTTTCACCTGAGTTACCGAACAATCATCTTTGCTTTGATCATCATGGCCCTGACCCTGGCCGGGGGACTGATCATTGTAGCATACACCTATAAGCTGCAGGAGAGCACGGCCAGGATCATGGACACCAATGTGCGGAGCCTGAAAGCAGCTCATGAGCTGGAAGTGGCCCTCTTCGACATGCGGGGTCTGATCTTCAACTATATCCTTGAAAAATCGCCCAAATGGGTCGATTCGATGAATAAGGTGGAGATACGATTCATTATTTCATTGAACAGGGCGACGGAGTCGTCCAATACCAAAGAGGAAAGCACTCTTATCCAGCAAATGTCGGCCCTTTTTTTCAATTTCGAGCAGGATTTTAAAAAAGCGGTTGCATCTTACAGGATGGGTTACATCACCAAGGCCAATTCATTATTGCTGCATGTGAACGATGACCTCTTCGGCACTATTTACGATAAATGCCGACTATTTATACAGTTGAACGAAAAAGACCAATCGATTTATCAGGGCAAAATCAAGCGTGTCAATGACAACATGAGGACGGCCATGTACGGATTGGGCTTTACGGGCATTGTGCTGGGGATTATTTTGGGGTGGGTGATCTCACGGATCATTCTTACCCCTATTTATGAGCTCATTCTAAAGGTGCGTGGCGCTACCGAAGGCGAACTCGTGGAGCGCCTGCCCATGTCACCGGGCAGGGAATTGAAGCAGGTCAACAGGCATATCCAGAAACTGGTGGTTCGTATCAATGAGGCGCATGAAGAACTGGAAGAAAAACGACGGCTGCTGGAACGGTCCAACCGCCTGGCCACACTGGGAAAAATGGCCTCAAGCATTGCCCATGAAATAAGGAATCCATTGACAGCTATAAAAATGCTTATTTTTTCAATGGCACAAAACAAGGAGACACCTAAAGACATGCAGTCTGATCTGACCATCATCAGCAAAGAGATCGAACGCATGGATAAGTTCATACAGAGCATGCTTAAATTTGCCCGGCCCGGGGAGCCCGATTTCAATCCTACCGACATTAGTGCGGTCATCAGGGAGACCTTGTATCTGCTGGGACCACGCCTGCGTCAGAACAAAATAGAACTGGCGGAGAAGTACCATCCCAGGGCCACTCTTCTCCAGGCTGACTCAGACCAGCTCAAACAGGTATTTATGAATATCATCCTGAATGCCATTGAGGCTATGCCCGATGGCGGAAAACTAAGCATTGACACACATCTCACCGAGGTACCTGTCAATGGCGAGATGAAGAAGGTAGCCTGTATCAATATCATCGATACAGGTACCGGCATCTCCGATGAGATCAAAGATACGCTGTTTGATCCTTTTGTTAAAAAAGACAAGGACTATGGCACCGGCCTGGGATTATCCATCACCCAGCAGATCATTGAGATGCATCATGGCAAAGTGATAGCCTCCAACAATGAGGATAAGGGAGCCTGTTTTACCATCTATTTACCGTTAAATTTATGAATGAAGGTGACGTAAAAACGATTTTGTTCGTCGATGATGAAGAGAGCGTGAGATATTCTTTCAAGAAGTTAATGAATAAGCCTCCCTATCAGGTGAGTGATGTCGGTAACGGGCAGGCCGCGCTGGATTTTTTCAGTCAGGCGATACCCGATCTGGTGGTGCTTGACATTGAGATGCCCGGCATGACAGGTCTCGAGGTGCTGCAGCGGATAAAAGAGATATCACCCATAACACCTGTACTGATCATAACAGCTTATGGCACAAGTGAGCGGGTGATCACGGCCATGAAATACGGCGCTTATGAATATCTGGAGAAGCCTTTTGATGTGCCACGGTTGAAAGGATTGATCGACGAAGCCATCAGGGCGGGACAGGCGGGAAAAAAAGAGATCACTTTTTTCTCAAAGAGTGCGGGTGACTATGCTGTGGGTAAAATCATAGGCAGCAGTCCGGCACTCAAAGAGGTCTTTAAAATGATCGGGCGCGTGGCCGCCAGCGATGCGAATATCCTTCTGGTGGGCGAAAGCGGCACCGGCAAGGAACTCGTCGCACGCGCTATCCATCAGTACAGCAACCGTAGCGACAAGGTATTCATCCCCATCAACTGTGCCGCTATTCCCGACACCCTCCTCGAGAGTGAATTGTTCGGACATGAAAAAGGGGCCTTCACCGGTGCCGTGGCCATCAAAACGGGTAAATTTGAGATGGCCGACAAAGGGACCATTTTCCTCGATGAGATCGGTGACATGAGCCTGACCATTCAGGCTAAGCTGCTCCGGGTGCTGCAGGACGGCACCTTCGAAAGGTTGGGAGGATCCTCGCCATTGCATGTCGATGTGCGTATTATCGCCGCCACCAATAAAAATCTGGAGGACGGCATCGCCTATAAAAATTTCAGGGAGGATCTTTACTACCGCCTGAAAGTGATCACCATTACGCTGCCCCCCCTGCGCATGCGTAAAGAGGACATACCCGAGCTGGTGCGTTACTTCCTGACGAAATACGGCTTCGAACTCAACAGGCAGTCCATCGCTGTCACCTCAGAAGCCATGGAACATCTTATCATGTACGACTGGCCGGGCAATGTGAGGGAACTGGAAAATGTTCTGAAGAAAGCCGTCTTATTCTGCAAGACCAGTATCATCACCCCCGATCTTCTGAAGGAAGATCTGAAGTGCACCGCCTCAGAACATACCATTATTTATCAGGATAACAGGCTTTCCGTTGTGATACCTTCCGATCTCGAGAGCCATGAAGGACATTTATATGATAAGGTCATGGACGATGTGGAGCGGAAACTGATATCGCATGTGCTTCAGTCAACACGCGGCAATCAGGCCCGGGCAGCCAAAATGCTTGGCATTTCACGTGTTATGTTGCATGAACGCCTCGAAAAATACGGCCTGAAACCTGAAAGTCTCTGAGACCACGGCCCGGTAACATATTTGATAACACATTATGGCTTGGCTTCAGGTGTAAAAATTTTTATCTTGCCTGATCATTTTTTTTACACATTCTGACTTCACCGGAGGATGAAAAAGCAGGGATGGTTTTTCGAGGTGGTTGTCATACAATTATTTATATTATCATCTTTGTTCTGGCATAACTGTTGCTAAGAGCGCGCCGATAAAAGACCGTGTTCGACACGCGTCATTTAAAAAATCAGGTCATAACTGTTTAAAAACTTAAAAAGGAGATTAAGATGAAAAAACTGGTTCTAAATTTAATGGCCATCAGTGCGATCGTATTATTGTTCGCCGGGTGTGCAAAAGTTCCCGAAGAAACCATAACGGCTGCTCAGGCTGCTGTTGACTCAGCAAAAATGGCCGAAGCCGACCGTTATCTGCCACAGGATTTTATGGCTTTGCAGGATACCCTGAAGGCAGCCATGGCCAATGTGGAGGAGCAGAAATCCAAATTCTTCCTGTCACGTAACTATGACCATGCCAAGCAGATGCTTGAAAGTGTCATCAGCGGTGCCGCCACTCTGAAACAAAACACCGAAACCAAGAAAGCTGAAGTTCGCCAAGCCGTCCAGGACACACTGGCAGCCGTTCAGACTGTCCTTACCGAGGATAAGGATCTGCTAACGAAGGCGCCTAAGGGGAAGGAAGGTAAAGCCGCTTTGGAACAAATTCAGAATGACATTACCGTCATTGAATCTTCACTTAATGAAGTGAACACACTCCTTACAAACGGAGATTTTCTGACCGCACAGGATAAGGTCAATGCAGCCAAACAAAAAGCCGACAGCATTAATGCCGAATTAAAAGAAGCTTATAAAAAGGCAGGAAGACGTCTCCCATAGAGAAATAAAAATTCCGGTTAAAATATTCCTTCAATCCGGACGTTTAAAAGATAAACTCGGTTAATTCAGCGCTTATATGTCTTCATGACCAACAAAAGATCATCATCGTGTTGGTAGTGTATTCTGACCCCGGAGTCATCACATGAACTCCGGGGTTTTTATAATTTAATTCTGTCAATGGGAAAAAGAAGACGAAGGTTCAAACGAATTGTTCTTCTGTTTGTTATTATTTTATTGTTGGCAGCAGCAGGTATGGGAACAGTGGCTGTTCTGACCCCGCGCCCCCCGATGGAAGAAATCCACAGGTGCCAGAAAGCCCTCAGTGAAGCCCAGCGGAACGGTGCCGAAGAATATGCCCCTCATCTCTATAATGATGCACAACTGACTTATGAAAAAGCCATGAGGGAGTGGGGCTACCAAAATGAGAAATTTTATCTGGCAAGAAATTATGACAGCCTCAAAAAATTTATCAACTTAGCGGAACAAAAAGCCAGGGAATCCGAACAAAAGAGTTCGTCACTTCAGTCATCGCTGAAGGATATGGTGGAATCCGAGATTAAGGGGATACAATACAACATCAATAAATTCAAGAACTTCTATGCCGACCTTCCCTTGAGCAAGTCGCTGCATCAGACCTTCACCAGGGGACAGATACTGATCTCGGAGGGTAAGGAGGCCTATGAACGTGGTAATTTGCAGGGTGCTGCCGAGAAGCTTAAAATGGGAAAGGAAATGATCCTTCGGGCCGACAAGCAAGTCGAAAAAATGCTCACGGATTATCTTGAAGATATTCCCAAATGGCAGAGATGGACAAATGAAAGCATAGAGTGGTCGAAGAATAACCATAAATGTGTGATCATTATTGAGAAAATGGCACACACATGCAGGGTTTATAAGAACGGCAGCCTGAAATACGAGTTCATAGCCGAATTTGGTAAAAATTGGATAGGCCATAAGCATTACAAGGGAGATTATGCCACCCCTGAAGGAAAATATCAGATTGTGAAGAAACTGGGGACCAGACACACCAAATATTACAAAGCGCTGCTGATCAATTATCCCAGCGATGAAGACAAAGAAAACTTCAACAAGGCAATAAAAAACGGAAGTCTGTCCCGCGGGGCCAAAATAGGTGATATGATCGAAATTCACGGTGACGGCGGCAGGGGCATCAACTGGACAAACGGTTGTATAGCTCTGACAAACAAGGATATGGATAAGCTGTTCGATTGTGCGGAGGCAGGAACCCCGGTCACCATTATAGGATCACTGAGAGACTTGCCGGCATTAAAAAACTAACAGGCTATTCGAATCATACGATGCATGACGAAAAGCATAATAAATCCATGAACCGGTTCATTGAGACAACGACCGTACCGGCATCCGGGGACAGGCCTGTCCGCCGCAAGGCATGGCCACTGATGGTATCGGGTCTTGTTGTATCATGTGCCATCGTTCTGATTATACTCGCTTTTTCGCCTTCGGTGCAGGAATTCTTTCTGATCCTGAGCAGCAAGCCGGATAAATATGCACGGCAGGATATGCCGGATATAAAAACGTTAACCTCGGTCATCAGTCAAAAAGAGAAATCCCTTGTCATGCTGCAACGCAAACTTGACAAGTTTGTCCCCTCCGCACCCTTTCTGATCATCAATACCACTGAAAATGAATTTGTCCTAATGAGCCGCCAGGCGATCCTGCGGCAGGGCATCTGCTCGACGGGCAGTTATGTTTTACTGGATGCCGGCAAGGATAAGCAATGGATATTCAAGACGCCACGGGGCATGTTCAGGATACAGAATAAGACGACATCACCGGTTTGGCATAAACCCGACTGGGCGTTCATCGAGGACGGATTGCCCATCCCTCCCCAGAATTCGCCTGACCGCTATGAGAAGGGTGTCCTCGGTGATTACGCCCTGATACTGGGGCATGGCTATATGTTACATGGCACCCTGTATAAACGGCTGTTGGGGATGCCCGTCACACATGGATGCGTCAGACTGAATGACGACGACCTCGAGGTCATATATAAAAACCTGCAGATCGGCTCAAAGGTTTATATTTATTGATAAGACAACAAAAGCATTCTATCGGCAGCATCATGGAACACGACCGCAACGACAACCATCCGCATGACAAAGGTACCGGCAGAGGACGCCTACATAGAGCATACCCTTTATCCATTCTGATCCTTTTTTTTATCATCCTGATCGTTCCTGCCGTTATAGCGCTCTATCTTTTCGGTTCTCTTCCGTTAAAGCATTCATCTTACTTCCGTCACGCAGCCGACACCACTGCCAAGGCAAACAAGCTTACGGGCGAGGAGCGGGCCTTGTCCGATAAGCTCTTCAGACTCGAATTGACAGAAGATTTCCTGAACGCACGGTTGAAGCTGGCTCAAAGTGATTCCGTCGGGATCTCCATTAATTTGCCCGACAAAGTCGTGACCATGGAGATCGAAGGTGTGATGGTGCGAGAGTGTAAGATACTCGATTACACGATCACCAAAGGGTTCAGCAGGTTAACACGAGACCGGCTGGTAACCTGGCTCTCCGATCCCTTTACATTACAGTCTTCCGTTTCGACGATTCTTAAGGCTCCTGTCGTTTACTTGAAAGCCCCTAAAGATACCACCGAAGCCAATGAGCAACAAACGGCACCGACGCTGCCTGCCGACACGACGGTTTATTTCAGGTTGTTCTTCGACAGGAACCTGACCGTCGATATCAACCAGGAAGAAACGCCTCCCGCCAAAGGTAAAAAAACACGTTTTAAATTCAAGCTCCATAACCGTTATTTTTCTGCCCGCGAGGCTTTGAGAGCCTTATTCCGGCCGCAGGAATCGCCTTATCATTTCTGGATAAGGCTGAAACTCTCGCGCGAGGATGCCAGGATCATTTACCGTGCCCTGCCTGAGCATGGCCTCATGGCCCTGAGGCTGGAATAAACAGATATCATCCCCCGCTTAATGAAAAACATCTTTCCGTTATCATGATGATAACAGATAAATGACTATCTTTAATCATTCATTTATCATAGCATTATCCTATGGCTTCACCTGTCAGGCATCATCTGAAGCTGATCAGCGATGACCCGTGGCTGAAACCCAATGAGGCTGATATCGTGGCACGTTATGAGCGTTACAGGGACAGACTGTCCCGGATAAAAAGAGATCATGGCAGTTTGCTTCAGTTTGCCGACGCTTACCACTATTTTGGCATTCAATATGACCGGCAGCGCCGTGGATGGATCTACCGTGAGTGGGCGCCGGCCGCCAAAGCGCTGTTTCTGACAGGTGATTTCAACGGGTGGAAGAGTTTCGCACATCCCATGACGCGCACTCATGACGGCATATGGGAGATATTCCTGGACAAGGAGATTTACAGGCACCGTTTTATCCACGGGAGCAGGATAAAAGTGGTTGTCGACACAGGCCATTCCGTCAGGGATCGGATCCCGGCTTACATACGCCGGGTGGTACAGGACGAGGTGACAAAGGATTTTACAGGACAGGTGTGGCTGCCGCCCCCTTTCGACTGGACAGGCGATCATTTTGATATCGGGCATCTGAAAGAATTGCTGATCTATGAGTGCCATATCGGGATGGCTAAGGAAAAGGAAGGCATTGGCACCTATCTGGAATTTGCCGCCAATATCCTGCCCAGGTTACGCGGTTCCGGTTACAACACCCTCCAAATGATGGCTGTACTGGAACACCCTTATTATGGTTCCTTCGGATACCATGTCTCGAATTTCTTCGCTCCCTCATCGCGCTTCGGCACCCCTGAAGATCTGAAATACCTCATCAGGCAAGCTCATGCCATGGGCATGGCCGTGATACTGGATATCGTCCATTCACACACCATTAAAAACATTAATGAGGGTCTCAATGAATTCGATGGCTCCGACGACCAATATTTTCATAGCGGTGACAGAGGCACCCATCCATACTGGGACTCACGTTTGTTTGATTATGGCAAGTGGCAGGTGCAACAGTTTCTGCTGTCAAACCTGAAGTACTGGATGAAAGAATTTCATTTTGACGGCTTCCGCTTCGACGGTGTCGGTTCGATGTTGTATTTCCATCATGGTGACGAAGTCATGGACCGGCGGGAAAAATATTTTACCGAGGGTGTTGAATGGGATGCCGTGACCTACCTGCAGCTGGCCAACAAGCTCATTCATACTCTCAACAGACATGCGGTCACCATTGCCGAAGACGTCACGGGCATGCCCGGATTATGCTATCCCATTGAGGAAGGAGGCATAGGCTTTGACTACCGTCTCGGCATGGGCATCCCTGATTTCTGGATCAGACTGCTGAAAGAGCAAAAAGATGAAGACTGGGACATCCATGAGATGTGGAATGTCTTGAACGACCGCATCCCGAATGTCAGGACGGTGACCTATTGCGAGTCGCACGACCAGGCACTGGTGGGTGACAAGACCATTGCGTTCTGGCTCATGGATAAGGAGATGTATTATCACATGCATAAAGATGATAACGACCTCGTCATCGACAGGGGTATCGCCTTGCATAAAATGATCAGGCTTTTCACCATTTCGCTTGGCGGACAGGCTTATCTTAATTTCATGGGTAACGAATTCGGCCATCCCGAATGGATTGACTTCCCACGGGAAGGCAATAACTGGAGTTTTTTTTATGCCCGCCGGCAATGGTCGCTGGTCGATGACCCTGCTTTGAAATATGACTACCTGAACAGATTCGACAGGGCCATGCTGAAGATGGTCTCTGAAAACGATATCCTGAACACCGGCTTCGCCGGGCAGCTTAATATGGATGAATTAAACAAGACCATCGTATTCGAACATAATCATCTGATCTTTATTTTCAACTGGCATGTGAGCCGGTCCATCATGGATTATGAATTTACCGTTCCTGAGCCGGGAGAGTACCGCATCATCCTCAATACCGACAATGCAATTTTCGGCGGTCACGGGCGAATAGACGAAAGCATAGGTTACTTCACACAATATAATGAAACGACCGCCACCCACACCCTGAAGGTATACAACACAAACAGAACGGCTCTGGTATTGAAAAAAAAGGACGAGTGACAACAGATAGGCCGGAAAATTATTCTCTTCCGCTATTTTTCATTTTTTCATGATACGCGGTAGCTTTTTTCAACCTTTCCTCGTATGCTTCGCGTATTCGTCTTCCGAAATGAATACCTGCTTCGAACATTTTGTCACCTATGGCCCTCACGGGCAGCACCCTGGAGGTAGTGCCTGTAAGGAAAGCCCCGTCAAATGATGTCAGATACTCCAGCCGGACAGGTTTTTCTACAATTGTAAATCCAAGCTGTTTACAAATGTCAATAACATGGCGGCGCGTGATACCGGCCAGCACCCGGTTTACCGGCGTGGTGGTGATGCGGTTCTCTCGGATCAGAAAGATATTCGTACGGCTGCCCTCGGTAATATAACCGTTTCCGTCGACCAGGATCACCTCGGTGACATTCTGGTCACTGATAGCCTTGTCGGCGGTACGGCGGAAATCCGGATTAAAGAATTTAATGTTCGGATTGAAACGTTCGGCCTGTAACAATCCCGCCGTAATGCCGTGTTCCCGTACTGCCCGGTCATACCGGAATGGAGCAATGTAATGTGACGTGTAATGCCTGGGCTCTGAAAAAATAAAACTGATATTGATGCTTCCTGTGACCGCATGGTTCAGTGTCATGACCTTCATTGCCGTCTGCATGATGGCATCCCTGTTCATCCAGATACCGAGGTGAGCCAGCGATGAAGAAACAGCCAGGCGATCGAGGTGATCGTCGAAGAAGAAGAATCTTTTATCCTGAAATCCAAATACTTCGTAAAGCGTCGGTCCCTGTTCATAAAAGGATAAATCGTATGAGCCGGCCGGCAGCACCTGGTCATCACGGAGAAACACCTTTCCTGAAATTGTTTGCATGATCGCTTGTGTGTTATATATTGTCAGTTTTAAAATTGTTTTCCCTTCGGACGAACGGTGCCGTTAAGATGCCCCCTCCCCTATCCTGGCTATCTTCTGTACGCCCTTTACCTTTTTAAGATGCCTGACCAGAAAATCAAGTTGCTTGTTATCCCTGACGAAGACTTTGATGATCCCTTCAAATTTACTTCCTTTGGTGTCAAAAGAAATGGAGCGCAAGTTAAGCTTCAACTGGTTGGATATCAGATCCGATATCCGGTTCACCAGACCCAGGTCATCTTTTCCTGTCATTCTGAGACTGGCCAGGATAGGTGCACTGTCATTTCCCGTCACCCACCGCGCCCGGATGATGCGGTAACTGTATTTTTCACGCATCTGAGCTGCATTGGGGCAATCTTTCCTGTGTATCTTGATTCCCTTGCCTACGGTGATAAAACCAAAGATCTCATCGCCATATACCGGTTGGCAGCATTTGGCGAACTTATAATCCTTCAGATCGGCGGTGCCTCCGATGATCAGCAGGTGATCGTCAGCGGTGGCCGGCAGTTCAGGATGCTGGGCGATTGGCTGCGGCTGTGGCAGTTTAGTCTCCTCTTTGACGGCCTCTGTCTCCTCCAGACACTCCCGGATCTGGGTCATTGCAATCATCTCGTTGGCGATCTTATGATATAACTCCAGCGGATTGGTGAGCTTAAAGAAGTCGAGTAAACGGTTGAGGGTGTCATTGTTAAAGGGGACTTTCATCTGGTTCATCTTCCTGAGAAGCAAGTCTTTACCTGTATTGGCATCCTGGAATGCCTGTTCATTCAGTGACCGTTTTATTTTAGCCTTTGACCGCGGTGAAATAACATAATTAAGCCAGTTGGGATTGGGTTTCTGAGCTTTTGATGTAAGTATCTCAACCTGATCACCATTTTGCAGCACATGTTTCAGCGTGACGAATTTATTGTTCACTTTGGCTCCTGTGCAAGTATTGCCGATGTTGGAATGGATATGATAGGCGAAATCGAGCACAGTGGACCCCGCGGGCAGCTTTTTCAGATCACCCATGGGTGTGAAAACAAAAATATCGCGTGAATAAAGTTCCCCTTTAGCGGCCTCCGGTGCCGGGGCTGTACCGTTGACTGGATTTTCCAGTTTTTCACGCAGGGTGACCATCCAGGCATCCTCATTATCATAGAAGGCTTTCTCCTTGTAACGCCAGTGTGCTGCACCACCTTTTTCTGCCACCTCGTCCATGCGGCGTGACCGGATCTGCACTTCCACCCATCGTCCTTCAGGGCCGACGACCGTCGTGTGCAACGCCTCATAACCGCTGGCCTTGGGCGTGGTGATCCAATCACGCAGACGCTTGGGATTGGGTTGATAGATATTGGTGACAATGGAATAGACCTTCCAGCAATCGGACTTTTCATCATCCACCGTTTTCTGAAGGATGATGCGTATGGCAAAAAGGTCGTAGACTTCGTCAAACTCGACATTTTGCTTGCGCATTTTGTTCCAGATGGATGAGATGGACTTAGTGCGCCCTATGATCTTGCATTTGAAGCCTTGCCTCCTCAATTCCCGTTCAATAGGCATGATAAACCCCCCGATGTAAGCCTCCCGTTCAGGCGTTGTTTCCTGTAGTTTCTGTTCCAGCATATGGTAAATCTCAGGAAAGGCATACCGCAGCGATCTCTCTTCCAGTTCCGTCTTGATGTTGTATAATCCCAACCGATGAGCAATGGGCGCGTAAACCATGGAAGTTTCGCTGGCTATCTTCTGTTTGACGGGAGGCGGCAGCTGATCGAGGGTGCGCATATAATGCAGCCTGTCGGCCAGCTTGATCAGGATCACACGCACATCATCGGATAGCGTCAGCAGAAGCCGGATGAAGTTCTCGCTGTTGAGCGTCGTACGCTCCATCGAGAGCCTTGAGATTTTTGTCAGACCCAGGATGATGTTGCGGACCTGGTGACCAAAACGTTCTTCCAGTGCCTCTTCATCAAAACCGGAGTGATTGATGATATCATGCAGCAGTGCACTGACGATGGACACCGTGCTCAGTTCCATCTCCTGCACCACGACTTTGGCTACTTCAATGGCATGTAACAGATATTGCTCACCCGATTCATTTTTCTGCTCATCATACTGTGAAACGGCAAGTTCATAAGCCTGGCCTACGATGGCAAGATCTTCTATGGAGAGGAAATCTTTGCACATGCGAAGCAGATCTCTGTATTTTGGTTCCGCTACCCAGGCCATGACCGATATCAAATAAAGAGTTAATGTAATTTTATCACTTTGGTTTTCTTTCCGGGTGTTGTGCCTGGTTGTCCACTGTTATAATATGCTCCGGCCTGAGGCAGGAAGGCTTGCAGTGCTTTGATCCTGTTCTCATCATTAGGGTGTGTGCTCAGAAACTCAGGCGGTTTGGCACCACCGGTTTGTGCCATGCGTTGCCAGAAAGTGATGGCTGTGGCCGGGTCATAGCCCGACATAGCCATGAAGACCATACCTAATTTGTCAGCTTCATATTCCTGTTTTCTGGAGTAGGCCAACACACCCAACTGTGAGCCGACGCCATAAGCCGTGAGAAAAATGTCTTTAGTGGTCTGTGGTTCTTTCTGCAGGGCATACTCGAGCGATATACCGCCCAGGTATATCGCCAGCTGTTCCGTCATCCTTTCATTGCCGTGCTCGGCCACGGCATGACCTATCTCATGACCCATGACCGTGGCGATACCGTTGTCGTCACTTGCCACCGGCAGGATGCCGGAATAAAAGACGATCTTCCCTCCGGGCATACACCAGGCATTGACGGTTTTGTCATCCACGACATTGAATTCCCATGTGTATTCAGGTATCCGGTCCGACATGTTGTTCTGCTGAAGGAATCTCCCCACCCCCGATGAGATTCTGTCACCGACCTTTCTTACCTGCATCACACCGGGATTGGAAGCCGGCAGAGGCGGATGCTGCGCCAGGAATTCCTGATAACTGCTCCGGCTCATACTGAGAACAACATCATTGGGTAACAGTTTGAACTGCTTGCGACCTGTGATTGGCACCCTGGAGCAAGAGATGACCGTCAGCATCAAAAGAATGAATCCAAAGATCAAATTTCGTTTCATCATCATATTGAATGGTTAAGAATGACAGTTATTGCCAGACTGCAAAAATACTCAAAAGCTGACCCATTTTTCCCTCATGCCTTATCTTCTTCACAATGACCCTCAGCGGTAAAACCATTAAAGTCGTATTTTTGTTTGTTATCTCATATATGGAGTACACTTCTTTTATCGCGGCATTGGAGGATCGTTTGAAGAAGCCTTTGCCCGGGGTGGCGGTGCAACTGCAGATGGCTTCTGAAGCGCGGTTTCTGCCTTCGGAGGACCTTCCGGATCCGGCTGATGCCAGAGACAGCAGCGTGTTGATCATGCTCTATCCGGACCATGAGGTCATTAAAACGGTCTTCATCTTACGTACCTCCTATGAAGGTGTTCACAGCGGTCAGGTGAGCTTCCCAGGAGGGCAACATGAAGCCGGTGATGCCACACCTTACGACACGGCCCTGCGCGAGGCTCAGGAAGAAACAGGTGTCGATGTGAACCACCTGAAGATATTAGGTAAGCTCACCGACCTGTATATCCCTCCCAGCAACTTCAACGTTTTTCCCGTCGTGGGCTGTTTCTTTGAGAAACCCTTCTTCACTATCGACAGTAACGAGGTAGAGCGCCTTATCGAAGCGGACGTTTCGGAGCTTCTGAAAGAAAGGGTACGTAAAAGAACCCGAATGGTTATACGTGGTTATAACGTCGGTGTGCCTTATTTCGACATCGAAGGAACGGTGGTATGGGGCGCCACCGCCATGATACTGAATGAACTACTGGCGGTGATACGTGAAGTGTACGTGCGGGAAAAATAATTTGACTGACAAACACACCTATCGTATTTCCGTTATTTGTTGCGGGTCTTTCGCTTTATGTCTTTCGCTCTTCGCTACTCGCCAATCGAAGAGCGAAGAGCGATTTTTTAATTTTACCCCCATTCTCTCGCTACTCGCTATTCGCTTCTCGAATTTCGATTTCATAGCTTATCTCAGCCGCCTGACGAAGCATGGCCGACACGCCGCAATACTTATGCTGCGACAAGTCAACGGCTCTTTGAAGTTTATCCTTAGGAAGGTCTCTGCCACAGAACACATAACCGATACGGATATGTGTATAAACCTTAGGATGCTCCTCGGCCTCTTCAGCTACAATCTTAATATCAAAGGCTTCGGGGAAGACCTTCATTTTATGGAGGATGGATATGACATCCATGCCTGTGCATCCGCCCAGTGAAGCCAGCATGAGAGGCTTGGGCCGCGGTCCCTCCTCCCTGCCCCCATGCTCGGTGGCGGCATCGATGATCACATGATGACCGCCGACCCCGGCATCAAAGACCATTTCTTTTACCCATGATACATGAACAGTGTGATCCATAATTGATGATTTAGCGGTTCAACGAATGGTAAAAATAACCGACACCCTGTAAGAGCGTCCCGGCATCGGATAATACTGTATGGTCTGGTAATCGGCGTTCCAGACATTCAGGATGTCAATTTGTAGTGACAGGTTATTGCCGAGAACCTTGAAATCGTGGCTTAATGTCACATAACCCAGGTTATTGGGCGGAAGGGACTGGCTGTTATCGCTGTTGACGTACCGCCTGTCAGTATAATGATGAGTATAAGAGAGCTGTGTTTTCATGAATGTCACCGATAGTGATGCCGAGGCAATGTTCTCCGGGACATAAATAAGCTGTTTGCGGAAAGAGACATCTATGTCGGCCTGGTTGGTGGAGCATGACAGGGTGTATCCTGCATCGAAGTCTACCTTTGTCCTGCCTGCTTCTACTGTCATATGACCGTTGAGTTCCAGTCCCCTGGACCATACTTTTTGTATGTTTTGTGGTTGCCATAAGGTAAAGGTCTCATCCGTCGGGAGCCAGATAATCCAGTTATCGATGGTGGAGTTATAGGCTGTGAGCACAAGTGCAGGTTGCCATCTTTTGCCGGCCTGCAGCCATTTAAAAATAAGTGAGCCTTCTTCATTCCAGCTTACCTCGGGACGAAGATCGGGGTTGCCGCCGGGATTCCAGTACCTCTCATTGAAAGTCGGTTGCCTGAAGTTTCTCGAGAGGCTTAGTTTAACCGAGATCATCTTCCACAGCGGCCCTTCCAGTCCCAGTGAGGGCGTGAAGGGCTCGGTATCATCCTGTGTCCATCCCTTGCGGATGATAAGGGCCGACTGCCAGTTGATGACCGGGATGAGGTATTTCACGGTTATATAGCCTGCCCCTTGTGTTTGCTGTTTTGGACCGTCATAGTACCCTGAACGGCCTGTTTCGTGACGGATATCTATCCCTGCATTCAGGCTGAGACGGTCGCTGATGATTTTCCTGGCCTCGGTCTGGGAGACCCATGTATCGGTTGTTATTCTGGAATCGACAGAATAGAAGTCGGTAATTTCAACATAATGAAGGAAATCGTGGAGGAAAGCGACCGTTGATCTGATCGTGCTCCGGGACCAGATCTTCTTCCATGACATCATTGTTCGTAACGATTGATCCTTTTGTGAGGCTGTGCCGGCAGGATAATTCAGGGGTGAAGGTACATCCCTGCGGGTGTTTTGTGCCCAGATATCGACCGTCAGAAAGTTGGAGCCCTTAAAGGCACGGCTGATCTGCTGAACAATGCCGGCCCCCTGGTTACGGGCATTCTGCCGCCGTTCCACCGGGTTATTTTCTTGGGTCGTATTCCTGAATTTAAAATCATTCTGCGCCTGATGATAAAAAAACGATGTGGAGGTGACCCATTTGTCGCCGGAGACCATAACCACGCCGTTACCCGAAAAATCACCGAAGCTGCCTGCACTCAGATCAAAGGACAGGTATTTCCTGTCGTTAAAACTGAAGTTGTTATCAAGGTGTACGCTGCCACCGATGGTGCCGCCGCCGAAAACCGAGCTGGCACCGCCATATTGTATTTCGACATCCCTGAAGAAAATAACAGGCAGCAGCGCCATATCGGTGAGGCGGGTGGTGGGGGGGCTGATGGATATGCCATTCCAGAAAAACGCGGTATGGGTGGATGAGGTCCCGCGCAGCGACATGGTAGCCAGACTTCCCAAACCGTAAGTGTTGACAAGCACCGGCGTTTGTCTGACGAAAAGATCTGACAGTGTCCCTGTTCTGGCGCGTTCCAGGGTCAGCGAGTCGAATTTTTCAACATATAATCCCACGGCATTGTCGCTAAGACGTGTGGAAGAAATGTTGACAGCCCGGAGCAGGATGACGCTGTCATTTTCCGGGGATTGACCGGTACAGATGATACTGCCCAGCAGCAAACAGATGATTACACCGGTGAATGGTAAACTTTTTTTCATGTGCCTAAGTCATTACGTACACCATACATCTATGATTCAACAGGAACAAGGCTGACAGGAAAAAGATTGAATAAACACGGGCTGAATAAGCTGTTTATTCATTGCTTTTAACCCGAAAGCGCTGAATGATTGAATCGCATCGGCAGGTCTTCTGACTCACTCCCCTTTTGAATGCCTTCCCATCCCGAAAGTATTAACGGACAGTGGCCGGATTGGTTCAAAAAGTATCAGGAGTTCACAGCAGCGGGTACTGTTCAGGAATTCCACCTGATTCCCTCTTTGGGTGCCCACACCTGAAATGGTATGAACACGCCAATGCATGACAAAGGTAACATAAAATGACCAGTCTTCAACACAATAATCAGATAAAAATTAACATTTTATACACAAGAACTGACATTGATTGACTGATAATCGACAAGAAAAAACTTTTGTTTGGAATAATTATTTTATATTTACAGCCTGAGAACGTTAATAATTTGAATCATACTTTTTACAGTCAAATGAAATATCCCAGATTATTACTCGGTTGTGTTGTTTTCGTTGTGTCTGTTTTTATATTTTCTTCCTGTGCCAGCAGTTCAGGTGGCTTCACCAAACACCCTTCATCCTATTCCAAAAGCAAAAAAATTTCACGATCACATTCCGGCAGGATTATTAAACATTCCAAGATCGTCCCCAAAAAATATATCATCGTCAATAAAAAGCAAAAAAAACCGCCAAAATAGGAACAAAGGTTTTTACATCGTCGGAAGGAATACTCTTTCCTGTACTTTAGTTTTCAAGAAAAATTGCATTATCCGGTCATGTTTCAGCATCTCTTATATAACTGCATTTGGCAAATTATTTTTATGGCGGCTTAATTGCCTCATATTGAGAGACTAATCAACAATTTATGAGATTGCTGCGTTATTTCATTGAATTTATCATAATGTTTCTGATCATGGGATGGTTTAATTCGTGTTACGTGGTTCGCTATTTTACCTGGAATTTCGCAGATGTCAGAGATTACAGAAGGTTTCCTTACAAGACCATTCAGAACGCTCCGCCTGTCTTTGATTTTCATGTTGCGGCCAAGCCTGTGACATTCAGTATTCCCTCATCCTACAGACGAAAAAATGCCGGTGAATCATTTGAAGATTTTCTGAGCCGTCACAAAACCACGGCATTTCTGGTCATCAGGGATGACACCATTCTGTACGAGCGTTATTTCCATGGTTACCGCCACGACTCGGTGTTCCCTTCCTTTTCGGTGACCAAATCCGTTCTCTCCTCTCTTGCCGGTATAGCCTTGGGCGAAGGCTCTTTGAAGAGCCTTGAGCAGACTGTATCGCAATTCCTTCCGGTGTTGAGAGATGAGCGTTTCACGCGATGCACACTGGAAGACCTGCTGAACATGCGTTCAGGTATAAGATTCGACGAGGGTTATTACAATCCTTTCGGCGGCATGGCCAAATTTTATTATGGCACCGATCTAAAGCGGTATGTCGAACATCTGAAAATGAAAGAAGAACCCGGGTTGCAATATAAATACGCCAGTTGTAATGACCAGGTGGCCGCTTTTATCCTCGAATGTGCCACAGGTGAAAAGTTGCCTGAATACCTTGAAAGCAGGTTATGGAAGCCCATGGGCATGGAGGCGCCGGCGATGTGGAACACCGACAGTCCTGATCATAACAACGTCAAAGCCTTCTGTTGTCTGAATGCCCGTGCCATTGATTTTGCCAAATTCGGCCGGCTGTACCTCCGGAAGGGTGAATGGAACGGTGTGCAGCTGGTGCCGCAACAGTGGGTGGAACGTTCCACGTCCATTATCAACGACTCCCGCGACAGCCAGGGTTATGCTTACACCCTCGGATGGAGGGTGCTCGACGACGGGTCGTTTTTTGCAAAAGGCATACTCGGACAGTACATCTATGTCGACAGGGCAAGAAAACTGATCATTATCAGGTTCGGTAAGAAATATGCCGGTATCGACTGGGTCAGTTTTTTCAGATCGTTATACGACCAGCTCTGATGCCTTATTTCACTATGGTGCCATGTTTATATTTGGTGGTCTGTACTACATTGCCCTGGTCATCATATTCGATCCAGGTGCCGTTTTTTTCGCCATTCACGTATTGCCCTTCCATCTTGGTTTTTCCGTTGTCGAAATAGTCTTTGTAGGGACCTGACTCCTGACCGTCCTGATATTGTTCTTCAGACATCACGTTGCCACTTTCATAAAACGTTTTCTGGATACCGTCGAGCAAGCCGTTTTTGTAATTATACTCGGCGATCATATGGCCTTGTTGGTCGTACCATTTTGAAATACCGTTTTTTTCGCCGTTCAGGTACTGTGTCTCTTCCATCAGCCGGCCAGGTGCATTTTCATAGTATATCTGTTTCAGCCCGTTATACAGTCCGTTGAGGAAATAGGCCAGTGATTTTTTAACACCACCCCTGTAATATTCGACCTGCATCCCGCTGAGCTTGCCGTTCTTATAATTCTCTTCCGACATAAAATAACCCCTTGAGTCGATTGAGATAGATATCCCGTCTTTTTTACCCATGTGATAGTTCTCGATCTGGTTGAGCATACCATCCTTAAAGTGAGTGACCCAGGTACCGTTTTTCAGGCCGTTGACATAATAACCGGTGGAATAGGTGTTGTTATCCTGTTCCTCCCAGTAACCCTGTTTCAAACCATTTTTATCCGCCCGGTTAATTGTGTCGTTGACTGCCGACCTGGTTTCCTGGGCTTGCAGGCTGACCATAATCCCCAGGCACATGAAGATAAGTGCAATCGTTTTTTTCATCATCCTGAATTGTTTTAAAGTTTTATCCGCCGAAATTAAGAAAAAATGACAGATTCTCAATGTTCCGCCAGGCCATAAAGATCGTAACTATCTGCTCCGGTTATTTTTACATCAAAAAAAATTCCTGTCTGAAGTTTTATCCCGGAGGAAAGTATCAGTACTTCGTTATCCACTTCCGGTGAATCATGTTCAGTCCGGCCGATGTAGTGTTCACCTTCCCGGCCGTCGATCAGCACTTTTAATGAGTGGCCTATTTTCTTGCGGTTGAGTGCAAGGGAGATACCTTCCTGCATGGCCATGATCTCGGCTGCTCGTTGTTTTTTAATGTTTTGGGGTATATTATCCTTCAGAGCGAATGCGGGGGTCTTCTCTTCATGTGAATAAGTAAAGACCCCGAGTCGGTCGAAGCGGCATTCCGCGACGAAAGCTTTCAGTTTGTCGAAGTCTTCCTCGCTTTCGCCGGGGTATCCTGTAATGAGGGTCGTACGAAGGGCTGCCTCAGGTAAAATCTTTCTGATGGCATCCAGCAGATGACGGATACCATCCGCGGTCAAGCCCCTCTGCATCGACCGCAGGATCCGGTCGCTGATGTGTTGCAATGGTATATCAATATACCGGCAGATGTTGCCGTGTGCTTTTATGACATCCAGTAACCCCATGGGGAAGGCGGCGGGGTAAAGGTAGTGCAGACGTATCCATGCCAGTCCCGCCACCGTGGTCAGCTTCTCCAGGAGGTGAGGCAGCATCCGTTTGCCATAACGGTCTATGCCATACCATGTCAGGTCCTGTGCAACCAGTATCAGCTCTTTCACACCCATGGCCGCGAGACGGTGTGCCTCGGCGAGGATGTCTTCCTCCGGACGTGAGACATGCCTGCCCCTGATGAGCGGAATGGCACAAAAAGAACATTGCCTGTCACAGCCCTCGGATATCTTCAAATAAGCATAGTGACGCGGCGTTGTCAGGATACGCTCGCCCAGGAGCTCTTTACGGTAGTCACCACCCAGCACGGTGATTATCTTTTCATGCTCAGCCACACCGAAGTAACCATCCACTTCGGGTATGGCTTTTTCCAGCTCTTCACGGTACCGTTGTGAGAGGCATCCCATCACGTATATTTTCGTGTGCCCGGCACCTTCCCGCGAGGAGGTTTGCCGCAGGATGGCGTCGATCGATTCGGCCTTGGCCTCCGTGATGAATCCGCAAGTGTTGATGAGAACCACATCATGCCCACCGGGAGAGTCTTCAGTCAGGACAACGAAGCCGTTCACCTCAAGCTGCCGCATCAGGATCTCCGTATCGATTCTGTTCTTGGCACATCCAAGGGTGATGATACGCACTTTGCGCTTATGCTCTGTTTTTGTCTGCAAACGTATGGGTTGGGATGTATTCTGATATAACTCCATGAAACGGGAAAAAGTATGGATGATATATTTTCTTTATCTTTGAACCTCATTATTAATAACCGATAAATCATGATGATTAAGAAGTTTTTTCTCCCGGTCGTTGCAGCCCTGGTTTGTCTGCCTTTTCTTTGCACCGGTTACACCGGTCAGGTCGTAAAATCATATAAAACCCCGGGGCAGTATGGTACGGGCTTAACTTTCGACGGTAAGAACTTATGGGTTGCCGACCGCAAAGACGACAAGCTTTACTGTGTTAATTCTGAAACGGGTGATGTCATCCGGAGCATCCCGTCACCGGCTTACTGGCCCATGGGATTAGCGTGGGACGGTGAGGCTCTGTGGAATGCCGATGTCAAGGGTGGCATTCCTCTGGCCGAGAACTATAATGGCAAGATATACCGTGTGGATCCCGCTGACGGGACCATTTTAAAAACGATTGCGTCGCCGTCGTCCACACCGCGCGGGCTGGCCTGGGACGGCACCTACCTTTGGTGTGCCGACAGCGATGCCCGTCAGATCATACAGTTCAGTCCTGACGACGGGACGACGATCCATGCGATACAGGCTCCGGCCTCAGCCCCCTGGGGCGTGGTGTATGACGGGCGTTACCTTTGGGTCTCCGACAGACTGATGAATGAGATTTATGTTGTCGAACCACAATCGGGTGCCGTGCTGCTAATAACCGAGGCTCCCGGCGAATTTGTCACCGACCTGTGCATGGCCGGTAATAACCTCTGGGCTCTCGATGACCAGAGTGACCGGCTGTTCCAGCTCGTCACCCATGATAATGAGAAGTTCATACGCCTGAATGAACGCCATGCACGGATCACATACACCCACCTGACAACGAACTACGGACCGGGAAAGGTCATCAGCGAGGATGTTCACATCGCCATACCTGTCAACAGCGACAGACAGGATATCATCGGTGAGATCAGGTATTCACCGCCGTATACCGACATTGTCACAGATAAATGGGGACAAAAAACAGCTCATTATCATTTTGACAACATCCCCGGTGAAGAGAACAGGGAAATAGAAATGATCACGGAGGCTAAAATTTATCAGATCAGGTATTTCATCTTCCCTGACCAGGTGGGAACACTCGATCAGATCCCTTCCGATATCAAGGCATTATACCTGGAAGATAATGAAAAGTACCAGATCCATCATCCGGTGATACAGGATGCTGTGAAAGCGGCTGTGGGTGATGAGAAGAACGCTTACTGGGTGGCCAGGAAAATCTTCAATTATGTCATAGCGCACATGTATTATGAGATGGCGGGAGGGTGGAACACAGCTCCTGCCGTTCTGGCCAGGGGGAACGGATCGTGTTCGGAGTATTCTTTCGTTTACATTGCCATGTGCCGGGCTGCCGGCTTGCCGGCGCGTTATGTGGGATCAGTGGTGGTGAGAGGTGACGATGCGAGCATGGATGATGTCTTCCACCGCTGGGTGGAGGTGTACCTGCCCAACTATGGCTGGATACCTGTCGATCCCAGTGGCGGCGATCAGGAGACCCCACGCAACCAGGCCATGTACATAGGCAACCTGTCGAACCGTTACTTAGTCACAACAAAAAGTGGCGGCGGCTCAAAAACAATGGGATGGACTTACAACTCGAACGAGTTTTACGTTACTCAGCCCAAGACGAACATTGTGATTGAATATTTTGCCGACTGGCAGCCGGCGGAATAGTCGGCAGTCGGCAATTTGCAGTTACAAGCCCTCCTCTTCAGGAGAGGGGTTGGGGTGAGGTGCAGTCGGAAATTAACAATAGAACAATAGAATATCAGGACCGTTGAAACTTTCGATCATTATTGTCAATTACAATGTCCGCTATTTCCTGGAGCAGTGTCTGCTGTCGGTGCGCAAGGCCGTCAAAGACATTGAAAGCGAGATATTTGTCGTTGACAATCATTCTGCCGATCATTCGGTTCATATGTTAAGGGAGAAATTTCCCGAGGTCATCCTGATCGAAAACAAGGAAAACCTGGGTTTCGCCAGGGCCAATAACCAGGCTATCCGTCGTGCTGCCGGCGATTATATCCTCCTTCTCAATCCTGACACCATTGTTGAGGAAGACACCTTCACCAAAATTCTTTCGTTTATGAATGATCATCCTGATGCGGGTGGTCTGGGTGTGAAAATGATTGACGGTGACGGTAAGTTCCTCCCGGAGTCAAAGAGAGGCCTGCCGACGCCTGCCGTCGCTTTCTATAAGATTTTCGGTCTGGCACGCCTGTTCCCGAAGTCAAAGCGTTTCGGCAGGTACCACCTGGGTTATCTTGACAAAGATGAAATTCATACCGTCGATATTTTATCGGGTGCTTTCATGTTGCTGCGAAAAGAAACACTGGACAAGACCGGCTTGCTCGATGAGTCGTTCTTCATGTATGGCGAGGACATCGACCTTTCTTACCGCATCACGCTGGCGGGTTACAAGAACTATTATTTCCCCAAAACACGCATCATACATTACAAGGGTGAAAGCACTAAAAAAAGCAGCATCAATTATGTCAAGGTCTTTTACAATGCAATGATCATTTTTGCCCGGAAGCATTTCACCCACCGCAGTGCCAGTCTCTTTTCTTTTCTGATCCACCTGGCCGTTTACTTCCGGGCCCTGCTGGCGTTGCTGAGCCGTTTTGCACGTAACATTTACCTGCCCATCCTCGATGCACTGATGGTGTATGCCGGGTTGTACCTGATCACACATTACTGGGAGCAGAACATCATTTATCTTGACGGCGGCCATTATCCTGTGGCCCTGATAACCATAGCCATTCCTTTGTATATCGTGATCTGGCTGACGGCCGTTTACCTCAGTGGCGGCTACGATCGCCCCGTGAAGTTGCGCAAGGTATACCAGGGTCTGTTCTTAGGCACCATCACCATCCTGGTCATATATGCGCTGTTGAGTGAGACCTACCGTTATTCGAGGGCGCTGATCATCCTGGGTGCCCTGTGGGGCATGATCGTCATGACCGGCCTGCGTTTCATCCTGCATGTGCTGGGAATGAAGAATTTCAGACTGGGTCCCGACAGAAGCGGGCGTTTCATCATCATAGGCCGGCAGGAAGAAGCCACACGCGTGGCCGAACTGCTGAGGAAGACACACATCAACCCTGGCTTTATCGGCCTGGCCAGCGTGAACGAAAACGACGAAAAAACGGAGGGATTCATAGGCAGCCTGTATCAGATACAGGACATCATCAACCTGTACAGGATCGATGAGGTAATCTTCTGTGCCAAAGACATGACTGCCGAAAGGATCATCGATGCCATGGCCGAACTGAAACACCTGTCGGTCAACTATAAAATAGCGCCGCCGGAAAGCCTGTCCATTATCGGCAGCCATTCAATCAGCACCTCGGGTGATCCTTATATCCTCGACATCAACCCCATCGACAATGCCAGCAACAGGCGCAACAAACGTTTTTTTGACCTGATGGCCTCCCTCTTCCTGTTCGCCAGCCTCCCGGTGTCGCTGTTCATCGTCAGAAAACCTGCCGGATTGATAAAAAACATCTTCCTTGTTCTTTGCGGTGCCAGATCGTGGACGGGATACGATTCAAGTCATGCGTCGGAGTTTCATAACCTGCCCGCGATAAGAAAAGGGGTGCTGAATCCGGCAGATGCCTTTTATAACATCAATTTCGACAGCGAGACCATCAGCCGGTTAAACATGCTTTATGCGCGTGATTATAAAATATCCAATGAGCTTAACATCATGCTCAAAGGATTCAGGGAGCTGGGCAGATAATGGCATGAGGTAAACATTTGCCGGACAGGATTGTTGAATTGTTGTTATATGTCAAGATAGTGCAGTCTCATTGATAATGATTTATGGATGATCTGAATGTTGGATCAGATTTTTTCAACTAACAGGAGCGTTTATTGATACCTGAAAAACCATGTCACGTTTCGAGGTTGTGATGCCTAAGCTGGGTGAAAGTATCATTGAAGCCACCATTACCCGATGGCTTAAAAAGGCCGGTGATCACATTGAAGAGGACGAGGATCTCGTTGAGATAGCCACCGATAAAGTGGATTCGGAGATACCGTCACCCGTGGAGGGCACCATAGCTGAGATTTTATATAAAGAAGGTGATATCGTGGCCGTGGGAAAGGTCATCGCTGTGATCGATATGGGTGGCGCTGGTGAACCGGCAGGAGAAAAGGCTGAAAGCAAGACGGTACCGGAAGCCGGAGGCGGTGTGAGAAAAAGTATCGAACAAGCGGCCGAGAAATCTGTCGCTGCCGTGGTGGCAGAGGAAGAAAAAACCTTCGTTTCCGGGCGGTTTTATTCACCGCTGGTTAAAAATATTGCGCGGCAGGAAAACATATCCGTTGAGGAGCTCGGTAAGATAAGCGGCACCGGCAAGGACGGGCGAGTGACGAAGGATGATCTGCTGGATTATGTCAGGCAACGGGGCGTGGCGCCGGCAGGGCCGCCACCCGCGGTGGTGACGCCAGTCGTGACAGAAGTACCAAAAGTAACGGCAGCCGAGGGCGACCAGATCATGGAAATGGACCGCATGCGGCGTTTGATCGCCGATCACATGGTGACGTCGAAGCATGTCGCACCTCATGTCACTTCATTCATTGAAGCCGATGTGACCTCTGTGGTCAAATGGCGCGAGAGGATGAAAGACCTTTTCTATGAGCGCGAGGGTGAAAAGCTGACCTTCACGCCTGTTTTTGTCGAAGCGGCAGCTAAGGCCTTAAAAGACTTTCCCGGTGTGAACGCCTCCGTCGACGGTTACCGCATCATCCTGCGAAAACGCATCAACATCGGTATAGCAACAGCCCTGCCGTCGGGTAACCTCATCGTGCCGGTGATCAAGGATGCCGACCGTAAGAACCTGCTGGGGCTGGCCAAGGCTGTCAACGATCTGAGTGGACGGGCCCGCGGCAACACCCTCAATCCTGACGATATCCAGGAAGGCACCTTCACCATCACCAATTTCGGAACCGTCAACAGTCTCGCCGGGGCACCCATCATCCATCAGCCCCAGGTGGCTATCCTGGGCATAGGAGCCATAAAAAAAAGACCGGTGGTGCTCGAAACCGCCGGTGGCGATGTCATCGCCATCCGGCATGTGGTCATCCTCTCGCTGTCGTACGACCACCGCGCCGTTGACGGCGCCATGGGAGGACTCTACTTAGATAAGGTGGCACGGTATCTTGAAGATTTTGATATTAACACAACCATATAACATAAAGCTTGTCATCCTGGCGGGATCATCCCACTTTCTCACTACTTGCGGTAACCAGAAATATGATCCCGTTCAGGATGACTTTTAACGATCAAATTCTTTCATCATGGAGTTGCATCTGACCCGTCCTTTTACAATTATCGACCTGGAGACCACCGGCACCAACATTGCCAGTGACCGTATCGTGGAGATCGGTATGGTCAAGATACTGACCGATGGCACTAAAAAAATCAAGACCCACCGCATTAATCCGACCATCCCCATACCACCGCAGGCCACCGGTATACATGGCATCACCGACGCCGATGTCAGGGACGAGCCCACCTTTGCCATGCTGGCAGGTGAGCTGGCAGCTTTTATCGACAACAGCGACCTGGGCGGCTATAACCTCCTGAAATTCGATGTTCCCCTGCTGGCAGAGGAGTTTCTCAGAGCCGATGTCGACTTTGATATCGGCAACCGCAAGATTGTAGATGTGCAGAACATTTTTCATAAAATGGAACCCAGAACCTTGCGGGCCGCCTATAAATTTTACTGCGGAAAAGACCATGAAGGAGCTCACGGTGCCGAAGCCGATGCCCTCGCCACCTTCGAAATATTAAAGGCACAGCTCGACATATACAAAGATGTGCCCTATGTCGGCAACAACGGTGTCCCCTCCTACCCCGTAGTCAATGACATCGGCGCTTTAGATGAGTTCTCATACTACTCCCGCCATGCCGACCTGGTCGGGCACATTGTGTTCAATGACAAGAATGATGAAGTCTTTAACTTCGGCAAATACAAGGGGCAAAAAGTGGAGGAGGTCTTTAAAAAAGAACCCCAGTATTATGACTGGATGATGAAAAGCGCCTTTCCGCTGTATACAAAAAAAGTGATCACAGCTATCCGGCTGCGGAGTTTTAACAATAAAGCAAAATGAAAATAATTTGCCTCGGCCGCAATTACGTGGCGCACGCCAACGAATTATCCAGCCCTGTGCCGGAGGAGCCTGTTTTTTTTCTTAAACCTGACACCTCCCTCCTGCTGCATGACAGACCCTTTTATTATCCTGATTTCTCGAAAGAGATACATTATGAGGTGGAGATCGTCTTTAAGCTGTGCAAAACCGGTAAGAATATACGGGTGGAGAGTGCTTCATCATACTATGATACCATTGGCATCGGTCTTGACCTCACCGCCCGTGACCTGCAGCAGGTGTGCAAGGCAAAGGGTCTGCCCTGGACCATCGCCAAGGGCTTTGATCATGCCGCTCCCCTGAGCCCCTTTATCAATAAAAACGATCTTGCCGACATTCATGCCATCGATTTTCATCTCGACGTTAACGGCCGCACCGTCCAGCATGGCAACACGAAAAACATGATATTTGGTATTGATCGCCTAATTGCCTACCTGTCTATGTTCATGACCCTGAAGAAGGGCGATCTCATCTTCACCGGGACGCCCGAAGGTGTGGGACCCGTGAAGGTCGGCGACAGGATTGAAGCTTTTATCGGGGAGAAAAAGATGCTGGAGTGCGGGATAAGATAAAAGATTGGACGATGTGGCGGTATAACGATGTATCGATATTTGAAGTTTTAGCAGGACGGGATTTTTATCGAAAGACGATATCATCGATGACTCGTTCGCCGACTTCGGCGTTGAGGAGATCAATGATTTTATGGCGCGAGTACATCAGCTCATGACGAAGGGCCGGTGAATCGATGCGGACATGCAGTATCCTGTTCCGGATGTACAGCCGTTGGGTGTGTTTGGTGATCATCTTGCCTGTCACTTTCTCCCAGGAATGTATGAGACGGGTTTCGTTGAGCTTATGGCCGAGCCCGTAAGTTTTTATCAGCTCAAAGATGGCTTGTTTAAGGGTGTATTGGTTGGTGGAGCTCATGGGTTGGTTACAGGTTACAGGTTACGGGTTACAGGTTGCGGGTTGCCGGTTAAAAGTGGGATTACACGTTATAAACTCCAAGTGGATTCCCGCAGTCGGCGGGACTGTAATCGTTAGATCGTAAAATACATTTTTAGATTCCATCATTTAATTTCAGTTACATATCCGTTTGATACTTCGAATATTTTGCAGTCGATGTCAAGGCCTGTAAAGATGGCATTAATCCGGTTTTTTTCGGTGTCGGTAATGAACACCTGACCGAAGTTGTCGTGGGCCACCAGCTTGACAATTTGTTTCACCCTGATCTCGTCAAGCTTGTCGAAAATATCGTCAAAGAGGATGAGCGGCTTGAATCCTTTGATGTCTCGTGTATAATCGAATTGTGCCAGTTTCAGGGCGGTGACGAACGATTTTTGCTGTCCCTGGGAGCCGTATTTTTTTGCCGGGTAATTATCGATCAGGAACGACAGGTCATCTTTATGTATTCCTGTGCCGGTGAAGCCCAGCGACAAGTCCCTGTCTATGTACTGGTTAAGCATTTCACGAAAGTCACCTTCCATGAGATGTGATTCGTAAACGATCCCGACCTTTTCGCGGCCGACGCTGATGAACTCGAAATACTGACTGAAGATGGGTGTGAACGCCTCAAAAAAACGCTGCCGGCATTCGAATATCTTCTTCCCGAGCATGACCAGCTGTTCATCCCATATCTCCAGCGATGCCCTGTCGAAGCTCCTGCTCTCGGCAAATTGCCGCAATAACGTATTACGCTGCATGAGAGCCTTGTTGTAATTGATCAGATCGTCGAGATAGGCTTTATCGAACTGGGAGATCACACTGTCGACATATTTCCTTCTGATCTCACTGCCTTCATTGATCAGATCACGGTCGTAAGGCGACACCATCACCAGCGGGTATAAGCCGATGTGATCGGCCAGACGGGAGTAAGTTTTTTTATTCAGCCTGAAGACCTTTTTCTGGTTCCTTTGCTGGATGCAATCGATCTCGTCGTGATGACGGCCGTTACGGATATAGGTGCCATGGATGGCAAAGAAGTCATGATCGTGTTTAATGTTTTGTGTGTCGATGAGGTTGAAATAACTCTTGCAGAATGAGAGGTAGTGGATGGCGTCGAGGAGGTTGGTCTTGCCTGAACCGTTATTACCGACCAGGCAGTTGATCTTATCGCAAAAATCCAACCCGGCCTGAGAATAGTTTTTAAAATTATCCAGTGACAGGTGTTGCAGATACATGGGTCAGTGTGCTGTACATTTAAATACCTGATAAAATGGAGCTTCTCCCTTCGTCCTCCAAAGGTAGCCAAACCACGCAGAATAAGCAACGGGCAGAAAAAAAAGAACCCCCGATCTATTCGGCCGGAAGGTGTTGTTTCTTTTTTAGCGACGCAGAGGGATTAAAGGTAAAGGTGAAAAAGTTCGGTGCGCCGGCCAGGCTATAAGTGGCGCGGGCATAGCTTATCTCAAATTTGGATATCCGCAGGCTCACGCCCCATGAGAAGCCGACCATTCCCACTTTCTCTCTGATCTTGAGTTCTTGGCGCCGCTGGTAGTTATAACCCAGTCTCAGACTCAGGTTCTTTACCGGTGATATCTCCCCGCCCACGACAATATGGCGCATAAGCTTGTCACCGAAATCGGCGATGCCGCTTTTGGTCTTTGGCTGGCCCGTGTAAGGATCGACGTTATCGGGGTTGGAGGGATCGAAATAGGTCATATCCCATTTTTCGATGTGGTTGTAATTGATGAAATAGCGAAAGGGGACGTACTTCAGTCTTTTGGAGATGCCGGCGTCGATCTCGAACGGCAGCGCTTCCGCGTCGGCACCGTAATAGGTGGTGATCTGACGGCCTATGTTCCTGAAAAGCAGTGAGGCGGTGAAGTCGGATTTGCTGTGGTAGGCGCCGGCAACATCGACGGCTACGCCCACCGAATGGTACGACTCCAGCGTGGAGTAAATGGCTTTAAGGTTGGCCCCGATGGAAAAGCTGGAATCCAGCTCACGCCCCCATCCGATGTTAAAGGCATATTCCGAAGCCGTAAAGGTGCCGGAGGTCTGACCTGTGTTATCGGCATAGGTGAACTGTCCATAATCGATGAACTGAAGGGCGCCGGTGAAACTGCCTAACGTCCTGAAAGTCCTTGAGTATATGGCGTAGCCATAGTTGATGTCGGTGAAGTAATCCACAAAGCTCAATGCAAAGTTATTATTCATCTGGGGTGTGATGAGAGCCGGATCGGTGAGCGTCAGGTTGAGGTCGTTGTCTTTCGATACCAGGTAATTGTCACCAATGGAACCGATCCTCGCCGAGTTGGGCAGGTTAAGGAACTCGTAAGTAGCGTGTCCTCCGATTTGAGAGAAAGCCGCCGATGACAGGGTTATAAAAAGAATAAACAGAGAAAACCGGTTGAAATTCTTCACAGGCTTAAGGGTTATGATAGGAAATAGATCTGCATGCAAAATTATTCAAATTAGATTAATAACGGTGATTGACGACGGATATTATTTGCCGCCTGACAATCTGCTGCGTATCAGGTTCAAAGCGCTGCCGGCCCTGAACCATTCGATCTGGGCTTCGTTATAGGAGTGAATAATGCTGAATGACTCCGATGTCGCGTCACGATGATGCAACATGACGGTGAGTGGCCGGTCGGGTGCAAAATCTGTCAATCCGGTGATATCAATGCGATCCTCTTCCCTGATGCGGTCGTAGTCGTTTTTATCGGCGAATGTCAGGGCGAGCATGCCCTGTTTCTTAAGGTTGGTTTCATGGATGCGTGCAAACGACCTGGCGATGATGGCGGCGACACCCAGATGGCGCGGTTCCATTGCCGCATGCTCACGCGAGGATCCCTCGCCGTAATTCTCATCGCCGATGACCACCGACATGATATGATTTTGTTTATAAAAACGGGCCACGCTACTCACCTTGTCATATTCACCAGACGACAGGTTTTTTACGAGGTTGCTTTGCCCGTTGAAAAAATTAACGGCGCCCATGAGCAGGTTATCCGAGATGTTGTCGAGATGGCCTCTGAAACGGAGCCAGGGCCCCGCCATGGAGATATGGTCGGTGGTGCACTTGCCTGTGACCTTGATGAGCAGGTTTAATCCTTTCATGTCGTGACCGTCCCAGGCCGGGAACGGTTCCAGACGCTGCAGGCGCTGTGAGCCGGGATGTATGACGACGTTGATGGCGCTGCCGTCCGTGCTGGGTGCGATGTAACCCGGGTCTTTTACCTCAAAGCCTCTGGCGGGCAGCTCCTCGCCCTGCGGTTCGTCGAGGCGGACCTCCTCGCCGGCGACATTACGCATGGTGTCGGTCAATGGATTGAAGGTGAGACGCCCGGCTATGGTCATAGCCGTGACTATCTCAGGCGAGGCCACGAAGCTGTGCGTGGCTGCATAGCCGTCATTGCGTTTGGCGAAGTTACGGTTGAAGGAGGTGATGATCGAGTTCCTGCGTTCCGGATCATCCATCACTCTCTTCCACTGGCCAATACAAGGGCCGCAGGCGTTAGCCATGACCACGCCGCCGATCTCCTCGAAAGCTTTCAGGAGACCGTCGCGTTGTGTGGTGTACCTGATCTGCTCAGAGCCGGGTGTGACGATGAATTCCGTCTTCACCTCCAGCCCTTTTGCCTTAGCCTGTCGGGCTACCGAAGCGGCACGGGTGAGATCTTCGTAAGAGGAGTTGGTGCACGATCCTATTAATCCGACTTCAATATTCAGGGGATAATCCTTTTCTTTGACCATCCTGACGAATTCGCTGATGGGATAGGCTGCATCGGGTGTATAAGGTCCGTTGATATGGGGTTCCAGCGTCGACAGGTCTATGTCGATCAGGCGGTCAAAATAGTTCTGCGGATCGCGGTAGACCTCTTCATCGGCTTTCAGATAAGAGCCGATAGCATCGGCTCTCCGGGCTACCTCTTCCCTGCCGGTGGCGGTGAGATAACGGCCCATGGTGTCGTCGTATGCGAAGATGGAGGTGGTGGCGCCAACCTCGGCGCCCATGTTACATATGGTGCCTTTGCCTGTGGCCGACAGGTATTGTGTGCCCTCGCCGAAGTATTCGATGATACGTCCTGTGCCGCCTTTCACTGTGAGGATGCCGGCAACTTTCAGGATGACATCTTTGGGGGCTGTCCAGCCACTGGGTTTCCCTGTGAGTCTGACGCCTATGATTTCGGGCATCTTCAGCTCCCACGGCATGCCGGCCATCACGTCGACGGCGTCGGCGCCGCCGACACCTATGGCTATCATGCCCAGTCCTCCCGCATTCACCGTATGCGAGTCGGTGCCTATCATCATGCCACCGGGAAAAGCATAATTCTCAAGGACGACCTGGTGAATGATACCTGCGCCGGGACGCCAGAAGCCGATGCCATATTTATTGGAAATGGACTGCAGGAAGTCGTAAACTTCCTTATTCTGTTCCAGTGCTCTCTCCAGATCACCGGCGGCACCGGCGTAAGCCTGGATGAGATGATCGCAGTGCACCGTCGTCGCCACGGCTGTTTTATCCCTGCCGGCATTCATGAACTGCAGCAGCGCCATCTGGGCCGTGGCGTCCTGCATGGCCACACGGTCGGGAGCGAAATCAACATAATCGCGCCCACGGATGAACACATGGTCCGCTTGGGTAACCCACAAATGACCGTAAAGGATCTTTTCACTCAGTGTCAGCGGGCGCTGCAACAGATGCCGTGCTTTATCGACCTTGGGTGGAAGCTGCCGGTAGACCTTATCAATTAAAGGGAGATCAAATAACATATTGTGTTTTTTTGTTAATATGTCAACACCATTTTTTTTCAAATGTTCAAGGGCACACTACTCCTGCGAGTCGTTTTTCTTTTCTTGGTCCATTCCGGTCCCGACAAGCCCATGTCACGATTCATTCTCCAGCTCTTTCTTTACCTTTTTCAGATCTCTCATATGATCATCGGACGGTACGGGGTAATGCAGGTCGAGGGAACGTATTTCCGAGACGAGGATATTGGCCACAAGTGCCCGGGCGATCCATTTGTGGTCGGCAGGGATGACATACCAGGGTGCCCATACCGAGGAGGTGTGGTTGATGGCTTCTTCATAAGCTTTCATATAGTCATCCCAGTATGACCGCTCTGCAATATCAGAAGCTGAGAATTTCCAGGACTTATCCGGATTCTGGAGACGTTCCAGAAAACGTTTTTTCTGTTCTTGTTTTGAGATATGCAGGAAGAATTTGAGTACCACCGTACCGTTACGGACGAGGTGTTGTTCGAATGTATTGATATCCTCGAAACGTTTCTGCCAAAAGGCGCCGTCGCGTTCTCCGGGAGGGATCTGCTGTTTGGCGAGGATGGCGGGGTGCACTCTCACGATGAGGACCTCTTCATAATAGGAGCGGTTGAAGATGCCTATGCGGCCGCGTTCGGGCAGGGCTTTCATGCAGCGCCAGAGCCAGGTGTGGTTCAGCTCCTCGGCCGAAGGCTGCCTGAAGCTCACCACCTGGCACCCCTGGGGGTTAATGCCCGACATGACATGCTTGATCATGCTGTCCTTGCCCGCGGCATCCATGGCCTGGAAGATGATGAGCAGACCGCAGGTGCCGCTGGCATAAAGCAGCTCCTGCATGTCGGACAGAGACCGGATGTCTTTTTCCAGATCCTGTTTGAATTTGCTTTTTAATTCTGATTTTTTGAGATCCTTGAGCTCCCCGTTGAAGCCAAAAGCAGTGTCGAAGTCGCGCAGGCGGATCTGACGATCGGGGGTAACACGCAGCTGATTGATGGTCTTGTCAGATAACATGATGTTTGGATTTTATGGTTGTCAGGATTGCAAAAGTAAGGGGTATTTATATTTTTCGCCCTAAAAAGGAATTGAATAATTGTTTGAAAGGACAGAACCATCTTAACGGGCCGCTCCTTCGGAGCTTGGGATCAGGTTTGTGGGCCGCCGGCTACAGACGGTGGGCTCCTACGTAGCACATGTAGTAGAGGTTTTAAAGCCAGTTGATTACTTGCCACAGATAGTAAGCTTCAATGAAACAAATGCAGTGGCAGAACTAAATCCAGTTAATAACAGGACACTGATTTAACAATTCTTGTTGTTTATAAAAATAATCTATTGCCAGGTGCTCCGGAGGAGCGGCCTGTCATCTTTTATAATTTTTTATGATTTTATTTAAATGCCATTTCCTTCGTTTTCAACCTGTTCACAACGGGATAGTGCATTCTTCAAATCCGCTCTGTGCTTTGTTTTTATCATTCATGACACACAATTGAACGCATCCCTTAGCGAATGAACTGGATAGAAATGCTTTAAAACATCGGTGATAATATTTTGTTATTTTTGCGGCCGAAAAATTTTACCTGTTTACAATAACATTCAATTTTTAAAGTTTGGAAATTTAAATTATCAATTATTCTGATGCAAATGTTGCTTATATACCTGGGAATTCTGGCGGGCGTGTGCCTGGAGGGAGAAATTGTCATTATCGGATCTGCTTTTGCAGCGCACGAAGGTTATCTGAATATCTTCCTGGTC
>Ga0172365_10000106_pt1 | contig 46127 bp, 32 predicted proteins | sample LakKivSesite48cm_FD_114535 | JGI IMG/M metagenome (GOLD analysis project Ga0172365, IMG submission 114535) | Sediment microbial communities from Lake Kivu, Rwanda - Sediment site 48cm | ecosystem: Environmental > Aquatic > Freshwater > Lake > Sediment | place: Rwanda: Western Province, Lake...
ACTGGTAGAGCAAGGTTTAAAGAACCAGATTCTAAGTGTAAGAACAGGTTAACGAGGGGGATTAAAGGTATCCAAAAAGTATTGTTTTGTTCAAACTTTTTGGATATAAGGGGGATTCTTCCCTCTTATGCGCCCGTAGTTCAATTGGATAGAACGGCGGACTCCGGCTCCGCAGGTTAGGTGTTCAAATCACCTCGGGCGCGTGCGAATTTGGCCGGCAGATACTGAGCGTAGTGAAAATATATGCAGTTGCCAAATTCAGCATCCCGAGTTTCCTGAACGGATTGAAGGAAGTGCAGTGAGGGAAGCGAATTGAAGAAAGGAGGTTAATAATGGAATTTTACGAAGTGATCAAAACAAGAAAGAGTGTCAGGAAATATAGACCAGATCCAATTCCTGAAGATGTTTTAAATCGTATTCTTGAGGCAGGGCGCGCTGCACCTTCGGCAAAAAATATTCAGCCCTGGAAATTTATTGTTATTAAAGACCCTGAAAATAAAAAGAAGGTTGCTGAGGTATGCCGTGGACAACACTGGATTGCCAATGCAGATGTGATTGTGTGTGGTTGTGCTCTGGAAAAGATTGCCTGGGGCAGGATGGGTGGTTATATGAGTTCGTTTGCCGTGGATTTGGCAATTGCAATGGACCATATCATTCTTGCTGCTGCAAATGAAGGACTGGGCACCTGCTGGATTGGTGCGTTTGAAGAGAAGAGGGTGAAAGAGATTCTTGGCATTCCTGATGATGTTCGGGTTGTTGCATTGACACCGATTGGTTATCCTGCAGAAGAGCCAAAAGGCCGGGGAAGAAAAGATTTTAATGAAATTTTTGTATATGAAAAATATCAGTAATTTTTGTGATTTGCCAAGAATGTAAAAAAGAAAGAATCCTTTCCAAAACACTACCTTATTGCTCAGAATGTATACGTAAGAATTATAATAAATTATACCCCAAAATCTTAAAAATCCATGAGCAGACACGAAAGGCATATAACCTGCCAGAAAAAATCCCACAAGACAAGAATGGCATACCTTGTGGGATTTGTGTAAATAACTGCTCAATCACTAAAAATAACACAGGTTATTGTGGTGTAAGAAAAAATATTGACAACAAAATTTCTGGGTCTGATGAAAACTGGGCTTTTGTTGACTGGTATCATGACCCATTACCCACAAACTGTGTTGCGGATTGGGTCTGCGATGGCAATAAAGAATATGGCTGCAAAAACCTTGCAGTATTTTATGAAGCCTGCACTTTCAATTGTTTATTCTGCCAGAACTGGCACTATCGGGAAAGAAAAAATCGGGCAACAGTCCGGGAACTTGCCTCTGCTGCTGATCCATTGACAAGTTGTATCTGCTTTTTTGGTGGCGATCCAACACTATTTGCCCTTCACACCATTGCAACGGCAAAAGAAATCCTTGAAAGAAAACAGCATAAAAAATTCAGAATCTGCTGGGAGACCAATGGCTCGGTTTCATCAAGGATAATGGAAACCTGGATTGAACTGTCATTAAAAACCAATGGTTGTATAAAGATTGACTTCAAGACTTTTTCTGAGGAATTGAATATTGCCCTCTGTAGTGCATCAAATAATAATACAAAAGAGAATATTAAACTTGTAGCAAAATATATTCCGCAGAGAGAAAGACTGCCGCTTCTGATTGTGAGCACACTTTTAATTCCTGGTTATATTGATGAATATGAAATAACCGAGATGGCGAAGTTTTTGAGCTCAATCAATAAAAATATTCCCTGGTCATTTTTAGGCTTTTTTCCCCATTTCTATTTTAATGATCTGCCCTGCACTTCAAGAAAACAGGCAGAAAAGGCATTAGAAATTGCCAGCGATTACGGTATTAATAAAACCAATATTGGCAACAGCCATCTGTTGATATAGATATAATTGAATAAAATGGTTATTGTGTATTTATCTGATTTTTTGTGTATGTTCTACATATACCCGACGAAAGTGGTATCCATAGATTGCAAAGGTTACAGCGGTAGGGAATGCATATGGACGTTTTATTAATGACCAGAAAAATAGCCTCCAGTAATAAAATTTCTCTTTGCCAATAAAACCGAGATACCAGACCGATTTTAAAAATGCCTTAATATGGGCAAAGCGGAAATATACAGGTCTGATTCTGGGTGCCTTAAATTCTTTTAAAAATGTTTTAATCCGTTGATAGTAATGATGGGGCGAGTATATCTTCGATAAAACTTCCTTGTATCCATTCATTAGAATATTTTGATTCATCTTGGGAATGAAATTTAGTGAACAGTCAGTATTATCTCCGCTTATTTTTGTCAATAACCGATTTTCTGCCTCAAGCCTTTTATATAATCTAGTTCCTTTGGCTGCATTCAGCAAACCAACCATTGCTGTAACAATCCCGGTGTGTTGAATAAATTCAGTAAGTCTTACAAATATTGATTCCGGGTCATTATCAAAACCGAGTATAAATCCACCCTGTACCTCAAGACCGTTCTGCTGAATTTTTTTAATACAATCAATAAGGTTTCTTCCAATATTCTGATATTTGGTGCATTCATTCAAACTCTCTTCATTGGGAGTTTCAATGCCGATGAAGACACTCTGGAATCCAGCATTGACCAAAAGATGCATCAATTCTTCGTCATCAGCCAAATCCACAGATACCTGGGTAGAAAATGTGAATGGATATTTTTTCTTTTTCATCCATTCAGTAATAGCGGGCAGAAGTTTCTGTTTTACTTTTTTCTGGTTGCCGATAAAATTATCATCGACAAAAAATACTGCATCACGCCAGCCCCATTGATAAAGTGCTTCAAGTTCATCGATTATCTGTTTTATTGTTTTTGTTCTTGGTTTGTGCCCATTTAACATTGTAACATTACAAAATTCACAATTGAATGGGCACCCCCGTGAATATTGAATACCCATAAGACTGTATTTTCTCTTTTTTACAATCTTCCAGAGGGGAATTGGCGTTCTTGTTATATCCGGAAATTCTTTTGCTTGGTAGATATGTTTGGGGTTACCATTAGCAAGATCCTTCAAAAATTCAGGAAAAGTATCTTCTGCCTCACCGATAAATAAATGGTCAACATCATTAAAATCATTCTGCTCAATTGTGAACAAAGGACCACCCGCAATGATTTTAACACCCAATTCTTTACAACGCTCAATTACCTCGCGTGCTGACAGGCGCTGAAGTTCCATACCACTAATAAATACATAATGAGCCCATCTTAAATGACGGTCTTTTAACCTTGTGGTATTCATATCAACAAATTTCTTTTCCCATACATCTGGTGTCATTGCTGCAATTGTTAATAAACCAAGTGGTGGAGATGCAGATTTTTTTGAAATAAATTTCAAGGCGTATTTAAATCCCCAGAAGGTCAAAGGAACCTTGGGATAGACAAATAGTACTCTAACTTTTTTATTATTTTGTTTTTCATCGAACATTAGATATTATACATTAAAAAACAGACGTGTCAATAGTATATATTAAATACAATATGCAATGTGCCTTTAACATCTGATTTTATTTTCTCAATATAAACTTTTATTTCAGGCGTATTTTTTATATATTTCAAGAAAAGTTAGTGGAAAGGTTCTTTGTTTCAATGCTTTTTTACTTGGAATTATTGACATTAGATTATGTTTTTTTAAAAAAACAATTGCTTCATCTTTTTTGTTTTTTGCAAGCAAATACAAAAAAAATTCTTTGGGGTACTCCTTTTCTTTACCTTTTATTCCTTTAATGAATTCATTTAGATTACCGTAATACAAATGGAACATATAGACACTATTTGCATAAAGATTCGCCATAGTTGCAACTTCATCACCCCTTTGAGCAAACAAAAATGCCTTTTGTTTTTTACCGAGTATGATATAGAGATCAGTTAGCGCATTTAATGCCAATCTTGTCCAATAGGCAAAATCGAGTGTTTGATAATTCCTAAGACTTCTTTTAAGATAATTCAGGGCAATTTCAAAATTTCCTTTTAACATCTCAATCTGCCCGAGTCGCAGAAGGCAATTTCCCTCAGAAAATAAGTCACCTTCATCTGTAAAATTGAGAGACCTGCGAAAATAATCTTCTGCTTTTTGGTAATTTTTTTCTTTGAAATAAATCCACCCAATATTATATAAACTAACCGCTATTGAATTTCTTGCATTATTATTTTTGGCAAGTCGCAGTGCTTGTTTGTAGTATTCTAATCCTATTTTATTTTGTTCGGTCATATCGTAATAAATACCACAGGATTCAAGAAAGATTAATTTTTCACCCATTGTCATTGGGAATTTTTTTAAATGTTCTAGAACAATTTTCATTTTGTTATGTTGGCTACTCCAGTCGTATAATGAAACCAGACCAAACAATACGTGCTTTTTCAATTTCTTGTTTCTTTGTAGTTCCTTAAGAATTTTTTCTGCATCATAATAATCCGCCATTTTTACTAAATAAAGGGCATTTATCAATCTACCAACTTCTTTAAAGCGTTCATTTTCATCGCTTGTTAATCTTTGTATAATTTTGGAAATTTCATTATGGAAGCCCCGGCCATAGAATTCTTCAAATGTGTCACACCAGTAAGGCAATGCTTTATAAGGTTCATCACCTGCAGTAAGGTGGTGGGCAATTTCATAAGAGGCTCTTCCTTCTTTGATAAAAACCTCACCAATCTTTTTTTCATGCATTTTTCTGCGAGCGTCAAGTAGTGAATCCAAAATTGCATCTTGGAATAACGCATGTTTAAACTGGTAGATCTCACCCGTCTTTAAAAGTATTCCTCTTTCGCATGCCGGTTCAGGATTGATATTTCTATCGGGCATAATTTCATTGATTGTTTCAAGAGAAAATTGCCGGCCAATGCAAGCCGCGATTTCTGTGGCTTTTTTTATATCAATTGGTAAATCATCAAACCGCGACAGAAGAATTGAATGAATGCTGAACGGTAAAGTCCTGGTATCTTCAGTAATAGAGAAAGAGTGCTCTTTTTTTATAATAAATTTTTTCTCTTGCATATCTTTCAGAATTTGTTCAAAATAGAAAGGATTGCCTTGAGTGCGCTCCATTAAAAAACAAAAAAATTTTTTGTCCGGAGGCATACCAAATATGTCTTCGAAAAGATTTATTAAATCATTAGATGATAAATTTTTAAGATAGAATTTTTGTATTTTGAGGATATCAATGAATTGTTCGCCATCAGGTCGTGATGAGGCAAGAATTAAAAAGGGTAAAGGAACTAATTCCTTTAATAGCATAAAAGAGGCATTATCAAGCCAGTGTAAATCTTCCATAAAAATAGTAAGGTTATCTTTTGTTTTAAAAAGTTTCCATAATAATTCTATAACTCTGATTGTTGGTAATTGTATGGAACCATCAAGATATCTCTTCAGTTCTGGAAATTCACCTTCAGGAAAATATTTAAAAATCTCTTTTAATAAAAATAGTGGTGGAGATACTGGCGAAAGAGCTACTTCAATAACATCTTTTTGGCTGAAATTTTTTCTTAATTCGTAAAGCATGCGCGATTTACCCAATCCTGCATCTCCGATAAAACATAAACTCTGTCTCTTATTCAAAAGTTTTAGTGCTTGATTCAACTCCTTTTCTCTACCAACAAATTTGAAAGGAAATAATGAATGATTAAAAACATCAGAGATTTTTTCCTGCGGTTTATAGATCCTGATTTTTTCTTCTTTACCTTTCAATTTTATCGTACCAACATCAATAAAATTAAATTTGCCTCTCAGCATATTCTCAATTTCTTCAGAGAGATATATATCATTGTCAGGAGCAATTGTACACAAACGGGCGGCAACATTGACCCGATCACCCAGAACGGCAAATTCATTAAATCTTTTTGTTTTAATCTCTCCGGCAAATATAATTCCCGAACTGATACCCATTTTCAATTTATAATCCTTGAAAGCCGTTTTCAGTCTATTAAATATATCAATGCACACCTCGGCCTCTCTACCTGTGGATTCAGAAAAACCCGCAATGAGAAGTGCTTTGAATGTGCTTTTGAAAGGAATCCATTTAAGAAGTTTTATTTTTTCTTTTTGATTACAAAAGATCGCGGTTATCTTATACACTAAATCAAAATCCTGTGGGATCTCAAGAAACATAATATACAGAGGTCTATGTGCGGGTTGATAATTTTTCTTATATGAAATATGGGGGAAATCTGGCAAGCAGGATGTCTGTTGATGAAAACCGGAGAGAACATTCGCTTTTCCAGCTGGAGTTTTCTCCGCTAACAAATTCAGGTCATAAACTGCCTTTCCGTTAATAAGCAAGTCCTGATAATTATCCGATATCTGAAACCAATCACCTTCAATAAATCCAGGTACTGCAACAAATCGGGTTTGAAGATTATGTTCCTTTAAAGTCTTTAAATTTAAAAGTTCATCACCCAGTATTTTTATCTTTTGTATTTCAATATTGGCTGGAAATATTGCATAATAGGCATCACCAGCGAGTTTAAAAATTCTACCATTGTAATCCAGTATCTTTTTCTCGGCATCCCGAAAAAAATTGGTAATAATTGTACATAATTCTTCAGTTCCCTTATTTCCCTTTTTTGCCAGTTGCTCACTCAGTGTGGTAAAACCACCAATATCCTGTATTGCTAACCAATAGATACCCTGGAATTTCATTTGATAATGTTCTTATAAGTTCTTTAAGGATTAAAATTTGTTTTTTAAGTAATTCTGGAAACGATTAGTTCCTTGTTTTCTATATTTGAGCTACAAAGCACACGGGACACCTGGGCATCCCTGAAATAACGCTCAACCGGATAATCCTTCATATAACCATAACCACCATACACCTGAATGGCATCGGTCGTAATCTTAGCTACACCCTGATTACTGAAATATCGGACAATTGCAGCTTCACGGGAAAAATCTTTACCACTGTCTTTGATATTAGCTGAATCGTACATCAAAAGACGCATTGCCTCAATCTTTGTTGCCATATCGGCAATCATTTCTCGCACCATACCAAAATTAATGATTGGTTCACTAAATTGAACGCGTTCTTTTGCGTATTTTATTGCATTCTCCATTCCTGCCTGGCAGATACCCAGATTTATCGCGGCAAAAGCTAAATTGGCAAAGGATTTAATCTCTTCCAGAATTTTTTCTCCATTACTATCACTACCCATAAGGTTTTGTTTTGATATTATGCAGTTGTCAAATGCCACCTGTGTAATGCCACTGGCGTGCATACCGATGACATTATCCTTTTTGTCTTTTGTGATATTTGGTGTATTTTCATCAATAATCAAGGCGTTCAATCTACCCTTAATTTCAGCAAAGAGTATGAATGGACCATTGGCGACACCGTTCAATAAGATAGGATTTTTACCATTAATTATCCAAGAATCAAGATTTCCACTTATCTTGAGTTCATTGGTTGCCATTTCAGCAAATCCACCAATTATCTCACCCGCTGCAGCACTGGGCAGGTATTTGTTCTTCTGCGTATCACTACCAAATTTTGCAATCGGGGAGGAGAATAGAATATTGTGTGTCGCAAGTATCAAGGCAGTTGATGGACAGACCTTGCTTATCTCCTCAAGACAAACGAGCAATGAAACAGTGTCAAGGGCGCAACCACTAAAGGATTCAGGAATTGTTGCACCAAGGATGCCCATCTGGGCAAGTTTTTTGATATTCTCTATAGGAAATATTCCCTGCTTATCAAACTCATCCACCTTTTCTGCAATCACATCTTTCGCAAATTTTCTGATTTCATTCTGTAATAATATAGTTTCTTTGCTAAACTCCATTATTCACTCCTTTTGTATCCAATTTCACGAATTATCTCCAGGGCAATCTGGCCACGCTGGATTTGATTTGTACCTTCATAAATTTGTGTGATCTTGGCATCACGTAACATTTTTTCTACATTATATTCTCTTAATAATCCATAAGGACCCATAATCTCAATTGCATCTAAAGTTGTTTTCATTGCGATATCTGAAGGAAATAATTTTGAGAAAGATGCCGGTTTTGTAGTATTTTTTATTCCTGCATCTATTGACCTTGCTGCTGCATAGATTAAAGCACGTGCAGCTTCAATTTCTGTCGCCATGTCCGCAATCTTACCTTGGATATATTGATTGCCAAGGAGATTTTTTTCCGCGGTGAATTTAAGAACTGCCTCATAGGCTCCCTGGGCAACACCAAGCCCTATTGCACCGACTCCAGGACGTGCTCGGTCAAAATTGCGCATTGTATAGATAAAACCCATACCTTCTTTTCCCATTAAATTCTCTTTCGGCACCTTGCAATCAGAAAAGACAAGTTCCGTAGTGGTTGATGTTCGAATACCAAGTTTATTTTCGTGTTTGCCAAAATCAAATCCAGCTAATCCTTTTTCTACAATAAATGCAGAAATACCCCTTGCCCCGCGCGATTTATCAGTAGAAGCAAGCACCACATATACATCTGCAATGCTGCCGTTTGAAATAAATTGTTTGACGCCGTTTAAGATATAATAATCACCTTCTTTGCGGGCTGTGGTCTTAATATTTGCAACATCACTACCTGCTTGTGCCTCAGTAAGACCAAAGGCACAGAATAATTCACCACTGGCAATCTTAGGTAGATATTTCTTTTTTTGTTCTTCAGAGGCAAAGTAAATGATTGGTCCTGAACCAAGTGCGCCAACTGCATAAGCAGTCGCAACACCTGCACAAATTCTGGCAACCTCTTCACAGGCAATACTCATATCCATAATCTTTGCGCCTGTACCACCATATTCCGTTGGAATAAATATTCGCAATAATCCTTCTTTTGCCATTCGTTCAATGATTTCTCTGGGGAATTCTGCCTTCTTATCCAGTTCATCACGTATAGGGAGAATCATCTCTTCTGCTATCTTACACACCTTTTCTTTTAATATCTTTTCTTCATCAGTGAAAAAATATTCCATATACCTCCCTTTAATTCAAGATATTTAGATAGAAAAGAAAATATATTTTAATAATTTTTAAATCAAAGTCAAGTAAAGTTTTGAGATATTTTCAAAATTAAGTGGGTTTTGAAATTTTATTTACCCTCTAATATCTTGAGCCTTGCTTCGGTTCTCTTTAAATACTCCTGTGCCTTACTGTGATTTGGATTGTACTTTAAAACTTCTTTGAATATCTTCAATGCATCTTTGAATTCTCCGGCAATGAATTTTGAGACTCCGGATTGGAATAGTATCTCTATCTCTTCCGGAGTTTTAGATTTTTTTACTGATTGCACTACCTGTCCAGTGCTTTGTGGTTTATTCTTTATTAGAAGTAAAGAATCCACCCTGTGCATACCATTTATTGCCTCAACTTGCGAGGAATCAAATTCTACAACCTTACGATAATAATAAAATGCCTCAGCGTAACTGGTTGAATCCTCCTTAATGCGCGCCTGGTTCATTAGACTGTCGATCCAGGTTTTTTGTAAAGAATAATAGTTCTGTATAATTTTATCATCTATGAAAAATTTCCGATCTCTAAATTCCTGGAGCGTTTTGAAAAGCTTTTTTGCTGCAGGCATATCCATATTCTTTAATGAATAATTGAAGGAATCAAGACCGGCGGTGAATGTATTGTACTGCTGGCTTAATAAACTTCTATCGGTCAATTTTACCATTTCAAAGACAAAATTATTGTTAGTTGCCGAGACATTAAACTGTTTTTTCAATGTTTCATAGTCTGGCGCCTCAAGAATAATAATGTATTCCCCAGGAGGTAATGAAGGGTAAAAGGCACTTTTGAGGGTGGTAAAAGATTTATTCAAATTTTCGATTGTCACCCGGACACAAGGGATTGTTGCTTTTGACAGTGAATCACGGATTGTGCACTGAACATTAATGCTCTCAACCGTATTCTGGGCATAAAGAAACCCTATGAAGATTATTACCATTGATATACTTTTATGAAATATTTTTTTAATTAACACAGTTAATTATACAAATAAGAGGAAAATTGTCAATAGTAATATTAATTAAAGTAAAGCCTTGATTTTGTAAAAAAATAGGATAAAATTATTATTATGAAGATAAAAAAACTTAATGAAATAAATCCTGAGATTCCTCAAATGGCCGGCACAAAAGATACCACGATTCAATGGTTGATAACAAAAAATGATGGTGCAAGCCATTATGCAATGCGGGTTTTTACAATTGAACCGGGTGGCGCAATACCTCTACATACGCACAATGATATGGAGCATGAGATGTTTATTCTTGAAGGCGAAGCCACATTGAATACTGGCGATGAAGAGATTCCTGTGAAAAAGGGCGATGTCTTACTAATTCAACCAAATGAAAAGCATAGTTTTACAAATACTTCAAGTGCACCATTCAGGTTCATCTGTGTAATACCCATTCTCAAGTAATTCTCTCGTGAACACATTTGACATAATTGTTGTTGGTGCTGGACCTGCAGGTAGCAGTGCGGCTTTCAGTTCAGCAAAAGAAGGTGTTTCTGTCTTGCTTCTTGAAGAACATTCACAAATTGGTATCCCTCTACAATGTGCTGAAGGTTTATCCCGTAGCACAGTAAAGGATTATCTTGAAATTAAAGCAGAATGGACTTCAGTAAATCTTTCTGGTTCAATTGTGCGCGGTCCTTCCGGTGAGGAGTTTAAGATTGAGTATCCCAATGTGGGCTGGGTTTTGAACAGGAAGGTCTTTGATGCGGAACTTGCCAGGATTGCGGTAAATAATGGAGCAGTGCTGAAAACGAATTCAAGGGTGGTAGGAGTAGAAGATAACAATGTTATTGTAAGTGAAAATGGTAAAATAAAGAAATACCATTACAAATTTTTAATCGGTGCCGATGGCATTGGTTCAAAGGTAGGTGACTGGATGGGTATTGGTACAAGACTGAGTTTGAATGAAATCGAAGTTTGTGCTGAATATCTAATTGAAAATATTAAAATTGAACCCAATTATACATCCCTTATATTTGATAACAAAATTGCACCCGGTGGTTATACCTGGATATTTCCTAAATCAAATTCTTCTGCAAATGTAGGACTTGGGATTTCACCATTGAAGACGAAAAAAAAAGCAAAAGAATATCTTGACAAGTGGATAAAAAAAGAGTTTTCTGATTGTATAATTAAAGACAAAATCTTTGGTGGTGTGCCGGCAAAGATTTTGAAAAAATTTTCCGGCAAAAATTTCTTTCTTGTTGGTGATGCGGCAAGATTTACTGACCCCTTAAGTGGTGCTGGAATTGCCAATGGCATTAAATCTGGGATTATTGCAGGAAAAAATGCAATCTTAAGAATAAAAGGCAAAAAAGATTTTTATGAAAAAGAGATTGAAAAAGAGATTTTTTCCGAGATTAAATTCCACAAAAAGGTTAGGGACATTTATCTAAAATTAAATGAACAAGATTATCGAAAAATTTTTCAAATTGGCAAAAAATTCTTTGAGGGCAAGACCATAAGCGATATCAATACCCGCGAATTGGTCAGGGAAGTAATTATAAATTTGCCCTATCTTTTGCCTCTTGCTCTGCGTTTGTTAATCTGATTCTGTATTATCTTTAGAACTACTTTAAAGATATATTTACCGGATAACTGATCTCACCGATAATTGTTTTGATATATGCCTTTGCCTTGATATTATAGGATGCAGCTTTAAATCTCAATGCCTCAACAATTGTCTGACCAATCTTTGTATATTCAAGGGTTATGGTTGTAGTAAGATTTTCTGATTTACCTGCAGGAACCTTTAACCCTTTACCGGTAGTGCCGGAGAATACATCGGTTTGATTCACATAGAATGTATAATCAAGTTTATCAAGGGTCGCATCTACATTATTGGGATTCTGCACCTTCAATTCAAAATCAATTTTTAAATCGGAGAATGTAAAGTCATAGGGATTTGCTGATACAAAGCTAAATTTGCACTCTTTGACTGCCAGGCGTTCTTTTATTGCAGAGCAAGAGGTTAGAAGAATAATTGAACATATAATTATTGTTTTATTCATAAAAGATTATACTCAAAACTATGAATAAATCAAGGTGTGAAGACAATCGTAAGCAGTGAGAAATAAGTAAACGGATTAGTGTATTGGATTTATAGTTTTTTGAAAAAAAGGGGAGCATTGCTCCCCTTTTTTAATAATAGAAACGATTATGCTGCTGGTTTTGCAAGTTTGAAGTAGTGTTTGACCTTCCAGCCTTCGCTTAAGAGGATGTAGTATCCATCATAACCCTGTGGGTCTGGTTCGGCAAAGAATTCAAATTTAACAAATATTGTCTGGTCAAATTTGCCCCAGTTTTCTTCAGTTGTTCCTGAACCATCCGCGGCGAAACGGAACTGAGCAGAAAGTCTTATATCAGATGAAGTTGTGATATCAATTGAAGCAGCTTCATCAATTGTGCTGTTATCAAAGGCATATTGATACCAGGTGGTGTTCCAATTCCATTTAAAATTACCAGTAACATGGGTTGTATCAGGAATTCCTACCACTGCACGGAACCAGATGTCTCTGTTATCTGCAAGTAAACCAATATCCATCTGGGTGATGGTGCTATCCACATAAGCGCTGTCGTCACGCCAGATATCGGGTGTGAACATCAGGTATATATGTCCTGTGTCAATGGTTACGCCCTGGCTATCAACCGGAAATTTAATGGTCCATCGATAGTATAAATCTGCCCATTCATCAGGAACATCAAAACTATCCGGTCCTTCCCAGAGTGGTGGTGCGCACAAAGAGCTGTTGCTATACGCATCAACATCGGTCATCATTCCGAGCATCGCCAGTCCCTGAACCAGATTCTCTGCCTGGTATAGTTCGTTCTCATCGGTCTTTTTGCCGCACCCAACAAACATAATCACCAGCAATAAAAGACCTGCAATAACGAGTTTTGGCTTCATATTACCTCCTTTTTTCGATTATATATTATAATCCAAATTCCTCGTCTGTCAATAGATATAAGCAAATTTTGTGCCAGAAATAAATGAAAAACTCTTTGAAAAATAATGATTTTTTATCTTTACCTTTTGCAGAGCATTATAAAAAAGAACAATTTATTACACAAAAAGATAACAGGAGAGGCATTTTATGCCCCTCCTGTTCAAATTATTTTACTTTACCAATATCAGTTTTACGACTTCCTGATTATCACCGATTCCAAAGTATATTCCCTGATTCAAATGCATTCCTTTATCATCACTGCCATTCCATTTACCAATTCCTTTTTCAAGGTTCAGATTCCTTACCAATCTTCCACAGGCATCATATATCTTTACCTTATTGACATAAGGTGCAAAATTGATTGTGGTCAGTTTCTTGAACGGATTAGGTGTTGCGTAACCGGGTTTTGCCTGCGTTTTAACTACTGGACTATTCTCTTCCACTGTGCCAGGCCAGAGTTCAATATTTGTCCGGATCAATATATCCATTGTAGCATTGTCGCGATGTGGTGCCCAGGAACCTGTATATTCATAGCCTCTCATTGAGAAAAGCGGGTCAGTGTCCATTGAAAAAGCTGGTTCACCTGCGTTCTCCGCAATCCCACCTACATAGAATGCCCCATTTCCAATCTTAAAGTAATGATTGGAAACATCTATATATCTCCAGCCAGTATCGGTTACTACAATCAGGGTATCATATATCACAGTACCCGGATCGCCATTAGGACCATCATCATCTATTAATTGAAAATGGACAGGTGCATTTCCGCTTGTGACTGCGCCGAAATGAAAACTCAACTGATTAACCTTTACCGGATAACGTGGTGGATAAAACTTATTACCCCAGCCAGAATTGGGTCCATTCCAGGCCATTGCCTGTTCATAAGTGCCATTGTCGTACTGAAGTGTGGCAGGATATGTTACAACCCTTGACTCAACAAGTGTCGAATCATTGGATGGTGTCATATCACCACTGAGCACTGATTTTACCTTCACAGAATATGCCCCATTTACATTTGGGCTCCAGAATGGTGTAAAGATCAAGGAATCTGTAGCACCAGGGGCAAGGCTGGAAACAGTAACTGTATCAGCGAAAACCAAAACATTGGAGGGATTTCTTATCTGACAATAGACATCAAAATTGGATTCTGGTTGGTTTCCAGTGTTCTTTACCATTGCCCAGAGATTAACTGAGTCACTATTATATACAAAGAAACCACCAGAGACATCATTCATTACCTTCCATACTGCAACATCGTGGACCTGATAAGTAGTGGATTCTGGTGGATAGAAGAGTATCACAAGACTGTCATGGATTGTGTTATAGCTCGGGACATTATCGTGTTGATATTGCAGACCAACAGTGCCTGAGATATTTTCCATACCAACCGTCAGAAAGTTTGTTCCGCCACCTGGTGTTCCGTTCTGCACAAGATACTGGAACGCGATTGAACTATCAGATTTTGATAAAATTATCTCAAAGGTATTCAAACTGGTTCCGACATTCCAGAAACGGACACTATCATACTGGATAATGCAGGTATCCTGATTGGTATTAGTCCAGTACCAACAAGTACCCTGTGGTGTAAAGTCCATATCGCTCATAAGCGGTGCAAGCACATTGTTCGGTGTTTGAGGATTGGGTAAGGTCTGAAATGGATGTGCCTCAAGCGTCGGATCGCCAAATGCAATATAGCCATTAGAGCCAACATAGAAGCTATTCACCGTATACCAGTAATACGGAAATTCAAAACCAGTAGAAAATGGACCAACCACATTATCATCTGCTAGACCCGTAATCTGTGTGCCAATGCCCTTTATGTCAATCCAGTTAAAACTCGGCCCACCCGTTGTATCACTATCAATCCATCTATAACCATAGGCATCTGGACCACCAGCACCAGTAATCATTGGTTCGGTAATGTTTAGAAATGGTGAACCAACAACTTGAAACAATATTAAAAGATATATCATACAACCTCCTATGATTTAATCTTAATCAAAAAATTATGTGAGTCAATACCTTAAAAATGTCAAATTCATTATCTAAAATAATCGCCCCGTTAGTTGTAACTAACGGGGCGATTCCTCTTTAGTGTTTGTGTTATTTTACAACAATCGCTTTTCTTGTAAGTTTCTGTTTGGCAGTCTCAAGACTAAAGAAATAGATACCAGTGGCAACTTTTCTTCCTTGTTCATCACATCCATTCCAATAGACTGTGTAGGTGCCCGCTTTTTCGTAGTCATTCACGAGGTTATTAACGCTCTTACCAGTAACATCATAGATTTTCAAGAGGACTGTCTGTGCCTGTGGTAACTGGTATTTCACAATTCCACCATCTTTCCCAATGGGATTGGGCATCAATTGCAGGCTCGTAACTGGATAGTAAGTAGAACCCTCTTCAATACCATAAGGTGGTAAAGGAATTACCTTGAGTCTAATCATAAAATCACCACCGGTTGTCGGATGTCCCCAGGTTGCACCGAGGTATAACCACATATTTGTCTGATAGTTAAGGGCTGGATCCATAAGGCAGTTAACTGTATCATTGCCGATCGGCGGTCCAATGATAAAACCAACCACTGGGTCTGTATTCATATGTATATCCGCATTCGTGATATCTTCAGTGTACCACTGATAACCAGGTGACTGGAGATTGGGTCGCTGATAAACAAGTGGACCAGGTTGTCCACCGGACAATGTATAAACTCTGAGGTCAAAATTACCTGCTCTACTGAAGTAATATTTCACCTGATGGAGAATACCGCTATCCAGTCCAACCGGTGCAAAATTAAATTGGACAAACATACCATCACCGATATTCATCCCACCAGGTATCCAGTATGGCTGACCATCGTCGTAGAAAATTAAAATCGCATTTGTGACTTCAAAATTGTATGTGAGGGAATTGGTACCGTTACCTGCATTATCAACCGCCCTGATAAAATACCAGATATCAGTATGGTAGGATTGCGCCGGGATGCTTGCTTCATATAAATCTGGTGAGGTCTCAGTCATAACCACTTCTGTCCAGGTTCCACCTTCGATTAGATAGTGGAGGGTAACTGAGTCTGGATTCACACCACTGCCTCCATCAGTAATGGTCGCGGAGATGATATAATCATTCAGTGTATCAGGGGTATCACTTAGGGGCGCATGGACAATGATTGGCGGCTGGAGATCCTGTGGTGGTAAGGAAGAAATTGCAACATCATCTATAAAAAGTCCCTGACCACCATCAAGTGCATCATAGGCAAAGACAAAACGGATTTTCATCTGATCACTTGGTGCTACATAGCCGAGTGCAACAAGATTTAATGAGGCTACATCTACCCAGTCTGGTCTTGTATCATAACAATAAGCCCAGGCAGTGCCCAACAACCCGGTATTGGCAAGTTGAGCATCATAACCAGGATTAAGATGTCCCAGATGATTAACATCAATTTGCGACCAGGTGCTACCATTATTTGAGGAAATTTGAACAATAAAACCATCAAAGTTTGTTGCATTACCCTCAAAATCTCCCCAATAGGAAAATGAAATGAAACAGGAATCCCAGCCAGTTAGGTCAATTGTCGGCGATTCAAGACAGGTAGCATTGCCGGGATTGGAACCAGGTGATGGATATAAAGAAATATCAGTATCAGGGTGTCCAGGATAACGATAGCCTGAATGGGCAGGTGCCTGTGGTCCATAAGTATTTGTTGTGTCGCGCATACCAAATGTAACCATTGCAACACTCCCAGGATAACCATAGGTGGTCCAGGGTGCTAAACTTGCTCTCTCAAAGCTATCAACGAATTCCTGACGCATCGTAAAAATAATGGGTTGAGTTGACTCATGTGAAATTGATTGAGATTTATTCATACGAATCTGGGGTTCAAATGTGGATTTTGTTGCGTTCAACATGCCCGGCAAAATAAAACCTATTAATACACAAAATATCACAACCCTTATTCTTATATTCTCCATTTTTTCCTCCTTCTTTGATTGCAATCAGTTATTAATTGCAATGTTTTATTTTCCCTAAAATTCTCTTGGCCCTGATAGCGAAATTCACAATAATTATATCCATTATTTAATGTTAGTCAATCCCCAAAGATTAGTGGACATTCAAAATTGATTGGAATAAAATGAAATCATACTTTTAGATTTTTTTAACCTTTTCCAACGATAGATCTTTCACTTCATAAATCTCTACGGGTTGGCTGATGTTCTTTAACCTCACTGAAGGAAGTTGCTGGACATTCACATAATTTTTTATCGCCTCATAAGTATTTTTACTGATTAAAATCTGTCCTGATTCGGCGATATCTTCAAGCCTTGAGGCAATATTTACTGCCGTAGAGACAACTGTATATTCCATCCTTTTTTCATTTCCAATATTACCGGCAATCACCTCTCCAGTATTTATGCCAATGCCGATTTCAAAAGATGCAACATCGGGAAGATTCAGTTTTTTCTGCCAATGTTGTTTTAATTCATGAACCCGCTTTTTCATACCCAGAGCACATTTTACTGCCCTTAATGGGTTATCTGGATGGGAAACCGGTGCACCAAATATTGCCATTACACAATCACCAATATACTTATCAAGAGTTCCTTCATACAAAAAAACCTCTTCAGTCATACTGCTCAAAAAATCATTAAGGATTTCAACTGCTATCATCGTGTCAATCCGCTCAGTGAGCGAAGTGTATCCACGAATATCACAAAAAAGGATTGTCGCAACGCAATGTTCACCTCCTGGTTTAATTGCCTTTTCTTCAGCAATAATCTTTTTAACAACCTCGGGCGAGAAGAAACGCTGTAATCTTTCGGTAATCCTTTCTTCCTTTTTTATCTTTTCATAGAGCTGGGCATTTTCAATAGCAATTGCGGATTGACTGGCAAAGGAATTAATAAATTGAATATCAGCCTCGGAGAATTTACTCAAGCCCATGGAATTATCAAGATAGATAACTCCTAAAATAGATTTTTCTTTTGAAATCAATGGAACACAGACGACAGAGCCAATTGCATAGGTAATTACGCTCTCCTGAGTCTTGAATCTTTCGTCTTTTGTCGCATCCTCGGTAGTAATTAAACATCCGGTTTTGTATGACTCAAGAGCGATTGTTTGGCTGATACCCGATGCCTTCTGTTGCTCGATCTCGCCACCCATATTGCGTGCTACTCTAACCTTAAGACCTTTTGACCATTCATCATAGAGCATAATAAAACCCCTTTTGGCTTGAATTATCCTAAGGGCAAGGTCCATCAAAAGGTTCAAAAGAACATTCAAATCAAAGACAAAATTTATAACCTTACCTACCTCGCAGAGGGTAGCAGCAATTTCTCTTGATTTTTCTGCCTCTGCCAGTTTTTGGTGATATCCTTTAATTCTCTCCTGGAGTTCATCAATGGACTTTAATATCTTCTCCTTTTTTTCACCCTTGGTAATTGAAATTTTTAAACCATCAATTTTTTTATCAATATCAAAAATATCACCAAATCTTCGTGCTACAATCTTTTGTTCAGGGATATGGCTCAGTCTTTTTTCATCAACAAATGTAATTACTATATTCCCTAACTGAATTTCATCACCGTAATTGAGTTTTTTTTCTGTAACCCGCTCGCCGTTTACAAATGTGCCGTAACGGCTTTTGTGATCTTTTATTATATACTGTTCACCTTTTTTAATCACCTCAGCATGACGCCGGGATACGAAGATATCATCAAGAATAATATCATTATCATCACGTCGGCCCACGGTGAGAAATTCTTTTTCTAGCTTAATTATCTGAGTTTCTTCGTTGGATTTATGAATGAGAAATGTCGCCACCCCACCTACCTGCAAATATCAAAGTCATCAAAATCAACTGAGGTATGATGACCGGGATTATTAAAGACCCAAAATCCAACCGAACCTTCGGAGAAGGTATTATCATCAGCTACGATCATTTCCTCATAGTTCAGTTTAATTCTAAAATGATTGTCGTAAACATCTGCCTCCAGATAATACCAGGTGTCTTTTGAAAATGAATAAGCTACTACGCCAATTGGTGGCATTTGTGGTGTGCCATTTATTATCTTCAGAAGAGCCATATTCGCAGAATCTATGCTGATTACATAATAGTTGTTTTCGTTCTGATACCGAAGCAAAAAACCAGTCTTCCAGTAAGGCATGGTCATAACTGAGATTTTAAAAATAGCCGACAGATAAAAATTGGCTACGGGTTTATTGAACAAGGCAACACCCAGAGAATCATCGCAATTATACACATTAGGTACTGTATGCTTTCCTGGTTCTTGGTTATCTTCCACAACCTGCCAATTACCAGTTTTTCTGATAAAACCAAACGGCTCTTGTGTTCCTACTGCTTCGTCATCAAAGTTGAAGTACATTTCGCAAAGATAAATATCAAAAGTATCATTTTCTGTTCCTGCAGGTAAACTCTCTGGATAGATCTCAACCGGTTTGTAATAAGGTGCACGCGCCAGAATTTTATAGATACCAGGGTCAATCTTCTTAAATTCATAAAAACCACTTCCACCGCTTGTGTCAGTTAAATAAATAATGGTATCTGATTTTATCAAATTTACTATCGTAGATAATGGTCCCTCTGGACAATATGTTCTTCCAGATAAATATGCCTTGTCTGGATTATTCGGGTCAAATTCATTGTCCCTTGGTGGCTTAAGGCAGGAAACCATTAGGACAATTGTTATTGAGAAAAATATTTTTTTCATTTTTTCCTTCCTTAATTAGTGGGATTAAAATCCCTGCTCCAAAATTTATTTAATTCGGACATTGTATCCAAACTGAAAAGAATTTTCAGCCAAGCGACAATAAATACCTTTATCAAATTCATTCATTGATGACTTTATCAGGGGTTTTGTAAATATCACATCGTAGAGATTATAAAGATAAACAGCGATAAAGGATAGTCCGGTATAATTGGCAATGTTATACCAGGTTCGGTATTCCCTGTAAGCACGATTCATTTCATCAATACTATCAGGTGGTATATCAAGGTATTCCTTGCGTTTTGTTTCTCTATACAAATTGGCGATTAAAGCAGTTGTGAGAGTGACACCACTGGCAATCATTATCTTTGTCCCCTTAGAACTTTCGCCCTTATACCATTGTCCCCAGCCCGGCAGACAGCAACTGCGCAAAAGGGCACCTGTGGTGCTTACACCAGCGGGTTTTACAACAGGCTTGGTTGGTTTTGTTGGTGGTGGCTGTTGAACTGGTGGTGGTGACGGTGGTGAGACAGCCAATTCTGCCTTCGCTTCTTCAAAGACTTTGATAATCTTTGGTGAAACTGTTGCCGGGTCCAGTTCTATTTTCGGGTCAAGGACAAGTGCCTTTTTAAACTGTTCTTTTGCCTTTTCTTTATCGCCAAATGCAACATAACTGAATGCCAGATATTTATATGCCTCAACCTGTTCATTCTGAGTGAGTTGTTTCAGATATTGCAGGGCACTTTCCAGTTGTTTTATCGCATTTTCATATTCGCCACTATTGTAATAAAGTTTTGCCTTTTCTAACATCTTTAATAGCGAGTCACCGCTAACCTGCTGGCCAAAATTGAGACCAACAAAGATAATACTTAAAAGCAGATAAATCTTTTTTAACATATTTGCTCCTTTCATGATGACAAATTTTCCCTTCACTTGCTTTCAAGTTCTATATTTTTCTTTAACATCCGATTTGCCGATATCTCTATTGTCTCTTCATATGGTTTAAATAATGGATTTATCAGTTTCAATATATGTCGACCTGCTGATAGTTTTATTGGTTCGGCAATGGGTGTTGTTTCGTGAAATTTACCATCAATATATACATCGGCCCAGGGTTTGACCGTAATTTTTAAAAAACCTTCAAGTGGTTCAAGCCCGACATTTAATTCCACGGTCTGTCCAGGATCAAATTTTATTCTCCTTTGCCAGATTTTAAAATTTGGATTCTCAAACCGCACCATATGCATACCCGACCTTAAGTCAAGACTCCGGGCAATAGGTGTTGTTTCAATATAGACATTATCAATATAAATTTTTGCCCAGGGCTCGACCTTCACCTTTAAATAACTGGTCCCCTGAACCGGGGGCGTGGGTTTTTGTACGGGTGGTGGTTTAATAGTAATATTCGTATCTTTCTTTGCAACTTCACCTGTCAAAGCAATATCCAGATTAACTGTATCACTTTCTTTGATTTCAATTTTCTGAGCAAAAGATTTATAACCTATTTTTTTTAATTCAATTTGATGTTCACCGATTATTAAACTCTCCAGCAAAGTCGGCGTAGTCTTGCCCAGACTATCATTATCAAGAAAAATTTCTGCACCCGACGGTCTTGTGTTAATCATTGCGAATCCGGTAACGACTGCTTGTGGATTGATTGCGGGTGTATTTCTCGGTAATATTTTGAACAGAACAAACAAAATTACTGCCACGGCACAAGTACTGGCGATTATCGCGAGTGGCGGAAGGCCCGGTTTTTTTACCGCCTTTTTTTCTTCTTTTTCGAGGGGCTTTTTTCTTATTACCGGCGTCTTCTCTTTTTTTTTCTTTAATTCATCAAGATAAATTTTCGCCTTAGAATCATCGGGGTCCAAAATGAGAACCTTCTCAAATTCACCTATTGCGTCATCAATCTTTTCATAACCTAAATTCATAAAATAGATACCCCGCTCATAATGTCGCTCTTTTCTCTTTTGTAGCAAATGCTGAAAATGCTGAGTGGGTGCAGTAATAAAATCGCCAATATCTTTTCGACTAATTTCAACCCTATTCCTGCGTAGATAATTGCTGATGTCTACAGATGCTTCATCAACATTCTGGTACCTCTTATCCGGATCCTTTTCTAACATTCTCTCAATATCTGTACTGATGTCCCATGACACAAGTGGATTTGCCTCAACCGGCTTTGGTGGTGTAACTGTGAGAATTTCATGAATAACTGAGGAATAATTATCACCCCTGAATGGCTTAATGCCTGTAAGCATCTCATAGACAACCACACCAAGGGAAAAGATGTCAGAGCGATTATCCACTTTTTTACCTGCTGCCTGTTCAGGCGACATATATGCAGGTGTACCCACAATTGAGCCGGTCACAGTTATTGATGTCAGATCCTGAGCCTGGGCAAGTCCAAAATCCGCAATCTTTACTGTTCCATCATAACCGATGAGGATATTTGCCGGCTTCACATCACGATGCACAATACCTTTTTGATGAGCATAACAAAGTCCGTTGCTAATTTCATTGGCGATTGCAAGGCTAATTTCTTGGGGGATAAACTTTACCTGATTCAATATTTCTTTCAAACTTTTACCATCAACATATTCCATTGCAATAAAATAAACCTCTTCATCACGACCAAAGTCAATGATATTAACAATATTTTCATGCTGGAGATTTGCGGCTGCCTTTGCCTCTCTTTCAAAACGGATAATAAAATCCTTATCCTGAGCAAGATGACCATGCAAAATCTTTATTGCCACAATCCGGTCCAAGGAAATCTGAACTGCCTTATAAATTGCTGCCATCCCTCCAGTTGCAATAAGTTCTTTTATCTCAAAATTTCTGATTTTGCGGTTAATCATAGTAAATTTCAATATTATATAAAAATATCGTAATTAGTCAAGCAAAGAATTAAAAAACTATGCTTGACAACCAGAGGATTTGGATTAAAATCAAATGCGGAGGTTTAATGAAAAAGATTACGACCTTGAGAGAATTTTCTTATAATCCAGTGCACGCGCCACGGGGAACAGTATTGAGCTGTAAATCCTGGCAACAGGAGGCTGCCTTGAGAATGCTTCAGAATAATCTTGACCCCGAAGTTGCGGAGAGACCCGAAGAATTGATTGTATACGGCGGAAGCGGTAAGGCGGCAAGAAACTGGGAATGCTACAATAAAATTGTCCAATCGTTAAAAAATTTAGAAAACAATGAAACTTTATTAATTCAATCAGGAAAACCCGTAGGAATTTTCAAGACATTTGAATCTGCACCCAGGGTATTGATTGCTAATTCATTATTGGTGCCAGCCTGGGCAAATTGGGATTATTTCAGAAAACTTGAAATGCTCGGCTTAATAATGTATGGTCAGATGACTGCGGGTTCCTGGATTTATATTGGCACCCAGGGTATTATTCAGGGGACTTATGAAACATTCGCTGCTTGTGCTCAGAAGTATTTTGGCGGAACATTAAAAGGAAGATGGGTGCTCACTGGTGGCATGGGTGGAATGAGTGGTGCCCAGCCCCTTGCTGTGACAATGAATGAAGGTGTGATTTTAGACATTGAGATTGATCCAAAACGGATTGAGCGCAGGGTTAAACAGGGTTTTTGTGATATGATGGTTGATGACCTTGACGATGCCTTGAAATTAGTATTTGAGGCTGTAGAAAAAAAGATTCCTCGGTCAGTGGGTCTTGTGGACAACACCTCAGATATTGAACCAGAACTCGTCAAAAGAAATATCATACCGGATATTTTAACTGACCAGACATCTGCCCATGATGAGTTAAATGGCTATGTACCCGGAGGTGTAAGTCTGGATGAGGCATTAGACCTTCGCAGTCGTAATCCAGAAGAATATAAGAAAATAGCACTCGAATCCATTGCCCGACAAATGGAGGCAATGCTTGAAATGCAGAAAAAAGGTGCAATTGCATTTGATTATGGTAATAACATCCGGGGTCAGGCAAAGAAAGCAGGTGTGAAAGACCCGTTTAAAATTCCGGGATTTGTTCCTGAATATATCCGACCACTTTTCTGTGAAGGTAAAGGACCTTTCCGCTGGGTAGCCCTATCAGGTGAAAAAGAGGATATCTATCTATTGGATAAAGAGATTCTTGCAATGTTTGGCGATAATCCATCAATAAAACGCTGGATTGAACTTGCCCAGAAGAAAATTCCATTTCAGGGGCTACCCGCAAGGATTATGTGGCTGGGTTATGGAGAAAGGGATAAATTTGGACTAAAGATAAATCATCTGGTGAGAGAGAATAAACTCCGGGCACCAATTGTTATTGGCCGAGACCATCTTGATTGTGGTTCTGTAGCATCGCCTTATCGAGAGACCGAAGGAATGCTTGATGGCTCAGATGCAATTGCTGACTGGCCAATGTTGAATGCTTTATTGAACACCGCCTCAGGTGCATCCTGGGTTTCTGTGCACCATGGTGGAGGTGTAGGTATTGGTTATTCAATCCATGCAGGGCAGGTTCTTGTCTGCGATGGAACTGAGATGATGGATAAAAGAATTGAACGAGTTTTGACTAATGACCCGGGTAGTGGTATTGTCAGGCATTATGATGCGGGATATAAAGAGGCAATAGAATTTGCAAAGAAAAATAAAATTAAAATACCAATAGAGAAAGGATAAATAAAAGATTGGAATTGGGATGCTGATTTTATTTAAGCATTTAACCCTTACCGCAGGCGAGTCCGCCTCCGTCAGGAATCAGCAGATAATAAAGATCTTACTGCAGTATATCAACCAATATACAACTTTACATTTGCGCCAAAAAACGAAAGTGAATTACAATTCATTAAGAATATGGGTATTAAATACAGACAGGGATTTTATCGTGCCGACCCTGCCTGCGAGAACTCGGTAAAGGTAAATAAATGAGGATTTGGGATATGCGGTTATGGGGATAAGCAATAAAAATAAAGGAATTTTTTTGCAAAAAGTTTGTAATTAAATATAGAAATGAAAGGGGGATAAATGAAATCCTTTTTATCAATCAGCATCGGTCTATTAGCACTCGGTTTCATAACAAAAATCGGTTCTATTGAACCGAGGAGTGAACTGAACCTCAATATCCCCATCGAAGGTTTGAAAGGAGAATTGGGAAGGTGTGAGGTCAGGGTTCTTGACCCGGAAGACAATGTCATTGGTGAATTTATGCGCTGGGTATACATTAACAAAGATTGCTACTCAATACCGGCTAAGATCAAATTAAAGAAGGAAATAGAAGACAATGACCTTTTGCGCATAAAGGTAAAATTCAAAAAGTCAGAAAAAATATACTCGTTGTTTCAACTCCAGGATAAGATGATCGTTAAAATCTTAGGACAGGATAAATTTATCATCGGGACACCAATTAATTATCGGGTTATTGCAAAGAATCAACGCACTGATGAACCAATTGCAGGGGCAAAGCTTAAGGTCATTCTGACCGCGGAAAAGACGGAAAAAACCGTATTTGAAGGTGTCACGGATAATGCAGGAACCTGTCAAACAAACTTTACTTTACCCGAAAATATTGTCAGTGCCGAATTAAAGTTTATTGTTAATTCTGAACTGGGCAAAGATGAATATACTACAAACATAAAAATTACGAGTGGAAATTTAACCTATCTGGTTACTGATAAACCGATATATCAGCCAGACCAAACAATTCACATAAGAACACTTTCTTTGCAAAAACCAAAATTAAATGCAGTAAAGAATAAAGAAGTAACCTTTGAAATCGAGGATGCAAAAGGTAATAAGGTCTTTAAAAAGATAATAAAAACTGATGAATTTGGGGTTGCCTATGCGCCATTTTTATTGGCTGACGAGGTAAACTTTGGTAACTGGACAATCCGGGCGATACTTGATAATGAAAAGACGGAGAAGACAGTAAAAATAGAAAAGTATGTCCTGCCAAAATTTAAAATTGGTTTAAAGACCAATAAGGAATTTTACTTGCCTGGTGAAGAGATGACAGGTGACCTTGATATCCAGTATTTCTTTGGCAAACCAGTAGTTGATGCCAAGATTAAGATTACTGTTTATAAGTTTGATATCGGATTTAATCAGGAGGCAGTGATTGACAGCAAAACCGATAAAGATGGACTCAGCCATTTTACGTATAAGTTACCCGATTACTTTGTGGGAGAACCATTAGAAAAGGGTGATGCATTTGTCCGGCTTGATATTGAGGCAATTGACAAGGCAAATCACAGTGAAAAGATTTCTGTAACAAAGAAAGTTGTGGAGAATTTAATAAATATTGCGGTTGTACCTGAAGGTGGTGCACTCAGACCAAATCTTGAGAATAGAATCTATGTTGTGGTAAATTATCCTGATGGCTCTCCGTGCCTGGCACAGGTTGAAATGAATATCGGTGGAACAAAACAATCTGGTAAAACCGATGATTACGGTGTTGCAGAATTTTTGTACACACCTAAAGAAGCAAAGGCTGATATTGTAGTTCAGGTAACTGATAATAAAGGTGAAAGAGCTGAGATAAAAAAGGATTTCGAGCTGAATATTGAGCAAGACCAGATAATCATGCGTATAAAAAGAGGGATATATAAAGTTGGCGATTATATAAAATTAGAGTTTCTTACGACGAAGAATACTGGAAGGGTATATCTTGATATGATAAAAGATAATCAGACAGTGCTAACCAAATCTGTTGAAATAAAAAATGGTAGAGGAAGTCATCAACTTCATCTGACCCCAGAACTTTCTGGTTCAATCTGGTTGCATGCATACATTGTAACACCTGGTTCAGATATTATCCGTGATACAAGGTTCTGTTATGTGCACGGAGCAAATGACTTAACGATAAATGTTCAGCCAGATAAAAAAGAGTATTTACCTGGTGAGGATGGCGAGATTTTATTTACGGTTACGGATAAAAATGGTAAACCCCAAATTGCTGCTCTTTGTCTGGCAATTGTTGATGAGGCAGTTTTTGCCGTGAGTGAATTACAACCTGGTCTGGAAAAAGTCTATTTCACCCTAGAAAAAGAGATAATGACCCCGCGCTATGAAATCCATGGATTTGAACCAGCAAATATCGTGAAAAATCCAGTAATTGATGAACGGGCAGAAAATGTAATGTTTTCCACACTTGAACCAAAAGAACCATTTCCGGTCCATTATACGACACCAATAGGAATCAGCGAGAAAATCGGACAGGCGTTCTATCCAAAACTTGCAGAATTGCGCGATAATCTTTATACTGCAATCAATAAATATTATGACCGTTATAAGAATTATCCAAAGACCGTTAATGCCCTTGAGATTTTTATTAAAGAAGGATTATTAAAAGAAGGTGACCCGCTTGATCCCTGGGGAAGAAAATACCGGATTACCTGTGAAGATGAATATTTTTCTTATTTCACACTCGCTTCTGCCGGTCCAGATGGTCTATTTGATAACGAAGATGATATAAATGATAGGGGATGGGGCTGGCGCCTAGAAGATGAATTGAAAGAGGGGGTTCGTGCGATGGCACCAATGGCAGGAGCTGAAAGAAGGCCGGCAATGAGTAAAACCGCAACAGTTAGAGATAAAGATATGCAAATGAAAAAGGGTCCTGAAGAACCAAGGGTGCGCGAATATTTTCCAGAGACATTTATCTTTGAGCCCGCATTAATAACTGATGCAAATGGTAAGGCAAAAATCTCTGTAACGATGCCTGATGCAATTACAACCTGGCGAATGACGATGTTTGCCTCTTCCCAGAATGGAGAACTCGGTTCTTTTCTTTCCCAGATAAGGGTATTCCAGGATTTCTTTGTGGACATTGACCTGCCTGTTGCCCTGACCCAGGGTGATGAGATATCAATTCCAATTGCCCTTTATAATTATCTACCAAAACAACAGAAGATCAGATTGGTAATGGAGAGCGAAGATTGGTTTGAGAACTTGGGTGAGCGCGAGATTAATAAAACCTTGAACAAAGATGAGGTTTCGGTGGTCTATTTCCCCATCCAAGTAAAGGAATTAGGCTATCATTCTATTACCGTAAAGGCTTATGGTGAGGTAAAATCCGATGCAATAAAAAGGCAGATTACAGTATTACCTGATGGCAAGCGGTTTGAAGAAATAATCTCAGACCGACTTGAAGGGAATGTAGTAAAGAAAATTAGCTTTCCGGCAAATGCCATACCCGGAGCAAATTCGCTTGTGTTGAAACTCTATCCAGGGATATATTCGCAGGTGGTTGAAGGACTGGATAAAATGCTTGGAATGCCCTTTGGTTGTTTTGAACAGACCTCTTCAGTTACCTATCCAAATATCCTGATTCTGAATTATCTACGTCAGACCGAGCAGATTAAGCCCGAGACCGAGATGAAGGCAGAAGAGTATATAAGTATTGGTTATCAGCGTTTACTTTCGTTTGAAGTCAAGGGCGGCGGTTTTTCCTGGTTTGGTGATGCACCTGCGAATAAGATTCTGACTGCTTATGGCCTAATGGAATTCAATGATATGTCAAGGGTTTATAATATTGATGAGCGGGTGCTCGAAAGGACTGCCCAGTGGTTAAAGAATCAACAAGAAAAAAATGGCTCTTGGTCTCCGGATAAACAGTATCTGCATGAAGAATCCTGGGGGAGAATCCAGCATAGTGAGATTATGCCCACTGCATATATTGTCTGGGCACTTGCCGAGATTGGACACAAAGATGGTCCGGCACAGAATGGGCTTGATTATTTAAAGAATAACTGGGAAAAGGTTAAAGATCCCTATGTCCTGGCACTTGTTGCCAATGCATTTGTTGCAATGGAGCCAAAATCAGAAACGACAATAAAAATCTTGCGGACACTCATTGACATGTCAAAAGAGGATAATGGTGCAATCCACTGGGAGTCTGATATTCCTTCTATTACATTTACCCGGGGTAAAGGCGCGGATATTGAAGCAAGTGGTCTGGCAAGTTATGCCCTTGTGAAATCAGGTAAATTCTCTGATGCTACAACCAAGGCGTTGACTTATTTAATTCGCTCAAAAGATGCAAGTGGAATGTGGTATACAACACAGGGAACAATCATTGCCCTGCGGTCTCTGGTTTCGGCACTAGGCGGTGTTAGCGAAGATGTTAATGCAACAGTTGTAGTAATCCATAATGGCATAAAAGTGAATGAGATAAAAGTTGATAAAAATAATGCAGATGTGATGCAGCAGATTGAGCTTAATGAAAATTTGAAAAATGAAAATACTGTGGAAATTCAACTAAAGGGTGAGGGCAATTTCCTCTATGAGATAACGAGTGCCTTTTATATTCCCTGGAAGGATTTACCAAAACCACCAATGCCCTTATTTACCATTGATTTGAACTACGATCGTAAAACCCTTTCAATAAATGATCTAGTACAGGTGGATGTCTCAATAAAACTTCTTAAGAGTGGGACTGCCCAGATGGTAATGATTGACCTTGGTATTCCCCCAGGATTTGAGGTCCAGACGCCAAACCTTGATGAGTATGTGGGCAAGGTTATTCAAAAATACAACCTGACACCACGTCAGATAATCGTCTATATTGAATCAATATCGTCAGACATGCCGGTTAGATTTTCTTACAATCTTAAGGCAAAATATCCGGTGCGGGCAAAGGTTCAATCCTCAAGAGTCTATGAATACTACAATACCGACAAAGAAGCAATTGCCGAACCTTTTGAGATAAAGGTAAATAAATAGACAGACATTTAGGTGTAGGGATTTCAATCAGGTTTAATCACGATACTGAAATTTCTACTTCAGAATTGGCTAACCGCGTAGGTTGAATTCAACCTACGCGGTTACTTTTTCTCCTTGACTGTGATTGTTATTTAATTATAATAAAAGGTATGTTAGCCTTTATCTTTGCACTCTTTTTCTTTAATCAATATTACGGACAGAACAAAATTCAGCACCGGGATTTCAATTTCAAAATTTTGTCAACAGACCATTTTGACATTTATTTTTACAATGGCGGAGAGGATATTGCAGCATTTGCACAGGATGTGCTTGAGAATGGTTACGAGAAATTGAGCAAGGATTTTGGTATTGAGGTCAATTTTCGTATTCCTGTAATTCTTTATAATTCACCCAATCATTTTTCCCAGACCAATGTTACTCTTGAATTAATTGAAGAATCTGTGGGCGGTTTTACAGAAATTTTAAAAAACCGTATGGTTATACCATTTAATGGTGATTATGAAGAATTACGCCATGTCCTGGTGCACGAACTTACCCATGTATTTCAATTTGTCATATTCTTTCCTTCAAAACTTGAGGCAATTCTTACCGGTGATTTTATGTACTCAATTCCATTATGGGTAATGGAGGGTGATTGTGAATTTGTATCGCAAGGCTGGAATCTTGAAGCTGATATTTATATGCGCGACCTGGTTATGAATAATCAGATAATTTCTCTTGCTGACTTGGGTAATTATGGCGGCTACATTATCTACAAAGAAGGCCAGGCATTTTATAATTATGTTGATATAAAATATGGTCGTGAAAAGATCGGTGAATTTATCCATCTTTTGAAGGCGAAAAAGAATCTGGATAATGCATTTATCAGTGCCTTTGGCATTGGTGTAGATGATTTTAATAAACGCTGGGTTAAATTTTATCAGATAAAATACTGGCCCAAAATTAAACTTGCAGAAAATTTTGACAATTTTGCCCGAATTGTTTATGACCATAAAAAAACTGGTTCGTTTTATAATACATCATCCGCAATCTCGCCAAATGGTGATAAAATTGCTTTTATCAGCGACCGTCAGGGGACCGCAGAATTGATTCTCATATCAAGCATTGATGGCAGGATTCTAAAAAAACTCGTGAAAGCAGAATATTCATCAGGCTATGAAGGTTTGCATCTATATCAGGGTGGTATATCCTGGTCACCGGATGAGAAATATTTAAGTTTTGCGGCAAAGGCACAGGGTGAGGATGTTCTTTATATAGTCAATTCGCGCAATGGTCGGGTTTATAAAAAATTCAAATTGAAACTTGATGGTATATATTCACCAAAATACTCGCCGGATGGCACAAAGATTATCTTCAGTGGTCTCAAGGATTCCTATCTTGATATCTATTTACTTGATATCAAAACTGGCAATATTGTGAAATTGACCGATGATATCTATGCTGACAAATTTCCTAATTTCTCATCCAATGAAAAAATAGTTTTTATCTCAGACCGGCCTGACTCAAATGAAGAATACCATTATGGCAGTTACGGAGTATTCACTAAAGAAGCAGAAAACATAGAACGACTTGTTCCCCGAACTACTTACATCTCCTCACCTTTTTTCAATGCTGATACCGGACTATTTTTCGTTGCGGATTATGACTCGGCTTACAATCTTTATTATTTTTCATTTAATGAAAAAAAGATTATAAGAAAAACAGATATTCTCACCGGAATTTATTATCCTTCAATATCCCGTGATTTTCAAAAGATTGCCTTTGGTTATTATAATGATTATGGCTATGATATCTGTGTGGTAAAAGAACCACTCAGCAAAATGGCTGATTGTGATACCACTGAAGAAATTATTGTGGAAAATTATTTCGAGCCGACGGAACTGCAAAAAGATAAAATTAGGAATTATCACCTGAAATTTACCCTTGATTATATTGTTGCAAGCGCATCTTATTATACTCCCTTAGGATTTTCTGGAATGACTCAGCTGGCATTCAGTGATATACTTGGCAATCATTATATTCAGTTCAGCACTGATTTCTATGGGAGTTTAACCTCGTCAGATATTTTTCTTGTCTATTGGTATCTTAAAAAACGGACTGATATGGGGCTTGCCTTTTATCAATACCTCAATTATTTTGCTGAAGGAAACGACCTTGTGATATGGCGCTATCTTGGAGTTGGCGGTATGATACAATATCCATTAACAAAATTTTTCCGCACTGAATTGGGGTTGTATACATATAAAATTTATGAAACGAGATGGCTTGATTTCTTTGATGATTTTTATTCTGATGAATATATTGATACCTCTTATAATTTTACCTATCCTGAAATCTCTTTAATCTTTGACAATGCCAAATGGGGTGATACTGGCCCGCATAATGGACTGCGTGGCCGTATCACTGGCTACGCTACAGTATTTAGTGACTTTGATATCAAGGCAGCGGTCCTTGATTACCGACGGTATTTTCGGCTTTCGCCCAGGGCAAGTTTTGCTACAAGATTGGTTCTCGCAGGAAACTTTGGTAAAGATGCAGAACTCTGGTCTATTGGTGGCCCGGGCTCAATCAGAGGTTTTGACTATTATACATTCACAGGCGCTGATTTAGGATTTTTGAATTTTGAATACCGATTTCCATTCATTGACCGTTTGCGTCTTGCCTTTCCATTACCCATTGAGATTAAAAATATCCGTGGAGTTTTATTCGCTGATTTTGCTGGTATATATTCTGATTCATTCAAAATCTATGAATCTGCTGATGGAATCTTGCCTATTCGTCTAAAGGATGTAAAAATGGGTCTGGGCTTTGGTTTGAGATTTAATTTTCTTTTTGCAATCTTTAAACTTGACTTTGCCCGGGCTAATGACCTCCAGAACTGGGTTGATGAAAATGGCGAACCATCGGCTTGGAAATTCTATCTGACAATTGGCCCTGAATGGTAATGGGGTCAGGTCTTAACCTTTAACCGAAATGGCGCGTCCCCTGAGGCTTGAGATAGAGAATGGATTATACCACGTCTTTGCACGTGGTATTGAAAAAAAACAAATCTTTTGTGACCCAAACGATTTTCAAAAATTTCTTAATATATTTGAATTGGCAATTCCCAAATACAAAATCTCTATCTACGCTTTTGGGTTGTTATATAATCATTACCATTTATTGTTAAGAACCGCTACAGCAAACTTACATTCAGTAATGCACTATATTAATACAAGCTATGCAGGATATTTTAATTACAAATATAATCGTGTTGGACCCCTTTTTCAAGGATGATACAAAAGTATTTTGATAGAAAACGAGCAATATCTGCTGGAGCTAACGAGATATATTCATCTGCAGGCAACAAAAAAAGGTATTGTTATAAACCCTGCAGAATATAAATGGACAAGTTATCGCAGCTATATTTTGGGTGAAAAAAGTTTCGTGGAAAAAGATTGTATTTTAGATTATTTCGGTTCAAATGAGCAGATAGCGCGAAAAGAATATCAAAAATTTATTGAAGATAAAATTGCCTCATACGATTTTGAACCATTTGAAGTCGCTTATAAAGGTGTGATATTAGGGAGTCCTCAATATATTGAGGAAATTAAAAAGGAAAATTTATCTAATTTAAAATTATCAAAAGATATATTACACTGCCGAAATTTAAAAGAGATTTACTGTAAGGAAAAAATTATTGAGGCAATAAAAAAATATTATGGAATTACAGATAATGATTTAAGAAGTAAGAAAAAAAAGTTGACTGAATATCAAAAAGTTGTTATTTATTTTTTAAAAAAATATACAGGGTTAAAATTAACTGAAATAAGTGAAATTTGTGGCGTTCATTATGTAGTAGTCTCAAGGATTTACAAAAAGATGTGTACGTTAAAGAAAGAAGATTGCGATTACTCGAAAACATTTGAGAAAATAGAAAAGATTGTTTCTCAAGACGTTCAAAATGGTTAAAGGTTAAGACCTGACCCCATGGTGTTGATATTATTCATCTTATTGACCTTGACTGGTTGCGTTGAAGAGGAAAAAACAACAGTATATTTCTGGCATGTGATGAGTGGCCCAATCGGCAAAAAACTTGAAAGGATGATAACAGAATTCAATAAAACACATCCTGAAGGCGAGATAAAATCAGTTCAGATGGGTTCTTATGATGCACTGGCGCAGAAACTTATGGGTGCAATTGCCTCTAATTCACCGCCGACAATTGCCCAGATGTATGAGTCATGGACCGACCAGTTCTACAAAGCGGGTTATTTAGAGCCTTTACAGAATTTTATTATCCGGGATTCTCTTTTTAACTTAAATGACTTTTTTCCGGTGTTTATTGAAGATAATACATTTGATTCCGTGATCGTGACACTTCCTTTTAATAAAAGTCTCCCTGTATTTTATTATAATATTACAATCTTTGATTCCGCAGGAATCAAAGATTTTCCTCAGGATTGGAATGGGTTTAGGTCTGCCTGCGAGAAATTAAAAAATTTTAAAATCTGGCCAACTTCCTGGCCCATCGATGTCTGGTATTTTTCATCAATGCTCTATCAAGAAGGTGGTGTATTATATAATCCTGATTCAAAAAAGCCAATGTTCAATGATACAGCTGGAATTAAAGTATTGGAATATGTAGTGGAATTGATTAAGGATAGTCTATTTTATCTAAACCCTGGATTCCAACGACAGGATGAGTTTCTAAGTGGTAATGTGGCGACAATACCTGCCTCAGTGGTCTCCTGGGCATTTCTAAAAGGAAGACCGAAGTTTAAAATGGGGGTCGCACCATTTCCTCAGGGAACTAACCCGGGTGTTGTGATTGCAGGAACTAATATTGGAATGTATAAAAAGTCAAACTCTAAACAAAAAAAACTTGCCTGGGAATTTATTAAATGGTTTTTAGAACCCTATCAGCAGGTGTCCTGGACACAGGCGAGTTATTATCTGCCAACAAGAAGAAGTATTATAAAACTACCGGAATTTCAAAAATTTCTCTCAGAAAATCCTAATTATGATAAAATTATTGCCCAACTTGAATATGCCCATACCGAACCAAAGACCAAAGAGTGGTTTACAGGTCGTATGTATCTCAATGAGGCACTGGAGGAGGCACTGAGGCTTGAGCGTTCGACTAAAGATGCCCTTGATAATGCAGCAAAGAGATTGCTCGTTGACCTGGAGTAAATATGGAATTTAAGCCGGCAAAACTTGATACATTAGCACTGATAATTTCCACGATAACTACAATATTTTTAATTTTGTTCTCGATATTCTTTATTCTTAAAGGAATCCCTTATGGCTGGATTTTTTCGTTACTGATGATCTCCATTGTGGTCATCAGTTATCTTTTAAGCCCTAAGACATACTACATTCAGGGAGGTAATTTTGTTATTGAAAAAGTGATCGGCAAAAAGATAATCATCCCGCTTAATGAAATTGAAGGCTTTATTGAGGTTGAAGATTTTAATAAACTGAAGCCAGTCCGCTCAATGGGTAATGGTGGTTTATTTGGTTATTATGGTATTTTTACAACAAAGGACTATGGAAATATCAACTGCCAGTTGACAAGACTGAAAAATATTTTGATTATAAAATCTAAAATGGGATTTTTCGCAATCTCGCCAGGTAAACCTGAAATGTTGATTGATTGGTTCAAATCAACAACCGGTACATCAGAGATTGAAGCGACTTCTGAAATAGAACCGATTAAAAAGAGAGCCAGTCCTCTTATTTTAATCATTCCTGATACAATCTTTACCCTTACGATTATTATGGTCATCTTGCTCTTTCAACAATTACCTGATAGGATTGCCACGCATTTTGACCTTCAGGGAAATCCTGATGGCTGGAGTCCCAGAATATCTTTTCTCTACTTCAGTATTTTCCCTCAGATAATATTATTAGCAATGAATGTCATAATCTTTTTTGCCACGAGGAATCGTTATCGGAATAATAAGAGTGTATATTTACTGGTAATCATAATATCCTTGATTCAGGTTTTCATTGCCTACAGTTCATTTGATATTTACTGGTTTAATGTCCATAACACTCACCTCGTTCCAATGTTCTACGCATTGGCAGGGTTTGTAGTATTGTTATTGATACTATTTTACTGTTATCACAAAATTTTAACAAAAAAACCTTACACATCTTGACAAAATGTTTAAAATTATTATAGTCTTAAGGACTAAAAATGCTGGATAGATTTATTTTTACAGGTAAGTTTTTTACTATATCTTTCTTTTTATTCATACCAGTTATCTTTTATGGAAATCCGCAACCAATCGAAATCAGCGATGAATCTGGACTAATGGATGCAAACCTGCGCCTTTCGGCAATGGGCGATATTAACCTGGTCATAGAAGATATAACGAATAAAATCAATACCAATGACTTTGGTGAATTAGGCGCGGGATTGATTGATGAAGGTAATGTTAAACCAGTTATTTGTGTTCCGGGCATCATTGGTTTTGATATGACTGAGGAAGAAATCGGCCAGGAAGAATACTTTGCTGATAAACTCTTTGGCTGTGGTATTACAAAAATTGGTGGTAATAATGCTATCAGTGGTTCAATTGGTATATACAGAAAAAGATTAAGATCTTACAGCTGGATTGATGATTATGTTAAATCAAATAGCGAAACTATAAATGACACACTAGTCTTTGCGCATAAATTTGAGCATTTTATTTTCGGTGTCAGGTGTGGTTATGATTTTAATAACACTACAACCACTGATTTTTATGGTCCCCGTCTTTATCATAATAATATTTTTTATGGTGAACCTTCTTTTTTGTTAAAAGCAAAAAATAACCTCTGGACAATTGGTTTTGGTTATCAGTATGAAAAAATCAAATATCACCTTGAAGATTATGGCAGCCCGGAAGAATATCTTTTTCACACAATTAAACTACCTGTGATTCATTCTGGCCCGGCTCTAAACCTTGGCATGAAATTTAATTATCAATTATTGAAATCTTCATATGATGCTACAATTCAAAAAGGAGGATTGTTTAAGATCCAGATACGGTATAAAATCAGATTCAACGATAAATATCTGACAATAGGATTCGTTTCAGGATATGAAAACAGGCAGTGGTATTTTCTACCAAGATACATTGATATTGACATAAATAAGGAATTTCAAATTGGTTTCGGTATTTCTTATTTGAATTTATTAGGGATTCAGTATCAGCACGAAGTAAATTATTATGAATACAATCAAACAGCACATTTTAATCGCATCAGTCAGGGATGCGAAATTTTGCTTGCTAATAAACAGATCCCAATCCGCTTTGGCTACTCGTTCGGTTTTGCTTCGCGGCCATCGAGTTATTATTTGAATGAGCTTGAAAATATTATCAGTGCTGGGTTTGGTTTTTATCCAGATGATTCAAGCTTGAAAATAGACTTTGCCGGTCGGCTTAAATTTTTTAAATATGAAGGCTGGTGGTATACAACGCCAAATTTAGGTATTTGTTTTAAGATTTTTTAAAAACTACGACAACCAAAAATTCTATTTGAAAATCTCTTTCCCTTTGCCAACAATTTTATTGAGTTGCTCTTTGAAGTAATCGCTGTTTTCAATGATATGCTTGGGAATTTGCTGGCAGTAATATTCCCAGGAGCGGCGGATTTCAGAACCCAAAAGTTGAACTAAGGTACCATTACGCAGACCCAGTTCAACTTTTTCTTGATTATACAAAACCAAATCTGAAGCAAGTGCCTTGGCAAGCCTCCGTGCCCTTTCATGCCATTTTTTATCTTCTGCACTCATTTCCACGGGGGGCGGACTTGGTGGCTTTGCCACAGTTTCAATTTCTGGTGATACAGTTTTTTGTGTTACTGCAGTCTCAGGAATTTCTGGTTCTGGGGGTGGTGGAGGAACTTCGGGTTCCGGTGGTGGTTTAGGTACAGTGGTTTCTTTTGTTACTGGTGGTTCAAATTTTGGTACTGGAGGTGGTTCAACCTTTGGTGGTGCTGGTGTTTCTACTTTCTTAATTGAAATCACATTCTGACATTTTGGGCAGCGGACCTTTACACCAGTTGCCGGAATTTTACTTTCATCAATATTATATTTTGCATGGCAATTACTGCATTCAACAATCATTTTTCAACTCCCTAAAAATTTTCTGGCACTGCCTTTTGAGTTGCCCAAGCGTGCCATTATTTTTTATTATATACTTTGCATTTTTTACCATTTCCGATTCTTTTTTCTGCTGCTGTAGGATCTGGTCAAAAGTTTTCTTAGAAATACCCCTCTGAAGAGCCCTTTTTCTTTTTAGAGTCTTGGGTGATGTAACTAGAATTGGACAATCAATTTTTTTTAGTAAATCAGGCCAGTCAAAAAGTAACGCCGCATCAATTACCAACATGCCCGAATGCATGCTATCCAGTTTTTCATAGATTATTTTTAATAATTGAGGATGCGAAAATTGGTTCAGGATTTTTAAATATGATGGATTAGTAAAAACAAAAGTGCGCAATTTGTCCCGGTCAATCTTAGGACCAGAAAATATTTCATTGCCGAATTTCTCTTTTAATTCATCAGCAATTTCTGGTAGCACACTCCAGCCAATTTGGTCAGCAGATATATATTTCATTCCGTACGACTGGAATATCTTTGCTACAGTAGTTTTTCCTGAACTGATATTTCCTCCGATACCTATAACTAACCTACCACTTTTTTCCATTAATCAACTTCATTCAGTAAATCGCTTAAAACAGAGTGATACATTATGCCCACCAAAACCCAATGAATTGGAAAGGGCATAATCAATCTTTGCCTTTCGGGCCTCATTTATTACAAAATTTAAATTATTGCATTCGGGGTCAGGATTTTCTAAGTTTACTGAAGGATGAAGAATCTGTTGTTGTATTGATAAAATTGTTGCCATGGCTTCAATTGCACCTGCAGCACCGAGTGTATGCCCAATCATTGATTTTGTCGAATTGAGCACAATCTTTGAGGCATGTTCACCAAACAGATCTTTTATTGCCTTTGCCTCAAATTTGTCGTTCAAATCTGTGGATGTGCCATGGGTATTGATATAATCTATCTGCTCTTTTTGACAACCTGCCTCTTTTATTGCCCTTTCCATCGCCCGGCGCGCACCCTCACCTTCGGGTGAGGGGGCAGTGATATGATAACCATCGCCAGTTGCGCCAAAACCAACAATCTCAGCATAAATTTTTGCGCCTCTTTTCTTTGCAAATTCTAGTTCTTCAAGAATTAATGTTGCTGCACCTTCAGCCATAACAAAGCCATCACGTGCCTGGTCAAAGGGTCTTGATGCCCTTTCTGGTTCCTCATTACGTCGCGATAAGGCACGCATATTACTGAAACCTGCAAGGGCAAATGGTGTTACTGGCGCCTCGGCACCACCACTAACAATGGCCGAGGCATTTCCCAATTTTATTTCCCGAAATGCATTACCAATAGCATGGGCACCAGAAGCACAGGCTGATACTGTCGTGTAGTTTGGTCCTTTTAAGCCATAATGGATTGCGACATAGCCCGAGGTCATATCAGGAATCATCATCGGAATCAAAAATGGTGAAACCCGCGCTGGTCCCTGATTCATAAATTTTATGTGTTCTTCTTCCCAGGTGAGCAGTCCACCTATACCTGAGCCAATTATCACACCGATGTCGGTTTTATCGTATTTTTCAAATTCAATCTTGGCATCAGCTACGGCTTCAATTGTTGCCCAAATGCACAGCTGGACACAACGGTCAAGCCTTTTTATCACTTTGGGATCAACCTTTGTTTCTGGTTGAAAATCCTTTACTTCGCCGGCAATCTTTACAGTATGCCTTGATGTATCAAATGACTTTATTAAATCAATACCACTCTTGCCCTGGAGCATATTTGCCCAGGTGGTTTGAACATCATTACCCAGTGGCGTTATTGCACCAATGCCGGTAATAACGACCCTTTTCATTTTTACTTTAGTTTTTCTTCAAGGTAGGCAATCGCCTTACCCACTGTATCAAGTTTCTGGGCATCTTCTTCGGGAATCTGAATATTGAATTTTTCTTCAAATGCCATAATGAGTTCTACGGTATCCAATGAATCAGCACCAAGGTCTTCAATGAATTTTGCATCGGTATTTACTTTTTCCGGTGGAACATGGAGTTGTTCCACAATAATATTTCTTACCTCCTCAAATATTGCCATTTTTTTCTCCTTTCAAGTTTTGTTTCACAAAGTCCGCGAATTGGCGCGGATTATCCATCATAAAGATTGGCGGACGTTGATGGACACAGGCTTTTGATTTGCTCCGCAAAAACGCGGAATGACGCGGATAACGACGCGCATAAACGCAGATTTTTTCAAGACTTCTTCTCCCTCAGCTTCATTTTGTATCGCTATTTCCGTGTCTCAAAGTCTATCAATATCACATTACCATTCCGCCATCAATGGCGATTACCTGACCAGTGATATAATCGGCCTGGTCTGAACACAAGAAAAGTGCCAAGCTTGAAACATCCTCTGGTTTACCAAATCTGCCCAGAGGAATTAATTTAAAATATGCCTGTTTTACTTCTTCCGGCAATTTTTCCGTCATTCTCGTTTCAATGAATCCCGGGGCGATTGCATTTACGGTAATATTTCTTGAGGCAAATTCCTTGGCACAGGATTTTGTAAAGCCAATAATCCCTGCCTTACTTGCGGCATAGTTTGTCTGTCCGGCATTGCCAATCAAACCGATGACCGACGCGATATTAATAATCCTACCGGAACGCTGTTTCATCATATATTTCACCACTGCCTTGGTGACAAGAAATGTGCCTGTAAGATTAATATTAATCACCCGGTCCCAATCTTCTTTTGTCATTCTTATGAGTAATTTATCATTCGTTATCCCCGCATTATTTATCAATATATCAATTTTTGTAAAATTGTTCATAACCATATTAATTGTATCATTAACCGATTGCTCATCGGCAATATTCAGATAATAAAAATGTGCTTTTTCACCAAGTTGTTTTGCGGTTGCATTACCCAGTTCCTGGTCCACATCGGCGATGATAGCGACTGCACCATTTTCAATAAATTTTTTTACAATCACTGCACCTATGCCACTGGCACCGCCGGTTATCAGGGCAATCCTGTTATCAAAAACCATATTCAATTTTATTTAAATTTAATCAATTGTCAAGGTATTGTGTTATTGTTCAAAATACCATGAAATAAATGTAGCCGCAACCTTTAGAACCTTTCCTGAAAAAATTCAGGATTGCAAAATATAAATATCTTGAAATTTCTTTTTTTTAATAAATGTATAGCAGACCTTCTGGTTTGCAAGTGTAGTGTAGGGAATAAGGAACTTTCCTAATTCTTTAAGAGATACTCTCTTCTAATCTCTTTGCTCATTTTAATGCAAAACAATCACTTTCTTTATCACAAAATCATCCTCTGTTTGCAAGCGAACAAAATAAATGCCGGCGGGGACACGGCAACCTATGTCGTCTTCGCCTTGCCAGACGACTTGGTCTGATAATCTCATCGTCTGATAGTCCCATTGTCTGACCAATCGGCCACCTGCATCGTAGATCCTTAAAGAAATTGCGGATTTGTAGGGGATTTGGGATTTGGAATTTAATGTCTGTGGCATTCCTGAATGGATTGGGATAGACTTGTAAGCGTAGGGCGTCGAGCGTAAAGCGTCCAGCGGTTTCTTCGATTCCGACTGGAAAATAATGAGCATAAAAGAGCATTGGATTCATTGTTATGACTCCTTCACCCATTACCGAAGAACCTGCATCCTTATCATTCATATAGAAAAGATAGATCGTATCACCGTGCGCTGTTTCTGTGATCGTCTGCCACCAGTCGTGGTCACATTGACCAGCAGGTGCACCCGGGGAATGCGAATTTGTAATATTTTGATGACCTTGCCAGGTTAGACCGTTATCCGTAGAATATGCGCCGTAAATCTCAAGGTTTGTATAACCATTTTGGGCAACATCACCAGAATCTGCCTAACACCACGTGCAGTATAATATGCCAGTAGCCCTATCAATTGCAATCTGGCATTCACTAACAGTCGGATGAGCGTCACCAGGACCAGGGTTCAATGTCCACCAACCAGATGTAACTATAGTAATAGAATCGGTCTGCGAATCCCAGTGTCGAATCTGTGAACGCCAGCCACTGCCACCAGGACCGCCACCATTAGCCGCAGTATCTATAACTGTAAAAACAACATGTAGATTGCCACTATTATCATAGACACCACTATGCCAGATATAACCTATAACCGAATCTCCAGATGGAAGCGAAGTAAATATCGTATCAAAACACCAGGTCACACCATGGTTGGTTGATTCCCAATAGCAATAAGAAAGGTCATAATCAACATCATTTATGAGTGCAATCTTGTTGTTATATGTGGTCCAGGATTCACGGCCACCGCCATTCCAGTAGAGCGGATCGATATTAAACCATTCAGACCATGTTGTGCCATAATCGGTTGAGTAAGTTATTACCCCACCAGAAGAATCGGTACCTGATAAATATATATAATCAAAACTATCAACACATAGCTTAGGCCAAAGTAGTGGTCCTAGATCAATAATCGTGAACATACCGGCACCTTCGGCCGCATCAATATAAAGAGCACAAATGATATTGCCGCCTGCACTCGCATTTGAAGCAATTACAGCACGACCATCAGCAAGTGATGATATTGAAGGGTTTCGAGATACACGAAGATCTATCATCGTTGGACCTAACCAATAATTTGGCGGATGAAAATAGTTATAATAAACTCGCCGATTGGCACCGCTGCCGCCAGTCCGATATGTCCAGACAAAGTGATAACCACCAGCAAGTGTGTGGCAAATTCTGCGGCCCAGCGACCCATTACCTTGCCAGTCGAAATCGGTTGTTCCAACCGTATCCCCTGGTGAGAGTATTTGCAACAACATACAGATGCTCAAAATTGCCATTTTATACCTCCATCTTTATTCTATATTATAATAAAATCGGTGAAAAAAGGGTGAAAAAAAGGTGAAATTTTAATAGATAATTGATTCTATACAGCGTCCTTGGAGCCTATTTTATAAGCGATAAATATAGGTCTATTGTCTCCTTTTTTGGCTCGGCACCAAGTTCTTTTTTTAATACTCTTTTAAGTTTTGCAAAAGTTATTTTTATCTCTTTATATTTATGCAGTTTTGCATAACAGACCATCAGTTTGCGATGATATTCCTCGTTATAGAAATTTAGTGAAACCAATTTTTTGTAAAATAGAAATGCTTCCTGATATTTTCTTCGTGCAATATGTAAATCAGCCATCATAGAGAGGCAGTCCTCATACAATCCTTTATGATAATGGCGCATATCCTCGACCCAATCGTCATACCAACCTGTTGCAAAACCTTCTTTATATATTGACAGTGCCTTTTTTAAATAAAGCTCTAACTTTTCATCGTTTTTTGTTAATCTCTTCGCCAAGTTTGTCAGGCTCTGGAACTCTTCTGCATCAAAAGAGACGATCACTTTCCCTGATACCTGATAAAAACCCCAACTTGAATCTATCACATCACCAATATCATGGATACTCGATTCAAAGGCTTTCCTTATATGGTGTACTGTTGTGCGAAGATTATACCTGCCTCCTTTATAAGTAGCATCTGGCCAGAATACCTCGATAAGTAAATCATTGCTCGGTTGCCTATCTTTGTTTAACAACAGATAAAAGAAAAGTTTCTTTGCCTTTACTAATTTCCAGGCGCTATCTTTTATTATAACGCCGTCAATAAAAATCTTTGGAACGCCAAACAGAAACGCTTCAATTTTGTGGATATCCAAAGGAGTTCCCCTAATAATCGAATTTACATATTCCCGTCCAATATTTTCTTTTCTTAAAAATTCAAGCATCCATCGTTCTTCCATTAATGCCTTAAGCATTAATTTATCATAACCTTTGATTTGACTGAGCTTAACGGCGTCTTTTAGTACCAAGGCAGTTTTTTCAAGTTTTCTCTGATTATAAAATACCTTACCCAGCTCAAGATAGATTAAAAAAAGATCAAAAATCTGTTGAAACTTTTTTGTTATTTTTAATGCCTTCAATAAGATATCCTCGGCAATGTTAAATTTACCCTGGACTATTTTCAACTTTGCCTCGGTTAGAAATATTACAATTGCCTCAATATCATCCCTGCATTTTTTTAATGACCAAATCTCTGAAAGGTTCCTTTCGGCACATAAGAAATCTCTCGCCGCAATATTTATGTTACACATCGTGTGCAGTGCCGCAACACGAAGGCGAACAATGCCGATTTTTTTGTAGACCTCCAGTGCCTTTATTATATAATCTTTTGCATTTTTAATATCGCCCAATTCCTGATAGAGTAGTGCATAACCGCGCCAGATTTCTGCAATTGAATAGAGGTCATTATAAGGACCGCAGGTATTGAGACCGCAATCGAGTATCGTGCGCGCATTATCTTCTTCTCCCATAAGTAGACTTATTCTTGCCGCATTATAGAAACCTGAACCACAATTAACATCGAACCGCTCCTTTAAAATATCAACCATCATTAAAATTTTTGAGCATGCCGAGTTTAGGTTACCACAAGACCATTCGTTCATCGCCCAATTGTTAAGAATGCTTGCCTCAAGATTTTTATCGCTCTTCTTATATGCTATTTCATACGCCTCCTGGTAACATTGTGAGGCATTGAAAAAATCCCTTCCATGCGTATAGATAAGTCCGAGAGAAGACAGGATATTTGCCCTTATCAAAGTAGAACCTTTTGGGCAGATTGTCGACGCCTTCTTGAACCAATTTTTTGCCTTTCCCCAATTACTCTGTTCGAGATTCAGTAACCCCAAAGCAGAAAGTACCCATGCATATTCCAATTTTCTTTTTTGTGATTTTAAAATTTTTGCGGCTTTATGATAGATTTTCTCTGATTCGTCAAAACTGCCTGTATAGGTTAAAGACTGGCCATAATATAAAAGAAGTTTTGGATACTGACTCTGTATCAAATCTGGTATCTTCTCTATGTAAGAACAGAGTGCTGTGCTCTTTCCTTGATTAATTAAATCCGCGCCAATCTTTTCTATAATGCTTGCGGCAATTCTATAGTCTTGTGCTTGCAGATAGAATCGCACTGCATCTTCATACATATTATTCTTATAATAAAAATCACCAGCCTGTCGGTTCAACTGTTTTATCCTATTTTTATCTGTGAGTTTGCTCGATAGAAAATCCCGAAAAAGGGTATGGAATCTATACCCGAAGTTAGCTGTTGTTGATATAAATGCATTCCTATTATTCAAATCAGAAAGAATATTTGCCGAATCTTTTCTCTGCGTGACTGCATTACACAGCTCTGGCGTGAGCCATTCCAGAATTGAACAGTCAGCTAAAAATTGTTTTATTCTTGGGGACTCGCAGTTATATATTTCTTGGGCAAAGTAGTTGAAAAAGTTTGTTCGAGTCTTGTAGAAAATTTCCTTGATTGCACTCATACAGCTGGACAACTTAGTACCATAATCGCATGATTGAAGCATTAGGCGCAAACCAGTTGGCCATCCTTCTGAATTGGTTTCGAGCCAGGTAAGTTCAGTCTCTTTTAGTGAAATGGTATAAAGTGTCTTAAAAAGTTGCTCGATTTCGGTTTTTGTAAATCTCAATTGCTGGCTGTCCAGTTCAAATATTTCGTCCCGTGCCCGTAGTTTCGAAAATGTACGTTCTGGAGTTGTTCGTGAAGTAATAATAAAATGTAAATTCTGAGGAAGATGGTCAAGTAGATAATCAAGGATTCTTGCTATAATTTCTGATGAATTGAGCCAATGGTAGTCGTCCAGGATAATGAATAAGTCTGTATTTAGACATTCAATGATTTCATTAATAAATGTGCCAACAATGATCTCCAGATATCTTAGCGGATAATTGAAGAAATGTCTCAGGCCCTCGGTCTTGTAGCCAAACTCAGGGCTTATCTTTCGTATCCCACCGATTAAATATGAAAAGAATACTGCAGGCTCAGCATCGCTCTTTTCAAGGTGATAATAGACATAAGAAATATTCGTATCTGATAGGAATTGGGATATGAGCGTGGTCTTACCATAACCTGCACCGGCACACAGTAGAATGACTTTTTTATTTAGATTTGCTAATAACAGATTTAATAGTCGCTCACGCCGCAATGTTTTTGTCTTCAATTGGGGCTCTTGAAGTTTACTCAGGATGATTAAATTCTGTTTATTATCCTTCATAAGATTGATTTTAATTAAATATTATTAGATGTAAAGACCATTTTGTCATCGAACAAGTATAGTTTTTTCAATCTTCTTATAATTACCGCACTCAAGCCGTATGAAATAGACGCCGGCAGGGACACGGCAACCTAAGTCGTCTTCGCCCTGCCAGACGACTTGGTCTGATAGTCTCATCGTCTGATAGTCCCATTGTCTGACCAATCTGCCAGCTGCATCGTAAATCCTTAATGACATTTCGAATTGCGGATTGCGGAATGCGGAATGATTTGGAGTTTGGGATTTGGGATTTGTCTCGCATCGAGGCTCGACACGAGATGGGATTTGGAATTTAATGCCTGTGGCATTCCTGAATGGATTGGGAAAAACCGTTAACAATTGCGGATTGCGAATTTACGGTCTCTTCAATACCAGTTGGATTCCAGGCATAGGCATAGAATAGTAATGGGTCTTCGGTCATAGTCGCCCCAGGGTCAGGTGGGAAGTATCCGCCTCCCGCATCCTTGCTATCGAGATAAAAGAGGAACAATGTAT
>Ga0172365_10000113_pt1 | contig 45169 bp, 36 predicted proteins | sample LakKivSesite48cm_FD_114535 | JGI IMG/M metagenome (GOLD analysis project Ga0172365, IMG submission 114535) | Sediment microbial communities from Lake Kivu, Rwanda - Sediment site 48cm | ecosystem: Environmental > Aquatic > Freshwater > Lake > Sediment | place: Rwanda: Western Province, Lake...
GCCAAGAAGTATCAGGAAGCCTTCGTTCAGGCCAACGACTGCGCCGCTGTTTCCGAGTGGGCATGGGGCGCTGTGACCATCGCTTACCACTCTGACGTCCAGATCCTCACCTACCATACTGGAAGGGCAATTGAACCCCAGAAGCCCGCTACTCGTGGCGAGACCGCTTACGCTGTCTATCATGCTATGAAGCCCCCGACGCAGGGAGGCCAGGTGGTAATTGGTATGGCTCAGGAGCCGGCCAAGATGTATCCCTACCACAACAACATGACCGCTAAGAGCGAGATTTTGAACTGCGTTTTTGATGGCACTGTCTCCTCCGCCTGGGTAGGAGTCGCCCCCGAAGGAAAGGGAACAGCTCAAAAGGGAATCTATTACCCGATCTTCGCCCAGGAAGTTCCATCCCTGGAGAACGGCCTGGTGAAACTCAACGAGGACGGAACCATGGAGGTCACCTGGCACCTGCGCAAGACCCCAATTTACTGGTCTGACGGTGCCCAGTTCACCTTAGACGATGCTATCTTTGGCCACGAAGTGTTGATCAATGAGGCTATTCCGGCTGACATCCGCGATCCGGATGATTCTGTGATTAGCTACGAAAGGATCAATGATTACACGATGAAGATATTCTATTCTAAAGAAAAAGCCTCAGCCGTTTTTGGTTTTCCAACACAATTAGCTGCTCACAAGTATAAGGACATGGTTGACACCAACCCCGAGGGCTTCTTCCGCTCCGATGTGAACACCTACCCCCTGGGGCACGGCGCCTACAAGATTGACTCCTGGACCGTGGGTTCCTCCATGACCCTCTCTGCCCGCGATGACTACCACTTTGGCAAGCCCAACATCAAGAAGCTCATCTGGCTCTTCATCCCCGATGCTTCCACCATCTACGCCCGTATCGCCTCCGGTGACTTAGATCTCACCATCCCCGGAGTTGGTGTGGCTGCTTCCACCGCCATCGACAACCTGAACGCTATTCCAGGTGTGGTTTACGATATTTACCCATCCACTGGCGTTGAGCACATTGAGTTCAACCTGTGGAACTACGATGGTGTGAAGCACCCCATCTTCAACCCTCCCGATGATCCTGAGTCCGGCCGCAAGGTGCGCCAGGCAATCGCTTACGCCCTGAACAGAGAAGAGGCTTCCACCGTTCTCTACAAGGGTTATGCGCCGCCTGCCTTCTCTGTGTGCCCGCCCGCCGTGGCTCTTGTCTACGTAACCGCAGAGGAAATTGGTTTGGACCTTGTCCCCACTTACAACCCGGAAAAGGCCAAACAGCTATTAGATGAAGCTGGTTGGAAGGACACCGATGGAGACGGAATCCGCGACAAGAACGGCGCGAAGCTTGAGGTTCAGCTCTCTACCACCAACAGGACTGACCGCCAGCAGATGGCCACAATCTGGCAGAAGAACCTGAAGGACGTAGGTATCAAGGTCAACCTGGACTTTAAACCCGGCCCGGTCTTCTTCTCAGACACCTGGGCTGGTTACAAGCGTGGCTACCCTGATATGGGGGAGTGGCAGTGGTCTTCTACTGATCCCCGCTACCCCGTGACTGAAGTTTTCCGTGGTGACCGCTTAGCCTGGCCTGAGAACCCGCAGGGACAGAACTACTGTGGGTATGCTAACCCCGAGTTCGACAAGTGGGCCCAGGTAGTTGCGGACACCTTTGATGTGAATAAGGCTAAGGAAGCTAACCTTATGGCTCAGCGTGTTCTTCTCCAGGATATGGCTACGGTGCCCTTGCTCTTTGTTGCTGAAGCCACCCTCTACAAGGATCGCCTTCAGGGGATCGACTCTCCCAACTGGTCCTCCATCACCTGGAACGTGGCCTACTGGTACTGGGAGTAAGCCTCACATAACTCAAGTAAGGGGCGGTGCCTCTTCGGCACCGCCCCTTACCAAGGTGTTTTTCCAAAAGGAGGTCAAGAATGGCGGTAATTGAGGCAGTATTTGACCAAGCTCCAGCACTGTCCTACTGGGATATGATCTGGACCCGCTTCCGCAAGCACAAGATGGCCATGTTTGGAACCGCAATAATCCTTTTCATGATCCTTATATGTTTTCTGGGCTATCCCGTTTACTCTTTCTTTACCGGGAACGACTATGAGCTTCAAAATTTTTTCTACCGCTACCAGTTGCCCACAGCTTCCCACTGGTTTGGCACCGACGACCTGGGCAGGGATGTGGTGGCGCGCATCCTTTATGGGGGTAGAGTCTCTATCGCCGTAGGGTTTATTTCCGCCATTGCCTCCGCATTTCTGGGAGCCCTGATCGGGGTTGTTTCTGGATACTTCGGCGGCTGGATTGATGAGGCCCTGATGCGCTTCACCGACGTGATGATGTCTCTGCCTTACATCCCTTTATATCTCGTCCTCGCTATGGCCTTCGGCCCCGGCTTCTGGACCCTGGTGGGCATTTTCGTGGCCTTTGGCTGGATGACCGATGCCAGACTTGTAAGAGGGGTTGTGCTCTCCCTTAGGAATTTGGAGTTCGTGGAGGCAGCCAGAGCTGTTGGCGCTTCCAACTGGAGGATTATGGTTCGCCACCTCCTTTTAAACTCTATGGCCCCAATAATCGTTTCCACCACCTTGTTGATGGGAGGAAACATCGTGGGAGAGGCAGCCCTGAGCTATCTGGGATTAGGCATTCAACCGCCCTTGCCTTCCTGGGGAAACGTACTGCAAACCGCATCTGAGTATATTTTCGCCCCTGGTAACGGGCCCTTGTTGATCTTCTACCCTGGCTTTTCCCTTTTTATCACCGTCCTTTCCTTCAACTTTATGGGTGACGGTCTAAGGGACGCCCTGGATCCCAGGCTTAAAAATTAATTCGGAAAGGGGCAAAATGGGGTACTTGAAAATAGGAGAATGCCAGCTTTACTTTGATATTGAGGGCTCAGGACATCCTCTGGTCTTTATTCACGGTGGCAACATGGACCGAAGGATGTGGGATGAGCAGTTTTTTCTTTTTGGGGAATACTTTCAGGTCATTCGTTACGATGTTCGCGGCTTTGGCAAATCCACTCCCTCAAAGGAACCTTACCTGCCCGGCGAGGACCTTTACCTTCTCCTGAGCCACCTTAACATCCTCAGAACGCACATCGTGGGGCTCTCCCTTGGAGGCACGATCGCCATTGAGTTTGCGATTTCCCACCCGGAAATGGTGGAAAAGCTGGTGCTCGTGGGATCAGGGGTGGGCGGGTATCAATTTGCTGAAGAAGGCATCAAGAGGCAGATGGAAATCATGAAAGTGGCTCAGGAGAAGGGAGCAAAAAAAGCTGTGGAGCTCTGGCTCCAGGACCCTATGATGGCCTCAGCCATGGAAAATCCCTATATTGCTGCTAAAATTAGACAGCTCTGTCTGGAGAACCTCTACGCTTATTCCCCGGATTTTGCTCCGCTCAAGTCCATCAAACCTCAGGCGATGCACAGGCTTAAGGAAATCCAGGCTTCCACCCTCGTGATCGTGGGCGAAAGAGACGATCCGGAAATTTTGGCTATAGCGGATATCCTGGAAAGGGAAATTCCCAAAGTCAAAAGGCTGGACATTTCAGGTGTGGGCCACATCGTGAACATGGAAAAACCACGAGAATTCAACAAAATAGTATGGGACTTCTTGAAAAATTGAACCTGAAGGCAAATGGCTGCCCTGTCGGGAATGAAGCAAGAAAAAGGGGAGATGGGTTAAGCATTTCGGATCGCTTAAATTTTTAAAGGCTGTGTTAGAATAAGTTCGTGGCTTTTGTACATCTACACGTTCACTCAGAATACAGCCTTTTAGATGGCCTCTCGCGCATTGAGGACCTGACCAAAAGGGCCAAGGAAATGGGCATGAGCGCCCTGGCTTTGACCGACCACGGAGTGATGCACGGGGTCGTTTCTTTTTACCAGAAGGCCAGGGAGCAGGGAATCAAGCCCATCATTGGCTGTGAGGTTTATGTCGCGCCCCGTACCCGTTTCGACAAAGAAGGAAAAATAGACCAGGCCTATCATCTGGTCCTTCTGGCCAGGGACATTGAGGGCTATCGTAACCTTCTCCGGCTGGTTACCCTCGCCCACCTGGAGGGCTTTTATTATCGTCCGCGCGTGGATAAGGATCTCCTGAGGAAACACTCCAGGGGCTTGATCGCCCTCACCAGTTGTCTGAAGGGCGAGATTCCCCAGTTACTCCTTGCAGGGGAAGCCCAGAAAGCGCGCCAGGTGGCCGAGGAGTACGCCTCCATCTTCGGAGAGGGAAATTTTTACCTTGAGCTGCAAAACCACGGGATTGAGGACGAGAGAATTTTCCGTGCGGAGATGATCGCCCTCGCCCGAGAGATCGGTCTTCCCCTTGTGGCCACGAACGACTCCCATTACACATCAAAATCCGACTATCGCACCCATGACATCGTCCTCTGTGTGGGAACCGGCAAAACCCTCGAGGACAAGGACAGGTTAAGCTTTGAAAATGACGAGTTTTACTTTAAGAGCGAGGAAGAGATGGCACAGCTTTTCGCCGACTTCCCTGATGCCCTGGAAAACACCGTAAAGATTGCGGGAATGTGCAACCTAGAGCTCGATTTCGGGCAATTCCACCTCCCCAGATTCAGTGTCCCCGAGGGGTACGACGCGGACACTTTCCTGAGGGAAAAAGCGGAGGAGGGCGTCCGCCAAAAGTACAGGGAAGTAACTGCGGAAATCACAGAGAGGCTGAACCACGAGCTTGAGACGATAAAGAGGATGGGCTTTGCTTCCTACTTCCTCGTAGTCTGGGACATGGTGCACTTCGCCAAAAGCAGGGAAATTATGGTCGGCCCGGGAAGGGGCTCCGTGTGTGGATCGCTTGTAGCTTATGCACTGGGAATCACCGAAATTGACCCCTTAAGGTATAGCCTTTACTTTGAGCGCTTCCTCAACCTGGAACGCATTACCATGCCCGACTTCGACATCGACTTCTGTTCCCGGAGGAGGGATGAGGTCCTAAAGTACCTCAAGGAAAAGTATGGAGAGGACTGCGTGGCCCAGATTGCCACTTTTGGAACGATGGCAGCTCGAGCAGCAGTCCGGGACTGCGGCAGGGTGCTGAGGGTTCCCCTCTGGAAGGTGGACATGATTGCCAAGAAGATCCCCTTCAACAATACCATCAGCCAGGCCATCGCAACCGTGGAGGATCTGCGCCGGGAATACGAGAACGACCCCCAGGTAAAAGAGCTTCTGGACTCCGCCAAGGGGCTTGAGGGAATTGCCCGACACGCTTCCACCCACGCTGCTGGTGTAGTCATTTCCGCAGAACCCCTTACCCTCCACGTTCCCCTGATGCTGGGCACAGAAGGGGCGATCACCACACAGTTCGCCAAAGACGAGATTGAAAAAATTGGCCTCCTGAAAATGGATGTCCTGGGGTTGCAGACGCTCACCATGGTCCAGGAAACGCTAAATATGATCAAAGAAAGGTGCGGGGACGAGATAGACTGGAGAAACATACTCTTGGAGGACGAGAAAACCTTCCGGTTGCTCCAGAAGGCTGAGACTTCGGGGGTCTTTCAGCTGGAAAGCGCGGGCATGCGCAGGATTCTTAAAGATCTGAAGCCTAACAGAATCGAGGACATCATAGCTATCGTGGCCCTTTTCCGCCCCGGACCCATGCCTATGATTGACGACTTCATCAAGCGCAAGGAAAGAAAAATCCCCATTGAATACCTTCACCCTGAGCTCGAGCCAATACTCAAGGAAACTTACGGCACGATCGTTTATCAGGAGCAGGTGATGCAAATCGCCTCCACTCTCGCCGGATACAGCCTGAGCGAGGCTGACCTCCTGAGGCGAGCGATGGCCAAAAAGGACAAGGCGGCGATGGACAAGCAAAAACCCCTGTTCATCTCTCGCTCGCAGGAAAAAGGAGTCTCTTCCGATGTAGCAAGCCGCATTTTTGACTTTATGGAGGATTTTGCCCACTACGGCTTCAACAAATCCCACGCCACCGCTTACGGCCTGCTTGCTTACCGCACCGCTTACCTCAAGGCACATTACCCTCTGGAGTTCATGGCCGCCCTGCTGACCTCAGTAATCGGGGATGAGAACAAGATCCGCGCTTATGTGGAAGAGTGCAGGCGCTCCGGTATCAAAGTCCTGCCCCCCAACGTTAACGAGGGAGAGAAAGGGTTCCAGCCAGGGCCCGACAACACCATCAAATTTGGCCTGGCTGCTATCAAAAACGTGGGGGAAGGGGCGGTGGAGGTAATCGTGGAGGATAGGAAGGAAAAAGGGCCCTTCCAATCGCTGGGGGATTTTATGAACCGTATCTCCTCTCACCTCGTAAACCGTAAGACCGCAGAAAGCCTAATCAAGGCAGGAGCTTTTGACTTTACAGGAAAATCAAGGCCAGAAATGCTTTTCAGCCTGGATATGCTATTGGGAGCAGTCAGGAGAAGTTCCAGAAAGCAGCAAGCGAGCCTTTTTGGAACGGAAGAGCCGGTGGTCAGGGAAGAAATAGTTTACGAGGGCGGTTACTCTGAGCCCGAGGTGCTGGCCATGGAGAAGGAGGTCTTAGGCTTCTACTTCTCGGAGCACCCCCTCGTGCGCTACCAGGAACTCCTTGCCCCTTTCAGAGCCACCCCCATTGAGAGCTTGATGGAGCTGGGAGAGGGGCAAATGGTCACAGTCTGCGGAATAATCGCCAAAAGCCGGGCAGTGCAGTCCAAAAACGGGGGACAGGTCTTGATCCTCACGGTTGAGGACCTCACCTCCTCTGTGGAGCTGATCGTCTTCACCAAGCTCTTAAGGGATTTTCAGCCTCTCTTGAGCAAAGAGGGCGTGATCGTGGTCTCGGGAAAGCTGGCTCTGGAGGAAGATCGAGCCAAAATTTACGCCTCAAAACTGGTCAAATTCCTGGAACGCGAGAACCTCGAGTCCCAGAAAAAGGAAATCGACACAAAGGACTTTTTCCTCTACCTTACCCTCCCTAAAGGAGCCCAGTTCGACACCCTGCTCAAGCTCAGGGAGATCCTCGAATCCTATCCCGGAAGGTGCCCGGTAAACATATTCATCTCCCTTAACGGCAAGAAAGTAGTCCTGGCACCATCCACGCGTTTCTGGGTGCAGAACAGCTCGCGCCTGGTCTCGAAGCTGAAGGAGCTCCTCGGCCCGGAAAACGTTTCCGCATCAGCCTACTGAGTGTTAACAATGTCCAGGGTAGTTCTGGCCATCCAAAATCTGCGCCAGGACCTCGCCAGGGAAGGCCAGATAGTGCACATGGAAGCTTTCGCCCCCCGGCCTCCGACTTTCGGTGAGCTGGATAAGCCCCTGCCTTTAGGTATCGCCCGCGTGCTCAACGCTATGAACGTCCGTCTTTACTCCCACCAGACGCGGGCCATAAATTCCCTGCGTCAGGGCAAAGATGTGATTATCGCCACTCCCACCGCCTCAGGAAAAAGCTTGGCTTTCAACCTCCCTGTCCTGGAAAAGCTGGTTGAGGACCCTTTTGCCTGTGCCCTGTACATATATCCCTTGAAAGCCCTAGCCAACGACCAGTTGAAGGCTCTCCATTTCTGGGATCAAGAGCTCAAATCACACATTCGCCCCGCGATCTATGATGGCGACACTCCTGCCTCCTCCAAGAAAAGGATCCTGGAAAAGTCCCGGCTCTTAATCACCAACCCATATGCCCTCAACGAGTATCTTCCCTGGCACCACCTGTGGCGAAGGATATTCATGAACCTTAAATATATAGTCATAGATGAGGCCCACGTCTACCGGGGAGTGTTCGGATCTCAATTTTCCTGCCTCCTTCGCAGGCTGGAGAGGATCCTTTCTTATTACGGATCAAGCCCTCGGTTTATCCTCTCCTCCGCCACCCTGAAAAACCCTCAGGAATTCGGGGAGAAGCTAATAGGGAGGCCCGTGGAAGCGGTGACCGAGGACGGGGCCCCTCACGGCCCAAAGTTTTTCCTCCTCTGGAACCCTCCCTTAACCGCCTCCGGGGAAAGGCGCTCTCCTCACCTGGAGACGCGAGACCTGGTTTACTTGCTTGCCAGCATGGGCTTTCAGGTTCTCTGTTTCACCGGCTCCCGGTACTTGACCGAGCTCCTCGCTCGCTGGACAAAGAGGAAAGCGGAGGAGGAGGAGAGCCTGGAACCTATAACCGTCGCTGCTTACCGGGCAGGATACCTCCCTGAGGAAAGGAGGGAGCTGGAAAGGAAGCTGAAGGAGAAGGAGCTCCGGGCATTATTTTCCACAAACGCCCTGGAGCTGGGCATTGACATTGGCTCCCTGGACGCTGTCGTTATCGCTGGTTACCCTGGGACTATGATCTCCACCTGGCAGCAGGCAGGGAGAGCGGGCCGGGGAGAGGAGGACGCCCTGGTCGTCCTGGTCACCTACTCCAACCCTCTTGACCAATACTTCGCCCAGCACCCGGAAAGGTTTTTCGCAAGCCCCCTGGAAAGTGCTCTGCTCAACCCAGAAAACCCTTATGTGCTCAAAGGGCATTTGATTTGCACCTCGGCCGAGCTCCCCCTGGAAAGCAGGGAGGAGCTAATCAGGTTTTTTGGGGGCTCCGCCCTGGAAGTTTGGCAAGCGCTGGAAAAGGAAAAAATTGTGGTCAACGGCAGCTATCAGGGGGAAGCCCGCCGGGCTTCGGAAATCGTCTCTTTAAACAACATTGGCGCCCGTCCTTTCCTCCTCCTCAACGAAGGGGAAGTGCTCGAGACCCTGGATATCACTCAGGTTCTCAGGGAAGCCTACCCGGGGGCTATTTTTCTCCATCAAGGAGAGACCTACCTTGTGGAAAAAGTGGATTGGGAAATAGGGCACGTGGTGTTAAGAAAGGTGGAGATCGATTACTACACTCAGGCGCGCAAAGACACCGAGGTCACCATCAGGAAAATTACCAGAAGCCGCAAAACGGAAGAGGGAATCGAGGCCTTCCTGGGAGAAGTCCTGGTCTCGGAGCAGGTTCTCGGCTATTTCCTGAAAAAATTTGACCGCGTGCTGGACTACCGAGAGCTCTCCTTGTCCCCCATTAATTTTTCCACTATGGCCGCCTGGTTCAAAATTCCGGAGAGCCTCAAGGAGAAATTCGCCCAAAAAAACTGGGATTTCGACGGCAGCATCCACGCCCTGGAACATTCTATGATCGCTCTTACGCCAATTTTTGCCCTCTGCGATCGCTGGGACCTGGGTGGAGTTTCCTACCCCTTTCACCCGGAGCTGGACGCTTCGGCGGTGTTCATTTACGATGGAACGCCAGGAGGGATGGGGATAGCCGAAAGGGTGTTCGAAGTGCTTTCCGACCTTTTTAAGGTCACGCTTGAGATGGTCAGGGATTGCCCCTGTGAGGAAGGGTGTCCTTCCTGCGTGCTCTCCCCAAAATGCGGGAACAATAATCAGCCCATGAGCAAAGGCGGAGCTTTAATTTTGCTTCAGGAGTTGCTGAAAGGAGGGTCAAAATGAAAAGCCTGATCATACTGAAATCAGAGCACCACGGAAACACGCTGCGCGTGGCCCGGATCCTTTCCCGGGAGTTGGATGCGGAAATCCGAGATCCCAAAGAAATAGACCCGGAATTTGCCCTGGGTTTTGACCATTTAATTTTCGGATCGGGGATCTATTTCTGGACAATGCACGAGGAGCTTCTTAATTTCGCGGAGAGACTTCCTAAAGTTGATGGGAAGCTGGCTTCGATTTTTTCCACAGCGGGGATACCTTCCTTGAAGCGACATGAAAAGTTGAGGAATATCCTCTTTGAGAAGGGTTTTCGCATCCTGGGGGAGTTAAGCCTTCCGGGATGGGATACCTTCGGTTTCTTAAAGCTCATCGGAGGGATCAAAAGGGGAAGACCCAACGAGCAAGATTTAAACAAAGCCCAGGAATTCGCCCGTTCGCTCAAAGAGAAGCTTTAGTAAAAATAAAAAAGGGGACAGGCTGGTTTTTTATTAAAAGGATCCTAATGAGAAAACCAGCCTGTCCCCTTTTTTATTTTTTGAGGGCTCGCTTTACGCTTTCCAGAGTGGGCTCAATGGGTTCAGGCATCCTCACCGCTTGCAGGGCAGCAGAAACATCCTTCAGGCCATTTCCGGTGATGATAACGACCACCTTTTCATTTTCTCCAATCAGACCATCTTTCTGCGCTCTGATCAAGCCTGCCAGGCTGGCCGTCCCCGCCGGCTCGCCAAATACTCCTGTTTCCCTGCCGAGGATCCTCATGGCCTCAAGAATTTCCTCATCGCTGACCGAGATCATCATTCCATTCCAGCGGTAAAGGTCTCTTAAAGCTATCACTCCGTTTCGGGGAATACCCACGGATATGGAGTCTGCTATCGTCTTTGGTTCCATAGGCTCCAGTGGCCTCCTCTCCTTCCAGGCTTTAAAAAGCGGGGCAGCTCCCTCAGCCTGCACTCCGAAGACCCGGGGCATCCTCTCGATCCACCCCAGGGACAGGAGGTCGAAGAAGCCCTTGAAAACTCCTGAGAGGATACATCCATCCCCAACCGAGACAAAAATGCTATCGGGCGGTTCCCAGCCAAGCTGCTCCGCTATTTCCAGAGCTACCGTCTTCTTCCCTTCAACGAGGTAGGGGTTATAGGCGGTATTCCTGTTGTACCAGCCGAAGTGCCCGGAAGCCTCGATACAGAGGTCGAAGGCCTGATCGTAGCTTCCCTTCACGGGAAAAATGATCGCCCCGAAGATTAAAAGCTGGGCGAGTTTCCCCTGGGGAGCAGTTTCCGGAACGAAGATGTAAGCTTTCAATCCCACAGAAGCGGCGAGGCCAGCCCAGGAGGAAGCAGCGTTTCCCGTGGAGGCACAGGTTACCTCTCTGGCGCCTTTTTCCATGGCCTTGACTATACCCACAGCCGAGGCGCGGTCCTTTAAGGATGCAGTTGGGTTGCGACCATCGTCTTTGATAAAAAGGTTTTTCAAATTAAGCTTTTTCCTCAATCCTTCCGCTGGATACAGGGGGGTCCAGCCCACGTGGAGGGGTGGGAGTGGGGAATTATCGCTAATGGGAAGAAGCGGCCGATACCTCCACATGGAGTAATTTCGGTCCTCCGCAAGCTTCTCCCTAAAAAAGCCTCTTTTGATTTTCTCGTAATCGTAAAGTACTTCCAAAATTCCCGCAGGGCCGCACTCCGGGCAGGTGTACTCTACTTCCTCTGGCAAATACTCTCTCCCGCAAAGAACGCATTTTAAAAATTTCACGTTTTTCATTCTCCGCCTCCAAGAACTAAAAAGGGCGGGCTCGAGCCCGCCCTTTTTTAAAAAGTTACCTTGAATCGGGCAGAATGTGGGTCCCCGTTTCTCCTTTAAGGGCCCGGGCAATGTTTTCCGGATTGGTAATAATGGCTTTCTTACCGCCAGCCTCGAGGAACCAGATGATTGCTTGAATTTTGGGAAGCATGCTGCCCTTGGCAAAATGTCCTTCCTGCATATACTTTTTGGCTTCGCTTACGGTCATTACGTCAATTGCCCGCTGGTCAGGCTTGTTGTAATTGACATAGACTTTTTCCACGGCAGTGGAAATGAGGAAGAGGTCAGCCCCAATAGAACGTGCTAAAAGAGAGGATGCGTAGTCCTTGTCAATTACTGCGGCCACACCCTTGAGGTTTCCATTCTCCTCCTCAATCACGGGAATGCCGCCACCACCTACGGTAATGGTGACCACGCCAGCATCAATCAACTTTTTCACCGCTTCCAGCTCCACAATCCGTTGCGGGATGGGAGAGGCAACCACTCTGCGCCAGCCTCTGCCAGCATCTTCAACCACTATCCATCCCTCTTTCTCCGCGCGCATTTTTGCATCTTCCTCGCTCATAAATCCCCCGATAGGCTTGGTGGGATTTTTGAAAGAGGGGTCATTACGGTCAACCACTACCTGAGTTACCACTGTGGCAGCATGCTTGTTCATTCGGCGGCGATGGAATTCGTTCTGGAGATTCTGCTGTAAAGCGTAACCAATAGCTCCCTGGGAATCGGCGCCGCAGACATCAAGAGGAACTTCGTGCATACCCGCTACTTTGTGGGCAATTTCCGAGCGGCGCAGGATGAAGCCAACCTGGGGACCATTTCCATGTCCGATGGCTACTGTCCATTCCTCATGAATCATGTCCACGATGTAATTGCAGGTCTCCTTCGCTGCTTCGTACTGGTCCTCTACGGACTGGTGCTTCTCGTCTTTGATCAGGGAATTACCGCCAATTGCTACTACTGCCACTTTGCTCATAGAAAGAATCTCTCCTTTATAGGTTTATTTTTCATGGACTCCCATGGTGAGAGCCATAATTGCTTTCTGCACATGCAGCCTGTTTTCCGCAACCTCATAAATAATGGAATGAGGGCCAGAGGCCACCTCGTCCGTAACTTCGTGTCCCCTGTCTACCGGCATGGGGTGGGTGAACAGCCCATGGCCATCGCGGGTGAGCCTCATTTTATTTGCGTCGCAGATCCACTCAGTGTACTTCAGGGCCCTCTCGATTTCCCCCTGCTTGTGGAGCTCCCCGTTCTTGTAAGCCTGAGGGCTCATCCAGTTACGGCAATAAACCACATCTGCGTCCCTGTATCCTTCCACCGGATCGTGGACCACCTCAAAGCGCGAGCCTTTCTCCCGAGAGTTCGCCTTCACGGCTTCGATCACTTCCGGATCAAGGTCGTACCCTTCCGGGTAAGCCAGGGTGATGTCCATCCCGAACTTTGAAGAGATGAGCAGGTTTTCCTGCACGGAACACCAGGAACGGGCGAGGGCGCCATGACCCCAGACCATAAGGAGCTTTCTGCCTTTAAGGCTTTTGCCCAGGTGGTTCCGCACGCCCATTATGTCCGCCAGGCCCTGACAGGGATGATAGCGATCGTCAGCCATGTTAATAATGGGGATACTGGCCCAGTAAGCGTACTCCTTGAGGAGGGCGTCACCTTCACCATAAGCAGAAATTTTATCCTCGAGGATCCTGATTCCGATTCCCACAGCGTAACGGCTCATCACTTTGGCGGCGTCCTCCACGGTCTCCCCGGCTGTGGTGGCTGTCTTCAGCCTCATAGCCCTGGGCTCCAGGAACTGAGCGTGTCCTCCCAGCTCGGTGGCCGCGCACTCGAAGGACTGGCGGGTGCGCACCGATGGGTTGTAAAAGAACATGAAGAATGTCCTGTTGCGCAAGCACTGAGAGTAAGGATGATCGTAGCGATGAGCCTTCATTTCCTCCGCCAGGTTAAGGACCTTCTCCAGCTCTTCCACTGTCCAGTCCTGAGTGCAGATCAAATCCTTATTGTAAAGTCCCTCATCTACAGGCTCCATCATAGACTTATCTCATGATTAAGGACATGATGGCCTTCTGAACGTGGAGGCGATTCTCGGCCTCGTCAAAGACCACCGATTGCGGGCCGTCTATCACGTCGTCAGTAACTTCAAAGCCGCGGTCGCAAGGCAGACAGTGCATGTAGATGGCATCGGGCTTGGCAAGCTTCATCATCTTGGCATCGCAGATCCAGTGCTTGTTAGCGTCGAACAGCTCCTGGGTCTTCTCTAAGTCAGGTTTGGGAGCGAAGGGGGGAATATTCCACTTGGAAGTCCAGGCCTTGGGATAGACAACGTCCGCATCCTTGAAGGCTTCGCCCATATCGTTGGAGATCTCGAAGGAGCCTCCGTGCTTGCCCACGTTCTCCCTAACCGCGTCCAGGATGTTGTCGTCGAGCTCCATTCCCTTGGGGTGAGCGAGGACGATGTTCATTCCGAACTTGGAGGCCACGGTGATCGCTGACTGAGGAACAGCAAGAGGCTTTTCCACGGAGGGGGAATAAGCCCAGGACATCACAAACTTCTTTCCGCGCAGGTCGCCCAGCTTCTCCATCATGGTCATGATGTCCGCCATTCCCTGGCAGGGGTGGTAGATATCGTCCTCCATGTTGATCACCGGAATGGAAGCCCAGTGAGCGAATTCCCGGATCATATAATCCGCTTTGCCGTACACCCAGCCTACAGCCTCGCCGTAGCAGCGGATGGCGATCCCATGACCCATACGGGAGAGGGTTCGCGCAACGTCCGAAACGCGCTCGGTGGAGTAAGCCTTTTCCATGCCAACCAGGGCTGGTGAATAAATCTTGGAGGGATCAAGAAAGTGAGCATGCCCTCCAAGCTGTGTCATTCCTGCCTCGAAGGAGTTCCTGGTGCGCAAGGATTGATTGTAGAAAATCATGAATAATGTCTTTCTCTTCAAAAACTCATGAGGCTCATCAACAGCGAACTTGCGCTTCAGGTCGAAGGCTACCTGAAGGATGGTCTCCAGCTCTTCCTTGGTGTACTCCAGGTCCGTTATCCAGTCCCTTCCTTTAAAAGAATCCGTCTTCATTTTTTCTCTCCTTTTTTAAAGGGTTTCCCTTCACGGATTTTCCAGATTCAAAGTTTGCATTTTTCCGGAAATTACCATTTGTCAGACATCATACAAATGGTAATTTCCTCTGTCAATAAAATCAGGCTCTTTGCGGTGGACGGCGAATCACATGGAATTTGAAGAACTCCCGCACGAAATAGTTGAGGGAGTAACCTATGTTTTCCCCTTCCTTCGTGAACAGTGTCTCCTCCAAAAGCAGGACTGGGGTCTGTGGTGGTATTTTCAGCTTGCGGGCTAAAGCTCCCGGGCAGTTTATGGGGATTATGTTGGCGCGGGCATAAGAGACAGAGATTTTCTGGGAAAGGACGTAGTCCAAAACGGAGCCCTTGAAGCTTTTGACGAGGTCTTCCCAGTCCGCGTATTTTTCTAACAGCACGTCATACATATAGGCCACCGGCCTGTCCTGAGCGGTCTTGATCCGGGAAACAGTGATCACGCTCTCGCTTTTGGAGACCCCGAGCTTTTCCTGGATGGCCTTATCCGCTTTAAGGCGAGAGAACTTCAGGCCCTTTGTCCCGGCCATTAACCCGTATTTCTGCGCCAGACTGTCCAGGCTCTCCAGCGTTTCCAGACCGGATTCGATTATTCTGGGGCGGTTCTCCAGAATAAAGGTCCCCACGCCCCTTCTCCTGGAAATCAGCCCTTCTTCTTCAAAAACCCTGAGCACTTCCCTCAAAGTGGAGCGGGAAATGCCTAACTCCTGGGCAAGGACAGGCTCCGAGGGAAGCTTCTCTCCAGGCTTGAAATGCCCCTGTTCGAACAGGCTCAGCAGCCTTTCTTCCACAAGCAAATAGAGTGGGCGGGTGTCGGTTCTCAGCTTTTCCTTACAGTTCAACTTATCAGCCCTCATTTTTTCAAGTTATAAGAAATAGGAGGTAAATGTCAACGGATATTTCTCGCCTATGGGGAAAGCTTCTTTTCATAGAGCGCAGAGCTCTTTCCGGGAACTTTTGAGGCTCAAGTAGCCCCACCCGCTTCTCCTTTTTGGCGAAAGCCCGCCACTTTCTGGATAATTTTTGCTTTTAACTTTTCTGGCGCAACGATCCCCGAGCCCAGCAGCTTTCCATTTAGGTAAATTCCCCAGATGGGGAATTCGGAAAAATCCTCAGGGTTATTTATCACGCGCTCTGCTACCTCAATTTCTTCCTCAATTTGGCTGGCCACCTGAAGGGCGCTTCGGTAATTTTCCCAAAGCAGGGAACAGTGCGCGGGAAGCACTGCTTCCAGGAATAGCTTTCCGGTGTGGGACCGCGATTTCGGCTTAAGGGGAGCCCACTCTACCTTCGCTTCTCGGAAATTCTTAAAGAAGGCCTTCCAGGTGGCCTTTCTCACAACTTCCTGGAAGCCAAAGTGCTCGAGAAAACCTGAGGGGATGAGATCGCGGTGCGCCAGAACACTTATTCCGGCTTTGTCCTTTGAAACTTCCAAAGCGTGCTCCAGAAGGAGCCTGCCGATGCCACTTCCCCTTTTTTCTTCCCTGACCCTGAGGCAGACCACGTGCTCCACCCCCGTTCCTTCAAGAGGCGCAAGGGACTGCTCTACAGGTGCCAGAATAAGAACCCCTTGAACCTCCTCTCCCTCCACAGCCTGGAAGAACCTCCAGCCGTTGGCTGGGCTTTTGTTCAGAAAGCTCTGGCAATTTTCGTCGAGCTTTTCCAGGGAGCAGCAGGTGCAAAACTCCGAGAGCCCCTCCCTGATTTCCCTGATTTTTACGATATTGGCCGGGGGAGAGCCTTCAGCCTCCTCGCTAACTTGCTGGGATATATTTTCCTCCGAACCTTTTGGCTCAGCCTTTTTTCCCTTTCTGAGCCAGGTGAGCATTGCCCGAAAAAGCTTTAGAAACTTGGGGAAAATTTGGGGGTAACGGAACCGAGCTGGTTTAAAAAGGTAGTTGCGGCCGGGAGGTAGAAAAAGGAAGTTCAGGAGGGGAATTGCAGCGCTGGCAAAAGGTTGAGAAAGGATAATGCCGGATACTGGACCCAAAAAAAACCTGAGCGGAACAGAAAGAATTCCCGCTATGAACCCGTAGAGCATCCTTGCCTTTGGCACGAGAGGCATTTTACCTTCCTGAGGGATCACAAAAAATGCGAAGAAGAAGACGTCGCAGGCAAAGATCTGAGCCCTGGGGTCAACCTGCGGAAAAAGCAATAAGGGAAGAGAGCCCAGAATATACATCAGCGGCACATGCCAGTTAAGGCTACCCCTTAAAGCGAGAAAGCTGACCCCCAAAAGGATTGCCAGAAGTGAGGTTTGACCCAGTGCTCCGCTCCCCGAACCCATAACAAAATGATCGAGCCAGGACCTGGATCTGACCACTCCCTGGCTCACCTCTTCCAGGGGGGGCCACCGGTAGGTAATTGCTCCCGGGAAAAGAATCATGGTGGCTACGAGTGCCAGCACCACTGGCGAGAAGACGCTCCTGCCCAGGCCCCCGGGCAAGGATTTTCCCAAGAAAACGGCCAGAGCCGCTGCCAGCGCTGGAAGGTAAAGGGGGCAGGAAGGCGGCAACAGCAGCGCCACAAGTATCCCCTGGGAAACGGCCCACCCGTCCTCAAGGGAGAAGCTCTGAGAAAGGGCGAAGGAAAATATTATCTCGGCAAAGACAGCTCCCAGAAGGGCGATCAAAAAAATCAGCAGGGAGGGGCCCAGCCCGTAAAAGAGAGCCCCGGCGAGAAACACCGGGATCAAGGATATGTTCAGGTCCCAATTGTTCCGGAGGTAGTGACGGCCGAATATGTGTGGCGGATAAGCGTGAGACCGCCTCCTCATTCCTCTTTCCTCCTCCTGAGGGCTCTCTTCAAATACTTCTGGTGAGGGATGAGCGCCGGGCAGACGTAAGAGCAGGTTCCGCAGAAAATGCAATCGTCAGCGCGAAGGTGCTCCAGCGCCCCCCAGTTTCGGGATTTAATGGCCTCAGTAAGGAAGACAGGGTATAGGCCCATGGGACAGTAGTTTATGCATGCGCCGCAGTAGATGCAGTCGCTTTCCTCGAAAGGTGCTCTCTTTGGCAGGAACACAAAACCCGGCGTGAACCGGGTAACGGGGACCTCCTGGCTGTTGATAATCTGCCCGCGCATGGGCCCACCCATAATAATCATTCCTGGGTCCTCGGCAAAACCATCACACTGGTTCACGAGCTCTTCCAAAACTGTGCCTACCCGGGCTCGAATGTTCTGAGGATTGCGAACGGAGGGGCCGGAAATAGTGACTACCTTTTCCATAAAAGGCTGGCGCAAAAACACTGCCTCGTAAGAAGCTACCACAGTGGGCAAATCCAAAATTACGCTATCCTCTTCTGAGAGGCGTAAAATCCTTCTGATGAGTACCTCATGGTCCAGAGGATATCTGGGGGGAAAAACATTCAGGACAACGTTTTTCTTGACAAAAATGAGGTCCTGAATGTCTTCTAAGGCTTCCCTTCTTTCTGTGGAAACGACGATTATGGCCAATGCTGCCTCAAAAGCGCGGATCAGCAGCTCCACTCCCCCCACTATTTCCCTGGTTTTCTCTTCCAGGAGACGCTGAGTGGAAGTGATATAAGGCTCGAGCTCACAGCCGTTAATGACCAATGTCAGGGGCGAGCTTTTTCCTTCAAGGAGCAGGTCGGCGCAAACGACGCCCATCCTGAAAAGGAGAGCGCGTAATTCCTGAGGGGGAAAATCTTCTTTGGGAACGGAAATCGGCAGGAGGGGCTCGTCCTTTCGGGGAAGGATGACGATAGTCTCCACTGGCTCAGCACTCCAGGGAACAACCGCTTTCTCCAGTGCCACTACCTCGCCCCAAACGGGGGAAAAAAGAGGTAAAGAGCTTTTATCGAGGGGTACTGCCACCTGCTGCCCCCTCTTAACTGAAATTCCTGGCCGCACCAGGGGCCTCAAGGGGAAAGAGCCCGTTTTTTCCTGAAGGGGAAGGACTATTTTTTTCGGCGGAGTGGAAGGGCGAATCAGCCTGTCAATTGTAGCTTCCTGGCGCAGGGGCACCCACACGCCTTGCGGATAAACTCTGGAATGAAGCTTTTTTGCGCTCAACAGATCCTCGGCAATTGCTCGCCTGATAAAGGCTGCAGGATCCTTCTCCCTCCAATCCTCGTTGAAAGCAGAGCCGCTTTCTGCGGTTCCCCAAGGCATTCCCCGATGAGTGCTGCGTTTTGCGCTAAGGGGTGCCCCCGTAAAACTTCCAGGGCCCTCCCCGCGCTCTCTTGGGGAAGGACAATCACCATCCTCCCTTCACAGGCCAAATACATGGGGTCCAATCCCAGCATATCGCAGGCAGCCTGAACTGTTTTCCCAATAGGAATTTTACCCTCATCCACCTCGAGGCACAACCTGGAGTCTCGGGCAAGCTCAGATAAAGTGGTGGCCAGTCCTCCCCTTGTAGGATCTCTCATGGCGCTTATCTTCAATCCGGCCTTGAGCAGGGAATCTATCAAGGGCCAAATCGGAGCACAGTCGCTTTCGAGCTCCAGATCGCGGAAGAAATTTTCCCTGGCCTGGAGCACAGCCATCCCATGCTCCCCGATAGGCCCCGTCACTATAATTGCGTCCCCGGGAGAAATCAGCGCAGGCTGAGGATCGGGATTCTGTTTTCTTACACCAATGGCGCTTGTGGAAATATATATTTTGTCTCCTGCCCCCTTCTCCACAACCTTTGTGTCCCCGGCTACGAGGGCAATTCCCGCTTCTTTGCACGTCTTGCTCATTGATTCTAACACTCGATCCAACTCCTCCACCTCCAGCCCTTCCTCAAGCACGAAAGAGGCGGCAAGAAACAGAGGCTCGGCTGCCACGGCCGCCAGGTCGTTCACTGCCCCGGAAACAGCTAACTTCCCGATATCCCCTCCGGGGAAGAATATGGGGCGGACGACAAAGGCATCGGTGGTAAAAGCAATTCGGCCCGAGCACTCCACAAGGGCGCTGTCTAAAAGCTGCCTCAAGGCGGGAGAGCTGAATCTCGGCAGGATGTGGCGCTCAATCAGCTCCTGAGTTGGTCTTCCTCCACTTCCGTGTTGTAGGGTGATGATTTCCTTTTTCATGGGCGCTCCTCGTAATGATAGGATGCAGCACAAGAACCTTCTGAAGAGACCATGCACGGCCCCACTGGGGAATCGGGGGTGCAGGCCTTTCCAAAAAGGGGGCACTCCCGGGGGCTGATTACCCCTCTCAAGACTTCTCCGCAACGACACTCCGGGTACTCGCGGGAGCCGGTGATATTGAGGGGAAACCTGCGTCTGGTATCAAAACCAGAATAGGGCTCGCGCAGGCCCAGACCGCTATTGGGAATGACTCCGAGCCCTCTCCAATTGGCCTCCTGAGGCTCAAAAACCTCCTCCATGGTCTTCAAAGCTTGAATGTTGCCCTCCGGTTTCACTGCCCTCCGGTACTGAATTTCAACTTCCGCTCTATCCTCCCTTTTTTGCTTTAAAAGCATGAAAAGGGCCAGGAGGACATCCTCGGGCTCAAATCCGGTGATCACACCCGGAAGGTGAAACTCTTCCTTCAAAAATAGGAAGGGCCTGGAGCCCAGAACAGCACAAACGTGACCGGGGAGAATAAAACCATCAAGTTGAACCTCCTTCCGGGTTAAAAGGGCGCGCATAGCAGGGGGAATGAGCTTGTGGAGAACGAGGAAAGAAAGATTGGGGATTCCTTCAGCCCTAACAATCTGCACCGTGCGGGCGATTAAAGGCGCTGTGGTCTCGAAACCCACAGCCAGAAAAACCACTTCTTCCTTCGGGTTTTCCCGGGCAAGGCTTAGGGAATCCATAGGGGAGTAGAGCACCTCCACCCTTCCTCCTGAGGCCCTGGCCTCAAGAAGGCTGGTTTCCGTTCCCGGAACTCTGACCATGTCGCCAAAAGTGGCCACGATCACTCCTGGTTGGCGGGCAAGGGCCACAGCATAATCGATGTCCTCCTGGGAAGTGACGCATACCGGACATCCTGGTCCGGAAATGAGCTTCACTGAATCCGGGAGCAGCTTTTTTAACCCTGACCGGGCAATGCTCACGGTATGGGTGCCGCAGACCTCCATGAAGCGGGCGCTCACACCCATTCCCCTTATCCTCTTTAGAATTTCGCCTGATTCAAGGGATGACATCTGCTTCCCTCAGGAGCTTGAGCGTTTCCTGGGCCTCGCTTTCCTCAAAAATTGAGATCCCAAAACCAGCATGCACGATCACGTAATCGCCGACCTTGACCTCAGGCACGAAATCCAGGCGAATTTTCTGCTTTAAGCCTGCGACCTCGACCAGGGCCTCCTGTTCCTTGATTTCCACAACTTTAGCGGGTATTCCTAAGCACATTTTCCCTCCCATTTAGCGCAAGCAATAGCGGCCTGACCCACGGCAATTGCCCCGTCATTTACGGGCAAGCTCCGGGGAAGCAAAACCTTGAAACCCTCCTCTTCCAGCATCTCTAAAAGAAAGGATAAGAGCAGGAGATTCTGGAAAACTCCCCCTGACAAGGCCACTGCAGAAAGGGAGTGTCTATCCCTTCCCCACTTACACCCCTCCACTATCCCACGGGCGAAAGCCTCATGGAAGGAGAGGGCAAGATCGCGAGGGTTCTCCCCTCTTAATTTTCGGTAAGAGAGCTCCCTGATCATGGGGGCGGGGTCAAGCAAGAAGGGCTCCTTCTCCTTGTTGGGGAAATTCAGGGGGACGGTATTTCCTCCCTTTTCCGCTTCCCGCTCTAAAATTATGGCGGCCTGCCCTTCGTAAGAGATCTCCTTCGAGAGCCCCAAAATTGAGGAGACGGCATCGAATAACCTTCCAGCAGAGGATGTTGGGGGAGAACTGAAGCCTTTGCGCCACTGGGCCTCCAGGACTTCCATCTTCTCCTCCCCGATCTCCGGGAAAACCTTCAGGGGTAGAACAAGGGAACCGGTCTCAGCATTCAAAAGATGGCTTACCGCCATCCTCCACGGCTGCCTGATAGCTTTCTCCCCTCCCAGAAGGGGCAGGTAGTCAAGATGGCCGAATCTTCTGTATGACCAGAGATCGGCGATAAAAAATTCCATTCCCCAGATCGCGCCATCGTCACCGTATCCCGTGCCATCGCAGGCGACACCAATCACGGGTTGAAAAATTCGGTGTTCGAAGAGGATTGAAGCAATGTGCGCGTGATGGTGCTGCACGGGAACCTTTTTTGCTGCAGGAAAGGAGAGCGCATACTGGGTCACAAGGTATTGAGGGTGCATATCGTAAGCCACAATCTCCGGCTCGATCTGGTAAAGGTCCTTTAAATGGGAGAGGGACTGCAAAAAGTGCTCATAGCTCTCCCAGTTTTCTATGTCCCCGATGTGGTGGGAGAGGAAGAGGTAGTTTTTCTTGGTCAGGGCGAAGGTGTTCTTCATCTCGGCTCCAGTGGCCAGAACTGAGGGGAAATTCCTCCAGAGTTTGAAAGGGGAAGGAGCGTATCCTCTGGCTCTTCTTACCATCTGAACCCCTTTTCCGTAAGAGCTCAAAACGGAATCATCAAGCCTCTGCACGATTTCCCTGTCGTTAAAGAGAAAGGCGTCGGCCACCTGGGAAAGCTTGGTTAGGGCTTCCTCGTTTGAGGCCACAAGGGGCTCACCGCTCTCGTTAGCCGAGGTCATGACCAGTGCCTGAAAGTCCTCCATAAGGAGGTGATGGAGCGGAGTGTAAGGGAGCATTATCCCGATTCGGTTATTATCAGGGGAAAGGGAGGGGGCAAGCTTCATCCCCTCTTTTCGGGGAAGAATTATTATCGACCTCCTCCAGGAGGTAAGCTCCTTTTTTGCCTCCTCGGGAATTAGAGCCAGGCTTTCCGCCACCTCCAGGGAGGACACCATAATAGCCATCGATTTGCTCGGCCTCCCTTTTCTAACCCTTAAGGTCCGGACAGCTTCCTCTTTCGTGGCGTCGCAGGCCAGGTGAAAGCCCCCAAGGCCCTTGATGGCGAGAATTTTCCCCTCCTTGAGCAACTGTTTGGCCCGCCTCAATGCCTCCTCCTCAAAAAAGAAAACTTCTCCCTCCTTAAGGGAAAGTCTGGGCCCGCACTTAGGGCAGGCCACAGGCTGAGCATGGTAGCGACGGTCAGTTATTTCCTGGTATTCCCGCGCGCAATCGGGACACATAGAAAACTTCTTCATGGAAGTCCGTGCCCTGTCGTAGGGCAGAGCCTCAATGATGGTAAAGCGTGGCCCGCAGTTTGTGCAATTCAAAAAGGGATACCGGTATCGCCGGTCTCTGGGATCTTTCATCTCCCGCAGACAGTCTTCGCAGGTGGCTACGTCCGGAGGAATCAAAGTGATGGGCTCTTCCTCGAACTGAGAGGATCGGATTTCAAATTCGGTGTAGCCTGCGGGCTCGAGTTCCTCGGTCTCCAGACTGTCAAGGATCGCCAGGGAAGGAGGGTTTTCCCTGAGCTCTTTAAGGAAAAGGAGAACCCTTTCTCCCTCGATCTCTATCAGCACACCGGAGGGTGAGTTCAGCACCCACCCCTTCAGGTTATATTTCAGAGCCAGGTGGTGAACGTAGGGCCTGAAGCCAACTCCCTGGACCACGCCCTCGGCTCTGATGCGCAATCTAAGCATTTTTTAAATTATATCATGTAAAAATTTAACTTTGGTCCTGAAGGGGAAAGCTGAGGTAAACGCTGGTTCCCTTTCCTAACTGGCTTTCAATCCATATTTTTCCCTGATGGGCCTCAACAATCAGCTTGGTAACGTGGAGACCGAGGCCTGTCCCGGAAATGATCGCCTTGGAGCTCTGGGCGGAGCGGAAAAACTTCTCAAAAACGCGGGGCAGGTCCTCGGAAGGTATGCCCATCCCCTCGTCGCTAATTGTCAATAGGGCGCTTCCTTTTTCCTCTTTTAAAATCACCGTGATTCTGCCGGAGCCAAAAGAAAACTTCAGGGCGTTCGACAGGACGTTGGTTACCGCGAGGCGCATCAGGAATTGGTCCATGTTCACCAGGAGAGGCTCTGAAGGTAACTTCAACTCTAACTCAAGGTTCTTTCCCCGGGCGTAAATTTCCAGGGACTGCGCTTCCTCCCTCACCAGCCCTACGAGATCAGCAGTTTGGAGTTCCAGAGAAGCCATGGCCTCTTTTTTGGAGGCAATGAGCAAATTGTCCACGAGCGTGGACAAACGCTTCAAGTTTCGATCCAGGACGGCAGCGTATTCCCTCATTTTCTCGGAGGACAAAGTACCGCTGCGGGTAAGCTCCAGCGTAGCCATCGAGATCATCAGGGGGGTCCTGAACTCGTGAGATACAGTATGCAGGAAATCTTCCTTGGTCTGGGCAAGCTCGCGAATTTCCTCCACATCTCGCTCCAGCTGTCTCACCATGTCCTCCTTTTCCTTGAAGAGAAGGGCGTTTTCCACAGCGACGGATGCCTGCTGGGAGAAAAGCCAGAGCGCCTCCTGAAAATCCTGACCGAAGGCATCGGCCTTTTCGTGGTTTTCCAGGTTGAAGTAACCAAAAAGCTGCCCGTGAGCAAAAATAGGGGCAGAAAGGATCACTTTTATGGTCTGTTGCCTTCCTGCTTCCTCCAATTGCTTTTTTACGGTCTCGGGCAAATCCTGGCGGAGGAGCTCATCCTGGTAAGTTAAGACCGCGCGGTTTGAGGTGAACTTTTGGGAGACGACGTTCTGGGGAAGCTTGATTTCCTTGAGCTTCTCAAAATCGTAGCCCACAGACTCCTTGTATCTGAAGTAATCGTTCTCACGGACGAGGATGGTGCCGGTCTGGGCTCCGGGGACGACCTGAACCGCCATTCTCAGGAGTTCGCTTAATAGTTCCTCGATCTCAATTTTCTGGGTGATGCTTCTCAGCGCGGCGTTCAGGCTCTCCATTATCCTCCTTCTTTTTTCCACCTCCTGGTAGAGCCTGTCGTTCTCTAAGGCCACAGCCACGCTGGAAGTAAAGGTGGAGAGCATGTCCAGCTCCTTTTCCCCGAACTGGTTGAGGCCCATCTTCACCACGGAAACCACGCCCTTGAGCTCGTTTTTGATCTTCAGGGGAACGGCCATAAAGGATTCATCTATCACCGGGGTTCCTTCGATGTGGTGGCCCCTGGGGTCGCGATCGGCGTCGTTCAGGACAAGGGGTTCCCCGGTCTTTGCCACCAGTCCGGCCAGACCCTGTCCCACCTTTCTGGGCAACCTCTGAGGCAGTTCCTCCTCAGGGAAATTCAGGTAATCCGGCCTGTAGCGCCAGTGAAGGGGGATCATTTCCCCGTCCCTGACCTCGTAAATTATTACGCCCTGGGCGTCAAGCAACTGGCGCAGGGTACTCACAGCCTGCTCCAGGGCCACATTTATGTCCAGCCCCGATACCAGGTCCAGGGAGGAGCGGTTGATGAACTCCAAATCCCGCAGGCGCTGCCTTAAAATTTCCTCCAGGCGCAAACGGGCAATCCCCATGCTCACATACTGAGCCACCGTTCCCAAAAACACCCGGTCCTCCTCCTTGAAGGCGCCTGAATCAGAGGAAAAGATACACAGCATTCCCACAAGATCGCCAGTCTGTATCAGGGGAAAACCAGCATAGGAGTTTATCTGGATTCCCTCCTTTTCCAGCTTGGTGAAATGCGCATCCCTCCCGGCAAGCAAAATGCTGGCCTGGGCTTCGTGAACCGGGCGGAACAACCAGTACTCTTTCTTGGAAGCGGGCATTTTGTCCCAGGTGGAGGGGAGAATTGTTTTGAAGGAGAGCCTTTCCCCTTTCTCTCCGTAGAAGACCAGCGCCCCTCCGTCCGCTTTGAAGAAAGAGGTTATCCTTTCTAAAATCCCCTGAAGAGCCTGATCCGCTACCTGAAGGTTGAGCATGCGGCTCAGATCATGGGAGATGTTAAAAAGAAGGGCCAGTTGAGATGACCGTCTCTCCCTTTCCTCAGCGATCCTTTTCTCCTCTGAAATATCGGTAAAAAGGCCAATCACGAACTCCGGCTTTGCCCTTGTACCTTTCACAGGAAAAAGAGTGATTCTCAGCCATTTTGAGGGCCTTCCGGGAAGAAGCACGTGGCGCAAACTGGTGAAATCGTACTCCATTTCAGCCTGAAACTCGGTGCCCTCGTCGAATACCTTCAATATCTCCTTCGTCAGCCCTTTCGCTTGCAGGACTTCGTCCCGCAAAACGTTATATCTCCCCAGAAGCCCAGCCTCTTTTCCGATGGAGAAAATACTCATCAGGGATTTGTTGAGGCGAATTGCCGTCCCCAGCCTGTCGAGCACCAGGATGCCCTGCGGTGACTGGTCAATAATCGAGGAGAGAAACTGATGGGAATCCTCCAGCTCCTGTCTCTGTTTCACGAGCTGAGTGATGTCCAGAAGGATTACTGCCAGCTGCTCCTCTTTCTGTGATTGCTGTCTCCAGAAGAAGGCCCGGACCCATTTTATCGTTTTATCCAGCTTTAGGGGAAACTCTGCCTCGAAGTCGCTTTCATTAGAACTCAAAAAATTCTCCAACCCCTTCTTCACCTCTTCGCTCTGCTCTCGGGGCAAGAGTTTGAGCCAGTCCCTGGTGTTCAAGAGGGTCTCCCAGTCGAACCCGATAGCAGAGGCTCCAGGGGAGTAATAAACGAGGTTCAGGGATTTATCAAGCTTGAGAAAGATTATCTCGGCCTTGGCCATCTGATAATCGAGAAGCTCTGCTACCTGTCGCAGGCGGGCCTCTAACTTTCTCCTTTCCAGCTCAATGATTACCGTCTGGGCAAGAAGGGCAAAAAAGTAAGTGTCCGGGCCGTAGGGCACCCTGGGCGGAGTGCGCTGCTCTCCTAAGACCAAAAGCCCGTAAGTCCTGTCCCGGGAAATGAGGGGAAAGATCGCCACTGCTCCCAGCTCCACCCCGAAATCGGAAATTAGCCTCTGGAATTCCTCGGGGTCTGACTCTCCCTTGAGCAAGATCCGAGGCTTGCCCTCCTCTATAATTGACCAGAAAACGGCTGGTTCCTCCTTGTAGACGTGGTTCAGTGCTCGGTTCCATGCTGTTTCTCTGATCGGTTCAGCCGCCTTAACCTGAAGGCTGTCGTCCTCTTTTATTAAGATCCGGCAAAAGGTGGTGGGCAATTTCTTAACTATAAGGGAAGCCAGCCGCGACAGAGATTCGCTTTCCTCGAGGTCCTCCCCCATTATTTCCAAGTACTCAATAAACTCCTTCATGGAACCTCCTATCCACCCTTGACGATTTGTTGACGAATAGTTGACGATTCTACTTGCTCTTCTTCAGGCCGGTCACAAGCCAGGGGCCCTTTTCCCAGAGCTTGCTCAGCTCGATTACCCACACTCCTTTCCCCTGAACAATCAGCTTCACGTTGGTTTTCTGGAGCTTGGGGTTGGTCTCTTCCCTCTCGTAGTAGGCCAGAAGTTGCCGGTCAGCCCCCAAAACGGTCATGCCGGAACCGGTGACCAGAAGGTCAAACTTGTCGCCGGGCTTGAGTCCTATTAAATCAGAGGTGAAATAGAAGACCGAGTTCAGCTGGTCGTAGGCCCAGTTTTTGCCCAGGGCGGGGAATTCCTGCCCCTCAGAGTTCACTATATTCTCAATACCTTTTTGGTCAAGGTTTTCCCACTGGCCCTGGTTGTAAATTCGAAAGCCGGACTGGGAAGTGCATGCCGAAAGCAGAAGTAAGAAGGTCAGAAGGAAAACAATTATTTTTCTCATAACATTTTTATACAAAAATGGGCCTTCAAGGTCAAGAATGGTCTTATGTCTTATGAGACGATCTCCATAGAGGCAGCCTGAGTGGTATAAAGCAGGTAGTACAGCCCCTTCTTCTCCATCAGGGATTCGTGCGTTCCCTCCTCCACGACCTGACCTCCTTCCAGAACGAGTATTTTCGCGGCATTCCTGATCGTGGATAGGCGATGCGCGATCACGATGGAGGTTCTTCCGGACATGATTTTAACCACGGCCTCCTGAATTAGTTTTTCCGTATCCGAATCTATGTTGGAGGTGGCCTCATCCAGAAGAAGAAGGGTGGGTTTATGGTAAATGGCGCGGGCAAAGGAAATAAGCTGTCTCTGTCCCGCGGAGAGGTTAGCACCATTGGGAGCAAGCATGGTGCCTAATTTTCCGGGGAGGCTGTCCACGAAGGTAGCGTTGACAAAGTAGGTTGCTCTCCTCGCCTCTTCCTCGTTCCCCTCCCAGAGGGAAATGTTATTGAGAATGGTATCCCGGAAAAGATTAACATCCTGGAGGACGAGGGCCGAATGATGCCGCAGGTGGGAAATGTCCAGCTGGCGCAGTTCCACGCCGTCGATAAGGATCTTTCCCTCATAATTCCACCAGAAACCCAAAAGGAGGTTAAAAATGGTGGTTTTTCCGGCTCCGGTCGGCCCCACTATGGCCACAGACTCTCCTGGAGAGGCATGGAAGGATACCTTCTTCAGGACGGGAACTCCCTCGTAGGCGAAGCTCACATTGCGGAATTCCACCTCCCCCTCTAAGGGAATGGTCAAAGTTCCCTCTCGATATTCGCGGTCGTCCTCCTCAAAGAAGTCCATAATTTTCTCCAGAGAGGCAAAGGCGGTCTGGAAAATGGCGTATTTTTCCGAGAAATCCGCAATGGGCTCGAAAAACATATCCAGATAAGAGAAGAAAGCCACGAGCACTCCCAGGGTCGTGTAGCCGCGGAAAATTGCCCAGCCACCGTAGACGAGTACAGCAGCACGGGAAAACTGTTTGAGAAAGTTTATGGAGGGATAGAAGAGCGTGCGCAACCTGAAAGCTTTGAGGTTTTCTTTAAGGAAGCGCTGGTTAATATCCTGAAATTCCTGCGCGTTCCTTTCTTCCCTGTTAAAGGCTTTGACCACCTGGAAGCCGGAAAGGTTTTCCTGTATGTAGATGTTCATCTCGGCCACGATTTTGCGCACCTTTCGGAATATCTTGCGCATGCGTATCCCTACAATTTCCAGGAGGAAGGCAACGGGCAGGGCAAGGACGAGGGTAATCAGGGTGAGCCTGTAATCCATAAAAAACATCACTATTAGAATTCCCAAAAGCAAGGCAAAGTCAGAAACAAGGGAGGCAAAGCCTGCGGTCAAAAGTTCGCTCAGGTTCTGAATGTCGTTGGTCAAGCGGGTGATGATTTTCCCCACGGGATTGTTGTTGTAGAAGCGAAGGGAGAGGGAGAGCAGATGCTCCATCAGGTCGGTGCGCATCTTCCACATCATCCTCTGACCCAGAGTGTTGGTGGACAGGGTGCGAGCCCATACTAGGAAAAACGATAGCGCATAGAAACCGAGGATGAGGAAAGCGAGGGCGGGAATACCGGAGAAATCACCGGGCACGAGATAACGGTCGATGCCCAGACGGAAGAGGTAGGGAATAGCAACATTAACCAGGGCCGAAAGGAGGATGAGAACTACTGAGAGGACAAGAAGGAAGGGGTACTTCCTCAGGTAGCGGAAGAAGAATCTTAGAAGCACAAAATCGGAACGCTTACGTTCTAATTTCTGTTCCATTTACTGCTCCTTCCAGAACCTGACTTTGGTAGAGGTGGGCGAAATACCCTCCCTTTTCCAGAAGCACAGTGGGTGTTCCTAATTCAGCAATTGTGCCCTCGATGATTACCACGATAAAATCCGCCCACAGAAGTGTGGACACCCTGTGGGAGATAGAAACCACGCTCTTCCCGCTGGAGCGCGCGTGTTCCTTTAGCTTAGCGGTCAATTTTTCCTCGGTGACCGTATCCACTGCCGAGAGCGCGTCATCAAGGAGAATTACCGGTCTCTGGGAAATCAGGGCACGAGCAATGGCTACCCTCTGCCTCTGCCCGCCGGAGAGAGTCACCCCCCTTTCCCCGACGAGAGTATTCAGCCCCTCGGGGAATTGGTTGATCTCCTCATCCAGGCAGGCAATGCGCACTGCCTCTTCCACTTCCTCTAAAGTAGCCTCTGGTCGGGAGTAGCGAATGTTTTCCAGAAGGGTTGTGGAGAAAAGATAATGGTCCTGAGGGACAAGCGCGAAGAACCTGCGCAGAACCTCCAGGGGGATGTGCCGGATGTCTCTACCGTTGAGGAAAATTTTGCCCTCTTCCGGTTCCTCCAGGCGTTCGAGCAGCCTGAAGAGGGTGGTTTTCCCTGCGCCTATTGGTCCCATAATCCCTAAAACCTGACCGGCTCTCAAGTTAAAGGAAACCTTCTCGAGTATCCTTCTCCCCTCCAGGGAAAAGGAAAGGTTTCTGGCCTCCAGGCTTTGGAATTTTGAAGAAACCTCATCTTCTGGTTCCAGGTGACTTTCTTCCTTCTTTGCCTGGATAATTTCCTCCACGCGCTTCAGGGATGCCCGGGAGCGCTGAAAAGTAGTAGTGGTAAAGCCTAAGGCCATCATGGGCCAGGAGAGCGTGCCAATGTAGTTGATGAAGGCCACGAGCATTCCCAGGCTAAGCGCTCCCCTCTGAATTAAACCAGCACCGTACCAGATAGAGAGGACGGTAGAGATGCCAATAAGGAGGGCCATCGAGGGCTCAAACACTCCCTCCAGCTTTACCAACTTCAAGTTGGTGCGGTAGTATTCTCTGTTCACCTGCTGGAAGATTTCCAGAACCTTGGGCTCCCGGGAGAAAGCGCGGAGCACCCGAACTCCCGAGATGAATTCCTGTGCTTTCTCTGTGAGTTTGCCAAAAACGTCCTGCACTATTTTAAAGAGCGGGAAGATGTAGCGGCTGAAGGTAAGGGCCACTACCGCCACAACCGCAATGGGGCCCACGGAGGCGAGAAAAAGCCTCCAGTTTAAAGAGAGCATGAGCACGACCGTAGAGACCCCCAGAACGATCACATCGGTGAACCCTATCAGCCCGAAGATGAGGAACTGGCGAATGGCCTGCATGTCGTTGGTGGCCCTGGCCATAATGTCGCCAATGTCCTTCTCCTGAAGGTAGCTCATTGGCAGGCGCAAAACCTCCTGGAAGAACTCCCGCCGCAGGCCGAAGTCAAAATGGAGTGCCAGCTTTCCCATTTCCCATCTGTAGGCGTAGCGAAGAAGAGTGATGGCTACTGCCAGGCCCAGGAAAATCAATCCGTAATAGTATGTCCACAAATCCCCCCTGGTAATGGCATCAATAAAGTATCCAAAAACCAGGGGCAGTAAAAGCTGAAGCCCATCTACGAGAGCAAGAGCGAGGATGGCCCAGAAATAAGCCTTCCAGTTCCTTTTAATGTATTTCCAGAACCTGTCCATTTTGGAATCCTCATAAATTTAAGCCAAAAGCAAAGGGCCTGCAACAGAAAGGGGGGAGTCCGAAGAAAGCTCTCCCCCCTTTACGCCGAGCTTTTAGTTTATTCTTCCTTCAACCCTTCGTGCCTGGAAGCGATTTCCTCAGCCAGCTTTTCCAAAGCCCTGAAATCAGTCTCCCGGGGAAGCCCCTTTGCTAAAACAGGGGGAAGCACCTCCACTTTGAGGTTTCCTAAAGCCTGTGTTATTTGCTCCACCGTTTTCCCTCCCCAGCCGTAGGAACCGATGATGGTGGCATATTTCAGCTTCGGGCGCAGCGCATTTGCCAGCGAGGCGACAAAGAGCGCGTAGGGATGAGCGCCCGCGTGAACGGTGGGCGTTCCCAGGACCACAGTGGCAGCATCCACGAGAGAGATGGCGATCTTTCCCAAATCTGAGGAAGGCAGTTCAAAGCGCGCCACCCGCACATTCCTCTTGATCAGTTCATCGCTCAGGTAATCTACCATCAAGCGCGTGCTTCCGTGCATGGAGACGTAAGGAAGGACAACCAGGTTCTCCGAAGGAGCGGAAACCCACTTTTGGTAGTGCTCTAAGATAAAGGAGGGATTTTTCCAGAGTGGTCCGTGACTGGGCGCGATAATTTCCAGACTCAGGCCCCTGATTTTCTCCAGGTTCTTCTCGATGGCGGCACGGAAGGGCATCATTATCTCTGCAAAGTATCTCTTCGCTGGCTCCAAAACCTGCTCCTCTCGGGCAAAGATATCCGATGTGGCAAAGTGGGAGCCGAAGAAATCGCAGGTGAAGAGGATTCTCTCCTCCTTAAGATAAGTCACCATGGTCTCGGGCCAGTGCACCCAGGGGGTGTAGAGAAACCTCAGGGTCTTATTTCCCAGGGAAATTTCTTCCCCATCCTGAACTACCTGAAACCTCTCCTCGGGAATATGCAGGTGGTCAGAGAGGATCTCTTTTCCCTTGAGGGAGACTAGCACCTTTGCCCGGGGATATCTTTCCAGAACGAAGGGGAGGGAACCGGAATGGTCCTGCTCCCCGTGGTGGGCCACGACATAATTTAATTCCGGGACTTCCCGCAACTGTTCCTCTAAAACCCCGGTCATCGTGGGGTCAACGGTGTCTATCAGAGCGGCTTTTTCGGAACCTTCCGCAAGGTAAGCGTTGTAGCTTGTGCCATCGGGAAGCGGTATCAGGGAATCAAAGAGCCGTCGGTCCCAGTCAACCGCGGCCAAAAGCTGGACGCCCTCGCTGATTTTTCTTTTGACCATACTTCCTCCTTCTCTTAATGCTGGTATTTATAAACTTAGACAAAGGACAAAAAATAAATATTCCCCGTTTTCGATTTCAGGTCCTACGAAAGCTCGTAGTAGGTCGCCCTTCCCAGCCCCCGGCGCACGATCAGGCCGCTTTCCAGAAGAGGATCCAGGATGCGGTTCGCCATCTCCCGGGAGACCTGAAACATTCTCTGCACGTCCGAAATGCGCAGGCGCCCTTCCGCTCTGAGAACTCTGAGAACCTTCCTCTGCCTTTCGTCAAGGTAGATCTGCCCCTTCTTCTCCTTCAATCTGGAGTCCAGGGAGAGCTCGCTGATGGCCTCTTTTACTCTCTTCAGGGAGACCGCCACGCCCTCGGCGAAGTATTCCAGCCAGCCGGTAAGCTCCCCTGTGCGGTCCGCCGCAGCTAAGGCTGAGTAGTATCCCTTTAAATCAGAATTGTAATACTCGTCCAGGGCGAAGAAGCGCTTGGTGTCAAACCCTCTTAGGTAGAGGAGGAGCGTGGCCAGGAGCCTTGCTGTCCTGCCGTTCCCGTCAGTGAAGGGGTGAATGCGCACCAGCTCGTAGTGGGATACCCCGGAAATGATCACCGGATGAAAGTCCTTTGAGGGGCCGTTGATCCATTCCAATAGCTCTTCCATGAGCCCTGGAACGTCCGCTGCCGGAGGAGCCTGAAAGACTATCCTCCCCAGATGGTCCAGCACCGCAACCTGATCCTTCCTGATTCTCCCCAGGGCCTCCGCTGGGAGCAGCCCTTTCATCAAAGTGGTGTGGAGGCTCATGATCGTCTCCCTATCCACAAACTCTACCCCCTTGATGCCTAACTGATCCACCAGGTTGAGTGCGCTCAGGTAGTTCAGCACCTCCTGCTTGTCCTTTTCCCGGGCGGCCACGTCCTCACCCTTAACGAGGTTGGTGACCTGCTGGCTGCTCAGGGGGTTTCCCTCAATTGCTGTAGAGTGGTGGGCCATCTGGAGCATGGCCTGTCTTTTGAGCTTAAAATCCCACTGAGGGAGGATATAAGCAGAATTGATTAATTCACGGACACTGGATATCTCAGCGACCAGGTTCAGCAGTTTCGGTGTGATCTCGAAGCGCGGACGATACACGCTTATAGTTTATAACAATTCCGGCCCTCTTTGTCTCAATCCAGGGATCTGAGGGTAATATCTCCGGCAATTGTTTTTATTTCAAGGAGCCCACTTTTTTCGTTCAGCACCCCGGTGAACTTGTGTCCAATTCTCACCCAGTCTTTTTCCAGCCAGACTGGCCCGGCCTTCTTATCCTCCTTAAGCACTTCCTCGAAGACCTGCTCGGAGGACAAAGGAAGGTTGGAAAAGAAGCTTCCCGACAATGTGGCTACCCTGACTTCCAGCTTGGCGTTTGAGGGAACTCTCAAATTTAGGTCGCCGGAGGTTGTTGCCAGTTCGTACTTTCCTCCAGGGACGGGATACAAAGACAGGGAAAGGTCTCCAGAAACAGTAGTGACCTTAAGGTAAGGGGCATTCCGGACTGATGCCCGCAGATCTCCAGAAGTGGTCGAGGCCCGCAACTCTCCCTCTATTTCTTCCACCCGCAGGTCGCCGGAGATGGATGTGAAGGTCCCATTACCCTTGGTTTTCCCCAGCTCGATATCTCCTGATATGGTTTCGCACTTCAGGTTCCCCGCCAGATCCTCCAGGTTAATGTCGCCGGAAGTGGCGTTCACGGTCAAAGGGCCCTCGAATTTTTCCACTCTGATATCCCCGGAACCGGTGCGCAGACGGGCCTCCCCCTTGACGTTACGCAACCGGCAGTCTCCTGAGGCGCTGCGGAAGAAAAGCTCGCCTTCCCAGTCTTCCATGGTGAAATCCCCGGATGCGGTGTAAAAATCAACGATAACGCCCTTGGGCAGCGTTATCTCAAGGTCCGCTTCCTCCCTGGTGCCCTCAAAGTCTATGCTCACGTTAACGCCCACTTCCCTGAGCCCGGAAAAGACTGCGTCCCTGATTGTTTCCCAGAACTCTCGCCCCGGCCCCTTCTCCGAGTTCCTGGTAACTTCCTCTCTCGCTCCCTTTAGCCCGCTGCGAATATAGATGCCCTGATCCGTGGCCTCAATTATCGGGACTAAGGCATCGGGCTTGCGCTTCAGAATTGCCACCTTTACCAGCTCTTCCTCCGTCCCCCTGATGAAAACATCGGCCGAGGAAAGTCGTATGGCTATCCTTCCTCCCTTTTTAAGGCTGTAAGTGCTTTCTATTCTCTCCATCTCTATCTCCTTTTTTCAGGTGCCATTCTAAGAGATCCAGGGTTCTATCCCCGATGAACTTGGCATACAGGCCCTCCAGGAGGATCATCAGCCAGACGGGGTCGTCTTCCTCCTGAGCTTGCCCGCTTTTTAGCTTTGCCAGCGCCAGCTCCTTGCAGCCAAGTTTCTGAATAACCCTGATTTCCGCAGTTGAGAGCTCGTACTCATTGACCAGCCTGTTGATCAAAGAAAGGATGCGAATTTCCTCCTCGGAGTACCTTCTCTGGTTGCCTGGAGTGCGCTTAGGGAAAATGAGGCCCAGGTCCTCCCAGTACCTCAGCATGCGAGGCGATATGCCCACTTTGAGGGCGGCCTCCTCTATGGTGTAACCTTTCTCGGGCATTTTCCCTCCTTCATCTCTCTGGCCCCAACAAAGCTAAACCCATCTTAATTTATAGAATAATTTTGTCAAAAGTTTGTTAAGTTTTGAAAAAAATAATAGAGGGGAATTTAAACAAAATTCTCTTAAAGCGCCTTCGGGGAACGAAGGAGCCTTCCCTTTTGCGCATTGCTTGAGAAGTTCAAGCGGCTTTTTGTCCTTCAGAGGATTCCTGGCGCTCCCCCTTTATGTTCCTGATAAACTTGCCGCAGTGCTGACAGGCCCAAACCCCTAAGACGTTTTCCTTCCCGCAGTAGGGGCAGGGAGCGGTGAGCTTGAAGCCGCATTTCACGCAGTTCAGGGCACCAAAAATGTTATCTTCCCCACAGTTAGGACACCTCATCCTAATTCCTCCTTGTTTTGATTTTACCAGAGAGGGGGAAGGGGAAGTAGAGAATTCTCCATTATTTTCCAAGGAGTGCTCTTTCAAGGAAGGGGATTATCCCGGAAAGGCTCCTTTTTACCTTCGGGGATAGGCTCTGAGAAAACTCTATGTTCAGGGGTCTTAAAAGCAAAAATTTCACTAAAGCGGAGGAGCGCCTCTTGAGCTCCTCTGACATGAGCTTGAGGGGGAATCTGTGGGAGAAAACGGGCTCCTCTGGAAGCTCCTCGGGAGTAAAAAATCCCCAACTTCCGGGAGGGCCAGGGATTTCCCCTGCGTCGCATATAAGCACTGATTTCGGATCCAATCGGGAGATGGGCAGAAGGAAATTCTCCGGAGCGCTTTCTCCCCAGAACAGGTGAACCCCAGGAGGAGCTTTTCTCTTCAGGGCGGAAATTAAATGAAAGGCCCACCCATCATCTCCGCGCAAAGTGGAACCTACCCCCAAAATGACCAGGGGGCGGCTTTTCAGGAAGGACCCAATGTCTCCTTCTGCCTTGGGAGAGTTCCTTCTATTGATTTTCCGTTCCGGCCTCTGCTTTTTTATCTTCAGGACTCGGCCAAGCCTGGCTCGGCTGGTTTTGGGGGCACTCCCTCTTTGCGGTCAATGAGCTGCGATCTGTTCAAAGCTGCCAGCTCAAAGATCTGGCTCATGGTGATGGCTTTGCGCGGGCAGGTATCGGCGCATTGGCCACAATAAATGCACCGATCCAGGGAGAAAGTGCAGGCGAATGTTTTTTCCGCAACCTTTTCAATCTTAATTGCTCCCGAGGGACAATCCCTTTCGCAGAGCTTACAGCCAATGCATTTTTCAGGGTCAAAGATCGGACGGCCGCGGAAATTGGCAGGGACCGGCAGGCGCTCTTTGGGGTAAAGAACGGTCACCGGCTTGCGCCCCAAATTTTTGGTAATTTCACGCCAGATAGCACCGGGACGGGTCACAGGATTCCACCTTTCCGGAAAAGCACAACCAGGAGCATTCCCACAAGGCTCGAGGGAGCCAGCACGCGCCAGCCAAAGTTAATCATTTGATCGATGCGAATCCTGGCCACCGCTGCTTTGATGTAAGCCAACACAAAGATCACAAACAGGGTTTTAATCAAATAGAAAAGAAAACCGGGAATCCCCAGAAAGGACTGCGCTCCTCCCAGAAAAACGGCGGAAAGCAAGGAAGCTCCCACGACCATCTCCATGTCAATGGAAAGCCGGAAGAATGCCAGCAGCCTGCCGGAGTACTCCGTAAAGGGGCCAGCCACGAGCTCGGTCTCGGCATCGGGGATGTCGAAAGGCTTGCGCTCCAACTTTCCCTGGAGGGCCACGATCCCCACGAGAAAAGACAGGATAATGGGAATGAAGTAGAAGGGGTTGGCCACGAGGAAAGAGGGCAGTTTCTGGGAGATCTCGGAGATGTTCCATGTGCCCAAAAGCAGGGCGGGCGTGAGCAAAGCCAGGAAAAAGGGGATCTCGTAGGCAAAAAGCTGGGTGAGGCACCTGATTCCTCCTAAGATGCTGTAGGCAGTCGCCGAATTCCAACCCGAAAGTGACAGGGCCAGCGTGGGTATCGTGAGCAGGTAGGCTACAATTACCAGGTCCCCCTGATAGGAGTACAGGGCCTGGGGCGACCAGACCGGGATGAAGAAGAACGCTGTCACCACGCTGGCAAAGGCAAAATAGGGCAGAAGGATAAATAAGTAGTGGCCAGCCGAGCGGGGTATTATGACCTCTTTGGAAAAGAGCTTGATTAAATCTGCGAGCGGCTGCCAGTAAGGCGGGCCCACCCTGTTCTGCATGCGGGCGTAAAGCTTGCGGTCCAGCCACTCCGCGAAAATGGCATAAACTACCAGGAAAAGAAACCCTGGAAAAATCAACTGAAGGATTAAAAGCAGTTCGTTCATAGTGGTTTCTTTGCGATACTCCTCCTTCTGAGTTCTTCCCAGGTTAAAATTTCCCCTTCTTTTTCTCCCTCCTGTTTCAAGAGAATCAGACGGTCCGTGCAGGAGAGACAGGGGTCGATGGCAGCAATGATAATGGGAATATCAGCCACCTGCTGGTTCAGGAGGCAGTGCCTGATGGACATCAAGTTTGCCATGGTGGGAGCGCGCACTTTAACCCTGTCCGGCTTTTCGCTTCCGTTTGCCCGGACGAAGTGAATGCACTCTCCGCGGGGGGCTTCGTAACGGGAGGTGGTCTCTCCGGCGGGAACCTTGCGGGGCACGCGCACAGAGATCGGACCTTCGGGAAGGTTCTCTAAAGCGTAGCGGATAATTTTGACGGCTTCAACGATTTCTCCCACCCTCACCAGCGTCCGCCCCAGAACATCCCCTCTATCCGATGTGATCACGTTGAAGGGAATCTGACCATAAGCAGCGTAGGGCAGATCTTTCCTGACGTCGTAATCCACGCCTGAACCCCTGGCCGTGGGTCCCACAGCGCAGTAGGCCAGCGCGATATCCTTAGGTAGGTATCCCACTCCGGAGACCCGGGCAATGAATGTGCTTTCCTCCTTAACCACCTTCTGGTAATATAGGGTGCGCTCCTCGAGAATCTTTATTCCCTTGAGGGTCTCCTTGATTTCCTCGGGAGTCATGTCCTTGCGCACACCGCCGAAGGTGTTCATGCCGTAGTTCACGCGGTTTCCAGTGATGATCTCCAAAAGGTCCTGGACAATTTCCCGGTCTCTCCAGGAGACCATGAAGAGCGTGTCAAAGCCGATCTCGTGTCCGGCGATGCCCAGCCAGAGGAGGTGGCTGTGGATTCTCTCCAGCTCGCCCACCACCACGCGCAAAAATTTCGCCCGGGACGGGATTTCCACGTTCAGAATTTTTTCCACCGCCTGTACAAAGTTTGTAGCGTGCACGTGGGAACAGATGCCGCAGATCCTCTCGATCATGTAGAGGTCCTGAATGTAGGTCCTTTCCTCCGCGGCTTTCTCAATCCCCCGGTGGTTATAACCCATGCGGATGTCGGCATCCACAATCGTTTCTCCATCCAAAGTAAAGCGGAAGTGGATCGGCTCTTTCAAAAGCGGGTGCTGGGGTCCGATGGGTAAGGTCAATCTTTCACTCATGGCTTTTCACCTCCTCGGGTTGGAAATCCTTGCGCAGAGGGTAAACTCCCTCGGGCCAGTGCTCGGGCAGTATCAGCCTTCTTGAGTCCATAATGCCCTCGAACTTGACCCCCAGGAGGTCCTGGATCTCCCTTTCGTAGAGGACCCCTCCTGGCAAAACGGGGGTAATCGATGGGAGAATGGGGTTCTCCTTGGGAACGGAGGTGCGCACGTTCAGCTCGCCCTCCGTATTCATAAAGTGATAAACGATGTAAAGCCTGTCGTTTTCTTCGTATCCGGTAATTGTGGAAAGAACGCGAAATTTTCCGCTTTTTATCAGTCCCTCAACCCAGTTGCGGATTTCAGGAGAATCAACATCTACCCAGCTACCCACCTTTGCTTCCTCCTTTCCTGAGTTTCTCAAGCAGAGCGTAAACCCCCTGAATGATGGCGTCAGGGCGCGGAGGGCAACCGGGAATGTAAGCGGTGACGGGCAGAACGTCATCCATCCCTCCCAGAGTGTTGTAGCAACCGCGGAAAACTCCGCCCGAGATGGCGCAGGCCCCCACTGCCACTACAAACTTGGGATGAGGCATTTGATCATAAATGCGTTTCAGCCTGCTCTTTATCTGCTCGTTCACAGGCCCGGTGCAGACAAGGATGTCCGCGTGCCTGGGAGTCCCCTTCAGGAGTATGCCGAAGCGCTCCACGTCGAAGCGGGGGGTCAGTGCGGCCAGAACCTCTATATCACACCCGTTGCATCCACCGGCGTTGAAGTGGATGATCCAGGGAGATGCTCTTCTCGACCAATCTACAATCTTGGACATTTCATCACCTCAATATCAAAGACAGAAGCGCCAGAACAATTATTCCTGCGTACACCAACCCAATCCAGGCCAGGCCGAAGGGCAAAAGTCCTAAAAGCAGCGCCAGGACGTGGAGCACGGTGAAAAATAGCGCGATCGGGAAAAAGATCTTGTACCCGATGAACTTCTTTTCCCCGGGGATGTCCTCGCCTCCGGCGTAGGAGGTGGTGGCCTCTTCATCAGGGGGCGCTCCTGGAGACATTTTCTTCCCTCCCAGGCCCAGCAAAAGGGCCAGGAGCAGGAAAAAAACAAAAGCTAACGGAGGCACAAAGCTCATCTAAAACCCTCCTTCAAGAAGGGAGAAAGCCTGAGCGACCCAGCTTCTCACGGGATCAGGCTGAACTCCGAGGTAGATTGTTATCAGGCAGAGGATAATCAGGGCCGCAGCCATGGCCCAGGGGACTTCTCTAACCCTGGAAACTTCCCTGGCTCTTTCCTTGCTGTACAGAACTCCGATTGCCGGCAGGTAATATCCCAGAGAGAGGACTGAGTTAGCGATGGCTAAGAATGCTCCCACCCAGCCCAGCACGGTTCCGCTTTGAATACCACTCTGATAAATCAAAAGCTTGCTCATAAATCCCGAGAAGGGAGGAACTCCCGCAAGCGATAGGGCGGCCACCGAAAAGGTAAAGGCGGTAATGGGCATTCTCCACCCTGCACCGCGCATGTCCTCAAGATTTCCTGAACTCAGTCGGAAAATCAGGGCTCCCGCGCAGAGGAAGGCCAGCCCTTTCATGAAAGCGTGAGTCACTATGTGGAAGACGCCGCCGGTGAAGCCGCTGGCTACGCCATAAGTCGCTCCCATCCCAATTCCTAAAAGAATGTACCCCATCTGGGCGATGGAGGAGTAGGCAAGCATGCGCTTGAGTTGTTTTTGGGTCAGGGCCATCAAGTTCCCCGCGGTCATGGTCAATAGCGCGAACCAGATGATGATCTCGCCCCAGTTCAGGCTGGCACCGAGGGAGAGCAGGATCCGGAGCATAGCGAAAAGGCCGGCCTGGATGATGATACCCGAGAGCATGGCGGAGATGCCGGAGGGTGCCTCCGGATGAGCGTCCGGAAGCCAGGTATGCAGGGGAAACATGGCGGCTTTAATCCCGAACCCGATGATAAACAGGGTAATGGGGAGCCAGATCGAAGCCCCGCCAGAGGCGGTGAAGAGATAATTCAGATCAAGGTTGCCAAACTGAGCGTAAACGAGCGAGATCCCCAGAAGGATTAGGGCCGAGCCTGTTGCCGACATCACCATGAACTTTATGCCCGCTTCCACCGGCTCCCACCTGGCTTTTCGGAAAGCTACGAGGACAAAAGAGGTTACGGAAAGGAGCTCGAAGAAGAGGTAAAGGTTAAAGAGGTCGTAGGCGAAAGCCAGGCCAATCACAGATAACACCATCAAAAGCAGAAGAGGGAAGAACTTGCTTGTGCCCGTGTCCTCCTCCATGTAAACGATGGAGTAAAAGGCCACAATGGTTCCCAGAACCAGCCCTACCTCACCAACGATCCATCCTAAGAGGTCAACCTGCCAGGGAAGAACTCCGAAAAGGAGGAGCCTTTCGCTGGGGCCGGTATGGCTCAAAAGCAGGGAAAAGGAAACCAAACTTCCCAGAAGAGCAAAGAAAGCGATGATCCCGGAAATCAGCCTCTCCCTGTGGCGGAAAAGAGCTCCCCCAAGATAGCTCATTATGGCTCCCAGAACAAGCAGCGAAATTGTGGTTTCCAGGAAGGGTGTGCTCACCTTTAGCCTCCTATTCCGAAGCCCAGAAGATTAAGAGCGCTCCTCACCAGCTGAAAGGCAGGGGCGGGATAAATCCCAAGGAAAAGAATTATCAAAAAGCCTGCGGTCAAAACGAGGGCCATATTCCAGGAAGGTCGGATCACAGCTCCCTCATGCTCATTCTTTAGCGGCCCGAAGAAGACGAACCTGACCAGGCGTAAACCATAAGCGGCGGTCAGCACCGTGCCCACGAGGGCCAGGGAAGCGATCAGGTAATTGCCGAAAGCAAACCCTCCGGAGAAGGTCAAAAACTCAGGCCAGAAACCAAGCATGGGAGGAGTGCCCAGAAGGGAGAGCATCGCCCCCGAAGCGCAAACTGCGGCGAAGGGATGCCTTTTGGCCCAGCCCCCTAACTCTTCCAGGCGCCAGGTGCCCGCTGTTTCCGCCACCATACCCACGGAGGCGAAGAGCACAAGCTTGGTGACTGCCTGGTTCATAATGTTGAAAACCGAGCCGGAAATTCCCAGGGGAATCAGAGTGGCAAATCCGAAAAGCACGTAGCCCATCTGACTCATTGAGGAGTAGGCGATCATCCTCTTGGCGTTTTTCTCCGCCAGGGCCATCGCTCCTCCGTAGAATATGTTGATCAGGCTGGCGATAAAGTAAGGAATGGACAAAGGAGCCACTGCTTCCTTCGGGAAGAAGGGCAGAAACCTGGCCAAGCCGTAAATACCCACCGAAATCATCATGCTCACGAGGATCAAGGTAACGGGCATGCTGGAGGTGGTGTAGGCATCGGGAAGCCAGGTATGGAAGGGGAATATGGCCAGTTTGACGATAAAGGCCATGAAGAAAAGGGCAGCCATAGCTATGAGTGTGGCCGCTGGCAGGGTGGGAAGAAGGTCCTGAAGGAGGAACATGTTGGTGGTGCCAAATGTGGAGTAAATCCAGAGAATGGACGAAAGCGTGAGCACCGCACCGATATGAGTGATGAGGAAGAACTTTAATCCTGTGTAGCGCACCTTTTTGGGGTCCTCGTTCCAGTTGACCACCAGAGCCCAGGCCGGGATCAGCATAACCTCCCAGAAGACGTAGAACTGAATCAGGTCCCTCGCCAGAGTCACACCCACCGTGCCGAACAAAACGAGCAAAATCAGAGAGTAAAAGGATGGCGAGCGCTTGGGCTCAATGGGCTTTTTAAAGGAGTAGAGAATAGAAAAGATACAGGAGCCGGCAAGCACTAAAAGCGCTATGGCCGTCAGAGGGTCGAAGGAGAAAACCATGGTCACCCCCAGCCCCAGGCCCAGATAATAGGTCAACTTTTGGGGCACCAAGGTGAGGGCAAGGGCCATCTCCAGGCAGGCGACGACCAGGGAGAATATGGCCGCGGATTCCCTTCTTTCTTTGGGAATCAGAAGAACAAAGAGCGCCCCCAGGAGGGGAAGAAACTGCAAAATTAATAACTCTACCATAGGATCAACCCCAGAATGATAATTAAAGCTATCACCACATAAAGCAGGTTCCAGTGCAGATCACCGGTTTGCATTTCCCTGCTTGAGATACTCAAGGCCACGCTGGTTTTTCCGGTGGCCCGGTTTATTCCCTCCATAACCTTCTCCTCCCAGAAGTTAGAAAGAATTGAGCTGGCCGAATAAATCAGCCTTGAGAGCCAGGAGTAGCAGGTGTCAAATCCCAGGCCCACCGATACCGCTTTAAAGAATGCGGGGACCTTTTCTTTCAACCAGCCCAGATTCTTGCGGTAGTAGAAAATCAAGAAGCCCAATACGATCACGCAGGCCGTGATGATAAAAGCGGTGGAAGAAAAGGTCTCTTTTAGTAGCTCGAACCAGGCTATATGCGGAGCTTTCAGGCCGGTTTTTGTCCAGGAGGCAGTCAATGGTCCCACGAGCACCCAGGAAACCAGGGAGCCCAGGGCCAGAAGCGCAAGGGGCACAGTCATCACGGCAGGCGCTTCATGCACGTGTACCGCCGTTCTCCTTTTTCCCCAGAACACTACGGCGGTGGTACGCAGGGAATAATAGGCTGTGAGCAGAGCGGCCAGGGCAGCGACAATCAATGGCCCCCAGGAACCGGCAACCATAGCTTCTTCCAGGATCATGTCCTTGGAGAAAAAGCCGTTGAGCACGGGCAGGCCCATCAAGGCCAGGGCTCCGATGAGGAATGTGGTTCCGGTGACGGGCATGAACTTCCACAGTCCGCCCATCTCCCTGATATCCTTTGTGCCCAGCTCGTGGATCACAGCCCCGGCGCAGAGAAAGAGCAGGCCTTTAAAGATGGCGTGGGAGAAAAGGTGAAACTGGGAGGCGAATACCCCGCCCACCCCTACGGCGAGGAACATGTACCCAAGCTGAGAGATGGTGGAATAGGCGAGAATGCGCTTCAGGTCATTATGGAACGAAGCGAGTAAGGAACCCAGAAGCGCGGTTAAAGCGCCGATCCATTGAATAACTGTAAGCCAGGAGGGAACGAGGGCCAGAAGCGGGGAGACGCGAGCCAGAAGGTACACGCCGGCGTTCACCATGGTGGCGGCGTGAATTAAAGCGGAGATGGTGGTGGGAGCTTCCATGGCGTCCGGCAGCCAGACGTGCAGCGGCATCTGCGCTGATTTACCCACTGCTCCTAAAATAAAGCCAAAAGCTATAAAGTTCAAAAGGGGAAGCGCAATTCTGGCACCGGAAGCCAGTCCTGCGCTGATGGAGAAAGTACCAGTGAGCGCGTAAATTGTGAGGATGGCCGCCAAAAGCCCGATATCACCAATCCTCGTCGTGAGGAAAGCCTTTACTCCGGCTGAAGCCGCCTTGGGGTCCTTGTAAAAGAAGCCGATCAGAGCGTAGGAGCACACCCCCATGACCTCCCAGAAGAAAAAGAGCGCCAGGAAGTTATCGGCCAGGGACATCCCGATCATGGAAGCGATGAAAAGCAGGGTGAGGGAGTAGTAGCGAGAGAGGTTCTCCTCGCGCTTCATGTAGCCCAATGAGTAAATGAGGACCAGGAATCCTATCCAGGTGGCGATCAATGCGGGGACTACGGAGAGAGTATCTAACTGAAATCCGGTTTTCAGCACTCCAGGCAGCCATACAATGGATACAGCTTTGGCCCCGATCTGACCGGGGAGGAAAAAGCCGATGACTGCTGTCACAAGTCCCACAAAAACGGAAAATAGCGGCACCGCTTTAGAGAATAAGAGGTTAATTAAGGGAACCAGAGCGGCTCCCGCAAGCGGCACGATCAAAAGCAAGAGGGGGATCATCTCCAGATTCATCATCCTTTCAACCTTCTCATATCGTCAGTATCAAGCGAACTCGATTTCTCGTGGAAAGCGTAGACCAGGGCCAGAAAGATAGCCACGACCATGACCTCGATGGCAATCACAATCACGGCCAGGCTTTGAGTGTAGGCCAGGGAATTGCGCAGAATTCCGCTCCAGATCAAAGCAAGGGTCGCACCTTTGCTCAGAAGCTCGAGGCCGATCAGGATTTTTACCAGGTTGCGCCTGGTGAGCAAACAAAAAATTCCCAAAGTGAAAAGGGCAAAAACAAAGGGCCAGAGGTTCATTTCTCCTTGTTTTCCCCCTCCTTTCTCAATAATGCCAAAATACCCAGAACGGCGGCCAAAATCACCAGAATCTGGGGGAGCAGGTCGAACAGCCTCACCTTCCAGAGGACCTCTCCCACATCCCCCCAGGCGGTCTTGGGAAAGACGTTAGCCAGGGCCTGAGGCCAGAGTGCCTGGAAGAGGAAGAAAATCAGGGCAGCGACCGTTAGGGAGAGCACCACCCAGAGCACCGCGCCCGCCTGCCTTTTCTCCTTCCTCTTCTGCACGAAGGAGATGGTAAGCACGGCAAGCACGGTGATCAGGCCCGCTCCCACTGAAAGCTCAAAGGCTCCGGCGACTGGGGAATTGAGCTGGTAGAAGGCGATGGAAAGGAGGGCGGAAACCGCGGCCAGGGAGAGGACCGAGAGGAGAATATCTCGCAAAAGGACAGCGAGAAGCGCAAAAAGCAAAAGAAAACCTAAAGTGAGATAGACCATGGTTCAGGAACCCCTAAAAGATTTTTGTTTCCTTCTTTATCCCTAATTAACAATACCCAGAATGCGCCACGTTCCTTGTTCATCGCAGAGACCTTTTTATTATAAATTGCTTTCAAAACCTGTCAACATATAGGTTCAGGAAGTTTTTCGGCCTGACCTTCGCCTGAAAGCCAATTTATGGTATAATGATATTGCTCTTTTATAGGGAATGGGGCGAACTCCCAGGACAAAGTACTTCTTTTTTCTTTTAATTAAAGAAAATGAAAATTGGGCGTAAGGTTTTGTTGAGCTTCCTAATAATCGGGGAAATTCCCCTGCTTGCCCTTGCTCTGCTCACTTACTTTCTTAATGGCCACGTGCTCTTAGAAAGGGAGTCCCAGCATCTCAATGCTTCCCTTTCCGACCTTCAGGCCTTCATGGAAGATAAAAGATTCGAGCTGGAAAAAATCCTCAAAGATTACGCCCTCTGGACGGAGGACTACAATGCAGTCAGTGAGAAAAACGGGGCCTGGCTCGAGGAAAACATTTTCTGCTGGGTTCCAGAGCATTTCGGAATAGACTTCGTGGTCCTCTGGGACAAATCCGGGTCCTTATTGGGTTTTGCGGGCACTCCCTCATTATCCGATTCTCAAACCTGGAATTACCCCTTAGAGAAA